>Ga0316206_1000388_pt1 | contig 64675 bp, 68 predicted proteins | sample 6monthpyrite_MG_FD_204942 | JGI IMG/M metagenome (GOLD analysis project Ga0316206, IMG submission 204942) | Microbial mat bacterial communities from mineral coupon in-situ incubated in ocean water Damariscotta River, Maine, United States -... | ecosystem: Environmental > Aquatic > Marine >...
TATGGGTAATTTATTTGAAAAACGACTTGAAATTATTGGGGTGTCCATATATGTCTGTGATACAGGTGAAACTTATGATGGGTGTCTGTGATACAACTCAGACAAATTACATGCGTATCTACCTGCATCAGAAATTGTATCAAAGAATTTTTTAATAAAGGCTGATAAAAATGTATAACAAGGCAGCCTACTACGCGTGCAAAAAACGCGCGCCAAACCGCTGCGCTTTTTGGCGGCCGATTACTTTAATCGCTAACTGAAAGAGGAAAAATGGATATTTTACTACTTGGGTTAACAATATTCTTTGGGGTACATTCAGTACCTAGCTTTGTAAGATTTAGGGCTAAAGTTATAAATAGTCTAGGGGAAGCTAAATATATGGGGCTTTATTCAATTACGGCCCTAACTGGTTTGATTCTAATTATTTATGGTATGTCTGAAGCTGAATATAGACCTATATGGGAACCACCAATCTGGAGTAGATCTATAGTCCTTCCTGTGATGTTGTTTACATTTTATTTATTCGCAGCTGCTGATATGAAATCTAATATTAAGCGGTTCATACGCCACCCCATGCTTTTGGGCGTTTTGCTTGGGTCGTGTGCTCACTTATTAGCAAATGGAGACCTTGCATCTATTACACTATTTGGTTCTTTTGCCGTTTTCTCTATAGTTGGTATGGCATCGGCAAATTTACGAGGTGCGTTAGTACAGACAGAAAAGTACCCGCTAAAAAAAGATGTTATTAGTATTATTGCAGGCTCGGTAGCGTACGTAATATTTGTTTTATTTATACATTCTTATTTAATTGGAGTACCACTGATGTGATAAAAATTGAAGAAAATAAAATAATATATACATTTTGTTGGTTCGATGAAGAGCAATGGCTTTTATTGGAAAAACTCGACCCAAATGGCGTTGATGACTCATATTCCCAATGGAAAACAAACGCAACCAGAGCAATACGTGAGTTAGAAAAAAATGGACAAAGCATAACAAAAATATCCATAAAAATATTAGAGCTTGAAAAATGGTGTCAAGAAAGAGACCTTGAGCCAAATAGTAAATCCAGGTCAGAATATGTAGCATCATTAGCACGGGCAAGAAATGAAAAGGCATAGTAAGCCGTTAAAGATCGCGCGTGTAAAAGCATCGCACACATAGGCCAGGCTAAACAGCCAGCTTGGCCACTTACCTCAGGTTATACATAAATAAAATATGAGAAATATATTTGAAGTATTGTCTAAAAAAAATGATGCCTGGTTTAGTGATGTAATCGGCGAGCCAAATGACGTGCCTGTTGCTATACGTGTAATGAATAATTATACCGCTCCATTTCACTCACATGAATCAGGTGATGAAATGTTTATCGTATTATCTGGCACTGTATTTATAGATACATTAAAAAGCATAATAACGATTAATGCTGGAGAAACACACACTGTTCCAGCAGGTGTAGAGCATAGAGCACGAACAGAAGATAGGGCAGAGCTAATTGTCATAGGTGGTAAAAATGTATAACAAAGTCGTTTAAATCGTGTGCACGTAAAACTATCGTCAGGTTTTTTTACAGCCTCATTAGATGCCAGTCAAAAGAATGTCAATCGCTCCCAATATTTCGTATCTATAATTATCTAGTACACTTACTTTTTTCTTAAGTAACGAAATAGACACTGATATCATTTGATGTGTAAGGATGACACACTTCTTTCCTTCTATGTTAAAAACAGGACAAAGACCTTTTACATTTATATTAACTAAATCTTTATTGACTGACAAAGGTATAACTATTCTATAATTTTAGCCGTCAATAAAATTACTTTGAACGTCTAAAAAGTACGGGTATGTTTTATTAGAGCTTTTATTTTCATTTTTATATAAAGAAAATTGACTCATCATAATTTTCGAAATGAATCCGAAAACAATCCATTTTTATCTGCCGAATCATTTAAAGCCTCAAGCGCCTCTTTATTATCTTCTAACCATAACTCTCGAGCCGTTTCTTTAACTTGTAATGCTAAAGCCTTCTCTCAAGCAGCTGATAAATTTATCTTTAAACCACGAGATTTTTTTAGTAAATCACTGTTTATACTAAGGTTTGTTGCTTTTTCAAGGGCATTTTCATCATAAACATACTGCATATCGACCCCTGATAACTATTACGCGCACCTAAAAAGACTGTAAGTTGGGCAAATAACCCTTACCTTCTACGGCAAATTTAACTTACACTATCAAAAACCATTTCAAACACTCAACCTATTGGGTTACCTGCTATTTACTTGGGCACCAGCGTCATGAAATACTCACGAGGAACATGCAAGTGGAAAGCGATTCTGACATAGACACAAATAAAATTGATGAAGCCGCATTGGCATTATTATTTTTAACTACACACACTGACAGAGGGACTCTAAGAGCATGGAAAGGCATCGACTGGGAAGTTATGAACAGATTATATGAAAAAGGCTATATTTACGATCCAAAAGGAAAAGCAAAATCAGTTGTAATAACTGACGAAGGTGAGAAAATATCAGAAGAATTATTTAACAAACTATTTAGCAAGTAATACATAATTATTTCATAGATATACATACTGAAGCGCCTACAAGGTAAGCCAGGTTCAGTCGAAAAGCAAGCCTGGAGAAACCAACATCGGCAGGTCACTTGCATATACGTTTTAGGCTATATAAAAGGAATAAATCCAAATCATGTCTATTCATTGGTCAGTTGAACGTGCTAAGGAATTAACTGAGAGAAGAAGCAAACAAAACAAATGTGTTAGATGTGAACTTTTCTATTTTAAAACACAGCTTAAATGCCCTCACTGCTCTGAGCTTCCTGACTATAAAGTCAAATTATTACTCGCTAAAAGAAAAAAAGAAAGATCAATCATGGGTAAGTCTATGCTGTTAGGTATGTTTACCATTCTGTTTATATTGTATTATTCAAACCGCTAACAACGCCTAAAACCTGGCACTATTTTGACACGTTAATTAAATGACATCACGACCAACACATTACAACTTAAAACACAAACGGTGACTCTCTTGAAGAACATATTAACGATTATATTAGTATTCTCACTTTTCAGTTGTTCTAGCTATCCCATTGAGAAAGGAGCCCAAAACACCGCTCAGTTATGTTTGGGTAATTCTGAGCTACCTGCCAGCTTGAAGCATAATTTTGAGCCCGTTGAAGATAAGTCACTTCTTAATAGTGCTTTAGGCAAGCCAAATAAAGGCAAACTATGCCAGGGCCAGGTTTATAAAAGTAAAAAAGACACTAAAGTCTCTATATACCGAGCCTGGAACAGTACTAACCAGAATAGTAAATTAGGACAGTGGTGGGCATTTAAACCGCCCACCGGTAAAATCTCTAAGTATCGAGCGGAATATGAAATTTGTTATCAGTGGTCTCCTCTAGACACGTTAGTGAGTTGTACACTTAAGCCTGGTGTAACCGTTGTTGTTGGCACAGGTCAAAGTGCCGAGTGCTCTCAGTATTTAACTTATTCAGCCTCTGACAAACAGCAAATTTTTATTAAAGATGCATCTATGACTGTTACAAACTGCACAATACTAGATGGTCAGTTCAGTTGGAAATAATTATTACCCAAAATAACATACATCGTTAAAGCTCGTGTGCGCACAAAACGTCACACACATGGGCCTGGCATTGGCATTGGCATTGGCATGGGGATTGACATGGAAAACAACGTGCTTGACCACTTAACTCAGCGACAGGCAAACATAAATTACACCAGAGAAACTTATGGATATATATACTGATTGGGAAGTTGTAAAAAAGGTATTTAAGAAATCATTCTCGTCATCATTTCACTACTCTATTGCAACAGTTGATCAAAATTCTAAACCACACATAACCCCTATAGGTTCTTTAATGTTGGGAAAACCCGGTCACGCAATATACTTTGAAGAATTCACTAAACAATTACCAATAAATATATCTATCAATAATTCTATATGTGTCTTAGCTGTAAACAGCAGCAAGTGGTTTTGGTTAAAGTCACTTATTGTTGGCCAATTCACTGAACTACCTGCACTACGGTTAGAAGGCGAAGCGGGTATTTTAAGAGAAGCCACTAAACAAGAAGTTAAGCTTTGGCACAAGCGCGTGAATACAGTTAAATTCACTAAAGGTCACAAATTACTCTGGAAAAATATGGGGATGGTAAGAGAAATAAAATTCACTAAAATCATCCCAGTGAAAATTGGATTGATGACACGTCAAACTCAATATTCCTAACCAGACTATGAATTCGTGCAGGCACTAAACAGCGCACACTCTCGCCTGACTTAACAACCAGTCTGGGCGTTTTACTGGCTGGACATTTTACTGGAAATTTTATTGGGCATTAAAATTAAAAAATAAAATCATGGTTAAATTAAGCAAACTAAAAGGTCTTGGCCCTAAATCAGAAAAAACGCTAAGTGAAATAGGCATTTATAATAAAGAAGACCTGGAAAAAACAGGCGCCGTAAACGCCTTTATAAAACTAAACAAAGAATGCAGCATTAAACCGAGTTTGAACTTTCTCTACGCAATGGTCGGTGCGCTTGAAAACAAGCACTGGGTTGACGTAGCTAAGACGGATAGAGAACGTTTATTAGTTGAGCTTGAAAGCTACAAAGAACTTGAAAAATTACTAAATGAATAAAACGTTGAAATCAAAAATTAGGAAGCCGTTTAAATCGGCGCAGTATTTTCGTAAACATAAAAATACTGCCCGAATTCCACTAACACGTTTTCATAGCACCAAATTAGGCGCTACCTATTTTATTGTTTTCACACCACTCGTTTTATAAAATAGCCGATAAATCTGTGTTGACCTCACGTAGCTAGTGGAATTATGATCATACTTAATGGTTGCCTGATGGTTGCCTGATTACTTCATGAAAAAATGAATAAAAGTGTCAGGTTTCCAAAGCTTTTGCATCTCTCCCCTTCGACAAGACGATGAAGTGCTGATCAATCTTTTACTACAGGTATAAATAGATGTTCACTTTTACAGAGCGTTATCCCGACACAAGCTTAATCATTAGGTGCTTTAAATGATTAAGCTGACGGTTAATGGGCGGCATGTCGAGTTAAATGAGGGTTCGACATTACTCGATGCGGCCAGAGAAGCTGGCGTTTTTATTCCCACGCTCTGTCACTACCCTCGACTACCTTCACATGCAGTGTGCCGCATGTGTCTTGTTGATGTTAATGGTGAAGCTCGGCCACAACCTGCGTGCATCACCCAGGCGAAAGAAGGCGATATTGTAGAGACAGATTCCAGCGAGCTGCAGGCGTTTCGTAAAACGAATGCCCAATGGCTGCTGGCACGACACCCGAACGACTGCATACGATGTGAGGTAAACGGGGCGTGTCAGTTGCAGAGCCTGATTAGTGAGAACCAGTGGGAAGACAACTGGGAAAAGATTCCGAGAGGCTCGCTAGCACATCCGGAACATAGCTTGACTGATCACACATCGCCGAGCATCTGGCGTGATCTGTCAAAATGCATTGAGTGTGGCTTATGTGTAGAGGCATGTGGTGATCAGGGACAACAGCAATACGTGATCGGATTTGCAGAGCGTGGATCTGGGCGCTTGCCGGTCACCGTTTTCGACCAATCTCTGGCTGATACCCAATGCATCTCCTGCGGTCAATGCACACTGGTGTGCCCGGTCGGTGCCTTGATTGAGACGCCACACTGGCACCATGTTCTCCATACTCTTGATGCGCATAGACGGGTATCTGCAGTGCAGGTTGCGCCCGCCACGCGCATTGCGATTAGTGAAGAGTTCGGCATGAAACCCGGCACTGTGAGCACGGGACGGCTGATTAATGCTCTGAGACTGCTGGGTTTTGATTACGTGTTTGATACCAATTTTGCGGCCGATTTAACCATCATGGAGGAGGCAACAGAGTTTTTGACGCGCCTTAAGAATCAGAATCAGAATCAGAATTTGGATCAGAATTTGGATCAGGACCCGGATCAAAATCAACAGCCGAACCAGAAGATGTTACCGCTTTTTACTTCATGCTGTCCGGGATGGGTGAACTGGGTAGAGATCAATCGGCCCGATCTTTTGCCACACTTGAGTACGGCAAAATCCCCCCAACAAATGCATGGCGCCCTGACCAAGCGCGGGAGTTTTGCGCGCTCGAATGGTTTTGAATTTGCGCAGGGCAAGGCAGAACCTTATGTCGTCAGCGTGATGCCCTGCACCGCTAAAAAAGATGAGGCTGCGCGACCGGGTGTTTCGGGTGATATCGACCATGTTCTCACAACGCGCGAACTGGCCAGAATGATCCGGGCGCGTGGTATTGCGTTTGGCGCATTATCTGAAGAGGGGTGTTTCGATAATCCGCTGGGTGAAAGCACCGGCGCTGCGCAAATCTTCGGCGCATCGGGTGGCGTCATGGAAGCGGTTGTACGAACCGCTTCGCATTTTATTGGCAAGGAAAACTCACTTCCACTGGATTGGCATCAACTACGAGGTGTAAGCGAGAAAGTGAAAACCGCCGAGATTCCCGGTGTCGGCAAGGTCGCGATATGCAATGGCATCGCAGCAGCACAACAGATGCTGGAGACGGAAACATGGCGAGATGAGTTCGTCGCCATTGAGGTTATGGCCTGCGTTGGTGGCTGCCTGGGCGGGGGTGGCGAACCCAAATCGATGGACCCGTTAATTCTGGAGAAGCGCATGCAGGCCATTTATGAAATAGACAAGGATGCACCGCGACGACGCTCCTATGAAAACCAGGATGTCCAAAAGCTGTATGCCTCAGAGTTAAAAGAACCGAATTCCGTTCTGGCGCATGCATTGCTTCACACAAGTTATGCCGCGCGAAACTCCAGCCGGTTGCTTTTGATGCGGTTTCTCGATTGTGTAGACAGACGAGATGGCAGTGCTGCGGCCAGCCTGTTTCATCCGGATGCTATGTGGTCAACCGCTTCCCCCTTCGGTGACATTCAGGGTGCCTCGAATATCGAAGTGCTTATCAACACGCATTTGCCCGCGCGCAAGTATGGCCCTGAATATGCGCGACATCGAATGGAATCCGCCTCTGATATTGATGACCTCACCGTCTTAACGCCCACGGGCGAGCGGTGCAGATTCCATATAGAGGTAAGTACTTTGCACGAAAGTAGTCAACCCAGTATGGTGATAAGAAATCTTATGCGGAAAATTCTGTAATTGTTTTTTTCTTCTATTGATATTTACGTGTATTGGACCCCATTTATTTCTTTTATGCCAAGGCATCATTACTCTGAATAGCTCATCAGGGATGCTACGCCTGCAAGTAAACTTGACCGATAAAGTAAAAAAATGAACTTCGGAGAAGCTACTATATCTAGATATAGAAGAAATCGAAAAACACTTAAAAAAATTTGTTGTAGCTGAGGAGAGACATAGGTGTGGGTGGAAAAAACATGCGATTTACTAGAAACCATTATCAGAGATATTGGTATCAACAAACTGTACCTTTTAACTGAAACTGAAACTGAAACTGAAAAAATACTTCAGTAACATTAAGTTTTCGATCAGGGATCGTAAAACCTCCCCTGTGACAATTGTACAAACAAAATAGTTTAACGGACTTTTCCCGTCAACAGCCGTTGTTATGTATAATGATTTACGGAAAAAAAACAACTAGTACCCCATCAACGTGCCCGGTATAAACAATATGAACAAACTTGAATATGTGAAATTTGATAACATAAACGCTGATGACTTTATTCCTTTTCTAAATAACCCAAGAATTAGAGAACATCTAATAAAGCACGATTTATTTGATTCAGCATCAGTCCGTTTATGGATTGAAGAAAAAATAAAAGTGAATAACATAAATGGCTGTAAAGTTAGAGGAATTTACTCAAACAATACTCTGGCTGGTTGGTGCGCAATACAATATGAAAAAGGCCAATATGAAATTGCTATTGTCTTAGACGATACGTTTTGGGGCTTAGGAAAAACTATATTTAATGACATAATGCTTTGGGCAAAGACGCTAGGTCATAATGAGGTCTTTATACATTTACTTCACACTCGACCTGAATACAAGTTTTTGAGAAAAATTTCTAAAGATATATTTGTAACTGAGCTTATGGGTAATAAATTCACGACATATCAATTAACAGTAAATTAAGGAATCACTGTGCAAATATTTTTAGGATGGAGCTTATTGATTTTAGGTGGTTCTTTGTATCTGGCCCAGGTCATCTCCTCCATTAATTTTCAGCTTGCTCAACGATTAGGTATTCAAGAGAAACCAGAAGCGACTGATCCTGGTCTCCAAAGATCAGAACGATACACGGCGTATTGGGACTTGGTGTCGCTTGGGTGGCTCCCCCTGGCTGGTATTCTAATGATCATTAACCACAGTTGGTGGCCCGTAATATCGCTGATTGGCGGCTCAATTTATTTGGATACATCGGGTAGAGAAGCAGCCAAAAATATTAGCCTTCGTCATGAAGGAGTAAAAATCGGCACCGACAAGCAAAAACAATGGTTTTTTATCAGCTATGTCGTAATGGCGATTATTGGCATTACCGTTATTATCTATTCTGTTAACGCCTTGACATCAAGGTTATGAATATTAAAACATCTCATACTTGTAACAGAAACATTGACATAACAAAGTGCGCGAAGTCATGTGGATAAAAACGAAAATGATTAAAGAAATTAACATCCATCAAGCCAAAGCAGAGAACACGGATGAAATATGCCGTCTCATTAATTCTGCATATCGTGGCGAGCCAGGATGGACAAATGAAACACACATTGTTGCAGGTGAAAGAACGAACACGAATGATTTGGTGACCTTGCTCAATAAAACAGATTCTCACATGCTCATAGCAACTCACAATCAGAAAATTATCGCTTGCATATGCCTCGACATAAATGAACAACATGCATATATTGGTTCTTTTGCCGTCTCTCCTGAATATCAAAACACCGGAATTGGCAAAAAAACGTTAAATTTCGCTGAAAATTTTGCCATTAATCATTTGGGTATTAATAAACTCATAATGTCTGTTATATCCCAACGTACAGAATTGATTGAATTTTATGAACGTCGCGGCTACAGAAGAACAGGCAAAAAAGATAACTACCCCGTTCATCTTAATGTCGGCATGCCACTGGTAGAAGGCTTAACGATTGAACGCCTTGAAAAACACATATATTAACCGGACCAAATAAACATGGACACAACACTGCATTTATTGTGTGGGAAAATGGCTTCGGGTAAATCTACGTTAGCCATTTCTTTAGCAAAAAACAACAACGCTATTCTAATCATTGAAGATGAATGGTTACGTAAGCTCTACCCAGACGAAGTTCATACGATTGATGACTACCAAAAGTACTCAACCCGCATAAAAAACATCATTTCACTACATGTTACCGAACTGTTAAACAAAGGAATATCCGTCGTCCTTGATTTTCCAGGCAACACCATTAATCAACGAAAATGGCTTCGCAGTCTATTTGAGGGCTGTGATTGCTTACACATATTACACTATGTTGAAGCCAGTAATGAGACGTGCAAGAGACAACTCAAAAAAAGAAATGAAACGTATCCAGACCAAACCGCATTTACATCAGATGAGGAATTTGACATGATAAACAAATATTTTCAGCCACCATCAGAAGATGAAGGACTAAAGATAATAAGACACTAACTTAAAGCACTTAGCGAGACGATAATAGTGCACCTTCAACCATCAACTCTCCGTCATGTTCCGTTAACCCAATGACGGTTAATATAAATTAACGCTTAGTCAATCGAAACATTCGTAGTGTATTTTCAAGGCACTTGATACTTTTGTAACTAACTCTTTAAATTCACCATGAAAAAAATTTACAAAGCATCCTTTAACAACTACATCAACCAGTACACTCACCTTAATGAGAGTGAGCTATCATCTCTTCTCAGCTTGTTTCATGTTCACAGTTACAGTGCTGGCGAACATATCGTTTCACCAGACAGCGAAAGAAACATTGTGTTTTTCATCTTTACTGGTTTGATAAGATATTATTACCTGTCCGGAGATGGAAAAGAGTGGAACAGAGGATTTATTCAGGAAGACACTATTTGTACCACTATTCCCAAAGCATACCTCCGAGGATTTTCACCATATGGAATTCAAGCCATTGAAGACTCAGTTCTGTTGATTGCTGATTTTCACAAGTTTGAAATGCTTTATGACCAAATACCGAAGGTCGAGCGATTAGGGAGAAAACTTATTGAAAATATCTTAATAAGTAAAATGAACCGTGAACACAGCTTTTTACAGCATAATGCGAAAATGCGATATATTGATTTTCTAGAGCAACATCCTTTTTTACATAAACGAGTACCTCAATATCATATTGCCTCATATTTAGGCATTACAGAAGCCTCTTTATCGAGAATTATAAATGAACCAGGTTAATTCTTATCATTAGGTAAGGAACGTTTTATTTTGTTTACTTATGCTCATTTTTTATAATTTTATAAATAAACGTCATCTCCTACCCATTTTTTAAAGAGGCTACAATGGAAACTCGCATAAATATAAACGAACTAGAACCCACTGCATATCAGGCTATGTTTGGCTTGCAAACCTATTTGAATTCGACCGATCTTGATGCTACCTTAAAAGAGTTAGTTAAAATTCGTGCATCCCAAATAAATGGCTGCGCGTATTGCTTGCAGATGCACACTAAAGAGGCGCGTAAATTAGGCGAAACAGAAGATAGAATTTATGCTTTATCTGCATGGAAAGAATCACCACTATTTACCGATATTGAACGGGCTGTTTTTTCTGTAACTGAAGAAATTACCGCAATCTCTATTAACGGCTTAAGCACCGAGACATATGATAACGCAATTTCACTGTTGGGTGAACGGAGTTTGGCGCAATGGGTAATGCACATCGTGACAATAAACGCATGGAATCGCATTGCTATTTCTACAAAAATGAAACATGCATAAACAGGTTTAACTCAAACCTGATCTGCTAATATTAACTGTAGGTCAGGGGCTCCAAATACCCTGAAGCGGACATTTTTCAGTTTAATTTGCTGGTAAATATGCGTCCTGTTATGGCACATATCCATCAGGGACAGTCCGCTGCTTTTTAGCGCCCTGTCCCATGTGGTAATTCCGATCAGATGGGCAGACTCCGCTCAACTCTTGGCGGCCTCAATCAGGGGACAGAGCGCTAAAAAGCAGCGGTCTATCCCCGAGGGAGATGTTCCCTGGCAGTACAACTTGTCAACAAGCAAAGCCACCTAACAATTGTCTGCTACTAGCTAATCTGTACCCTTGATTACAGTCAAAGCATAAATCTGCAAAATAAAACCATAGCCAGCAACATAAAATCATTTATCTATCGACCTGTCCGTTACAAGTTGATATCATAATTTAGACATAATAATTCGCTAAGCGTTTATTCAGTTCGTTTTAAAAAGTCACTTTAATAGCGCACTTGATTCATATTATTCATTACTATACACAGCGAGACAAACTGATCATCTTTAGGGCTACAAGGAATATATGTATATACCCAAAAATTTTAATGTAACTGACAAAGAAGAAATACTGGATTTTTTAAGAGCTAACTCTTTTGGCCAGTTAATTTCATTAGTCGAGGGAAAGCTTTACTCTTCTCACATTCCATTCTTACTAAGCGATGACATTCTCACTGTTAGCTGCCATATAGCTAAAAACAATCCTCAATGGGAGGCCATTGAGGACCAAGAAGTTTTAATCACATTTCAAGGCCCTCATGATTATGTATCGCCGTCCTGGTACGGCACTCCAGGTGTACCCACGTGGAACTACCAATCAGTGCATATTTATGGAAAACCTAAACTCGTTACTAACACAGAAAATCTGAATTGTCTGGTTAACAAACTGACAGGAATACATGAGTCCGCTTCTGAACAACCATGGAAACCTGAATTTAAAGAATCTATGCTTAATGCCATTATTGGCATTGAAATAAACGTTACAGATATTCAATGCAAATATAAACTTAGTCAAAACCGTTCAGAAGACGATCGCCTAAACGTCATTAAAGAACACAAAAAGAGAGGCTCTATTAAACTATCACAGGCAACCAATAAGGAGCTATGATCAGGCACCTCGCTACTCCTCTCCCGTTAACTATATTTTTCTTAATAAATCTGTATTATAGTAAAGAATAAAAAACGCATAAAGACATTGCTTTCTTTAAACTATGATAACAACTCGAAAGACAAAACGATCTGAATTAACAGAAATAGCTGGGATGGGAAACCAAACTCACGCTTGTCTTTTTCTTAATAATATTGACCTTGAAACACAAGAACGAGAATCGTCAAAAAACGACACTGTTTACTTAAGCACATTAAGCTCATCTGAGTTATTAGCTGGCGACATTATTTTTTGTTTTAACGATCAGCCGAAGAACATTCCTCTCAAACACTACATTGCAATCGTATCTGGTTAGATGTTTATCAGGACAACACAAAAGCCATTCAGTTTATAATAAACTGGGTTATATGAAGCTCAAAGATAGCATTTACAATAAGGGAGCCATAGAATTTTATGAAAAAAAACTATAACGGACACCCTAATCTGCCTCTCCCTACTCTGCCTCTCCCTACCCTAGCACCTCCCTTCTCTAGCATCTCTACGTATGCGAATTTTTTTATCACTTTTCCTTTTAAAGACTTTAAACCTGTGCATTCCTTAGCGATAAAAAAATCACGTCCTTTAATATCCATTAAATTAATCCTTTTTTATTTTATGATTTTAACCCTATCGGGCTGCACTACGACTAGAACGCACACTTACAACACAGGCCAAAGATTAACTATTTGTGACAACAAGAACATCGATCTTGGTAACACGGTTGTATTGTATGAAACAGCCTGGAGGAGCGATCAAAAAGAGCCTCTACATCGTCAACAAATGGCTTTGGAAGAAATTGAAAATGTATTTATGCAATTCCCTTGTGGCAACATTGATTTGTCAAACGGCATCGTCAATTTTAATTCACTTAATATTACAGAAATTGAAATGTTAAAAAAATATTCACGTCAAATGATTGATACTGTCATAATCATTAGACTTGAGGAGCTAACCCCTAGACTAGAAATTACTTTTTCAATCCCCTTCTTATGGAGCGGATTTAATGAGGCAGATTTTCGCGTTAAAGCCATATCAGTTAAATCAGCTAACACGTTTATTGATATGCGAGTTAAGAGAGTAACAGGCGGGCCTTTTAATATCCGGCCAGCTGAATGGTCTAGAACAGAATTTAATGCCGCATTAAGCAGCATCATAAAAAAGGATGACTAAATGTTTATAACTATTTTTATATTAGCTTTCATTATAAGTGGCGTTGTTTGTCACTTTATCGCCAGGAAAAAAGGTAAGAGCCCGGTTTTTTGGGGTGCAATGGGGTTTATTTTTGGGCCTTTAGCCATTCCTTTTGTTTTATTTGTTAAATCTCAAAACACAGATTAATATTTCAGCTTCAATACACTTTGAAAGCAGGTCATGACTCTTACTAGCCAGAAGCGGACGTTTAGTTAATTGTTTTTCTCGATGCTCAGTTGCCCTGTTAAGGAACATGACCATCAGGGACAGTCCGCTGCTTTTTAGCGCCCTGTCCCATGTGGTAATTCCGATCAGATGGGCAGTGCGATAAGCGACTCCGCTCAACTCTTGGTGGCCTCAATAAGGGGACAGAGCGCCAAAAAACGGCGGTCTTTCCCCGATGGATATGTGCCATAACAGGGCAACTTGTCAGCATCAAAGCAATCTAACGAACGTCCGCTTCAGGGTGTTTTGAGACCCTCATCTACAGTCAATAACGCCAGCTTAATCCTAAATCAATGCCGAAAATTACCAAATCAGATTTAAGCTAATACAAATTAAGCATTTGCTAATAAGTTTACAGCTCATTGCGAATAAGGAGTTTCCCTATATGGTAAACCCCACATCAGCTTTACTCTTCCCCAGGTAAGACTCTCATGGTTAAACTCTCTCGTAATGTTATCTGGCATTACTTTAATGTTTTAAGGATTAGGAACAGGAAAATGATGATAAATAAAAATAATAAGTGCACCAGCACAGCTACAGTGTCGTTTTGTAAAACGCTGTTGTGTGCTGCGGTTACATTAGGGGCGGTTAGCACACAAGCTTTTGCTGAAGAAAAAATTGTAACGCTAATCGAAATGGGCGATCTGCATGGCACACTGGTGCCACATGCTGCAGTATTGAAAAACCCGGATGGTAGCGAACGTGAAGTGGCCAGCTCGGGTGGCTTGGCTCGCTTGAAAACGTTAGTTGATAGCATTCGTGATGATAACCCCGAGGCGGTTTTACTGTCAGCAGGTGACTTAACTCACGGCAGCGCTGAAACCCTGTTTACCGTAGGCGATGCGATGATGGTACCAATGAATGCCTTTGGTATCGATGTATACACGCCCGGCAACTGGGACTTTGGTTATGGCGCCGCGGTGTTCCGTAATCGCTTTACTAGCTATGGCCCCAAGCCCACTATTCCGGGCAACCAACGCGCCATGACCGGCCACATTAGCTGTGACAGCATACCCGTCATTGAAGGTTTAACCGATGCGGCCAGTGGTTATAGCTGTACCGAAATTATCGCCACCGCACCTTTCCCAACACCTGAAGGCAAAGGCGTCATCAAAGCTAACTTTCCGACGGTAGCCGCCAATGTTTATAATGCGGCACCTTTACCGTTGCCATTACATGGCAAACCGGTTTTGCCTGCATACCATATGCTCGAGCGTAACGGCACAAGCATTGCCGTCATTGGTCTCACCGCGTCTATCGTGCCACAGCAAGCCGATGCATTTAACATTGGCCTGCGCTTTACTCAGGGCGTAGATGAGTTACCGGGAATTATTGAACAGGTAAAAGCTGAAGGCGCAGAGCTCATTGTGGTGCAATCCGAACTGGGTTTACCGCAAAACATTAAAATTGCACAGCACTTTAAAGACATTGATGTAATGTACTCCGCTCATACTCATGAGGTCACACTGGGCGCGTTATTGGTCTCTAATAATAAAGTGCTACGCACAACGCCAGGCGCTTCATTGAATCGTAGAGCCAAACGCATACTTTCCAGAGGCGGTGCGATTGTGGTTGAAACGAACCGCGATATGTATGTGGGGCGTTTAGATTTAGAAATTGAGCACGGTAAAATTGTCGATTTTGACTGGGAAGCGATTCCGGTTGATGAGTCTATTGCCGAAGATCCTGCGATGGCTGAACTGGTTGCCGCGATGGAAGAAGATTTTATCGAGGGTAAAGATGGTCTGGTGAAACGTCACTCATTCCTGCCCGGTGGTTTTATTAACCCGGCGGTTCAAGGCTTGCAGTTAATCGATGATCTGGACACGGTTGTTGGTTCTACCGATACCTTGTTGTTACGCCACCATGTGTTAGAAGATACGCTTAATAACTTCCTGGCTGATGCCATTCTCAATGTCACCGACAGTGTGCCAGACGTGCGAAATGTAGCCGGCTGGGAAAATGGCGTAGATATTTCGATGGCGAATGGTTTCCGTTTTGGTAATGCGGTGCTACCCGGTCAGGATATTACCTTACGTGACTTATTCACCTGGTTCCCCATTGCGCCTGCCGTTAATATCGCAGACTTTTCAGGTGCCTCTATTGAAGGCAGCTTAAATACGATTTTAGGTGCGGTATTTGACCGAAATATATTTATGCAACGTGGTGGCTGGTATTTAGGTTTAGCGAATATCACCCAGAAACTCGACCTGAAAAACCGCCCATTCGGTAGCTCTAGCGGCCGTATTGTTGAAACCAGCATTGGTGGTGAGCCGATTGATCCGGGTAAGCGCTATGTTTTTGCTTCATGCTATGGTCACGGAAATGCGCTGGATGAAGTTTGTCGCACCAGCGGTGGCGCTAACCATAAGTTCTTTCAGTTAGCCGATGCGGATGACTACAGCAGTAGCATTACCTTATCTGAGGCGGTTAATAAAGAAGGCATTATTACGGGACCCGTTGTCAAACAGGTTGCACCTAATAACTATCTACACCCAGTGCATGCACTGCGCCGTTACTTAGATAGCCTGCCTGGCAATACCGTTACCGAAGCCCAGTTTGGTGCCGGTCAAGGTCGTGTTGTTACGGTTGACTCCAGCTCACCTGGCAACCTGCCACAGGCACAGAGCGAGCAAATTGGTCAGCCCGATAACACGCCAGACACAAGCTTTGTTCAACCTCCGTTTGGTGCGGGTCCTGGCTTCCTTGGTGGTAGCATTTCTGGTCACCGTCACTAGTCGTTAGCGAGTCGTTATGTGCTTTAGGTGTTCGACCACAGCATCAGCTAAAGCCCATAACACGCTTGTAACATAATGAAAATTAATCCGGTTTAGTATTTCCGGATTAATTTTTTTCCTCAATAAAATCTTTTCCAAATTAACATTCATATTTCGTGAGTTTTTTATTTACCACTTTACAGATTAATAAACATCATTTTAAAAACACCATTTTGCATATGCTTTCAATTTGCATATACTGGGCCAATGAAATCACGCATTTTTCTGAGCGCCATTCTCCTGCCCTTATTTGCTTGCACCTGCTTAGCCAACAAAACCCATCATTGTTCAGCCGCCAGCCCAGTTACTTTTGGTATTTTACCGTTTGTAAGTGCCGAGCAATTAGTCATTCGCTTTACCCCTCTGGTCAATTATTTATCACACCACCTCAACGTTGAAGTGAGAATTGAAACCGCACCCAGCTTTATTGAATTTTCACGACGCACCACCGAAGACAAACGCTACGATATTTTATTTACCGCACCACACTTTTACCCACTGGCACACAAATCTGGTTATCGCTTAATTGCCAGTGTTGATTCTGCCGGCATGCGAGCCGTTTTTGTGGTGTCGAAAAAAAGTCACATACAAAACATAAATGATTTAAAAGGCAAACGTTTAGCAACCGTTGACACAAATAGTTTAGCCGCACTACTGGTCCGTAAATATTTAACTGAGCACGACATAAATCCGGACACCGATGTTAATATCATCGCCACCCCTACCCACAATGCTTCTTTGTTATCGGCTTATCACGGCGTCACTGATGCTTCGGCATTAATGCAACCGCCTTACGAAGCGGCTAGCGAGCAAGTAAAAAATAGCATGCGCATTCTCGCCAAAACGGATCGCGCGCCCCACATTCCAATTAGTGTTGGTGATAAAATTAGCTCTGCCTGTGCCACCCAAATCCGCGAGCTATTACTCGCAATGAGCTCCACAACTGAAGGTAAACAAGTGCTTAAACATAATCGATTTTCTGGTTTTAGACTGTCACGTGCTGAGGAATATGAAAAATTTAATGCACTTATTTTTCGGCCCTAGTTATGACTAAAGCTATTCCCTTATTTCAGTCTTTACGTTGTCGTTTAATTGTCAGCGTAGTGATTATTGAAATCGTTATGCTGTCTATTTTAGTGTGGAACAATATTTCTATTATCCAAACGACCCACACAGACCGTTTACACGATACCGCCAGCAGCATGATTCAACAAATCGCCAACACCTCCGGTACTTATATGGTGGCAGTTGATTATGCAACTCTGGAAGATTATTTAAAAAATATGAGCCACTACAGTGAACTGTTATATCTGGCCATTTTTGATCGCGATGACAAACTGGTTATCTCACTCGGCCCCTATCCAGAAAACAAACGACCGCGAGCCGACACCAGCCCCGCACAAACTGACGATGATATTTTTGATATTTCACAGGACATTCAAATTGCCGGGCAACCGATGGGAAAAGTCGCAATCGGTTTTTCATTAAGTTTAATGCAGGATGCCATAAAAAAATCCCGCATCCGCGGCATGAGCATCGCCGCCATCGAAATCATTTTAACCGTATTAGTGACGGTTGTTATTGGGCTCGGGCTAACGCGTAGATTAGGGCTTTTATCCAATGCCGCTGCGCAAGTAGAGGCCGGGAATTATTCGATAACCGTGCCAACTGAAATTGGCGATGAAGTAGGAAAAACCGCAATTGCATTTAATCGAATGGTAGCTGAAGTGTCTAACCGCACTCGACTACTACAACAGGAAAAATCTCACTCGACAAAATTGCTAAAGGAAAATCGTCAACTCATACATTACTCTCTTCAAATACAGGAATTAGAGCGCAAGCATTTAGCTCGTGAACTGCACGATGAACTCGGACAATGTTTAACCGCTATACAGGCTGATGCCGAACTCATACGCGATCTTTCAAACAAAGACCCGCGAATCACGACCAGTGCCACTGCCATTATGGAGGTATCCTCGCGGGTGTATGATGTCGTGCACTCTATGATGCACCGACTGCGCCCGGGCGTTCTGGATAATTTGGGTTTAGTTGAAGCCCTTAAAGATGAAATAAAAGCCTGGGAAACTAGAAACATTGAAACCGATTGCAGCTTCACTACCGACGGCGATTTATCTCAACTTGGTGAACACACTAACATCACATTATATAGAATCGTACAGGAATGCCTGACCAACATTAGTAAACATGCCAATGCAAAACATGTCAGCATTTCGCTTATTAAGCATCATCAAAAATTGTTACTCGAAGTACAAGACAATGGAAATGGATTTATCTCACGGGAATATAATAAAGGGCTGGGTTTAATTGGCATGCGTGAAAGAGTAGAATCATTAAATGGCAGTTTGCAACTCAATAGCAAACCGGGCGAAGGCCTGTCTATTTGTATTTCAGTACCACTAAGCGGATAGATTTAAGTCTTATTTAAATATAAAACCAAAGCGTTTTCTCAATATATGAATACAAACAATAGCATTAGCGTTTTACTGGTCGATGACCACGAAGTGGTGCGCGCCGGTTACAGCCGTTTATTGGAAGCCGCCGATGGAATTTCAGTCATTGCTGAAGCCACCGATGGCGCAACCGCCTATAGTGAATACTTTAACCATAAGCCGGATGTGCTGGTTATGGATTTATCAATGCCGGGCATTGGCGGCCTCGAAGCTAGCCGTCGCATATTAAGCAAAGATAAAAATGCAAAAATTTTAGTGTTTAGTGTGTATGAAAATGAAGTTTTTTTAACCCGCTCACTCGATCTCGGCGTGTTAGGTTACATTTCAAAGCGCAGCGCGTCACAGGTTATGATTGAAGCCATTCGGCAGGTTGCAAATGGCGATGTGTTTGTAGGGCAGGAATTAATGCCCTGTTTAGTTAAAGCGCGCAAGCAAACGAATGATGACCCACTCACCGAACTCACCCCCAGAGAGTTTGAGGTTTTCTTATTGCTGGCTGATAGCAAAACGGTTTGTGATGTGGCTGCACTGTTAAATCTCAGTCCAAAAACAGTCGGTCATCACACCACCAGTATAAAAAGCAAACTGAATATATCTGATATCACGGGTTTAACCCGACTAGCTATACGCCTGGGATTGATGGCGGCATAGCATCTAATGACGTTTCACCTGGCTACACAATCTAGCTACACAATCTGGCTACACAATACATCCATCAATATTGATAAAATTAACGCACACCCGATTTTAATTCAATATAATGAAGTATTTTTGGAAACGGCGTTTTAATCAGTAACAACGCTAACAAAATACCCAGGCTGTTAGCTAACATATCGTATATATCAAAATATCTATAGCCGGTCATTTCTTGAATAAACTCTAGAGCCACACCTAATGAAACTAATGCCACCGTACAAACTATAACCATTTTTTTAGTGTGGTAGATTTGCATAAACCAGCCCATTAAAACAAAATAACTCGTAAAATGCCCATACTTATCAACATCACCAAAATCAACATCAAATTCAATTGGGTCTGGCGTTAATGAACTATAAATAATATAAGACACTAATGCATAGCCAATGGCTAGCCAGAGTAATTTATATTTTAGATTTGGATTTTCGCTAAACATCGGCAAACATCACAAACATCACAAACAAAAATATTGCCAGAATAATCCGGTAAATAACAAAAGGCAGCATACCCATTTTTTCTAACAGTTTAAGAAAATAATGGATACAAAAATAGGCACTCACACCCGATAAAAGTGCACCCAACATTAACGGCTGCATATCATCTAAGGTAGCTTCTTTAAGATAGTCGAGGGTTTTTAATCCACCCGCTAAAACAATAACTGGTATTGATAAAAGAAAAGAAAAACGCGCTGATGCCTGTCGACTTAATCCTAAAAACAGGGCGGCAGTCATGGTCGCACCGGAACGAGAGGTACCAGGAATGAGGGCCAGCGCCTGCGCCAAACCAATAAACAAAACGTCTGTCCAGCGTAACGAATATTCATCACGATGCTCACGACCTTTTACGTCGGCCCACCACAGCAGCAAGGCAAACACCAGAGTTGACGATGCCAACACTTCTGGCGAACGCAAATGCAGCTCTATAAAATCTTTGAAGAACAATCCTGCCAGCCCTACGGGTATCGTGCCAAATAGCACAGCCCATGCCAGCCTGGCGTCCTTATCAAAACCTTTACCGACGACTGACGCACTCCATGAGACGGTCATTTTCATGAGTTCATTTCTAAAGTAAATCACCACTGCGGATAACGTACCCACATGCACGGCCACATCGAATGCCAGCCCCTGATCTTCCCAACCAGTTAAAATCGGCACCAGTATTAAGTGAGCCGAGCTGGATATGGGCAAAAATTCAGTAAGCCCCTGCACTAATGCCAGCACTAAAATTTGTATAAAATCCATTGTTTACTCTTTACCTATTTATGATTGAAATATTTATGATTACACATAAACATGCGGACTGCTGACATCTCACTTCTTACAAACGATAACGAAAATCACGCACTTCAAATCCGGGAACATTTTCATCCAGTCCTTTGGACAAGCCGATAACTTTAAAACGTTCGCCCATTTCTGCAGGCAAACTTAAGGTTTTCATTTGTTGCATTATTTGTAATCGCTGGATTTCATTTTCAATTTCTAACTTCTCAACAACTTGTGCCAAACCTGCATTTATCAAAAAGTTTCCTTGTGAGGTAAAGCCATCCACATCGAGCCCATGCTCAATTGCCGCTTCCGCGACTTCGGTAAAATCGACAAAGGCGGTTAAGTCCTGCAATCCCGGGTACCACAATGCTGCATCCAATGAACGGTGCTTATAATAACCGAGAAAAGTCCCCATGTGACGATCTTCTGAATAATATTCGCTGCGCGGATAACCATAATCAATCAAATATATCGCTCCCTTATGAATAGATTGTGAAACCGATTTTATCCAGGGGTTAATATGGTTATTTATTTCGCTGAAATAATGGTGGCCTTCATTATTAAAATGATCGCTTAATTCAATAATTTTTTGACTGAGTAATTTATCCGCCGCCCGATAACATAAATGAAGTTCTGAGGCTTTAACTTCAACGCCTAACACGTCAACCACATTATCTTTAATTGAAAACCGCTGCACCGGCATGGCATCTAACACTTCATTCGCTATCACAATGGCATTAACCGGTGTTTCAGGCAGGCCGTTTAGCCACTGCACTCTCTCAGCTAAATGCGGCGCCTTTTGTTTCAAGGTTTCTCGCTGGCGCTGTTGCAGCTCTGCGCTTAGCTCTATAATTAAATATTGCTCAGGCAGTTGATTTAACGCCTGCAATGCCAGCAATAAATCGGCTGCCAGTTTACCCGAGCCCGCACCAAATTCGATAATTTTTGCATCGGGTATTTTTTTCAGCAGCGCAGCCAGCGGGTTGGCCAGGGTTTGCGCAAATAAAGGGCTGACTTCCGGTGAGGTAATAAAATCACCCTGCTCGCCAAATTTTTGCGCGCCGCCACTATAATACCCCAGCCCCGGCGCATATAGCGCCAGCTGCATATACTGCTCAAAATCAATCCAGCCACCGGCATCAGCAATGCTCTGATTTATATGCTGGCTCAGTTTTTGGCTGTGCGTTATTTCATCCGCGGTGGGTTTGGGTAAATCCAGTGCTTGCATTGATGCTACAATATTTAAAAATAATATGTGACATTCTATCATGCAAAAATCATCTCATCCCAAAACCGTTCTCATTACCGGCGCAGCGGCACGCATTGGCGCTGAAATTGCGCGCACCTTACACGCACAGGGGATGAATATTGTCATTCATTACCGTAGCTCCTCGCAACGTGCTGAAGCGCTAGCGGAGCAGTTAAATACACTACGCGAAAATTCTGCAACCACGCTACAAGCCGATCTTTTACAAACCTCGACTTTGAACGAGCTGGTTGAAAAAGCCGCAGCGGTTTGGGGAGGGCTTGATGTGTTAGTCAATAACGCCTCGAGTTTTTACCCGACCCCCGTTGGACAAATTACCGAAGCTCACTGGGATGACCTGATGGGTAGCAATTTAAAAGCCCCTATATTCCTTTCTCAGGCGGCCACCCCGTTTCTTAAACACAGCCAGGGCTGCATTATTAATATTGTAGATATTCACGGCTTTCGGGCAATGAAAGAGCACCCGGTTTACTGCGCAGCCAAAGCCGGGCTGGCGATGATTACCCAGTCACTGGCAAAAGAACTCGGGCCGGAGATTCGCGTTAATGGTGTCGCCCCCGGTGCCATCATGTGGCCAAGTACAGAACTTGACCCGCAGGTACAGGAATCAATTTTGGAACGTACCGCACTAAAACGTCAGGGCTGCCCGCAGGATATTGCTAAAGCCGTTAAATTTTTAGTGATGGATGCGGAGTATATTACTGGGCAAGTGATACCGGTTGATGGCGGGCGGAGTTTAAATATTTAGCGCATTTAAAACCGAAGTAACAGCCATTCATTTTCTTCGAATTTTCCAGCTCATTTTGGTCATGAAAATATTAGGCTTACTCCAATACCAGTAAGTTAAGCGCTAATTCTTTGAAAAGTTACAACTTTTCACCATGCCCATGTCAATATCGTTGGGCATGCTTTCAAGGCTGCGCCTTGATTGTGAACTCACCTGATCGCCAGAGACATAATAGACTTGATCAGAGGTGCCCTAGCTCCCCTCTTTAGCAAAGAGGGGCTGGGGGCGATTTGGCTTTTGCTTCTATATTTATAGCGTTATACACGTTTCAGTCATTTAAAATCCCCCTCGGCCACCCTATTAATTATTTCAATAACCGGCAGTATTATCAGTCTATCTATATTCCCGTTTTTCTAAAGGGGAGGCCTACACATATAATCACATTTATTCAATAATATCATATGCTTAGTGTTTAACTTACTGGTATTTAGGCTTACCCTTAATAGTTCGTCCTTTTTTATTTCTGATTCACCTGCAAATAAAATACACTAAACAGCTCATCCTCATCCAACCAGGCTCTCACCAATGTGAAACCGGCTTGCTCTGCTAACTGTTGAAAACTTTGCTCGGTATATTTATGTGAATATTCTGTCAGTATTGACTGATCTTTTTTAAATTTAAATTCATGCTCACCAATATTGACCGATTGGTTTTGCAAGCTCTTCAAGTGCATTTCAATGCGACTTTTTTCTGCGTTAAAAAAAGCTTCATGCTTAAACTGTTTCAAATTAAAATTCGCATTCAATTCATTATTTATGCGCGACAATAAATTCATATTAAATGCAGCGGTATAGCCTTTTTTATCATTATAGGCTGCGTCTAAAATTGACTTGTCTTTTACCAGATCAACCCCAATCAAAAGCCCGCCTTTTTCACCGACCATATTTTTTATTTCTTGCAAGACACCTGCTGCATGCTCGGGTATAAAATTACCAATGGTCGACCCCGGAAAAAACGCGACTTTATTGGTCGCCTCTACATGATAAGGTAGCTTTAGTTCTCCGGTAAAATCTGCACACACCGCATGCACATTTAGCCAGGTAAATTCTTGCGCTAACTTTTGCGCTTCATCCTGTAAATAGCGGCGCGATATATCAATCGGCAAATAGGCTATCGGGCGCAACGCATCTAGCAGCAGCCGAACTTTATAACTGTCGCCACTGCCCGGCTCGATTAATAAACACTCGGCACCTAAATTTTCTACAATATCCTCGATGTTATTTCGAATAATATCCACTTCGGTGCGGGTCGGGTAATACTCTTCGGTGGCGCAAATTTGTTCAAATAATTTTGAACCCACTTCATCATAAAAATACTTTGGCGAAATAGTCGGCTCGTCCGCAGATAAGCCCTGAATGATGTCAGCGTGAAAATCCGCAATCTGCGGATGCTGGTCAAAAAATTGAAAACGTTCAATTGGTTTTGTCATAAAGCGATATTGCTCATGGATCGGTAAGTTGACCCTATAATACATCTTGCGCAGGGTGTAGACTAGGCACAAAAATTTTAACGGCCAAACGAATAATCAAATGAATACGTCTAGCTCTGTCCCCGTCATTAAAGACCTGGTACTGGTTGGGGGTGGTCACAGCCATCTGTCAGTACTTAAATATTTTGCCATGAATCCGGTTGCCGGCCTACGCCTAACCTTGATTACGCGCGATTTACACACACCTTATTCGGGTATGCTGCCGGGTTATATCGCCGGCCATTATAAATATGATGAAGCACATATTGATTTACGGCCGCTGGCACAATTTGCAAAGGCGCGTATTTATCACGCAGAAGTCACCGCTATTAATTTACAGGAAAAACAAATAGTTTGCGTTGATCGCCCACCGATTAACTATGACCTGCTATCGATTAATATAGGCTCAAGACCCTGTGCGCTGCATATTCCGGGTGCTGACAAATTCACCATTCCGGTGAAGCCCATCGATACTTTTTTATCACAATGGGATGCACTAATAGAAAAAGCCTTAACCACAGCCCAACAAAATAAGGTTTTTCACCTGGCTATTGTTGGCGGCGGCGCCGGCGGTGTTGAAATGGCACTGGCGACTCAATTTCGTTTACTGTATTTATTTAAGCACGAACATCTTTCTGCCGACAATCTTAAAATTGATATTTATTGCGATACGGATACTATTTTACCCACTCACAATTCACAGGTGAGAAAGCGTTTTAATCGCATTCTGCAGGAACGTAAAATTAGCGTTCACACCCGACACTTTATTAATGAAGTACAACATCACCAACTCAATAGTACGGATGGCACTCAACATAAAGCCAATGCGACTTTATGGGTGACCAATGCATCGGCACCTGGGTGGTTAGCTGATTCTGGTTTACAGGTGGATGAGCAGGGTTTTATCGCGGTGAATGATTCGCTACAATCCGTTTCACATAGCGATGTGTTTGCCGCCGGCGATATTGCGTCAGTCATCAATCATCCGCGACCAAAGTCTGGTGTGTTTGCGGTGCGCCAGGGGCCGCCGCTGGCTCGAAATTTATCACGTGCCATCCAACAAAAACCGCTTAAGCCATTTACGCCACAAAAAAACTTTTTAGGACTGATTAGTACCGGCAATAAATACGCCATCGCGTCGCGCAGCAACTGGTCGCTAGAAGGCGCATGTTTATGGATGATTAAAGACTGGATTGATCGTAAATTTATGGATAACTTTAATCAGTTACCCGAGATGCCATCCGAAGCCCCACCTGAATATAACCAGGCCATGGCCGATAAAAAAACTATCCACGAAATTTCAGCAATGGCGATGCGTTGTGGCGGATGTGGCGCAAAAGTTGGCAGTACGGTTTTATCGCGTGTCGTGAATCGCTTAAACCCGATTAGTCGCGACGACGTCGTTATTGGCTTAGCTGACCCGGATGATGCCGCGGTAAGTGAAGTCCCCGCCGGCAAATTAATTGTACAAAGTGTTGATTACTTTCGCAGCTTTATTGATGACCCTTTTGTTTTTGGACAAATTGCAGCCAACCATGCCCTCAGTGATATTTTTGCGATGGGCGCCGAGTCACAAACGGCGATGGCCATTGCCACTATTCCCTACGGTATTGAAGAGCAGGTTGAAGACCAGCTTTTCCAAACCATGTCTGGCGCATTAACGGTTTTAAATGCCAGCAACACCGCATTAGTGGGCGGGCATTCCAGTGAAGGCGCAGAACTTTCATTCGGACTTTCCGTGACCGGGCTGGCAGATCGCGAACAGGTTTTGCGTAAGTCAGGCATGCAAACCGGCGATGTGTTAATTTTAACCAAAGCACTCGGCACCGGCACCTTATTTGCCGCTGATATGCGCCAAAAAGCCAAAGGCCGGTGGATAGATGCTGCACTGCAAAGCATGTTGTTATCTAACCAGGCCGCCGGTTTTTGTATGCATAAACATGGTGCGAGTGCCTGCACTGATGTTACCGGTTTTGGCTTGCTGGGGCACCTGGTTGAAATGACACGCTCATCAGGCATGAGTGTTGAAATTAATTTAGACGCCTTACCCATCATGAATGGCGCATTGCAAATGATTGCGAGTGGTATTTTCAGCTCGCTACAAGATCAAAACGTGCGCCTGCGCCGTGCCATTAAACCAACTGACAATACGGCTAAGAGCGACCCTCGTAAACATAAACACTTTCCACTGCTTTTTGATCCACAAACCTCTGGCGGATTATTGGCCAGTATACCCGCCGTGAATGCGGGGCACTGTTTAGCTGAACTCCACGAACTCGGTTATCCTGACAGTATTATTATTGGCAAAGTCACCGACGATACAACCAACGTAGAAAGCGTGAGTTTGATTGTTTAGGTGAAAATAATTTATTAAATAAAATGACCATATTAAAAATATTAAAGTGTTTTTTGAATTAATTATTGTATATTGCTTTTCAGCTAGTTCATGCTAAAATTTTAATCAGTGCTGTAGGGTGCAACTGAGTTCGCGGAAAGGGGGCAACCTCCACCTATATTAAAGTGACAGATCACTGTCCTTCTTTCTACCTGTTATCGCGAACATCAGGAATAAACGAAAGGAGGATTTCCATGAAATCCCTACCCAGTAAACCTAATTTAGATTTTTTAAAAAAACAATCTAAAAAACTTCGTGCATTACACCGAAACAACGACCTTTCCTCATGCTCAAGAATAAAGCACTTTGATACCTCTTTTAATGAGATGAATGATGACGAAATTTTTACTTCGAAGTTTTCTATCATAGATGCTCAACGCGTTATTGCGCGTGAATATGGATTTTCCAGCTGGGCTAAATTAAAAAGATTTATTGAATCAACGAATGCCAGATTCAATCAAGCACTTCATGATGAATTAATACAACTTCGCAATCGTGATTCTGAAATGCGACAAACCTTATTGTCAGAAGACAAGCTTTATGATGGCTATCATTCTGAAATGGAGTCTGTGCATAATGAGAATGCAACGCGCCTTAATAAAATCATCAATGAACATGGTTGGCCGGACACTTCACTTGTTGGCATGGACGGATGTCGCGCAGCCTGGATGATTGCACAACACGCTATCAGTCAACCCGATTTCCAGAAGAGATGTCTCAAGCTTTTAAAAACTGCGGCCGAGAATGGCGATGTGCCTGCAAGACAAGTTGCCTTTCTCATGGACCGCGTTCTTTTTAATGAGCAAAAGCCTCAGATGTACGGCTCAGTAGGTACACTGGATCGTGAAGGCAAAATATCTTATGGTCAAATCATCGATGAGAATAAGGTCAACCAACGTCGTGCCATAGTCGGTCTCGGTTCAATTGAAGATGAGTTGATTGAACATCAAAAAGAAGTGACAGCAGAAGGCGGCAGACCACCCAAAGATTTTGATGCTTATCAGAAAAAGTTAAGAGAGTGGCAGAAGAAAACCGGCTGGATTTGATTGTTTTAAAAATGCGGTATCGAACAAACCGATATTATTAATTTTGTATTCACGATACCGCACCCAGAAACTGACAAGACATAAACCACTAACTTCACCCGCATAATATAATTATTTGCACAACAATTATATTATGCTAGAGTATCAGCTCAGTACCTGTAAGGTGCATCTGGTCCGCGGGAAGGGGGTTACCCCCACTTACAATAAGATATAATTTTATATCCTTCTTTCTACCTGTATCGCGGACAACAGGAATTTATGAAAGGAGGATTTCTATGAAATCCCTGCCAAAAAAACCCAATCTCGACTTCTTAAAAAAAGAAGCCCGTAAGTTACGCACTCATCATCAACAACGTTCCGACCTGTGTTTAAATTCTATTCGCGAATTTGATACATCATTTCTCAATAAATCTGATACTGAAATATTTAATATTAAATTTTCGTTAAATGATGCACAGCGCATTCTCGCGCGGGAATATGGTTATTCAAGCTGGGCCACACTTAAACATTTTATTCAGTCTTTGAGCGCCCCTTTATATAATGGCGTGAGTGATCGAGATGCATATCACAATGTTATTACCGACTCCTATGATGAACGTAGTAAAAACTATGATGATAGTGAGTGGCACAGAGGCCTGGCATTAGAAACGGTAGATTACGCCCCTCCGCAAAAGGCTCATAAGGTACTAGATATTGCAACGGGTACCGGAAGCATTGCATTTTATACAGCAGATCTGGTCGGCCCAAAAGGTTCGGTTACCGCGATCGATATTTCAAAAGGCATGCTGGCAAAGTGTCGTGAAAAACTGGCTGATTCAAAGTTTAACAATTTACAGTTTGAATATGCAGATGCAGAAAACCTTGATTTCAAGCCAAACAGTTTTGACAGGATATATTGCAGTTCTGCATTTTTCTGGATGAGTCATCCTCAAGCTGTCTTGCGTCACTGGCTAGAGTTACTAAAACCGAATGGCGTATTAAGCTTCAATGCCTGGCCAGAGAATTCATTTGTCTGGGGTGCCTGTAGACGCAAGGTGCTTAAAAAGTACGGCATAGATTTTACGATTCACCAGGCAACAGGCACGATACAAAAATGTGACCAGTTGCTGAAGTTATCCGGTTTCGAAGACATTCGAATCCATGAGGTTAAGGACGGGCATTACATTCCCCCTGATAAGATATCTTTATCAGACATAATAAATGATAAAGACTATGCGCCGGGTCAATACCCTCATCCTGTAACCGATCTTCCGGATGAAATAAAACGCAAGGTTGCAGCGGACATTGAAACTGAAACAAAAAAATTAATAACCGACAAAGGCCTCTGGCATGACATGACGATGTATTACGTCCATGGAAGAAAACCCACATAAGCTGAACCTAACCGTTAAAGCAAAACATCAATGATAAATAATTTAAAAGGTAAATAATAATGAGTGAACAATTTCTGAATGCAAACCCCATTATTCCCGTTAAAAGTGTTATTGAGACAGCCCGTTTTTTTGAGAAAAAACTGGGCTTCACAATAGAGGTACTTTGGGAAAACCCCGCTTACGGTGTCGTTAAACGCGGAAACGTCGTTATAGAATTTGGTGAAGGTAGACAGGCACACGTGGGTAGTGGCGTCTGTATTATCCAGGTAGAAAATGCGGATGTTATCTATGAGGAATGGAAGACCAAAGAGGTTGAATTTGTCGGAGACTTTTCTGACAGGGATTATGGAAGCAAGGACTTTCGAGTTAAAGACAATAATGGCAATATGCTCATCGTTGGTCATGCGCTAGAAAACAAGAGTGAATTATTAAAGAAAGGTAGTGTCGCATAGCTATTCGTTCTTAATATCTTGTAAAACCGTTTTGCGGTAGACGACTAACCATACTTAATGAATTTCATAAAAAATTACTAAAGGTACAATTAGGTTAAATAGACATGGACACAATCATATTAATAGGTCCAATAGGCGCTGGAAAATCAACCCAGGCCAAGCTGTTAGCTGAAGAACTTGGAATGCCGCGGTGTTCATACGATGATGTAAAAGATAGATATTGGAAGGCGCTTGGTGTAAGTAAAGAAACCGCATGTTCAATTGAAAATGAACATGGTACTTACGCTATGCTGTCCTACATGAACGAGTTTAAATCAAAGACAGTAAGCTCAATTGTACGGGATCATCCTGGTCATATCATTGATTTTGGTGGAGGTGCACAAACCTTTGATGAGCCGCACCAAATAGAGAGAGCGCGTGAAGTTTTTGATCCCATCGTGAATATATTTCTTTTGTTACCATCACCCGATTTGGCGACTAACATAAAATTATTGCCTGGCTTGAAAGAGGATTATGCCATAAACGCCTATCTGATTACACATGCAACGAATGAATTATATGCTAAGAAAACAATTTACACACAAGGAAAGACGCCAGAAGAAACTAAACGTGATATTATTAATGACATTAAATGAACTGACTTATAACTTCACTAAGACAATGAAAATTAAAACCTTTTCTACCTGCCTTAATTGAACATCTGCTACTGGTCGCAAGTAGACAAACAACCCGTTAATAACTGAGCTACAATAACAAAAAGGCCAGAAAACGACATAAAACCACCATTCAATATAAGTTAGTAAACACACAAATTTGTTATTTATTTTCTGATACGCTATATGTTTACGCTGATCGTTTATAACACCAGCTTATTCTGAAATTTTTAATATTGATATTCTATCTAATAATTATTATGAAATTATAAGTAAATAGTCACTATGTATATGCACAATTAACGATGATACTTTACCGACAATTATTCTTTGCTGTTATTGCAATTTTATTTGTTTCTGAAGTTCTCTCCGATCCCAATATAAATGTAGCATTGAAAGAACGTCCGCGAATTGGACTGGTACTCAGCGGAGGCGGTGCTCGCGGCGCCGCTCACATTGGCGTGCTCAAGGTACTTGAAGAATTACGTATTCCAATTGATATCGTAACGGGTACCAGTATGGGAGCAATAACAGGTGGGTTATACGCTTATGGGTACTCACCGACAACACTTGAAGATACGCTCATCTCAATTGACTGGGATGATTTATTTCAGGACAGTCCTTCACGTGATCAACGCAGTGTGCGTCGTAAGCGAGATGACTTTAACTATTTAATCAAACTGGAGGCAGGATTTAAAAATGGTGCAGTTACGATTCCAACAGGATTGATTCAGGGGCAAAAACTGGATTTATTGTTGGGATCACTTATGCCCGGTGCACCCGATAATTTTGATGAACTTCCAGTACCATTTCGCGCCGTTGCACAAGATATTGAAAACGGTGAAGCGGTTGCTATAGGACGCGGGGATATTGTTAGTGCAATGCGCGCAAGTATGTCGATTCCCGGGGTGTTTACGCCGGTAGAGCATGACGGCCGTCTGCTTGTGGATGGCGGGTTTGCTAATAATTTACCTGTACGGCTAGCCCGGGAAATGGGCGCCGATATATTGATAGTTGTTGATTTAGGTGGCTATCAATTAACAAGAGATAAACTTAACTCCCCCCTTAGCGTCCTAAACCAGAATATGGGATTTATGATTCAACGCAATACCACACAACAACTGGAGGCGCTTACTGATAAAGACATTCTGCTCCAACCCGACCTGAAAGGCTATTCTTCTACTGACTTTTGGCGTATAGCAGAGATGATTAAACAGGGGGTTGCTGCCGCAAAGTCAAATACGTCAAAACTTATACCGTATTCAATGGCAAGTGATACTTATCAGACTCGATTGAAACGATTACGATCAAAGAAACCCGCGGCTAGAATTATAAATGAAATAATAATAAAGAGTAATTCAAAACTATCTCCTGATGTAATTCGATCTTATTTTTCAATACAGCCTGGTGAAATTTTAAATGTTGATTCATTAGAGAAAGACATTCAGAAACTTTATGGTTTAAATATTTTTGAACGAATCAACTATGAAATTATGCACCTGGATTATCAAACTGTATTAACAATCCATGTCAGAAAAAAAACCTGGGGGCCTAACTATATTCGTTTTGGATTAAATTTGGAAAGCGACTTCGCAGGTTCAAGCACATACAACGCAGCCACCAGCATTACTTCCTCACCACTTAATAGTTATGGGGGGGAATTACAAACACAATTACAGGTAGGTAGTGATCAGTTTATATCAACAGAGTTCTACCAACCTTTCGACAAAATGCAAAATTACTTTGCCAGTACTCAAGCCATGTATTCTGAATTACACTTTGCAAAATACGAAAATGGAGAACAACTGTCTGATTATAAAAGCTCATCGGCAACGTTAAGACTTGCTATCGGTCGTAACTTTAATAACCGAGCACAACTTTCTGTAGGGCTGATTAAAGGCAAAGGCGATACGGATATTCTTATCGGTAGCAGACCAGCAACAGAGCAGGATTTTTACATCGGCGCCCGCTATATCAATTTTATTTATGACGAGCTAGATAATGTAAATTTCCCAAAACATGGCATGCTTTCTAATATTACATGGGTAAATAGCCGGGAAAGCCTGGGTGCCGATGTTAACCAAGACTCACTGACAATAAATGCACTATGGGCCGAAACCTGGAGCAGGAATACCTTTGTTTTTTGGACAGGGCTTGCAGGCGTGGTTAATAGCGACACCCCGGCAGCTGATACATTTGCCCTGGGTGGATTTCTGAATTTATCCGGTTACAAAAAGCAGCAATTAACAGGCCGCTATGCTGGTATTGCACGACTTATTTATTTAAATAAGATTGGAGGTGACGAATCTTTTTTTGATACACCTTTTTATGCTGGTGCTTCATTAGAAACAGGAAATACCTGGAATTTCAAAGATGATATTAATAGTGCTTCATTAAATACTGCTGGTAGCCTGGTTGTTGCTTTTGATACACCAGTTGGTCCACTTTATTTAGCAAAAGGATTCGCCAGTGGCGGAAAGTCAGCATACTATTTTTTTCTTGGAAGGAGCTTTACGTTTTTTTAAGGAAGCGGGCACTGAGTAACCTGCTAAATAATGCAAAACGTTATGCCATGAGTGAAATCAGAGTCGTTTTTTCTAACGATAATGGGAATTATCTGTTAAGTGTTGATGATGATGGGGTACCTGAAGAAAATCGTGAAACTATATTTGATGCATTCACAAGACTTGATGCTAGCCGTGACCGAGATACCGGTGGCTTTGGTTTAGGGCTGAGTATTGCACAACGAATCAGCCAGAATCACGGTGGTAAAATTTCTGTTAAGGAGTCTTCTTTAGGTGGTGCCAGTTTCGTGATTTTCTGGCCTGAGACCCAGAGCATTAACAAAAATCAATCAACCACAAATTTATTACCCATAATCACTAGTGCCCCATAATAATAGTTTTTCATATCATTATATGCCTTTTGATTTTTCCCAATGCAATTGGCTAGCGAGCATAGACCTGGCCTCTTTAAGTGCCGCATTGCTGTTTGCGATTAAAGAATAATTTCCGTAACGCGCAGCATACATTTCAGCAATCACTCCGTTTGTTTCTTTACGCTCGACCACTCCCGATTTACCCATAGGCATCAACATCAATGTGACGCGCCCATGCTGTGTATTCAGTACGATATGCCCACCCTTTCCATTGGGTAAATCACACGTACCGGCATAACTCACTGGCAACATGACTTCACTACGTGCGCCCACTTGTGCAAGTAAAGCGTTTACCTGTGCCGGTGTGACATCTCTTGTTTCTGCCAAATGATGGGGTTCAGCGAGCACATGTTCAATCGCCATATCCAGTTCGGGCTTGCCATTTAAAAATGGCATACTGAACATGACACTGACGACTACCAACACAGACGCTGCAACCGCATATAAAGTCATACGTCTTTTTTCGTTAAAGCGTGTCGCCAGTAAAATTCTATCCTCCATTCCATCTGGGGCTGGCACCTGTAAAACGTCTGCCAGGCTGGCATCAAAGTTTAATTCCTTCACCATGCGTCTGGCGCATTGAGTGCAGTCTTCTGCATGTTGACGTGCTGTTAATGGTAAGTGATGAGGGTCTGCATTAAGTGCGCTTTGAAATTCCAGACAATTCATTTTAATTTCTCCTGACCTTTTTCATCGTCATCCATTATTTCTCGCAACATGCGACGAGCTCGCGACACTCGAGTCATGACGGCCGCCTCAGTAGTTTGTACAATGACAGCAATTTCTCCACAGCTAAAACCGCCCAACACCTGCAGTAGTAAAGGTTCACGATAAGATAAAGGTAATTTTTCAAGACCGTCATTTAGTTCAACGACTGGCATGTCATCATAGTGCAATAAACTTTCCAGCTCTTCGCTTTCAACGTCTATAAAGTTCAGCTTACTGGCTTGATACAGGCGAGCATGTTCACGCCGTAAAATAGTAAACAACCATTGCCTGGTTGCTTTAACATTATTCAAATTGTGCCAGTTTTTCCAGGCACGTAAACAGGTTTCCTGCACCAGATCTTCTGCCATACTTTTATCTCGACACAACCAAAAAGCAAAGCGAAACATATCGGCTGAATAGGCGCGCACCATTGTTTCATAAAGGGCTGCCTTGCCTGTCTTCAAACCAAACCATGACATTAGTCATGACCTGCAAGTTGTTGAGGAAATGTTTTTATAACTTTACTCATTAACATTAACCGACATGGGCGTAATCGTTGACACTAATTGCTGCTCAAACAAACGGTGCAATACCAACGCCATATTAAACTCGCTATCTACCTGCAAAGTTTGCTCGCAGGCAGTGGTTATATTTTTTGATTTTTGTAAACGCTGAATAAATTGATAATCAGTTAACGCCAACGGCAACAAAACAATATCCAGCGCCTGTCGAAACACTAACATGTTAACGTTGCCATTTTCAAGATTGATTGCAGTATCTTGTTCAAACCCGTCCTGGTTTACTTGCCATATATCCTGTACGGGAAAATCAGATTGCATCAATTGCAAGCTCGGATGCAATTGAATAATGTGCTCGGCTAGTTGAACTTCCGATAGCGCCGCTAATTGCGAAAGTTTAACGACCGGCGCATCGGCGGCATGAAATGCCTGATGCACCCGCCATTCCAGTCGTGCTACATCGGGCAAATAAATTAATTCACGCACCGGTTCAAATTGGCTTAGAAAATCTGCGAAATTTTTACCATATAAATGTATATCGCCATACCGTGATGGTTGTTGCGCAATATATCGAAGTGCCATCGCCTGAAAAAAGTCAGCCCCCAGTAGTTTTCTAATAACCGGATAGGTATCGGCCAATGCATGGCCTAAATTCGCCTGCCAACTGGCGCGATATATTTCAAATCGCGTTGCACTGCATTCACCATGCAAATCTGCCGGTACGTCAACTCGGCTTTCGCATAAAGACTGTATCCAGTTATGCTGCATTAAAATTAGCATGATGGCACTGCTCCAGTAAGATATCAGCCTGCCTGGCTTCTGCCAGTAGTGTATCAAGGGGCGGAATATCGGTGTCCCACTCAATTAATGTAGGGCGCTGGCCAATAAGTGCCAGGGTATCACGATACAAATCCCATACCTCTGCATGCACGGGTTTACCGTGGGTATCGACCAGGCAATCCGCAAATTCATCGTAATCAAACCCTGCAAGGTGAATTTCTTTTACCCGCTCAGCAGGCATGGCGGCAATATATTTTTTTGCGTCAAAGCCGTGATTAATGGCGTTCACATAAATATTATTAACATCCAGTAATAAATCACAGTCTGCGGCTTCAACTACCGCGGCAACAAATTCCCATTCCGGCATGGTCGATGTTTCAAATTCAACATACGCAGTAACATTCTCAATTAATATTCGTTGCCCAAGAAAATTTTGAGTTTGACAAATGCGAGCCGCAACATGCCGTACCGCTTCTTCGGTATACGGTAGTGGCAACAAATTATGGGTGTGTACATTGCTGGCAGATGACCAGCACAAGTGTTCGGATACCAATGTTGGCTGATAGGTTTGTATCAGCGATTTAAGCTTTGATAAATGCGCTGTACTCAGCGGATCAGTTGAACCTAATGACAAGCCCACTCCGTGCAAACTTATCGGATAAATTTCGTGTAGTTTTTCTAGAAAAAAATGCGGCGGACCTCCCTGCCCAAAATAATTCTCACTGTGTACCTCCAGAAATGCAACAGACGGCTGCCGCGCCAATATAGCCTGGTAGTGCGCGGCACGCAAACCTATACCGGAGCGTGCAGGTAATTCGGCATTTGATTCATTTAATGGTACGGCGGCAGTCATCGCATTATCTCCTTTCATTATTATCTGGGCTTATAAACCGTAGCGCCAACAATTTTTGAGCAGGTGCCTTCGGGCACATAAATCCAGGCCTCGGCATCACTGTTTGTACTCACCGTACCTGAGCAAGACAACTTGGATGTACCACAGTCATTTTTACCCGCCTTGACTATACCCGCACATTTTTCCATGCCAGGTTTGCCCGCCATAACAGGAGTAGTGGTTAAACTCATAGCGACTGCAGTCGCTACGGCAGCTTTTACTAATACTTCACGTCTATTCATAACTTTCTCCAATAATTTGTTGTTGGCAGCAATTGCTGTTATATGAGTAGACCGAGCAAGTGAGGGAATCCTGACATTTTATTTTTATATTTTTTATTAATAATGGCCAGAAGGATTAACCCTGACCTCAATGCCATTAAGTTAAGGTTTTTTATGGAGGTGCGGCTTTAGCCGCGCAAATAAAGTGACTATGAAATCTGCTAGTTAATGCGCGACTGAAGTCGAACCTCCAGAGTGATTACCCTTAACTTAATGGCATTGACCCTGACCTGGCATATACGTAATGTCGTGATTTGGCAGAAACTACCGCATTGCGGTCATTAGCGTTTCTCTTATTCTCCTTCATTAAAGCAGACAACTATCCTGACACAGGGGCATAATTACATTATATTCGGTGTTTTTTATAATAATAAGGTCGATCATAATTTGCTCATATTGATAATGGGACAACAATCGATTTGTGTGACTTAGAAACAATAACTTACATCTAAATATTAGATGTAACCGATAGTAGATATACGAACCTGTGGGGCCGAATACCTACTATTATGTGTAATATATTAAGATAAGGATCCCGCATGTTAGAACTTCGACCAAATTGTGAATTATGCGATAAGAATCTTCCGCCCGAATCAAAAGAAGCGTGCATCTGTACTTATGAATGTACTTTTTGTTCAAGCTGTGTGGAAAGTGTCTTAAAAGACGTATGCCCAAACTGTGGCGGCGGTTTTGTAACAAGACCAATACGACCAAAAACTGAACGAAGGTCAGGGGTAAGTTTGGCGCATCAGCCAGCATCAACAAAACGTGTTAAAACGAATTACAGTATCGATGAGATAGCAGAGTTTATTCGCTCAGCAAAAAACATAAACCCGGAAGAAAGATATATAAAAAAATAGCAGGCAAATCAACACTGCAAAAAGTAGCCACGCCGATTAATTACGACGTCTAGGATATACAGGGAGCAATTAAATATGTCTGATACACATTTAATTACACATGAAGATGGAATAACTAAAATAAAATTTTTAATTAGTCCATCCTTTGAACTAGCTAAATCAATAATTGATGAAATCATAGAAAACTATCCCTATGAAAAAAGATTATGGGATCTGAGTGATATAAAATTTAATTTTACAATAGGTGAAATACAAAGAATTGCAGCTTATGGAAAATTGAAATTCACTAAACCAAACAAACTCGCAATTTATGTTATAGATGATTTAGCGTTTGGAGGAATGCGCCAATTTGAAGTGTACCGAGAAGAACAGAACAAATCGATACCTGGAGTTTTTCGCACTGAAAAAGAGGCTATTGACTGGCTAAACTTATAATATTTTCCGGATAAAACTAACCAGACCCAAACTAACCAGACAACCATGATATTGAATTTAAATTTTATTCGACAACTATTTATTACAACGGACATATATAGAATACGAATAAAAGTAGAACTGGTTCACCGGTTTTTGTGTGCAATATAAAATTTAATTCACTATACTGTGCTGAAAAATGTTAATAGGGAGATAATAGTATGGCACTCAATACTCGCATCACAGCTCAACCTAATCACTCTCATCGTTGCTCATGTGTTTTCAAATATTTCACATTGACTGTTTCATTAATCGGTTTAATGCTTACCGGCTGTAGTGACAACAATCAAACACCTGCACAGCAAACAACTGAAACGGCCGATGTCGCCTCCACATTCAAAGGTAAAATTGCAAAAAATTACCAGGATTCTGAAGAGTGGTGGGCACCCGAGGTACGCCCTAAAAAAGATGCGCCTAATATTATTATCTTTCTGCTCGACGATGTTGGCTTTGCCCAGGTGGGTAGTTTCGGCGCAATGATCAATACACCCACTATCGACAAGCTGGCTAAAAATGGCCTGCGCTATAACAATTTTCATACCGCTGCCTTATGCTCGCCATCGCGAGCGTCACTGATGGCCGGTCGCAATACACACTCTATTGGCTTAGGCAGTCACGCTTTAACCGCGATGGGTTTTCCCGGTTATAACGCGGTGATGCCAGATTCTGCCAAATCTGTAGCCAATTATCTTGGAGAGCATGGTTACATCAATTACGCATTGGGCAAGTGGGATCACACCCCACTTTATGAAGTGTCTCAGGTCGGTCCTTTTGACCGTTGGCCTAGTGGTGAAGGTTTTGACCATGCCTATACTTTTATGGCGGCAGATGTGCATCAGTTTGTTCCCGTAATGTGGGATGACCATCACCCTGAACCCTATCGCAAGTCTGTGCATCTTGATCATGACCTTGCGAATCGCGCAATTGACTGGATCACCGGGCACAAATCGATTAAACCGGATTTACCGTTTATGATGCTGTGGGCATCCGGTTCAATGCATTCACCTCATCATGCTCCTGATGATTATTTAGAAAAGTACAGAGGAAAGTTTGACATGGGCTGGGACAAGGCCCGCGAAAAAATTCTCGCAAGACAACTCGAACTAGGCATCATTCCGGCTGGCACTAAACTGACCGAACGCATTAAAGAAATTCCAGCGTGGGATTCATTACCGGCTAATGAGAGAAAATTATACGCGCGCCAAATGGAAGTGTTTGCATCACAAATGGAATATGTTGACCACCAGATTGGCCGCGTGGTTAAAGAGTTAACACGTATTGGAGAGTTAGATAATACGTTGATATTTGTCACCGCTGATAATGGTGCGAGTGGTGAAGGTGGGCTTGCCGGTACCTTTAATGAAACCTATGTTTTAAACGGTTTACAAACACCATTAGAAGCCAACCTTCGCCATCTGGATGACTGGGGTAAAACCAATACATACCCACATTATCACGCCGGTTGGGCTATGGCGGGCAATACCCCGTTTAAGTATTTCAAACAAAGTGAACACCGCGGCGGGCAAACAGATCACCTCGTAGTGCACTGGCCAAATGGCATAAAAGCAAAAGGTGAGATTCGTGACCAGTACCATCACATCAGCGATATTGCACCGACCATTATGGAAGCCGCAGGCATTAGTGTTCCTGAAACCTATAACAATGTAAAGCAACAACCTATGGATGGCGTGTCATTGCTTTACTCCTTTGATAAACCGGATGCGGCAAACAAAAAGAAACGCCAGTATTATGAAATGTTTGGCAATCGCGCGATCTGGGTAGAGGGCTGGAAAGCCGTTACGCTTCACGCAAATCGAATGCCATGGGAACTCAATCAGGTTCTTCCTTTTGAAGATGATGTGTGGGAGCTCTACAACGTTGAAGAAGACTTCTCAGAAAGTGTTGACCTGGCTAAGCAGTACCCTGAGAAACTCGCCGAGTTGCAAAAAATATTTGACGAAGAAGCCTGGAAATATAATGTCTACCCATTATATGACGATATGATTCAGCGGCTGGGCAAACAGCAGGATCGATTGTTTGGTGACAGAAAAGACTTCCTGTACTTTGCACCTGGGGCTGTTCGCATAGCAGAAAAGGCCTCTGCACCGGTAAAAAACCGTTCGCATTTTATAACCACAACCATCGATTTAAAAGGTGACGAAAAAGGTGTGATTGCAGCCGTTGGTGGAATGACCGGTGGTTACACTATGTTCATCAAAGATGGCAAATTACAGTTTGATTACAACTTCCTTGATGGCGTGCATTACAACCTGATATCTCCTGTCTTACCGAAAGGTAAAACCGAGTTGAAATTTGTCTTTACCAAAACCAAAGAATTTGGGGGTGACGGTGAACTTTTTGTGAATGATGAAAAGGTAGATGAAGTACACATGCCACAGATGCACATTGCGACTTATTCATTGGCAGAAACATTTGATATCGGTATGGATACCGGCACACAGGTATCTCGTCTCTATACAGATCCGTTCCCGTTTGAGGGCGAGATTGATCGTGTGTTAATTCGACTGACAGATTAAATTTCTATCAATAGCGGTCCGGCTAATCATGCTTTGTCGTGATTTAGCCGGCCATGTATTCTTGGCCATTCAATGCATTTTAAAAAGATAGTTTTTCTAACCATTTTCATATCAGGTTTTGTGTTAGCCGTTTTTACGCGGCGAAAATCGATACTGCCTGCTCAGTAAGCCTCACGACATCAAACCCAAATGAACACGTTCTTTGTGTCGATTACTCCGATCTGCCCGATTTAAATTCTACGACGGCCACTATGGTCTGGATCGAGCCTGGCCGTTTTGTGATGGGCAATAACAAAGGACATAAAGATAAAGCCAGTGGACGTTTTGAAGCATTCCCGGATGAAAAAGGCGGTTTTTTCAGAACAGCGACAATAAGATATTAGTTAGAACGCATCTAAGTTCTGTCTTAATTATTAACCTCTTAACATGACTGTCCTATTAGTATTTACATGGCTGTCCTATTAGTACCTTATCATGGCTGTCCTATTAGTATTTTAGTATTACAGAGCTAATGTTTTTCTATTTTGGCGTATTCCAGTAATAACAAATAAAAAAACAATGCTAATTAACAATAACAACGTTAGTTAACTCGGTCTGCAAATTCCACTACGTTTCTTTTACTTTCGGCTATTTATAAAGTAATGTTTGAAACTCTCAGCCACAAAAAATTATTTACCGGGTAATTAAATTGAAAACACTCTTCATCATCATGTTTATGCTCTTATTTCTCAGTGCTTGTGGGTCTGGTGGCTCTGGTGATCCTGCCACCAAACTAACACCCGAGCGCTTGACGTTCAGCGGTGCAGGGAATCTAGGTATCTTCGACCCTTCAATATCACGTGACCCTGCGACAGATCGGCTCTGGATGAGTTATTCATCAGTCAATACCTCACCCAATTATGCCTCGTCGCTTTATTGGGGAGTGTCGATTCGTTTGGCGTATTCTGATGATAGTGGTGTCAGCTGGCTAGATGCGGGGGCCGCTGTCTCGACAGCAGTGGAAAGAGCGGATGACTTAGGTCCAATGACCGCAATGGGTCATCCTACAGGCACGGTACCAGCAGGTAGCAAGGGTATCTGGCAGAGTGAAACGTCTTCATTAATTTTTGACCCTTCAGCCCCATCGGGGGAAGAATGGAAGCTGATCTGGCATCAGTACTTGCATGCAAACGCAACATCGCTTTTTGCCGACTATGCCTGGGTCGCGATGAAAATGGCCTCAACACCGTTGGGTTTAGCATCGGCGACACCCGTTAAGTTGTTTGCGGGTATTGGTTTACAAGCCCAAAACAGCATTACCGGTTCACCGGTGTTTTCTCCCACCAGTGGCGTACCTGCAATCCAGTTAAACGCAGACATAACTCAAACCGCTGGGGCCAACCTGGCTGAGCTGAACACGTGCATATTTGCCGAGCCGGGATTGTACGCTACGAACAGTGCGGTGTATCTGACCACCTTTTGTGCCGATGCTTCAACTGATCCGATTACTGAATATCAAGTGAGTTTTCGTTGCACGAGCCCATGCAACATAACCGAGGCTGCAAGCTGGGAATACCTTGGTCGCCTGTTAACACCGGCAGATGCACTGGCCGCAACCGATGACCAACATTTTCAGGCAACCGCGCCGGTAGAAAACAATGGCAAGACGTATTTATTGGTGACGCCTGTAGACACCTCAGTGGGTAACCGTTACAACGGTTGCAGGCTATATGAATTTACCGATATTGACACATACCAGTTGCGCCGTAACGCGGGTCAACTTGTTGAAGTGGCGCGCATTGACGGCGTTGCGGGCACACACAATGGTGCCTGTACAGCATATAGCGGACTGGATGGCGGTATTTTATTTAGTCAATTCGAGCCAACGAGTACGGCGGAGACGTTTAATATTTATAAAAGCCAGGTGGATCTGCCTTAGGGACCTCTGATCAATGCAGAGTTAGCCGTACCTTATCGCGGCTATACTAATTTCGCACTACATCTTCGGTGTTGAGGTTGCATAGTTACAGCTCCACAGGTTATTTAACTCGAACAGAAATGCCGCTGCACTTCATTTGTAGCCAGTTATTTACCGCGTTATACCTAAATAGAGAATGGCAAATTCAGGTTGTAAGCGCACCATTCATTGAACCAGAGAAGACGTCATGTAATGCCTGATAACCGAGGCACTTTGTTGGTCGATTATTTAAATTTATTAACTAACTTATTACGTACATAGCTGACTAATACAAACCACCTTATAATCACTACAGTTAATCACTTCAGAAGAAACACTTGAGCTTCACTATGACTAAAAGCATATATTTGGCCTTAAAAATAACAACACTCCTGATTATAGGAATTGCTATTGGCTGGTTTGCTCACAGTATTCAACAAAAACCCGCCGAAAATCACAGCACGTCATTAGATAACTCGGCTTTGATTCAACAAATCGCGCCAGTCATTGAGCACAACGTATCGGCGCATCTCACGCCTCAACAAATAATACCGCATGCAGCGTCAAATAGTGATTTATCCGCATTGTTAAACGCGCTATTAAAACAACATAAGTTTGAAGCGGTTATGGCGTTGTTCGACGCCCTACAACAAGACAACAAACAACTACAGCTAGAACAGACCAGTGAAACAATATTGCGTTATGCCCATAAGCTAATTGCGCAGAAAGATTATATTTCCGCGAGAGCACTTTTAAACCACTACTTAACTGCCTCTAATAGACACGTTGCCGCCCGCCAGCTACTCGCTGAAGTACACAATCGCCTGGGCGATTATCAAACATCAATAGACACACTGTATATCGCCAAAGGTCACGCATTTGAATTAGAAGATATCAATACAATTAATAAAACTATACGCCTGATTGTGACTAAACAAGCCCACCTGTTTAAACAGGAAATTAAATATCGAGAATTACGTATTTTGTATGAAAAACTAACCGAGCAAGAAGCCGATTACGCACCTTATTTTATCGGCCTGGCCGAAGCACAGGATATGTTAGGTGATTTTGACGCAGCAAAAATCGCATTACAGATAATTCTGGACGACCCGTACGTAGGTAGCCTTGCTAGTTCGATGCTAGCAGAATTAGAAACCAAGCGACCTCAGCCCTCTCGCTCAACCACGGATGAAATCGCTCCTGATAAATTTTCCGAAACAGAAACCGCCCCTGCCGTCAGCCTGTTCAAACAGGGAAATCACTACCTACTCGATGCATACCCCAGTAGTGGCAAAGCTATTCGCCTGTTAATCGACACCGGCGCATCCTTAACCATAATGACACCCGATGCACTTGGAAAAAATAATATTCCGTATAAAGATACCGGCGAAATTCGTCGTTTTAGTACGGCAAATGGCTTTGTTGATGCCCCAATTTATTTACTGGACCATTTAACCATTGGCGAATGGGAAGTAAATAACATCCGCATTGCGGCCCTAGATTTACAGGGCCACGGCAGTACACAGGGTTTGCTGGGAATGAATTTTTTACAACATTTTCGATTTTTAATCGATCAACAAAATAGCTTACTGCATTTGTCTTTGCGCGAATAACCTGGATATGAGACATTCAATTGGCAGCCGGTAAGAAGAATTAAACTAATCAGGGAATAACAGAGACAATCATCACAAAATACCCCCTTGTCGGTAACCCACGAAAAAACAGGCCTCAGGGTCTGGCGTTTGCGCTGATCGATTATATTGAATTAGTGGAATGGACTGGTCGTTTTATACGTAATGATACAAGAGGCTTTATCGATAGAACCGAACCGCCAATTTTACAACGCCTGGATCAAGATACGAACAACTGGCTAAACCTGACTCAACATTTTGAAATGAACTTCGGGTGTATGGCTGGCGCTACTTTACAATTAACACAGGCCTGTCAAAAACTGGGATACCGACGACAACATGATTTAAAAGCTTGCGCTGCGGTTTTTAATTAGAACGACACCCTGATTTTCTATTTCATAAAAGTGACACATCACTTTTAGATTTTTTATTGCCTGGAATTAGTTATTTCAAACATTCAACCCGTATCTCCAGTCAATTTCGGCTAATTTTCACCTCTATCTTAAATAAAATAAACAACTTACTTGTTTAGATTTATTGCCTGCTTTTAACGACAGAGATTTTTACGTAACTTTTTAACAGTGACTGTCCCTCTTAGTTCCTTAGTTCTGTGACTGTCCCTCTTAGTTCTTTCTTGTATCTAAATTTTTTATCTAACTAACCAGCAAATCATTTAATAAATCAGCCCACCCCTGCTTCTCTGCTGCAACACTAAATAACCCAGCCCGTTGTTTGCACTGCTGGGTCAACGTCTGCAAAAAATCGCTATCGTTTTCTGCTCTTAGTAGAAGCTCACTCAAGGCCTGGGTATTTTTTACCGGAAAATAACCGCCATAATCTTCGCCCAGCAAACCCACTGAACCATCAATATCCGATGCAATGATTGGCAAGCCAGCAGTACAGGCTTCTGAAATTACATTTGCTCCGCCTTCCATTACCGAAGGCAACACCATTAAATGACAGTGTGCATACGCATCACACACCTGTGCGTGAGTCACTTCACCCAGCCACTGATAACGCGCATTAGTTTGCATTTCTTTTTTTGCATAGTCAGCCCATTGTTCATTGTGGGCTTTACCGTAGTGCAAAATTCGTATTCGGCTTTCTTTGGGTAAATTTCTTACCGCATAAGCCACTCGCATAGAATCTTTTTCTTCGCGTAAATGCCCGACCACACAAATATCAAAGGTGTTAACTGAACGGGCGATTGAAATGTTTTCCAGGGCTTTTGCAGACTGGTGAATAACATGAATTTTTTGATGCGCCGATTCGGGAAGCACGCGAGTGGCTAACGCGTGCAGGGTAACCAGTTTATCCGCCGCATGAATTGAGGCCAATGTGGGTTGTGGATGGCTTTGTAAAAACCGATATAAATCGGTGCCCGTCAATGCAAGCACCAGTGGCCGCTCGGGATATTTATGTTTAAAGCCTTCGATTGATTTTGCACTGCGCCATGCATGCAGAGCCACCATCAAATCATATTCTTTACCATCCCACTGCACATCAATGCTCACCTGGTGCCCTAGCTGCATTAAAAAGCCAGCCCAACGTTTTGCGGTGGCACGATTGCCATTAAGTGAACCGGGGGCTGCGGGTGTTATGATTGCAATATGCATGCGAGCTATATTAGACTAAAAGCTCGATTAAAAAATCTTTAATTAAAGCTTAATCATCGTTAACGGAAAAACAAATGCCAAACTCGACTATCAATCAACAAACCATCAATGCATTGATCTTAGATTTAAAAGATGCTCGCCAACGCACACTGGCTTTAATTGATGGCCTGGACTCGACTCAATTAATTGGTAAGCAGCTCGCAACGGTAAACCCTTTATTATGGGAAATTGGTCACGTTGCCTATTTTCACGAGCTATGGATTTTACGCCATCTGGATAATGCGGATAGTTTTTTACCCCAGGCCGATGCACTTTATGACTCGATAAATATCGCCCATAACGATCGCTGGAATTTACCTCTTTTGTCATTAGACGAAACCCTGCAATATATGCAACAGGTTTTGCAGGCTGAAATTATTCGTTTAAAAGATCATCATCAGGTTGGCGAAAAAGACATTTATTTAACCCGTTATGCCCTGTTTCATGAAGACATGCATACCGAAGCTTTCACTTACACAAGGCGTACTTTAAATTACCCCGCACCGAAATTTGCAAACACGCAATTAACTGACCCGAAATATAAAGCGGGATCCCTCGATGGCGACGTTGAAATTGCGGGTGGAGAATATTTACTCGGTGCGCCGCAAGATATCGAATTTTGTTTTGACAATGAAAAGTGGCAACATCCGGTTCAGGTTAAAGCTTTTTCGATTGCCCGCTCCGCCACCACGTATCAACAATTTGCTGAGTTTGTAAATAATGAAGGCTATCTCAAAAAACAATTCTGGGACGCTGAAGGCTGGGCATGGTTGCAAGATAATAAAATAAACAAGCCTAATGGCTGGAAAAAAGATAGCGATGGCAACTGGTTAATAAAACACTTTAATCAATGGCAGGCACTACGCCCGTTTGCCGCTGTTATTCATATTAACTGGTACGAAGCCAATGCCTGGTGCAAATGGGCCGGCCGACGTTTACCAACAGAGGCACAGTGGGAGCTTGCGGCTTCCGGCACACCAGAAAATATTAATGCCAAACGCACTTTCCCCTGGGGGAATACACCGCCAACCGAGCAACACGTTAATATGAACAGCCGTGCTTTACGCACCATTGATGTGGGCGCCCTGCCACAAAGTGATAGCGCTTTCGGCTGTCGACAAATGCTAGGCAACTGCTGGGAATGGACCGCAGATACCTTTAACCCCTACCCGGGGTTTGTGGCCGACATGTATGAGGATTATTCACAACCCTTATTCGGGCAAACAAAAGTGTTGCGCGGTGGCGGCTGGGCAACCCCCTCTCGCATGATTCGAAACACCTGGCGCACTTACTATGGGCCAGATAGAAATGATGTTTTTTGTGGCTTTCGCAGCTGTGCTTTATGAGTTTTTTTATAATTGACTCTCGGTTAAGCACTTACCAGAAAAGTAGCGTCTTAACTCGAATTTAATAACTTAAACCACTGCACTTGCCAAGGATTATTAGTTAGGGATCATTAGTTAAGGATGATTAGCAATTCACCCTGACTTAAGGGAAGTTAAACGCATTAAATGCTAAAAAAATTATTGGTGTGTCTTTTTGATGACAAAAAATTGGATAATACATAACCTGTAGTAGCACAAATCTAATCTGCCACATTTCAAAATAGCTCAAGAGTTAATCTGGCACTACTGACTGTAAACAAGGATCTCAAAACACCCTTTAGCAGACGTTTAAAATCAAAAGCTTTTACCGCAAATAAACGCGAATGTACGCAAATGTTTTTTGGTTATAGTGCGCCGTAGGCGCACTATAACCCAATAATGTTTTTGCTTTTATTAGCGTGTTTTGCGTTTATTTGCGGTAAAGTCTTTTTCCTTTGACCTTCCGCTTCTGGCTAGTTTGAGTCATGCCCTACTATCAAAGTAGATTGGCGCTAAAATATTGATCAGTTGACAGCAGGCGGATAAAGTCGTTCGCGATGCTCGGGCAAATGAGCTTCCACTGTAGAGAGTAATTTTGAGCTTGTTTGTAAGTTACAAAAAACGATAATAATCAATTTTAGAAAACCGAGATTGAATTTAATTTTGACATAAGTTTAGTACCACTTGAGTCCAACCCCTTGAATTTATAAAGCATTGTAGACAGTCATAACATACTTATGTATAGTCGCCTCAACGAATAATATCGTGAGTTTTATCCAGCACACGTTTCTACTTAAGTGAGCGGATGATGACTCAAGTCTGTATCGCCTACCTCTATTATAAAGACGGCCTTACACACAAGGATAGTGTCTCAGTACTTCTGTCGCACAACGCTAGAATACTGAACGTACATTGAAACACATTCAATTTTGATTCCTCTAGTCCTATTCCTTTAAGTCATCTGAAACACTTACTTCTTAGTCTTGTTTAAATTTAATCGAGTAGGGACAAAAATGTATCAAAAAAAATTAAAATATATTCTACAGGCATATCTATTTGTATTATTAACATCCTGCGGTGGAAGCGGTGGTGGAACCCCCTCTGACAATACAGATACCGATACGGCACTGGCACAGGAGGTGGAACCGTTGTTGTCGTCAAACAAGGATCTTTTGACAATGCCACACAGGATGGCTGGAACGCAACAGGCTTGTGGCATTTATCAACAAACCGTACAAGTAATGGCGACTATTCGTTTAGCTACGCAATGGAATCAACGGGTACTTATGATACCGGCAGCCTAACCAGTGGATACTTAACATCTGGCAATATAATACTGGGTACAACTCCTTCAGTTAGTTTTGACTATTTTTTAGACAATCAGTGCACAGCTGTTGGCGAAGGCACTGTATGTGATTACGATACCTTAGTGCCCCAGATCAGCACAGACAATGGCAAAAGCTGGGGTGATTTTGATGACCTTGGTGTATCAGCCAACAGTTTTACAAGTTACACGCTAGATTTATCTGCCTATGCCTCATCAACCGTAAAACTCCGTTTTTATTTTTATACAATCGATGCGATAAAAAATGATTACGAAGGTGCCTACGTAGATAACATTATATTCTTCGACGCAAATTATGAGCCGGGTATTGTTGTTAATTCACCTTCCGTTCTTTCTACCACGGAAGCGGCTCCAGTTGTGCGAACCGCCTCAATCGCGATAACCAGCCAACCAACTGCAGATGTTACGCTTAACATTACCAGCTCTGACAGTAGTGAAGGCGACGTACAAAACGGTTCCACATTAACCTTCACGCCGGCTAACTGGGCAACCCCTCAGTCAATAGATATTGTTGGGGTTAATGACACTGAGCTTGATGGAACCGTTGTTTATACGATAAATACAGCACCCGCGATTTCCTCAGACCCGCTCTACGCTGATATTGATGCAAGCGATATTACAATGACCAACTTTGATTCGGGTGATGATGAATTATGTAATGGCATTATTACGCTTAAAGATGGCGAATTCAAATCAGTTGAACTTGGATTTAACTTTCCATTTGCCGGGTACAGCTAGAACTCAGTTTACGTCGTTGATAATGGGTATTTAATGCTGGGCACTGGAAAATCCGACTTAATCGAATCCGCCGTGGCGATGATTAATGGCTGGCCTAGAATTGCGGCTTTACATGACGACCTTAATCCTAACCTGGCCGGAGAATTTAGCTGCAGTAGCACGAGCACAAGTGCAACAATCAGTTTTACTAATGTGCCAGAAGTGGGTACTACAAATCAAAACTCATTTGATATTACACTGCATGAAAGTGGTCAAATTGAGTTTGATTATGGCAGTATTGCAATTAAAGACGGACTGTCTGGCATTAGTGCTGGAAATTTGATTTCCGATCTAGCAGACCCGGGTAGCATCGATTTGAGCGCCAACCCAAATCAGGCTGTCAGCAACCTGACTTATGAGCTTTTTTCACCTCAAAATGTAAATGACTTAAGCAACACATCCATCATTTATACGCCATAGTCATTCTTACTGGTAATAAAATCGGGTCAGTTTATTAAAAAGATAATTTTTTTGACTAGACTGACAGCGATTCTTTGGTCGGACAACTCGAGACCAGAAGCCAGCTGCAAATTCAAGAGTTAGGGGCTTGCCAATCAGTTGCAAGCCCTTTCAGATCTAACCCCAGAAAAATCTCTTAAGCCACCAACATCAGCCAAAATCAAATTCTAGTGATTGAACCCGTGTTTAGTAGCATTGGCAGTAACAAAAGGCTTAGTCAATTTAACCTACGAGATAAAGAAAAAGCACAGAGCCAATAAAAACTGTTTGCATAATGCACAACATTGAGTAGCTAATGAATTACGGCACAATGATGGTATAAAGTTGACACAGGCAAACCTGTTGATTCAATATAAAAACAAACCCATGCAGAGTTTAAATGGGAATTTTTAAAATTAATGAAACTAACTAAATTAAATCGAGGTGTAGAAATTCTGCGGTTTTATCCGAGTTTTCTACAGCCTCGCTATGTGTTTCAAGGAAAAACATGAGCCCCACAATATTCAAAGAAAAAGGCTATAGATTCTTCTTTTTCTCAAGAGAAGAGTCTCGTATGCACGTACATGTAGTATCTGGTGAAGGCGAAGCTAAATTTTGGCTTGAACCGGAAATTGAATTAGCAAAGAATTACAATTATACTAGAAAGCAACTTAAAGAAATCGAATCATTAATAGAGGTTCATAGCAATGAGCTCATTAACGCATGGAAACAACACTTTAGCAGTTGAAGTCACAAACGTGTCAAGCCATGGTGTTTGGCTATTGACTCATGACAAAGAACTATTCATGTCATATGAAGACTTTCCCTGGTTTAAAAACCAAACAATACAAACCATTCTCAATGTTGAAGAACAAGGCCCAAATCACTTTTACTGGCCCGATATCGATGTCGATTTATCACTAGAATCTATCGAACACCCTGAGAGATTCCCACTCAAAGCAAAACACATATAAATTGGGTCAGCGCCAATGCCAGTAAGTTAAGGATAATCACTCTGGAAGTGCGACTTCAGTCGCGCATTAACTAGCTGATTTCATAGTCACTTTATTTGCGCAGCTAAAGCCGCACCTCTATAAAAAAACTTAACTTACTGACATTGGGGTCAGCGCTGATATCTAGCCAACCCTCCTTACCCGCCATAGAATTTAACCCGGACTTCGCTAACACACGAAAGGGATATGAACATCAACCAAAATCAAATTCTATTGGCTCTAGCTTCTCTTTATCTTTGTCGAAATCATCCCACAATTCACCATAGGTTTTATTGACCTGCGGATGCACTAAATCGGCGGCTACCTCGGCCAGTGGCCACAGCACAAACGCGCGCTGCAATATTTCATTACGGGGAATTTGTAGTTTTTCTTCATCAAGAATCAAATCATCATAAAGCAACAAATCCAAATCCAGTGTTCGCGATGAAAACCGGGGGCCGGTTCGGTCACGGCCATGCTCATCCTCTATCTGTCGCAGGGTTTGCGCCACCTGATGAACACCCTCATCGGTTTGTAATGCAATCACCATGTTATAAAAATTTTCACCGTCAAACCCTACGGCTTCGCTTTCATAAACAGAGGACAGTATCAGTTCGCCATAATGCTGGCTCAGCGCATGCACGCCCTCACGGGTGAGCGCCTCACGCTCAATATTGCTACCTAAGCTGATGTACACCCACGCCATGTGCTTATTGTTTGCTTCTCTCGATTAACACGCCGACATCCTGAGAGCCGGTGACGGCCCCCGGCTTGCTCAACCGCAGACGTAACCAGGGCACATTAAAATCATTGATTATAATTTGCGAGCACTGCTCTGCCAGCGCCTCAACCAGCTGAAATTCCGATTTTCCAACAAAGTCGATTAAAGCCTTGGCAACCGACTTATAATCCAGGGTATCATCAATATGATCGGTTTCGCCGGCACGCCGAATGTCGGTGCCCATTTCCAGATCGAGGCTGACTATCTGACGAATTTCGCGCTCCCAGTCATAAATGCCAATGACGGTTTCGATGCGTAGGTCACGTATGTATACAATATCCATAAAATTCAATTTCTATATAAAAAGGGTTAACCGGTACTTCACTACTCGTTTACTGGCCATCTACTGGCCATCTACTTGCCATCTGCTGGCTGATTATTGATCATTTTCTGATTTAATACACATTCTATTGCCAGCCCAGATGTCAGCACAAGCCGGTTTGCCCGAATTCTTGCCGCAGGCATTAATTTCAGCTAGCAGCTGGCTTACCTGCAAATTCAACAACTTAGCAAATAGATTACCGATAAAACAAGCCGACACTATACAATGAAGCCCAGCAGGCTGCCAATACCCAAATGATTTAATCAGAATCACTTGTTTAGGCGGCCCAAATCCGGTATTATTGCCGCCCTCAGATTTCCAGAGCCTGTCAGGTACAATATATCGACAGGTTCTTACTATATATTTAAAGTTTTGACTGGAGTCATCATGGCTAGAGTATGTCAGGTCACAGGTAAGAAGCCTATGTCCGGTAATAATGTATCACACGCAAAGAACAGAACGCGTCGTCGTTTTTTGCCTAACTTACACAACCACCGTTTCTGGGTGGAGAGCGAAAAGCGTTATGTCAAATTACGCGTTTCAACTTCGGGCATGCGCCTGATCGACAAGAAAGGCATCGACACGGTTTTAGTTGAAATGCGTGCTCGTGGCGAGAAGGTTTAAGGGGAAAGACAATGCGTGAAAAAATTAAATTAGTTTCATCTGCGGGTACGGGTCATTTCTACACCACAGACAAAAACAAGAAAAACATGCCTGAGAAAATGGAGATCAAAAAATTTGATCCGACTATTCGCAAGTATGTGATGTATAAAGAAGCCAAAATTAAATAGTACAGATTAAGTAGTACATATTAAATAAGACTTCAATATGCCTCTAAAAAACCCGCTTTTTACAGTGGGTTTTTTTTCGCCTGCTGTTTATGTGTAGTTTGTCAGTCAGTTCACTATAAAAGTCCTGGTTATAGTCTATATTTAAAAATAAAAACAACTCCAATATTAAAGACTCAAACCCATGGCTGAAATTTTTGTCGGACGACAACCTATTTACACTCGAGACCTTGAGGTCTACGCGTATGAATTAATGTCCCATGTTAGTAATGATATTGGCAACGATGCCGCCAGTGAGACCTCCCAAACACCCTCGATAGAAGCCGACAAGGCCACATCACAGGTTATTATTAATGCCTTTATGGAAATTGGTATAGACAAGCTAGTCGGAAAAAAAACTGCATTCATTACGTTAACCGAACATTTTTTACTCAGCGATTACGAACTCCCCCTGCCAAAAGATCGCGTCATTTTGAAAATACCCACGTCTATAAATGTCACCGATGATGTCATTAATGGCGTAAAAAAATTAGCGAGTGCAGGCTTTAAACTGGCAATGGATAATTATTTACAACACCCCTCATTGCACCCCCTATCCAGTATGGCAAGTATGATTGATATTAATATCGAAACCTTACCGGCTGATGAAATACGCGCTCATTTAAAAATATTAAAAAAACTTCATCCCATTATTCTTGCAGACCACGTAAAAGACCATGCAGCTTATGATATTTGCCACGATGTGGGTGTTGATTATATTCAGGGCTATTTTCTAAGTCGGCCGCGCATTGTGAGCGGCGAAAGCCTGGACTCTAATCAAATGAGCATTATTAATTTGCTCTCCACTTTGCATAATCCGGATACCGATACGAACACGGTGGTCGACATTATCAGCAAAGATGTTGCACTGAGTTATAAAATTATACAGCTAATGAACTCGGCCTTTTTTTCCCGCTCCACCAAAATCGAATCCATTCAGCACGCCACGGTCATGCTCGGGCGCAAACAACTTTGCACCTGGGCCTCTATGATGGCACTCAGCGGCATGAACAATAAGCCACTCGAGCAGGTGCGCATTTCCATGATCCGTGCCCGCAGCTGTGAGTTACTGGCCGAGAAAGCGAACTTAAAACCCGCCGATAGTTTTTTTACCGTCGGCATGTTTTCATCTTTAGATTTATTAATGGATCACAGCCTTGAAGAATTAATTAGCCCGTTACCGTTGGCGGATAATGTTATCGCCGCACTACTGAACAGAGAAGGTGAATTAGGTGAGGCTATTAATTGCGCTCTGGCACAAGAAGAGGGCGACTGGATTAATATTCGTTTTGCCAACTTAAGCACAGACGAGTTAACAGCCATTAATATTGACGCCATCAACTGGGCTGAAGACGTGCTTAATAATATTTAAAAACACAGAAAAATAGTTTTCGTAAAATTCATCTCACGAAAATTTAACACTATGCCCTTTTAATTTTATTACCGATCAATTGATAAACTAATATGCAAGACATCTTCATAGGTCGTCAACCTATCTACAACCCTAACCTCGGCATTTATGGTTATGAAATGCTATTTCGAGCCGGCAAAGACAATTCATCACTCAGCGAACACGGCACAACTTCTCAGGTGATTATAAATACATTTATTGATATGGGCCTGGACAATTTAGTCGGCAATAGCAAAGCCAGCATAAACCTAACCGAGCGATTTTTACTCACCGATGATGCGATACCTCTGCCACCGGAACGGATTATTTTAGATATTCAAAGCAACACCCCGATTAATGAGCATACGTTAGCCGCATTAAAAAGGCTAAAAGAGACGGGCTTTACATTAGCGCTTGAAGACTTTCACGATAGCCCAAACTTTTCAGACTTATTAAAACTCACCGATATTTTTAAAATGGACGTGAGCAATATTACCGAGAAAGAAATACTATCGCGCATTAACAATTTAAAAAAATTCAACCTGCAACTTCTTGCTGCAAAAGTCGACACACTTGAAGAATATGAACGCTATGCAAAAATGGGCTTTGACTATTTTCAGGGATACTTTTTAAGCCAGCCCAGAATCATTAAAAGCAAAACATTAGAAACCAGCAAACTTGCTGTTATACAACTACTCTCTACATTACACGGCACCAACACAGATATTTCGGAAATTGAAAACGCAATTAGCGTCGATCTATCCCTTAGTTATAAACTTCTCAAACTCATTAACTCCGCATTTTTTAATTTGCCCAACGAAGTCGACTCAATTAAACGCGCTGTGGTTTTTTTAGGTCGCAGAAAACTCGCTGGCTGGGCGTCAATGCTGGCTTTGAGCAACATGAATGATCGCCCCTTAGAATTAATTAAAATTGCAATGGTACGCGCAAAAACCTGCGAGTTAATTGCTCTTAAACTCAAGCTTAAAGATGAAGATCAATATTTCACTGCGGGCCTGTTTTCTGCTTTAGATATTTTGATGGAGCAAACCATTGCCTCTTTAATTAAACCACTGCCATTAACGGATGATATGAAATTAGCTATCCTGGAACACAAAGGCAATATCGGCACTGTTTTAAAATGCAGTCAGTTGTTAGAAACGTCTGCGGCGGACAAGCTATCGATTAAAGGCATCACCAAAGCTGAACTATCTGCACTTTATTTTGAGGCGGATCACTGGGCATTGGAGGTGACAACGTTCATTAAATGAACTTCAACCTCTTATACCAAATCAGTTTTCCGTCTCAGCAATAAACTTCCCCAATCATCAACTTCACACAACCAGTCTTGCTCTATTAATGTTGTTGAAACCGTTTCAATAATTAATGCCGGCCCGCTGATTTTTTGCTGACTAACCAGCTCCGCTCTTTTATAAACTGGCACCAATTGATCGAAACCATACAGCATTACTTTTTCCTGACCTGAATATGAGCCTGGTTCTGGTTGTGTATCGACTGACACCCCAGATACACGACTTAGTTTAGGTAAAACAAATGGCGGCTTTTCACCCTTTATACTCAATCGTACATTAACTAACTCAACCGGCATAGCCAACTCATGCCCGTAGGTTTTTTTGTGCAACTGATGAAAGGCCTGCTCTGCTCTTTTTAAGCCATCGATCCAGAAGTCATCGAGCCAGGGTAAATTTAAGGTAAAACTTTGACCTTTATATCGTAAGTCCATTGAGCGCTGCAATTGCGGCGGTGAGGTTAACTCGCCCTGCATATCGTTAATGCCTCGCGATTGCAAATCCATAAAGATGTTTTCTAACTGACTGAAGTTACTGTCTGATAATTCCTCTATACAGGAATGTGATAATTCACGACTGGGCGCAGCCACCAGCATTCCCAACGCAGATAACACACCGCCATGCACCGGCACAAAAGCACGTTGCATTTTTAACGCATCGGCTAATGCACAAACATGTAATCCCCCGGCACCACCAAAACAGGTGAGAGAAAAATCTTGCGGATCATACCCACGCTGTACTGAAATTGTTCGCAACGCACGCACCATGTGCTCATTGGCAATGCGAATAATGCCGTGAGCAGTTTCTTCCCGTGTGCGGTTAATTTGCAGCGCAATTTTATTCACTGCCTGTTTTGCGGCATCCACATCCAGGCGCATACCTTTGCCTAAAAACGCATTAGCCCGCAAACGCCCCAACACTAAATTCGCATCGGTAACCGTTGCTCGCGAACCACCCTGCCCATAACAGGCCGGCCCGGGACTGGCGCCCGCCGACTCTGGCCCCACATTCAACATGCCGCCAGCATCCACATAGGCCACTGACCCGCCACCGGCGCCAATAGTATGCATATCGACCATTGGTACCGCCACCGGATAATTCCCAATACTGCCTTCGGAGGTTAATTTAATTTCACCCTCTATCAAGGCGACATCGGTAGAAGTTCCGCCCATATCAAAACTCAAGCATTTTGACTCGCCGCTTAACTGGGTAACGAACTGCGCGCCCTTTAAACCGCCGGCCGGTCCGGACAATAACAAATTCACTGCGTGCATTCCTGCCTGAGCAGCCTGAATAGTACCGCCACTACTTTGCAAAACCGCCAGACTGGGTGTCGCCGCCGAACTCATCGCCACTGAATTTATAACTAAATTAGCGCCAACCGTCATTTTCAACTGATCATTCAATCGGCTTAGATAACCCTGCATTAACGGCCCGACATAGGCATTCAACGCCGTCGCCATGCCCCGCTCATATTCTTTATACTCGGGCAATACATCACTTGAGCAGCAGACAAAAACTTCGTCGAGACAATCTGTTAAAAACTGTTTTATTGCCTGCTCCTGTTGATTGTCTAAAAATGAAAACAATAAATTTATCGCAACGGCCTGAGGTTTGATCTGTTTTATTTTTTTTAGTAAATCGTCTAAATTTTGTTTATTTAAGGCCTGCATTAATTCGCCGTCTGACGACAAGCGTGAATCCACTTCCAGGCAATGCGCAGCAGAAATTAGCGGCTCCACTGGTTGCGGCATTAAATTATATAATTCACGACGTGCCTGCCGACCAATACTCAACACATCTGCAAAGCCTTTATTGGTGACATAAACGGTTTTAACGCCCTTGCTTTCCAGCACCGCATTAGTCGCCACTGTCGAGCCGTGTATGATCTGCAAGCCAGCTAACGAAATACCCAGATCTTTAATCCCCTTCAAAATCGCCTGCTCAGGGTGCCTGGCAGTGGACAGCACTTTATGAATGCGAACTGACTCGCCATTAAAATAAACAAAATCGGTAAATGTGCCGCCGGTATCGACACCTAACCAGTGAAAACAATGCTGAGTGGTCATACTTTTTTCTTTGTTTGAAAGCGCTTATTCTATCTTATATTCCGGCTGATTAAATGGCACATTACATTTACCCGCCACTGGTTGAAACTTACTCGACATATTGCTTGTATGCTGAGCATTTCCTGATATGATTTTGCCCCATGTCAGCACTTATTCAGGCTTCCCACCTACACAAAATTTATCGTGATAATCACGCAGTTAACGATGTCAGCATTGAACTGCATCAAGGTGAAATCCTCGGTTTACTCGGTCCTAATGGCGCTGGAAAATCCAGCTGCCTGCAAATGCTTTGTGGGGTTCTCGCACCCAGTGAAGGTGAAATTATAATAAATGGCTCAGACCTTCTCGATTACCCAAACAAAGCCAAACAAAGCATCGGCTATTTACCTGACAAACCCCCGCTTTACCCCGAACTCACTATTGATGAGTACCTTAATTATGCAGCCCGCCTGCGAAGGGTTAAAAGCTCTGAACTGAGCAATTTACGCCAACGAGCTATTGAATGCTGCGGACTTGAAGGTTACAACACACGTTTAATCGGGAATTTATCCAAAGGCTACCAACAACGTGTCGGCATTGCCCAGGCGATTATTCATCAGCCTGAAATTATTGTTTTAGATGAACCCACCGTTGGGCTCGATCCGATACAGATGATAGAAATTCGAAAATTAATTTTAGAGCTAGGCGAGCAACACGGCATCATTTTATCAACGCATATTTTGCCGGAAGTGCAAGCGGTATGTAACCGGGTGCAAATAATACACCGCGGAAAATCGGTTTTTAATAAAAAAATGATCGAACTAAAAAAAACCCGTCAGGTGCGTTTAAAACTCCAGCAAAATATAGATATAGCATCCATCAACAATCTGCCCTCAGTTGAATCAGTAACCCAAACAGCAAAGCAAGCAACTGATAATTATTACTTACTTTCCGGCAACAATTTGCACGCGTCTTTAGCCGATATTAGCACGCAATGTGTCACTAATAACTGGGGTTTATTAGAACTCAGCCCGCTGGAAAACACCCTGGAACAAATATTTATCAGCCTGACCGCCGGTGACGATAAACATGCTGACGGTAACTGCAATAACGAAGACCACAGTGACGAAAAACACAATAGCGAGCAAGCCGCATGATTTTTCAAATTGCACTGCGCGAACTGCGCAGCCTTTTTTTGTCGCCACTGGCATGGATAATTCTGGGCGTTATTCAGGGCATTATGGCCTGGAAATTTTTAGGCTTTATCGATTATTTTTTTGAAATACAGGCTGACTTAATAAAAATAAAAGATGCGCCTGGCGTTACCGATTTAGTCATCGCACCCTTGTTTGATTTTTCAAAAATATTATTACTCATTATCTGCCCGCTCATTACCATGCGCCTTCTCAGTGAAGAAAGACAGAGTGGCTCACTAAAACTATTGTTATCTTCGCCGGTTTCCATGACTGAAATTATTTTAGGAAAATATCTCGGTGCCTGTTCATTTTTTATTATTGTTATTTTGATCATCGCCATTATGCCACTCTCTTTACTCACCTCCACCGACCTGGATCTGGGTAAAATTGCAGCCGGCATGCTAGGCCAGCTTTTGACCATTGCTGCGTTTGTTTCCTTAGGCCTGTATATGTCCTCACTTAGCGACCAACCGGTTAACGCGGCAGTTGGTACCTTTGGCCTGCTGATTTTATTTTTTATTATTAATATTGCCGGTAACGCAACAACCGAAGGCAATAACTTTTTTAACTACATTTCCATTACCCACCACAGTATTCAAATGTTACGCGGTATTGTAAACACCGCTGACATTGCCTATTTTATTTTATTCAGCCTGGGCTTTTTACTTCTGAGCATTCGACAACTTGATTCTCAACGGATACAAAGTTAATGAAAATCAGCCGTCGGTCGCAACTTCAATATCGCATTCAACATTTTATATTTATCGTACTGTTACTGGCTTGCATTGGTTTTGCTGGCTGGTTAAGTAATGAATATAATCAGCGCAGTGACTGGACTGCAGGAGCCCGGCATTCTTTAAGCACCGACACTTTAGATTTATTGGAACAGTTGCCTTTTGCCGTATCATTGCGCAGCTATCAAGCTGACAACCCCACGCTCACTAATGCAATCACTGAAATTTTAAATCGCTATAAAAGCAAAAAACACGACTTTAGTTTCGAACTGATTAATCCGGATATTTTTATCGATCGGGCAAAAACTGACAATGTTAAGCGTTATGGCCAGACCATAATCGAATATAACGGCCAGCTTGAACGCATTGATAAAATTTCAGAACAAAACATAACTAATGCCTTAATTCGACTTCAGCGGGGCATCAAACCCAACCTGTATTTTTTGCATCAACACGGAGAACGTAGCATTCATGACAACTCAGCCGCCGGTTATAGCCAATTAGCCACGCAACTAGTTAACAAAGGCTTCAATGTTTCTAGTATTAATTTAATTAAAGACTCACTTAATATAAATAATAGTGTGCTTGTAGTCGGCACCATAAATAAACCTTTACTGGATAGCGAACAGGAAAAAATTCATCAATTCATTAATGCCGGCGGACAACTACTCTGGTTACAGGACCCGACAACTGACAGCTCCACTAATAATTCATTAGCGAATATTGCAGCCCAATTGAACATTCACTTCATAAGTGGCGTTGTCATCGACAACAATCAGGAAGTGAATGCCATGCTCAAGTTAAATCACCCGGCAATTATTCCGATACTTGAATATCGACGCCACCCGATCACTGAAAAAATGCAGTACTTCACACTGTTTACGTCTGCAAGCGCAATAACCACAGCTAATTCAAATCAGAAAATGGTTAACCACTGGGTTACAACCGACCTGTTAATCACCTCTTCAAATAGCTGGGCAGAATCTAGCAGACTGACTGAAAAAGTTGAATACAATAAAGAAGACGACTTTACCGGCCCATTAAGTATTGGAATCGCTCAGCAACGACAAATGAATACTGCTGATGAAAAATTCAGCCAGCGCGTAGTGGTTATTGGCGACAGTGATTTTATTGCTAACAATAATTTGGGGCAGGGTGCTAACCTGGACTTTATTATTAACACATTAAACTGGCTGACCAGCCACGATAAACTTATTTCTATTGCACCTAAAAACGCTCCGGATTTACAACTTAATTTATCCGCTCCGGTAGCAGCCATAATTGGCCTGGTATTTTTAATTTTCATGCCATTGGTGTTTTTTATCAGTGGCGCACTCATCTGGTTTAAGCGGCATAAACAATAATGAGAAATAGTCGTAGTCTGTTAAATATGGGTATGGTTATTTTTTTAGCTATTTTTATCAGCCTTTTTTATTTTAATAAAAATGCACCTGACACAGCTTCTCTATTAACCCATTTATCCCTTAATGAAATAAGCAGTATAAAGATACACCGACAAACAGAAAGTAAACCCACGGCTAGTAACATTTTATTGTCAAAAAAAACCGATGGCTTTTGGTATATGACTGCACCCTATTCCTTAAAGGCTCATCAGTTCAGAATTAACACTTTATTAGGTTTAAGCCAGCTACCCGTAGGAAAAACTTACGAGAGCAGCTCACTTGACTTATCTCAGTATTCTTTAGATAAACCCCGGGCACGCATTACCTTTAACAATACCGAAATACGCTTTGGTAAAACCAGTCCGTTAAATAATATGCGCTATTTTCTTGCCGAAGGAAAAATGGCATTGCTAGCGGATGACATTTATCCGCTGGTAAGTGCCCAGGCTTCCAGCTTTATTGATTTATCTTTAATTCCTGACAACTTTCGGATCACAAAAATACGAACGCCTATTGCAAGTGTTTTTTTAAACGGTGATGGAAAATGGATTAATTCGAAAACCGAGCACCATTCCAACCCATTAAATGCCGACCAAATTCAAACGTTATTACAGCACTGGAATTCTGTCCAGGCTTTTGCCGTACATAAATACCTGCCTCGCAAACAACCCCATAAACAACTGGGAATAATCGAAATTAGCTCACACACCAAAACAATCGTGTTTCATATTTCCGATGATGACCCCTGGTTAATTTTAGCAATTCCCGAATTAAATATTGAATATCACCTTGATCAATCACAAATCAACTTACTATATGGCCTGGGCTCCCAAGATTCCCTAAAATCTGTGGATTCTGTGGACTTTGGGGACAACCCTGATGCCTGAGCTACCGGAAGTTGAAACCTCACGACGGGGTATTGAACCGCATATTTTAAATAAAAAAGTCACTGATGTTATTATTCGGCAAAAACAATTACGCTGGCCTATTACTGCGAGCCTTAAAAAACAGTTAACCGGTCAGGTTATTCAGCAGGTAGAGCGCCGGGGGAAATATATCCTGCTGCGCACATCAACAGGTACTGTAATTTTACACCTGGGCATGTCGGGTAGTTTGCGCATTTTAAATAAATCTATTAGTGCGGAAAAACATGATCACTTTGATATCATATTCAGTAACAATAAAGTTTTACGTTTACGCGACCCACGCCGATTTGGTGCGGTTTTATGGACAAAAGCCAATCCACTCAAACACAAACTGTTAATCAAATTAGGCCCGGAGCCACTAGACGACGCCTTCAGTGCTGAATATTTATATCAACAAAGCCGTAACCGAAAAGTCGCCATCAAAACCTTCTTAATGAATAGCCACGTGGTCGTGGGGGTCGGTAATATTTATGCCAATGAATCTTTATTTGCGGCTGGCATCAATCCGAAACGCAGTGCCAGTAAAATTTCGTTAACCCGTTACCAGAAACTCATTCCTGCGATTAAAACTATTTTAATCCGATCAATCGAACAAGGCGGAACCACCCTTAAAGATTTTATTAATGAAGATGGTAAACCCGGTTATTTTCAACAAACACTAGCCGTTTATGGGCGCACTGAACAACCTTGTATTCATTGTGGTACAGCCATTAAAAAAATCTCCCAGACCCAACGTTCGACTTATTACTGTAGTCGTTGTCAAAAATAATTTATGGCGATGCCGCCCTTGTAACTTAAACCGCCCCCTGCCCCGGAGTAACAATATTTTTGTGTTAACGAGACAGCTGTGATATTTTATTAAAACTAATTCTACACGAGTGAGCTATGCCATTAAAAAAACGCCGCACGATTGATAAAGGCCAGCTAATCGGCGCAATTATTTTTATTACTTTATTTATTGGACTCATTTATCTGGGCTTAACATCGACAACCGATAGTCAGTTTGATAATAGTTTTTTTGAAGATATTGGGAAAGTAATGAAAGGCGAATAATGAAAGTGGATCAGCGAGGGGAAATAACAAATGAAGGAATACGTTGTAGTAGATCAAACATAATCTGGCACATTTCAAAATAGCTTTGGACTTAATCTGACTATAGCTAAGAGCCTCAAAATACCCTGAAAGCAGAGCCCTAAAATCAAAAGCTGTTTTCCGCAAATAAACGCAAAATACGCTAATATAACCAAACAACATTTGCGTACATTCGCGTTTATTTGCGGAAAACAGCTTTTGCCTTTGTACTTCAGCTTCTGGCTGGTTTGTGATTAAAGTGTTAACCACAAACCAGCCATTAAAATCAATCTTTAAAGCTTATCGGATTCTGACGCCAGATAATCCGCAACACCCTTAGGTGAAGCATCCATACCCTTATCGCCATCTTTCCAGCCCGCCGGGCAAACTTCGCCGTGCTCTTCGTGGAACGCCAGCGCATCAATCATGCGTAACATTTCGTCGATATTACGACCCAGTGGTAAATCATTTACAACCTGGTGACGAACCACGCCGTTAGTATCTATCAGAAACGAACCACGAAAAGCAACGCCTGCATCAGGGTGCTCAACGTCATATGCCTGACAAATGTCATGCTTAACATCGGCAACCAGGGGATAACCCACCTGACCAATACCGCCATCATTGATAGCGGTATTACGCCATGCATTATGTGAGAACTGTGAATCGATCGATACGCCAATCACTTCTACATTACGTTTTTTAAATTCTTCCAGACGATGATCAAATGCAATCAGCTCTGACGGACATACAAAAGTAAAGTCCAGTGGATAAAAGAAAACAACCGCATTTTTGCCTTTAGTTGCACTCTTAAAATTAAAATCTTCAACAATTTCGCCGTTACCTAAAACTGCTGCTGCAGTGAAATCTGGCGCTTCGCGACCGACTAGTACACCCATGATGGTTTCCTTATATATTTGGTTTTAATATCTGAACCCGTAAGATAGAGTGATTGCAAAATAATTCAAGTTAATTCAGAGAAATCGGCTTAAATTATTTCTATCAATTACATAGATAAAATCAATAAGCCCGCAGCGTGCAATTTGCTCAACATTTTTATTGCCGCAAAGCCTGCACACTTGCCATGGGCTTTCTCGTCAGGGAATTTCACGACTCGGATTTTCTCGCCAATATCATTCGCCATCATTATAACATTCACAGACTTTTCTCTCACACAATAATGAATTAATTCACCTTATTTAGCTTTCGGCCTGAACGCTTTGACGACTGACTCATTAACCTCTAAAAATGGCCCTTCGATTAAATCGACACAATAGGGTATCGCGGGAAACACCGCATCCAGACATTCACGTATGGATTTTGGTTTGCCAGGTAAGTTCACAATTAGGCATTTACCCCGAATTCCCGCAGTTTGTCTAGACAAAATAGCGGTCGGCACATATTGCAAACTGACCTGTCGCATTAACTCGCCAAAACCCGGCATCATTTTTTCACACACCACTTCAGTGGCTTCGGGAACCAAATCTCTAGGTGCCGGGCCAGTACCACCCGTAGTCACTATTAAGCAGCAGCCTTCTTTGTCTGCCATTTCAATTAAGGCCTGTTCAACCACGGGCTGATCATCCGGGATGACTTTATAAACGGGTGCCCACTGCGAGCTTAAGTAATCATTCAGGGTATCAATAATTGCCTGTCCCGAAAGGTCTTCATATACCCCGGCACTGGCGCGGTCAGATGCGGTTAAAATACCGATTTTAATTTCACTCATGTTGATACCCCTAAAAAACCACATAAAATAAGACGAATAAAGAAGCACTCATTATATCAAATTTCAACTAAACTTATCTGTATGAGCAAGCCTACTGACATTGAATTAAAGACCGCACTGATTGCCGCTGCCACCATGAAAGAGCACAACAAAGACCCGTTCTTTCTTGCCAAGTCGTTGCTCAACCACAACTTTCGCTTAAAGCACTATGAAGAACTGCTGAAAATAGCCGACCATTATATTAACCACGGCCAGGCAGATCAGCAGCGTATGGAATTATTAAAGTGCATTGAAAAATGCAATGATATTGAAGCCCGAAATTCAAAAATAGATAGTGAAAATTTTGGGCTAGAGTGATTTGTAAATATTTTCTATCCTTTAATAAATGTCGACCACCTGCACCAATTAAGTGTACGCAGAATAACGCATTAGCTCTAATGTACTCTGACAGTAATCAATGACTCAAACTAGCCAGAAGCAGACGTTTAGTTAATTGTTTTTCTCGATGCTCAGTTGCCCTGTTAAGGAACATGACCATCAGGGACAGTCCGCTGCTTTTTAGCGCC
>Ga0316206_1000389_pt1 | contig 64539 bp, 57 predicted proteins | sample 6monthpyrite_MG_FD_204942 | JGI IMG/M metagenome (GOLD analysis project Ga0316206, IMG submission 204942) | Microbial mat bacterial communities from mineral coupon in-situ incubated in ocean water Damariscotta River, Maine, United States -... | ecosystem: Environmental > Aquatic > Marine >...
TCATCTCTTCATTGGTGTGCAGTGATACCATCGAATGATGTTCCTGTGAATATCCATTCCAGATTAAAACGGGTAAGAAGTTGGTTACATCCGGGAATGCTGTATGAAAGTGCATCATCGAATTCAGTACGTAGGGTTCACCCATGCCACCATCACCAATGGTGACAGGGAAAAGTTTTTCACGATGCAGCAAGGCGCCAGCCATGGCAAAATGTTGACCCTGACCCAGTGGACCAGCCGGTGCCAGCAGTCCTGGAATGGCGCCAGAAAGATGTCCCAGTAGTCCGTGTTTTTCACGAAAACGTTGCATCATGTCGCTCATGGTTTTGATACCCATTTCCTCCAGTGATGAATCCAGGAACATGGAAGAATAAAAACCAGGCGCGTGATGGCCTACTTCTGTGACAATATTAGTATGACCGAGCATCATAAGTGCAGAATGTGCTTCTGCGGAAGAGGCAAATCCGCCGGGATGGCCTGATCCCTTCGAGCCACACAGCTGTAGTGTTACATAACGCAACGCATCCGCTCCCAGCAGGGTTTGATATACTGCTTTATCATCAGATGCATCTGCAATGGCAGACTGACCATCTGCAATGACGGGGCTATTGGCGTGCTGAGCATAGTTTGGCCAGACTTCTCCAAAGTGCTGTATACCTTCGCAGAAGGCCGGTAGGGTATCGATCTGTGCGGCTGTGCTGGTAGTGTTCATGGTTACATCCTCATAAAATAATTATTTCGCTATAAAAAATAGTTTTCATAATGTGAAAAATTGGTTACCATTGAATAAGCGATGGATATACCATCACTTGAATAATGTAATCACGTTTTGCAAAACTATAGAACAATGTCTATAATTTCGCAATATACAATCGTTTTCATAATGTGAAATTTATATATGGCCAAAAACAGCTCATCTATACAGGTAATTGATCGTTCAGGGAATTTACTCGATACCATCGCCAGTTACGAAGGATCGGTAAGTTTAAAAATACTTTCCGCCGATACAGGTCTACATCCATCATCTGCCTATCGAATACTGGCGGCACTCATTGGAATTGGCCTGGTGGAACGTGATTCTGCCGGGCACTACATGCTCGGCCGCAAGATACTGAAGCTGGCCAGCCATGTACATCGTGGTGTAGATATACGTCAGGAAGCCCTTTCGGTAATGGAATCACTTCGTGATCAACTGGGCGAAACGGTCAATCTAACCGTTAGAGAGGGTGACGAAGTTATCTATATTGAACGTGTTTCACCAAAACGCATGATGAGGGTAGAGCAGGTGATAGGTAGTCGTGCGCCATTACATGTAACCGCTGTTGGAAAGTTATTGCTGGGTGAGCTTGGTGATGCATTTTTGAGAGCATATGCAAAGCGAACGGGCTTGCCTGAATATACAAAACATACACTGATCAATCTTGATGACCTACGTAAAAAAGTTTATGAAGCTGTTGCGAATGAATATGCGCTTGATAACGAGGAAGCAGAATTGGGTGTTGGATGTATAGGTGTACTCATCCGTGATAGTAGTGGTGATGTTGTGGCCGGGTTGTCGGTCTCTGCACCAATGGAACGGCGAAAGGATGAATGGATTAAGCTCGTAAGGTCAGCTGCGGATGAAATTTCTGCGAGGTTAGGATAGTTTGAATATATATGGCATCAAAGAGCATTTGTTTTCAATAGTAGAGTGTATTGATCCCTGATGCTGTCTTAGTCTTCTTTGTTGAGTATCTTTAAGGGTGCTTTCTGATCAACAATAATCAATTTATCGGTATTAAAACCGAGCGCTTTTGATTTTTTGATAAATCTTTTTAATATCGCTTTATCGATTTCTGGTTTTCGCGATAATAACCACAGATAAGAGTTATTATAGCCTGATATAAATGCATATTGATAATTGTCGTAGTCAAGTTCAAATACGGCATACGAACTATAGAAGGGTCCAAAAAATGATACCTTCAAATGAGCAGTCTCTTGCTTCTCAACGAAATAGGCCTTGCCTTCTGCCTGCTTCCAGAGATTTTTTTGTCTGGAATAGCCGCGGTTGATAACACGGATGCCGCCATCATCACGCAGGCTATAAACAGCAGTAACATGACTTAGTCCGCGCTCAAAGGAATGATCAAGCCGTGCAATCTCATACCATTTACCTAAATAGCGCTTTGTATCGAAGCCTTGTACCGGTTGCACCGAGTCTGGAAGGTCAGTACAGGCGCCTAACAAAGAAGCTAGTAAAATGGCTGTGAATAAACGAAGCATCTTAGTTGATCATCGCATTGTTGCCGGGAATTGGATCAGTGGCTATGGCTAACATGTTATTGTTCCACGTTAGCGTTACAGGTTTCTGCTGCTTGTGTTGCCTGGCTCGCAATCAGATCCGGAATGCCTGGTAAAGACCCTAGATAATCTATTATCCGGATATTTAAATGAGGGTGATCTTTTTGCGCATCGCTGACTTCAGAGGGAATATCTTCGCTAACATGTCGGCCGGCAGACAGAAAGTAGGGCATCACAATGACCTCATCTGCTCCATCATTGGCGCATAGTTCAATGCCTTGTGGAATGGATGGCTCTGCCAGTTCCAGAAAGGCGCAGTGAACGGAGCTGTAGGTATCTGTAACTCTGGCTTTGATCGACTCAGTCAAGGCGCGCACTTCATCATTTGATAATAAGCGCCTGCTTCCATGAGCGATGATTAATAAACTCTTCATAATATGTATTTCCTCAAACCGATTTTGTGATGATAGTGCCAATCTTTATAGTTGGCGACACCTGATTGCCAGAGTAAGTAGTATCCCAGTGATACCGGTTCCATTTCATAGTTAAAATCGTAAACCTGCTAAATTAAAAACTATACAAATACTTGCATAATTGTATAAATTTTGTATAATTATTGCAAATGGCGTAAAGATTGTCAAAAAAGATGATCAGTATCTTGTTTGGTCAGGGTGCACCTGAAAAGGATTTTCATAAGTATCTGATTGATCGTAAAGGAAATATGGCGGCCAGTTTTTTTAGGGTCAAATTGACCTCGTTAATACTCGACTAATAGAAATGATTGAAAATCACAACTAGAGAAACGCATATGAAAAACAATACACAAACTAAAATGAACAAGAATATCATTATAGGAGTGAGTGCCTGTTTGCTCGGCGCAAAGGTTCGGTTTGATGGTGGTCATAAGCGTAACTCTTATATCGATGACAAGCTGGGTGAACATTTTCAATTTACTTCCTTTTGTCCAGAAGTAGCCATTGGCATGACTGTACCCAGAGAGCCTGTTCGTCTGGTTGATGATAACGGAGATATTCGCGTGCAGGCTACACGCAATGCCTCAGCTGATTACACTGAACAACTATCCGGCTATGGTAAAAAAGTGGCATCGACTATTGATGATTTACGTGGTTTCATTTTCAAGAAGGACTCACCCAGTTGTGGTATGGAACGGGTAAAGGTCTATAGCAGCAAAGGGATGCCTGAACGAAAAGGGACGGGCATGTTTGCCGCTGAAGTTATGAAGCAGAATCCACTATTGCCAGTTGAAGAAGAGGGCAGGCTCAATGATCACGTGCTGCGTGAGAATTTTATCAATCGTGTGTATGTATACGATCGCTGGTTGAGCCTGGTTGCAACAGGTGTTAGCAAGGCACGTCTGATCGATTTTCATACCCGTCATAAATATTTGATTCTTTCTCATCATCAACAAATTTACAGGCAATTGGGTCGAGAGTTGTCCGAGGTTGATCGTAATAATTTGCAGGAATTTTCAAACTACTATATAGAAGCTGTCATGAAGGCTTTAAAGAAGCCAGCCAATCGTAAGACGCATGCGAACGTTTTGCAGCATTTGCTTGGGTTTCTGCGAAGTTGTCTTGATTCTGAAGACAGAGCTGAGCTACTGGATTCAATCAGGTCCTATAGTCGTGGTGAATATCCATTGGTTGTTCCGCTTACCTTACTGCAACATCATTTTCGTCGATACCCGCACCGATTTGCGAGCCAGCAGGTTTATCTGAACCCGCATCCAAGAGAACTCATGCTCAGAAATCTGATATAGATTAGTAGAATGAAATGCACGCAATGTGGCTATGAAGGCAAGTTTAAGTACAAGTACACTAGACTGATATATCTGGCGATAATAATCTGGATAGTGCCATTAACTTTTGTAGTGCAGGGTTATTGGCCTTTTTTAATTGTCCCGGCTACATTGTTAAGCGTCTGGGTCTGGTTAGCCAGAAAAGCGAACTGCCCTGAATGTGGTCATCAGTTTAACAAATAGTTTTCCGGTTGAGTAAACCCGATAATAGTTCAGGTGGATTCCGGTGGATTATTGGTGGTTTCATTTTCGGATTTTAATGCTAATTCTTGCCATACATGTTCCGCAAATCCTACTCCAACTTCATCATAGTAGTTGTAAACGAGATCTGCGCCTGCTGCCTTGATTGGTTGTATCTCATCGTTGAATAATGCAGTGGCAGATATAATTCCCTTATACCCGATAATTTTTAACTGTTCAGCAGCTATAGTCTTTGCTTCTGTATCTGGTACAGCAAGCAGGATGGCACGTACTCCCTTTAAGTTTAGTTTCAGCCAGAAACCTGTGTCTTCAGCATCAGCATAAACCACTCTTCGACCCTCGTTACTGTGTTTTTTAACTTTACCTGGATCGGAGTCCATGCCCAGTACGCGCTCCTTTCTCTTTGTAAAAAAGTCATAGGCGCCTGTACCCACTCGCCCCATTCCAATGATGAGTATATGTGAGTTTCCAAGTTGGATTGGGGCATCATCGGGATGGCGCTTGCTGGATTCAAAGCGAACCAGTAAATGTTCATATCGTGCATACAAGCTATGGGAAATACGGTTAACAGGTGCTGCTATAGTGAAGGAAAAAGCAACGGTTACTGCGAGCATAACCAGCGTATCGGTTGTAATCATATCGTTTTTTGTAGCAGCATTGGCAATAATCAAACCAAACTCACTATAGGTTGCAAGGGTAAGACTGGCGAGAAAGCTGCTGCGTGCGCGCAATCGGAAAATCAGGAGTATGAAAAAAAACAATAGCGCTTTTATGGGGAGTAGCAGGCATAGCGCCAGTGCTACCATTATTGTCATCAGGTCAGGATGGCCGTACATGCCGATTTGCAGGAAGAAACCAACAAGGAAAATTTCTTTTAGTCCCCATAAGGCATTGGAGACCTCGGAAGCGCGTGGATGATTACTTAAAATAACACCAATAATCAAGGCGCCCAATTCTGAGCTGAGTCCAAGATAGCCGAAACTACCACCGCCTAAAACAAGAGCAAGCAGCAGACCGAATAAGATAATCAGTTCATCATGCCCGCTCCAATCCAGTAATTTGTAAATGAGTGGTCTTAGTAGAGGCAGGGCTAACAATGACAGGGCCCATGGCGATGGAGTCTGCACGCCACTGGAGCTTAAAAAGCCAATGGCTATAATATCCTGAACGATAAGTATGCCAATCGCAACGCGTCCATGAAATGCACGAAGTTCTTTTTTTGTTTCCAGTACTTTTGCGGCGATTACCGTACTGGAAAAGGATAAGGCCAATGAAATTAATAGAACGGTCTGGAAATCCAGATCAGAAAAAAAGTGTAAAGCAAGTGCTGCGATTGAAACGCTGAGTAACATATGCATCACTGAGCCTGCCAGTACTTCAGCTCTAAACAAGCTTGAAATGCGAAGCTTAAGGCCAACGCTAAACAGGAGAAGTAACACACCGGCATGGGCTATTTCTTCAAGGAAGTAATTGCTTTCATAACCGAGTGCACTTAGTCCGAAACCTGCTAACAGGTAACCAACCAAAGGGGGTAGGCCTATATGTCGTACTGCAAGTCCGAGTACGAATGCCAGTGATATCCAGATAGAAACATTAGTCATAGGTCTTGATTATAGGGTATTTGAGGCGTAAAAATATCAGTATAGTTATAAATACCGTAATTAAAAATTCTGTTTAGTAAATTTGAGAAAAGCTTTATTTGCAATTGCATAAGGATTGATCTGTTATTACTTAGTGTGTTCTATTTGAGTGCGGGAATGCATTTATTTCTGATACTGCATGAAGAGTGCTCGCCTGGTTGTCGTGTTTATTTTATTTCATTCCATATTACAAGGGCTTTCCTCCGGCTCAGTGCAAGATCGATAATTGGGTTGGGGTAAGATTTGCCGAGTTCTATATGTGATTGACCCAGTATATCGGCAGGTGCTTCCCATGGCCGGTGAATCCATTTGTCTGGCAGGTCCTGTAGCTCGGGGACCCATTTGCGCACATAGCTGCCGTGCGGGTCGAAGCGTTCTCCTTGCCGTACCGGATTAAAGATGCGAAAGTATGGGGCGGCATCAGCACCGCAACCCGCGGTCCATTGCCATCCCATCGTGTTATTGGCCAGGTCAGCATCGACCAGCGTATCCCAGAACCATTTGGCACCTTGCTGCCAGGGGATTAACATGTTTTTGGTTAATAGCGAAGCGACAATCATACGAACACGATTATGCATCCAGCCGTTATGCCATAGTTCGCGCATGCCGGCATCAACAATTGGAATGCCTGTTTGCCCCGTTTGCCAGTATGTTAAAACCTTGCGGCTTTTCTTCCAGGGAAATGATTTGAAGCGTTGATCCAGTGGCTGGCTATGGGTATTGGGAAAATGATAGAGCAAATGATGAGCGAAATCTCTCCAGCCCAGTTGCCGTAAAAAGGCATCACAGGCCTTGATGCTGCCGGGGTGCTTATTGCTCAGAGCAAATAACTCGACGTTCTGCCAGATAAGCCATGGACTGATTTCACCGAAGTGTAAATGGGGTGAAATACATGAGGTGCCGGGGTGCGACGGTAAATCCCGATGAGCGGGATAGTCCAGAATCGGGTCATCCAGAAATTGTTGCAGCTGTTCAAGTGCGCCTTGTTCGCCTGGTTTCCATTGTTGGTTAAAGCCTGTGTCCCATCGGGTTTGTGGCAGTAATTTCAAATCATCAATACGGGTATTGAATATTTTTTTGATATGTTTGGGAACAGGAGTGAGTTGCCCGGGTGATTTGTTTTGATAAAGATTGATGCCTCTTCGCTGCATGGTTTTCCAGAATGCAGTAAAAACACGGTAGGGCGTTCCGTTATCTTTAACGCTGTCCCATGGTTCGTTCAGTAGAGAGCTGTTAAAACTATGAGTATTAATTTGCTGTTGTTTAAGTGCGCGCTTGATAATAGTGTCAGATTTAATGGTACGCGGTTCATAACAGCGATTCCAGAATACATGGCTGGCATTGGCCTGCTTACATAACTTGATTAAGTCTTGTTCTGCATTGCCATTAAGGATGATCAGATCAGAGCCTGTACCCTGTAACGATTTTTTTAATGACTTCAAACTATGATGCAGCCACCATTTGCTGGCGGAGCCGATTGACCACTTACCACCATCCGGCTCAAAAATGTAAACAGGAATGATGGGTAATTGAGTTTGCAGGGCAGCCTGTAACGCCGGGTTGTCCTTAAGGCGGAGATCCTTTCGAAACCAGATGATGGTTGCATTCATGTGACGATATGCTGGTTCAGGCGTTGAGCGCTTTGGCTATGGTTTCGAGTCCTGTTGGTATGTCGCTACCAGCAGGAATAGCATTTATAGATTCAATCTCATCGTGATACCGTTCCGCCAACGCGCCACCGATAAATACCGGGACTGACACCTGGTTAAGTAGTTCTGGCAGTTGTTTCTGAAAGAGTCCTTTTGCAGGTCGTGAATACCCGGATAACACGATTGCATCGCATGACCGTTTTTTCAGAACGGCAGGTATTTGATCCAATGGCAAGTTAGGGCCAAGTATTAGAGTGCGATAACCATGATTCAATGCAGCCAGTGAAAAAAGTAATATACCTGTTTCATGTTGTTCACCTGGCAGGCATGCTATTAGTAGTTTGGGTCCGGTGGTACGCTGACTTGTGTGTTGTATGCGTGAGCCGAGCTTGTTGCGTAGATAAACACTAAAGAAATGCTCTTCGGCAATTCCTGTCTCGCTGTCTTTCCATTGTTCTCCAAGTAGTTGCAGTAAAGGGTTTATGAGACGTGAACTGATGATGTCCACCGGGTACAGGGAGAGGGCATCATTGTAAATATTATCCAGCCTGTTTTCGTCAAAGTTATTGATTGCCTCAAGCATCATGTCTTTATATTTGCTCCAGATATCTTCGGAGATTACACCGGCCGAACCTGTATGTGGCGTTTGATCCTCTATCAGTAATGGTTTGACCTGACTGATCGCAATACCCTGATTCAACAATGAAGTGATACGATTAATATTCTCAATATCATCTTTTGTATACAGGCGGTGACCTTTTGGTGTTCGTTTCGGAACGATTAAATTATATCTACGCTCCCAGGCTCGCAGTGTGATGGGATTAACACCCGTTGCAGCTGACACCGTCCGGATAGGAAAAAGGCCGTTTTCCTGTTCTTTTTTATTGTTGGTTTCTATTGTCATTATTCAATAATATATCAGTTTTGTATAAATATTGTATCATATTATAATTGTATTGTTTATGATACCTGTGGTTAGAAAAAACCAGATAAATCATAGAAAATGCTTTTTATTAAGTATTTCTTCGTTAACACTCAAGCTGGATAACCATAATTCATCATTTATATCAATTGGTTAGAGTGAAAGTGCTAACTGTTTATTCGTTTCAGCATGGTATGCGCTGAGATTTTTTGCAGGTTAAATTTCCATATTTAGTTATTTTATTGTGGAAAAGAGGTGGGGGGCAAATCTATATCAATCATATTTGTCATTGACCCCCTTATAGGATTACGATCCAGTATCATTATATAACCTTCGGTTAGGTAGCCATGAAAAATCAATACAATAGAACACGTCGTCGTTTATTACAGGGAATGGCCCTTGCTGTAAGCGGGCTTATAGTTCCAGGGTTTGCACAAGCCCGGACGAGGGCATTGATTACGAAGCCCATTCCTTCCACTAATGAGAAAATCCCGGTAATCGGGCTGGGCAGTTCACGAACATTTAATGTGGGTAACGATCCACTCGGGTTGAATAACGTTGCCGAGGTCATGCGTCACTTTATTAATGCTGGCGGCAAATTGATAGATTCATCGCCTATGTATGGTTCGTCGCAACCAGCCATTGGCTACGGTCTGAAAAAAACAGGAAAAGCCAATGATATTTTTTCGGCAGATAAGGTTTGGTCATGGAATTCTGACCTGGGGCCAGAGCAAATGGAACAATCCAGGCAATACTGGGGAGTTGATTCATTTGATTTGATGCAGGTTCATAATCTGGTTGAGTGGAAAGACCATCTTAAAACCTTGAGTCGCATGAAACAGCAAGGCAAGATCCGTTATGTGGGGATCACCACGTCACATGGTCGCCGACATGATGAATTGGAAGATATCATGAAAACCCAGGCGCTTGATTTTGTGCAGTTTAGTTACAATATTATTAACCGTGAAGTCGAACAGAGGCTTCTACCTCTGGCCAAACAACGCGGCATTGCCGTGATTATTAACAGGCCATTTCAACGGGGCGATCTAATTGATAAACTGAAAGACAAGCCACTACCAGGTTGGGCGAGTACTATTGAGTGTAAAAATTGGCCACAATATCTGCTCAAGTTTATTGTCTCGCACCCTGCGGTAACCTGTACAATCCCCGCAACGACACAGGTTGAACATGTTAAGGAAAATATGATGGCCTGTTTTGGTTCGTTACCTGATACAGCCATGAGAATGCGCATGATTGATTATGTCGAAAAAATAATTTAATAGTGATAAATATTAATGGGTGATCTGGCAAGCTATCGACTATCTGATTTTATTCTGTTTTCACAAACAGCCTATTATCGACAATTCGAACTTTATAATCAGTCTATCTGGCCGCTGCATTGTGTGGCTATATTATTTGCATTGATGATTTTCTACGCACTCTGGAAAAACCCTGTCGGGGCGGGTCGGAGTGTTGCACTATTGTTTGTTGTGAGCTGGGTATGGGTAGCATGGGCATTTTTATATCAACGTTTTTATCAAATTCACGTCGTGGCTGACTGGTATGCGTTCGGTTTTATTTTGCAAGCGGGATTGATCGCATGGTACGGGGTTATAAAAAACCGGTTTACACTCTCCGTAGAAAGTCGACCTAAGGTGAAAATTGGCTCAGGATTATTATTTATTGCCCTGGTTGTTTATCCTTTTATCGCAGTTATCTCCGGCCGTAGCTGGATGCAATTTGAAATGTTTTCCCTGGCACCTGATCCTACGGTTTTAGCGACACTTGCCATGCTACTTTTTTATAAAGCTTCCATTATTCTTTATGTAATACCGAGCATCTGGATATTATTAAGCGTCATAACATTATTTGGCATGCAGTGATCAATGAATATTATGCAGACTACGTAATAGTGGGTAAAGATGTTCGCTTTCATCCAGGATGCGTTGTAATGTTATATCAAACATCTCATCAGTATCTTTCATGAATTGCTCATGGTCGCCAATCCTCAAAGATTCATCTCCTTTATCAGGCTTTATATGTATTTTTATAGATCAACAGAATAAGAATCATTTTTCACCTACCCTTTTTATCGCCCAAATATATCAAGTTTATGATTAATTTTCCGATATAACCATAATGCATCTATAGATACTGCGAGCATAGCTTGAGATACTCAGCTCACTCGATAGGCTGATTCAGTTCTAGTGGATCAGAATTGCCTGGTTTTAGCAGTGTAAACGTCTCTATTTTCCAAATGTTGCAGATATCAGATTTCAATGGTGGAGGAAATGTTTCCCGGTAAACAAATGATTGATTTTATTTATCAAAACGAAGCCACTATTCGACTGAGTGTCTTCCTGTGTGGCTTTAGTTTACTTGCTCTGTGGGAATGGGCTAAACCCAGGCGTGGGCTAACACAAGTAAAGTTCAAACGCTGGTTCAATAATATTACCTTAGTAGTATGTAGTACAGTTGTTGTGCGCATCGTTTTACCTACTGCGGCAATCGGTATGGCTTATCTGTCTGAACAGCAACACCTGGGACTTTTTAACCATTTCGAATTACCCTTTTTAGCAAATGTTGTTATCTCCTTTATCCTGTTAGATCTTATTGTCTTTTTCCAGCATGTAATATTTCATGTGTTACCTGTCATGTGGCGTATTCACCGTGTACATCACTCAGATCTTGATTGTGATGTTACCACCGGCTTGCGGTTTCATCCCGTGGAAATTTTGCTTTCGATGTTGATTAAGCTTGGAGCTATAGTCGCATTGGGTATACCGGTACTGTCTGTAATTTTGTTTGAGGTAGTGCTTAATCTGATGTCCATGTTCACTCATTCAAATATTCGCCTCAACAAAACGCTTGAACGGGTATTACGTTGGTTTATTGTTACTCCCGATATGCACCGTGTTCATCATTCTATTCGTGAAAATGAAACCAATAGTAATTTTTCTTTTCATATTTCATTGTGGGATCGGATTTTTGGTACCTACATGTCTACGCCTCAAGCCGGACACGAGGGCATGACCATCGGTCTGGATCAATTTCGTGAACCTGACTGGCAAGATATCAAAGGATTAATGATTATGCCTTTTTCCAGTAGTGTCAGGGGTTACGCGATTAACTATCGCGACACAATTAATGCAGACGAATTATTAAGAGTTAATGCACTGGTTGATGAACAGACGAAATATTTAAAGCAGGCGAAAGAAACTGCAGAACAGAAAAGTCGTCAACTTCATGAGGCTGTGTTAAACCTGAGCGAGAGCGAAAGTTACCAACGTATGCTCGTTGAAACCATAATCGACGGGTTTATTACTTGTGACTATAGGGGTGTTATCGATTCATTTAATCCGGCAGCAGAAAGAATTTTCGGTTATAAAGCAGAGGAGGCAATTGGTAAAAATGTGAGTATTCTGATGCCTGAATCCGCAGCTAATCATCATGACACTCATTTGGCTCGATACAATGAAGCGGGTGATTCTCATGTAATCGGAATTGGTCGAGTAGTAGAAGGCCAACGTAAGGATGGTACTATTTTTCCTGTTGATATAGCACTTAGCGATACTAAAATAGGCGGCAAGCAGGTATTAACAGCTGTTGTACGTGATGTCAGTGAGCGTGTTCTTGCACAGCAACAGTTAAGGGCGCAGAAAGAACAATTAGCTAATGTTCTGGAGAATACAGGGGATGCCTATCTGACTCTGGATAAGGACTGGGCCATTACTTATGTCAATCCAGTTGCAGAGTCCTGTCTTGATATAAATCCGGATGAGGTGATTGGCCTTGATTTGAGAGATGCGTTACCAGATATAGTTAGTATGTTTTACAAAATGTTGCGTATAGCAATGACTACACATGTAACTCAAGAGAGCACGGTTTTATATGGTCCTACCATGAAGTATCTGGAAGCTCACGCCAGCCCTACGACAGAAGGACTTCTGGTAAGTTTTCGTGATATAACATTACGTCGAAAGTCCGAGGACGAGTTAAGACTGGCCAGAGAAACCGAGTTCAGGAATAAAGAAAAAATAAGGCTGGCGATTGAACTAACCAGTTACCTGGAAGCCATTGATCAGCACGCGCTGGTGTCTGCTACCGACCCCACAGGAAAGATTATAAAGATCAATGAAAAGTTTTGTCAGGTGAGCGGTTACAGTCAGAAAGAATTGCTCGGTAAGAATCATCGAATCGTAAATTCAGGAACACACCCTAAAGAGTTCTTTGCCAATATGTGGTCTACAATTGCAAGTGGTGATACCTGGAAAGGCGAGATTTGCAACCGGTCTAAAAATGGATCTTTTTATTGGGTTGATTCTACTATCGTGCCCGTCATGGGCGTGGATGGAAAGGTTGAGCGTTATATTTCGGTCAGACTTGATATTACTGAACGCAAACTTCGTGAAGTAGAACTACAAAAAGCCTACCTGGATCTGGCCAAGGTTAATAGCCAGCTTGATCAATTAAGCAGGACAGACAAATTGACCAATATCGCGAACAGGCGTCATTTTGATGAAACTTTATTGAATCAGATTAGTCAGCAAAGCCGTCAACAATCACCCATAACACTATTTCTCTGTGATATAGATTATTTTAAAAATTACAACGATACTTATGGCCATCTTGCAGGTGATAACTGCCTCGAGCACGTAGCACATTCTATTAAATCGAACTTTACAAGAGCAGGCGATTTAGTTGCCAGATATGGAGGTGAAGAGTTTGCAGTTATTCTTACGGATATTGGTAAAGAAACGGCACTAACGCTGGCTGAGAGAATGCGTGTTAATATAGAGCAATTAAAGTTAATGCATGAAGCATCAGCAGTGGCCAAGGTAATTACAATAAGCGTAGGTGTTACAACACTTGTACCAGATAAAAACACTACTATAGCCATGCTTGTTGAAAAAGCCGATAAAGCGCTTTATACGGCAAAAGAAAAAGGACGAAATAATGTGCAGTACTATGAATAGCAAGCCTTGAGGGTCTACTACTCAAGCTACGAATGTAAAAGGGGACAGGGACGAGAATTGCAATCATTCTCGTCCCTGTCCCCTTTCCTGGTGTTAGTAGGGCGCCTTATATACCCTTGTACCATAACCACCCGGTTGTCGTTGATACCAGTTATAACCATCGAAATAGTAAGAATTTTTACCATCATAGTAGTTATCACCCCGGTTTACACCATCGGGTAAAGTGATGGTTTTACCATTCGGTCCAGTGTACTTCCCTTGGCCACGAAAGCCGTCACTCCAGCGTTTCATGGCTGCATCCTTTCTTTGTTGATCCTGATACCAGCCCCGGTTATGGGTGTCATGTGATGAATCCATATCCCTCTTTCTTTTTTGATGACTCTGCCACCATTGCTGCTGATTCTGCATTTGTTGACGTTGTACAGCTAGCGGGTCAATACCGGATTCCTGCATTCTGCGCCACTTGACCCATTGCTCAAATGAGGGCGGTGTGATGCCTTGCCTTGCTGCTTTTTTCGTCCAGTATTGATAATCGGCATACAGCTCATCCCTGCTCATACGATTCGCATCCGCAAAAATGCTGGAGCTAAAGCCTACTACGAGCGTCATAACCCAGATACATATAATATTTTTCATTATATTGTCCCCCGTGAATATATAAAATCACCAAGTATGTGGACTTCCCATCGTTTGTGGGCGCATAGCTTTCACAGCATTACAGTAATTTTAAATTTCTCTCAACGAACACTGCCAATATTCCTGACGTCTAGTTTAATTATAGACCATATAAAAGATATTTGATCTGATCTATCATATGTCAGCATTGTTTGGTGTATAGGGGGCGGTGGCAAATCACAATCATTCTCATAAATATTACTTATAGAAACAGCTTACTCAAAGTAACTTGTTACGAATAGAAATGAAAACCATTTGTTATCGACCCCGTTTCTCACCAAAGGGGTCATCAGCTATCAAGTCATAAATAGAAGGTGCGTAGGTTAAAACTGCACCTTGAGTTATACCAAGATTTTGAAAGGCATCAGAAAGTTGTACTAAAAGTGATTCGTTGTCTGGTTCTTGCTTTAATGCTTCTAATGCGGAGATGAAAGGTTTAACACTCGCATCTTTTACGTAAATCTTTAACATTTGAATAGCTTCATCAATTCTTGCGACATTTATATTATTAGTAGCGTTTTTCATGTTTCTTATATCCGTTTATATTTAAAGGGGGTGGGTATAAACCAGAATACCTTTAATGCGCAGGTCTTTTTTATTTACCGGGTAGAGAGCTTATGTCGAACATTAGCATTTTTGTTCTCTGAAAGGGTCTGTTTATTTGAGAGCAATACATATCAGTTTGCTGCTCCAAACCAGAAGACTTCATTTTTATCGAGGAATTCCTGCCATGACATATAATGCGAGCCATCACAGGAGAATGTCAGACTGATCATGCCGTTGAAAATATTTAGCGACGCTGAACGCAGATAAAAAGTCTCATCAGTAAGACGTAGTATTTTCAGAGCTTTCATGATCGATACAATACGGTCTTTCGGGATTAAAGCATCCTTAGGGTAGTCCTGTGCAGGATATAGCATGCAGATATCAGGGTCGCTCAAGGCCTCATGATCGAGTATTCGGTATCGGAAAGGGTCGCTGACAAACCAGCCTGTAGCACGGCTGCTGGAAAAGTGAATGACAGTCTGGAACATGCCACGCTCAACAATCAGGTCTTCTATAATGGCACAGGCGACATCTATGTTTTTATCTATCGGGCTTTCAATGCGGCATTGTTGAAAAACGTTTCTTCGTATTGCCGGATCACCCTTAATCTGTCGCCATTCTGCAGACTCCTCATAGAGATCTGAGGTTACGGGCAGGTCACGCAGGTCAAAATCCACCCCAACATAACCCAGGACATCATCATCGCGATGCACTACTTGCAGAGCCGTCATTGAAGGCCTGTTGGCGCGCAGGCTGAGATAGGCGTCTGACAACAGAAACCCCCAGGCGGGAACAACTTCACGCATATAGGGCCGCTGCGAACGGTCGCGTCCGTAATGTTCAGGTATCAAGCCATTGGCGCTGATATTATCAGATAGCTGAATACCCTGAGTATCTGTTGCATATAAATACAGGCCATTGGGCACGGTTAAAAAATTTTCTATCAGTACCCTGTTCAGGCTATCACGATTACCCCAGACCGGCTCACATTTAGTGGCCAGCGCTGCCAGTGGTTGCGCAAGGCGCTCAGCGAGTGCCACTCGTTGCATGTAAACAGCATCTTTCCAGGTTTTTTTCATGACAAAAATATCGACTATCTAAGTAGGGTGAAATTCAAGTATTAATTGTTACTAATGTTACCGGATTTAGGGCAATTAGGGTAATTATAAAAGGGTAGGCTATACCGGATAGGGCGTGCCAAAATTCAATAGGATTATAAATCAGTTAGCGGTAGCCGCCTCACGATAAAAAACCAAAGTGATACGAACATATCAGATGTCGCGGGTGCCGATATAAATTATACATACTATATATATGCACAATAATGCATTCAGGTGTGGTTTAAGCTGATTTTGCTGCGGTTTTTTGCATTGAAGTGGGCAGGATCCTGGGCACGAATCTTTGCTGAAACAAACTAATTTCAATATTAGAATAATCTAAAATACCAGCAATGACTCCTCTATAACTCTATTTTAGGTCATTTATCAGTTTTTTTATTACGCCATAAAAAAACTATTGCTCAATAACTACCAAAGTAGAGCACTTTTGACTTGGTTCTTGTACTCCCTTGATATAAACTATCGCGGTTTCGACCACGAATGTAGATGGGGCTGCCCGCCGTAATGTCAATTAGACAGAAAAGGAGGGCTGCGGCATAGATTATGTCGCTTTTGGAGTGCCCATTCGCCAAAGTGGTAGATTTTATTGAGTAAGGTTACCGGTGTGAATGCACTCATCCTTGCTCTTCATGACTATAACGATAGAAATATAAATCGAGGATGTGTCGATATGTTCAACACCAACCCCTTCTCTGAATTAACAGCAGTGATATCTCCCGAGATTATGCAGGGCTACATTATTTTAATGGCTATCCTGGTGTTCTTGGGGACCGTGCTAGATATGATGCACAAGAAAAGCGCCAAATTCTTTTTTCAAGATGCGGAAAAAGCTAAAAAAAGTGCGAAACGTACAGTAGGTACTGGTGAAAAGGCCAGTCTTGCAGTTGCAACTCTAGCCAATGAGGTATTAACTTCTGGTGAGTTCTGCAGTATGAAACGTAGAATTTCTCATCTTTTAACCATGTATGGCTTCATTATCTTTGTTGTTTCAACAGCATTGATGATCTTCGGAGCAAAATCCAGTGTTTTACCGATGTTATGGCATCTGGGTGCTTTGATGCTTTGCATAGGTGGTTACTGGTTCTGGTTCTTTATCCGCGTTGATGTGGCTGCAGAAGGTACTAAATGGTATCACCTGGTACGCGCAGATATCTTCATTGTTTCTTTGTTCACAACCGCAACATTCGCTTTAATCTGGTCTTACCTGCAATCTAAAGGTGCGACGGGTGCAGTAGGCGGCATGGGTTTGACCACATTATTCTTCATATTATTCATCGTTTCAAATACGATACTTTTTGCTAGCGTATTGTGGTCCAAGTTTGCACATATGTTCTTTAAGCCAGCTGCAGCATTGCAAAAACGTATTGCTAAAGCAGATGGCTCAAATTTGAATTTGCCTTCTGACCTTGATCCGGCAGATCCTGCAGTGCAGGCAAAATTCCCGGATATTCCAGAATATATGGGTAAGAATCCACCTAACATGGGTGCAGGTATCAGACGTGAGTCACCAAACCACTACTAACATTAACTTAACTATCTTATTAGTATAAAAAAGAGAGAATATTATGCCTACTTTTGTATATATGACTCGTTGTGATGGTTGTGGACAGTGCGTTGATATCTGCCCATCTGACATCATGCACATCGATAAATCACTTCGTCGTGCTTACAACATTGAACCAAACATGTGCTGGGAATGTTATTCCTGTGTAAAAGCTTGTCCTCATCATGCAATTGACGTTCGCGGTTATGCTGATTTCGCCCCATTGGGTCACTCGGTACGTGTACATCGTGATGAAGAAAAAGGCACCATTGCATGGCGCATCAAGTTCCGCAACGGTAAAAAAGACATGGAGTTACTGGCTCCTATCACAACCAAGCCTTGGGGTGAGTGTATTCCGAAATTATCTGGTGAATCAGCACCAGGTAAAGATATGGTTAACAGTGAGCTATTGTATAACGAACCTAAATATGTCCGTATGGATGAAGGTGGTTTACATACCCTGGAATCAAATGGTCTGGAAATTAAAGAAGGGGTTTACTACTAATGGGATACAAGACAATTATTGAAGATGATATCGATATCCTGGTAGCAGGTGCGGGCCTTGGTGGTACCGGTGCTGCATTTGAAGCAAGATATTGGGGCAAAAACAAGAAGATCGTTATTGCTGAAAAAGCAAACATCGACCGTTCTGGTGCGGTAGCACAAGGCTTGTACGCGATTAACTGCTACATGGGTACACGCTTCGGCGAAAACAATCCTGAAGATCATGTACGTTATGCACGTATCGATCTCATGGGTATGGTTCGTGAAGATCTGGCCTTTGATATGGCGCGTCATGTTGACTCGGCTGTACATCAGTTCGAAGAGTGGGGTCTACCAATCATGCGTAACACTGAGACGGGTGCTTACTTGCGTGAAGGTCGCTGGCAGATCATGATTCACGGTGAATCATACAAGCCAATTGTTGCTGAAGCTGCGAAGAATTCAGCTGACAAGGTTTTTAACCGTGTTTGTGTTACTCACTTGTTAATGGATGAGTCTAAAGAAAACCGTGTTGCGGGTGCAGTTGGTTTCAACGTCCGTACCGGTAACTACCATGTATTCAAATCCAAGACTGTTGTTTGTGGTGCAGGTGGTGCTTCTAACATCTTTAAACCTCGTTCAGTAGGTGAAGGTGCTGGTCGTGTTTGGTACGCACCATGGTCTTCTGGTTCTGCATACGGTCTGATGATCGAAGCGGGCGCGAAGATGACGCAAATGGAAAACCGTATCGTATTGGCTCGATTCAAAGATGGTTACGGCCCTGTAGGCGCATACTTCTTACACCTCAAGACATACACACAAAACTGTAATGGTGAAGAGTACGAATCAAAATGGTTCCCGGCCCTGCAGGAAATGGTTGGTAAAGAATACCTGGACCCGGAAGCATCACATGCAACACATCGTCCAATTCCAACATGTTTACGTAACCACGCAATCATCAACGAGGTGAATGCTGGTCGTGGTCCTATCCACATGGTTACTATGGAAGCATTTCAGGATCCTCATCTGGAAGAGATTGGCTGGCATAACTTCCTGGGTATGACTGTTGGTCAGGCGGTACTTTGGGCGGCAACTGATGTTGATCCTAAATACGAAAACCCTGAACTGACAACTTCTGAGCCATACGTAATGGGTTCACATGCTACAGGTTGTGGTGCATGGTGTTCAGGCCCTGAAGATGTATCACCAGAAGAATATTTCTGGGGTTATAACCGTATGACTACCGTTGAAGGTCTGTTTGGTGCGGGTGATGCTGTAGGTGGTACGCCACACGCATTCTCATCAGGTTCTTTCACTGAAGGTCGACTGGCTGCTAAAGCTGCTTGTAAATACATCGACGATGGCAAAGCAGAAGGCATCCGTGTTACTGATGCTCAGATCAGTCGCCGTAAGGAAGAAATCTACAAGCCTATGGAAACCTATACTGTCGGTCGTAACGAAATTGTTGCAGGTTCCGTTAACCCTAACTACATCAACCCACGTCAGGGTCTGGATCGTTTACAGAAACTGATGGATGAGTATTGTGGTGGTTTCGGTGTTAACTACATGACTAACGACAAGCTTCTGCAGATTGGTCTTAAGAAGATGACGATTCTTGGAGAAGATCTGGAAAAAGTAGCTGCTTCAGATATTCATGAACTGCTTCGTGCATGGGAATTGAAACATCGTTTCCTTACTTCTGAAAGTGTATTCCACCATACGTTGTTCCGTAAGGAAACTCGTTGGCCTGGATACTATTACCGTGGTGACGCCATGAAGCTTGATGATGAGAACTGGCATGTATTAACAGTTTCTCGCCGTGATCCAAAGACGGGTGAATACACTATGGAGAAGGCACCTCTGTATCATCTGGTAGGTGACATCGAGGACGAAGATCTGGCTAAACTGAAAGCAGAAGGTCACCACTAAGCAAATATAGACTTGATTTACGCCCGGTTTTACAGGGCTAGTTAATATTTGTGATAAAAAAGGACTGACATGTATCGTGTTGGTCCTTTTTTTATCTAGTTATAGTGTATTGATTCCATACCAGATAAATTTAGAAGCATTGTAAATTTTATTGAGATAATTAGATGAATATTACTGAAAAAACTGATGAAGAGATTTTAGAGCAGGCCCATCCAATGTGGGCAGACCTTGTTAAGTATTCTAATGAAGGAAACTACGGTGCCTTCACTCGTAACTTCTCGGCTTCGTTTATGCAAGGCGCAAATGAAATTGAAATGGGTAAACAGTTTGCGCGAAGCGACCTGGCAAAAAACCTGTCAGATGATTATTCATATCTTGGCCTGATACGCCGTGGTGAGTATGTCACTGTTCTTTATAAAGTAATTAACAAAAAAGATAATGGTGAATGGCTGGGTAGATTAGTACTCGGTATTGAAAAGAATAAAGTTAAAATTTTCGGTGCAACGTTATTTTAGAGCGGCATTCGTAAAAAACGGGGTTATTCAATATGTCAGATACAATTGAAGATGAAAAATTCGTAGAATTAAATTACAAGGTTGTCGATGATAAAACCGGTGATGTTCTTGTCACTGTGGACTATCCTCTGGGTTATGTTCATGGTGTAAATGATGTGATGTCGGAAGAAGTGACCAAGCACCTTTATGGTAAAAAGGTTGGCGATATTATTGAAGTACCGATCGATACTTCAGTGTTATATGGTGAAAGAGATGAGTCGTTGGTATTTACCGATCGTATCGAAAATGTTCCTGAGGAATATCACGAAATCGGCATGACTATCACCATGGAAAATGAAAAGGGTGAGCCCAAAAATTTTATTGTAACTCGTTTTGATGACAAAACTTTAACTATTGATGGAAATAACCCATTGTGTGGCAGAGATGTCACTTTTGTGTTGGAAGTTTTGACTATACGTGAAGCCACAGATGAAGAAGTAGACCTTGGTGGTGCTGTTGATGCTAACCCTGAGCTAAATGAAATTCTTGAACGGGCAGAATGAAATACTCTAATAATTATATAATTTACTCCAATAACAGAGCACTGGAACGTGCAATCGCTGGTACTTTAGGATTGTTGAGTGAAGAATTCCTTGAGGCAGCTACCCCGGATAGCAGCGTAACCGTTGCTGATGTTTTTCTTAACACGCGAGGGAATTATGAACAGCGCAGTTTTAGTACTAATGTTTTCGAAGACTTGCGCGATGTTCTTGAAGGTTCGTTGACAGAAGAATATCGTCAACAAGAACCATTAGCCTGGGCTGAGACTCAGAATCGTCTTGGAAATATTCTTGCTGCAATAGGGCAGCAACATAGCGATGCTGATTCGTTTGAAAAGGCAATTCAATGTTTTAAGCATGCACTGGCAGAGGTAAGTCAGGAAGAATCCCCTCCTGAATGGGCGGAAACTCAGTATAATCTTGGCACAGCAAGTCAGGCGCTTGGCCGATTACAAAAAGATACAAAACGGGTAAATGCTGCCGTTGAAGCATATACAAATGCTTTGCTGGTATGGTCACGAGAAAATTCGCCAGAAGAGTGGATGACTACCATGTGTCAGCTAGGTAGTACTTTTCATACGTATGGAATATTACTTAAAGGTAACCGAAATCTACAAAAGTCTATTGTAGCGTATAAGAATGCACTTGCAGAGCTTAACGCAGATGATTACGCATTAGAATTAACGGCCACACATAATAACCGTGGTGCGGTGTTACATCATCTGGCTGAATCAGAAGAAAACCCTGATCGTGTACTCGAGGCCATTAAATCGTATGAAAAGGCATTAACGGTTTGTATGGAACAGCAGTTACCTTTCCATTTGGCAGTCATCTGTCGAGTCAATAAGGCGACAGCGCAAAATGTACTGGCACAATTAACAAATGATGCTATGCTTGCACAGGAAGTTGCCGATGAATTTGAATTAATTCTGGCGTGCTTTCCTCACGCTTTGCAACCGCTATGCGTAAAGCACTGCGAAGAGCAGTTAAGCAAAGCGCAATCTTTGTCGTAATTAAATTGACCTTGTATTAGATATTATAATACCCAGTTAAAAAAATTGTATATAAACCCTGTTATGTTTCTGCATAAAAAGAGGTAAAATAGGGTATATGAGAGATAGTTATTAGCTGCAATATCTTGTAGTGGCTATCATGAACTTTAGTTAAGTGGAGATTACAAATGAGCGGACCCGGCCCTAAAACCAGACCAAAAATTCCTGAAGGTAAATCACGTTTTCTGACAACTACTCAGAAAGAGATTACAGAGGGAGCGTTTTTTGTAGGCTATACCACTACATGGGAACCATTCCAGAAAGAAGTACCATACAGCACGCCTAAGAAACCATAATTCAAACAACCGCCCGAACTAAAAGTTCACGTGGCGTGACTAAATATGAGTCTGGTTTGTGAAAAGCACGCTTGTTTAGCGTGCTTTTTTTATTTGATATCAAAAAAATAATTGGCAGGCTTTATTAATCAGAGACTTCTTAAGCTTAAATTCGCTCAGAAAGTTCATAATCTACATTAATAAAAGCACCAATATCTGCCAGAAATTTCACCAACCTGCCACCAAAACCTACATCGGGACAGATATCACCTTTATCGATGGACAAGGTCAGCACTACCCCCATTCTGGGTGATAAATTGTGGCTTTTACACACCTCAATGATCTTTTCCTTGATTGGTTCGAGTTGTTTAAAGATGATTTCAGTCAGTTTATAAAGATCAACCTCTTCAGTCCCATCTTCTGTCGTGACAGTATCGGTTGATAGCTCCCATGAGCTGATTACAGGCTTGTCCAGGCCGCTTTTTGTCCCAGCATCATTGACCGAGGTGGGTTCGACCCCAAGCAGACGAGTAATATCATCTGGGTTGAAGTGATAACCAGCAAGTGAGAAGTAAGCTCGTCCTTTATTAGAAGCCAAGATAGTTTCCTCTTTAATAATTTAGTAGATACGATACTGGATTATAACGTATTGACTGAATAGATGCGGCTCTATAATTGAAAATTACGTAAAATTGCAGTTGAGTCTAAAACTATTGAATTCAATATATAAACCGGTTTTATTAATTACAGGAATACCCGATTAAAAAAATATTATATAAATACCCTATTATGTTTCTACTTCAAAAGGTGTAAAGTTACGGCTTTATTGAGAGGAAATAGAAGTTTGTCAACTGAAGAAAAAAAACGTGACCCTAATAACCCATGCTTGTTTTGCAAAGACCCAAGAGGGGTATCCCTCAACAATGAACTTGCTTACAGTGCTCGCGACTCCTATGCGGCAAGCCCGGGCCATACGCTGGTTATCCCGAAGCGGCATATTGCAAGCTTTTTTGAGCTTACTTCTGAAGAGGTGGCGGCTTGCATGGAACTGATTAACAAGGAAAAAAAGCTCATCGATGAGGAGTTCAATCCGGATGGTTATAATATCGGCGTTAACATAGGACCGGCAGCCGGGCAGAGTATAAACCATGTGCATATTCACATTATTCCCCGCTACAAGGATGATGTTGAAAATCCTCAGGGGGGCGTACGGCATGTGATTCCCAAGAACGCACATTACACGCGCTAAAATTAATTGGGTCAGACTCGATTGGAAACTTATTCTATGAGGAAAATAAAATGAAGCAATTCGTATTGGTTTATCTGGGTGGTAATCAGCCATCCAGCCCTGAGGAAGCTAAGAAGCATTTTTCAAAATATATGGAGTGGTTGTCATCACTCGGTGATGCGGTTGTCATTCCTACCATTCCATTAAAGGATACAAATACAGTAAGCCCTGATGGAACCATAGGAGAAGGCGGGAGTAGTCAGATGTCCGGGTTCTCGATTATCAAAGCAGACTCCATGGAGGACGCACTAGCGATTGCACAGGATTGTCCTTTTCTTGAAATTGATGGCTCACTTGAGGTGTCTGAGATGATGCAGATGCCCGCGCAGTAATCTTAAGAATAATGAGAGGCATTTGTTACTGATGCCATTTATTTTGGTGCAATGATTACCATACGAGAGACCTTGCCATTTAGTCCGTTTTTTCGATGGTATTTCGCCTTTATAAAAGCATCTTCAAAACTGTACTCAAGATTCGGGATGACGTAACGATGATTAACCAGATTTCGTTTGATTTTCACATCTAGCCAATCATCATTCTTTTTGCCTTTAGAGTTATCGTACAGGCGGATAATGGTACCAGCTTTTACTAAGCCATAAAAAATAATAAACTTGGCACTATCATTCTTACAGCGATGTTTCTTTTTCTTTTTTGTGAAATTGATTGTTCTGCTTTTATCCACGCCTACCTTGCAACTAAACCCATAGGCATTGCGTTTTTCAGGTCCTTTGTGTTTTGGGTAGAGCACGATGACGCCATTCGACGCAGAAGCTATTGAAGAAAAATAAAGCGATGAGAAAGCCAGCAAGGATAGCAATGTAATTAATAGGGGATGTTTGCGCATACATAACCTCATTCTATTCTTAATCAGGTTCAAGATCCTAAATTAACGTAGTGATCAATACTTTACAGATATGTCAACAATGCTTTCTAATATGATCATTATATATCATGCTGCGTATGATATTGATGATCTGAATCAATAATAAATTAAATGGTTCGGTAACAAATATAAGTCATTCACGCTTATATCTATCAACTACTCTTTCAATTTTTGTTGTGATAGGGGTTATAGTTCGATACGAAAGAGGGTGAGCCTATGAGTTAATGAAAAAAGTTCGGCTGTGGTTTTCCGTAAGGAATCAACATATCTGCAATCCTGTCGATAAATTATTGCTTGTGTAATCAGATTTACTCATATAATCTTTTTTATTCTCAATAATTCAGATAAATACAATACTTTCAAATGAAGCCAGATAATTTAGTACTAAACAGAACATAATGGCAACCTGTTTTTTATCTTCAAATTTATGATTGAATAACCTATACAGGCTGATTTTTAATGGATGAATTCGAACTGGCAAAGACTTTATTTATAGAAGGTTCGCGCTTACTAGAGGAAAAAAGATACGATGAGGCTGAGAACAAGCTTCGTGAATCCTTAAGCCTTATTCCTGACAGGATTTCAATTCTGACAAATTTGTCGGCTGCATTGGTCAAGCAGGGAAAACTCCATGAAGCTAAACAACTCATTGAAAAGATAATTTCAATTGATGTAAATACAGAAGAGGCGTGGCTGAATTACGGATTGATCTTCGTGGAAGAGTCAAATCAAGCAGAAGCAATCAAGTGTTTTGACAAAGCGCTCAATATTAATCCCGACTACGCAGAGGCCTGGTTAAACAAGGGGGCGTCCCTTTTAAAAGTTGATCGTATCGAAGAAACTCTGGTCTGTTATGAAAGAGCTAAATCTATCAATCCTGGTTACGATTATTTGTTTGGAAAGCTATTGCATACCAGGATGCAAATCTGCGATTGGGATAATCTGGATGCAAGTTTTAGCGAGTTGACCGCCAGAGTACTACGTGGTGAAAAGGCAGCTACACCTTTCAGTGTCCTTGGGTTTACCAGTTCGCCAGCATTACAAATAAAAGCTGCAGAAATATGGTTTCAATACCAATATCCGATGAAATGTGCAGCTGATTCAATTGCGAAATACACAAGAAAGAACAGGATTCGAATTGGTTATTATTCAGCGGACTATCGCAATCATGCAATGGCCTATCTGATGGCGCAATTGTACGAGAGTCATGACAGAGATAAATTCGAGCTGATCGCTTTCTCATTTGGCCCAGACAATAATGATGAGATGCGACAGAGGTTAACCGCATCATTTGACAAGTTTATTGACGTAAGACTGAAAAGTGATAAAGATATAGCTCAGATGTCCAGAGATATGGAGATTGACATCGCTATTGACCAGATGGGATTCACAATTCATAGTCGGCCCGGGATATTTTCTGAAAGGGCTGCACCACTGCAAGTGAGCTATCTGGGATATCCCGGGACGATGGGTGCGGATTACATTGATTATTTGATAGCAGACACGATATTGATTCCACAGCGCAACCAGCAATATTATTCAGAAAAGATTATCTATATGCCCAATAGCTATCAAGTCAACGATAGTAATCGAAGAATCTCGGACAAGGTATTTACACGCGAAGAGTTGGGGCTGCCTGCTTCAGGCTTTGTCTTCTGTTGTTTTAACAATAATTACAAAATCACAGATGCTACCTTTGACGGGTTTGTACGTATTATGAAGCAGGTACCAGGCAGTGTATTATGGTTACTTGAAGGGAATTCCATCGCTGCAGAAAACTTAAAGCAGGAAGCAATGAAGCGTGGCATCAGTACAGAGCGTTTGGTTTTCGCAAAACGTATGCCTCTTGATGAGCATTTGGCCAGGCATAGACTAGCTGATATATTCATTGATACCCTGCCTTACAATGCGCACACGACTGCCAGTGATGCATTGTGGTCCGGGTTGCCCGTTATAACATGTAAGGGTGAGGCCTTTGCTAGCAGGGTGGCAGCCAGTTTGTTGAATGCGATTGGCCTACCTGAACTGGTCACATCAACCCAGCAAGAATTCGAGGCGCTTGCGGTTGATCTTGCTATCAATCCAGTGCGATTGGAGAAAATCAAGCAGCAGTTGGAAGGTAACAGACTAACAAAACCATTGTTTGATACACATCTCTTTACCAGGAATCTGGAGGCTATGTACACCACGATATACGAAAGATACCAGTCAGACTTACCGCCTGAACACATTTACTAAAACAGTAACGAATCAGTTTAATCTAAATGGACTGAGTCTGAGATGGCACAGGGTCCAGGATGAAACCAGACAAAGAGTGATAAGGCCACGATCTAAATGGAAGTGGTATCTGCTTGCATGTGTGTTCGGATTGAATCAGTGGCAATCAGGTCAGTATAGAACTTTTCATGCAGTTATACTTTTATTTAGTAGTAGAATGTCTGGCTGGTGTCCATGGCAAAATATACTAGCGATTATACTGCAATACCTGCCCACGGAATGGCTGGGTCAGAAAATCCAGAGTGGTTGGCTTAAAGCTCTTATGTGTATACCCCAGACAGGTCATCTTCTTGCTAAACCGTGAATGGTTTCCACGTCCCGGGTCAACAATAATAATCTCGCAATGTGGCTTGGCATGCTGATTTATAAAATCAGATAATAACTCAACATGATCTCTCTGGTATAACAAATCACTGCCAATAATGAGATCAAATTCTCCCAGATTGCTGATTTCATCCAACCAGCCTGTACGTACAAAGGGTATAGCTTTTCCTTTATTAAGAGTTACATTTTCCTGAAGGAAGCCCTCTACTTCAGGATGATAATCTGTGGCAGTGATATCAGCTGATCGGGAATTTAACATCAGACTCGATAAGGCAATACCGCATCCTACTTCCAGAATCCGCTTACCTTCAACGTCAAAGTGGCACATCAGGTTAGCTAGCACCCGACTAGAGTCCCAAATAACACCAAACAATGGCCATGTGGCTGATGAGATACCAAGCTTTGACGCAATACCCTCATCATCAACATATTGTTGCCTGTCACGCAATGTTCGAACATGGATATCCATGTCATCTAACTCAATGGTTTGATAACGAACACGTAATGATGACATAGAATGATTACCTGGTTTAATGCGGATTATAAGATAAGGTTCTGATTATTTTTTCTTACGTGTCGCATATGCTGAACGACCTTTCACGTTACGTTCATTCAGACCCTCAACAAAATCTTCGGCATATTCTCTTACCTCCGACAGTGAGCCTGAATGCATACCTTCCATGGTTGAGTTGCCTCGCGCAATAACATAGCGGTGCCAGATCCCCACTGGTAAATCTTTTGGGGTATCTATTTTCTCAACACTAATTAAATTATATTCGTTTTTTTTCACGCCACTTTCTAGTTCTGAATTGATCATCAATAAGTTCCTTGGTCTATAGTCATGTTTCTGTTAGCGCTTAACAATCTGGTTGAAGAACGTGAGATAAAATAAAATTGCTCCGTATGCCAGTAAATGAATTTAAAATACGGCTTAATCTGGTTAAAACTGAATACGGTCCAAGTAGGAATACATTCAATTGTATATGTGATGTAGAAAGTGGCCCTGAAAGGAGGGTATGTACTAACTATCTGTCAATATAACATAATTTAGGCGAATAAGATTTTTATTCAGCTATTTACAACGATAATAAGCAGGCTACGATCCGGAAATATTATTTTGAGGTCATATATCTAATTAGTTGTAGTAATTCAGAGCAAAACCGGATGAATTATGCATAGTTATAACTTATTCTGATTGTTATCAATTATGCTCTTTTGAGTATAAATAGAGGCTTTTCAAGCAATGTACCCGATGATTTGTGTTGATGTATCTTATAAATAAGTTAAATACGAAATACACATGTATGGTAGAGTGGCTTGTATGTGATCTCAGGCTGTATTGAGGGTTCTCTTGTCAAATTCTGTCGATATATTTCATTGTCCATAATCGGTAGCCATTTTCATTTCTATTTAAGTACTTTGTTAAGTATATATTCAGGGATCTTTTCACGAACTCAGTTTGACAGGACTGAAAATCTAAATTTGAATTTTCAAATTATTTTAGGAGCGATAAATATGAGTAAGGAACAAAAGAGTAATAAAGAAAGCAAAAAGAAACCGGCCATGACAGCAAAAGAAAAAAAGGCTGCAAAGAAAGTTAAGAAGGAATCAAAAAGTCTTTTTGAATAATAGATAAGATGCATTGAAAATTTATCTGGTCGCCGCATGTGAGCAGGGTAAAGTTTGTTGTTACAGATTGCGGATGAGAAATTATTTTACTTGCTATTTTCAGTCCGTACATGTGGTATTTATACTCAGTAGTTAACACTATTATGCAAGTAAATTAAGGAGTCGATAAAGTGGAAGGTATTAGTGATCTTAGAATTATCGGTATAGATGAGAGGCGGCCGCCTATAATCAGGAAGGCGCCATATATCGATATTTTTTTTAAATTGTCACACAAAGCACCAGTAGACTGGTGTAATGCTCTGAATTCACTTCTGAAAAAACAACCCACTGCACCAAAAATTAAAAAAGACGAAGGGCTGTATATTGAAGCATGGGTGAGAACACCTGATGAAATTGTGGACTTTCTGTCGATGTTAAAAGCAAGGATAGCCGAATGCAATAAGCACTATATAGAACAAATAGAACTAGCTGCAAGCAATGCTGGTAATGCTAAAAACTCTCTCGCTAAGGAAGACGGAGAGCAGGGACGTTTAAACAGCATCATTGCAGCGCTTGATTTTGATGAGATTAAAATATAACGCATATAAACCCTGGTTTTTTCATTTAGAAGTTAGTTGTTACTCACTAAGACATAAAAAACCCCGCCGGAGCGGGGTTCTTTATATTGGTTTAACCAATGAGATGTTAACTAGGCTGTAACATTAGATGCCTGTAGACCTTTCGGGCCATTTTCCACCTCAAAGTTAACTGCCTGGCCTTCGTTCAGGGTTTTGAAGCCTGAGCCTTGAATTGCGTTGAAATGTACAAATACATCATCACCGCCATTGTCCTGAGAAATAAAACCAAAACCTTTTGCTTCGTTAAACCACTTTACTGTACCTGTTGTCATATGACTTTTACCTTGAATAAATTTAAAAAAAGAGTGTTGTATACAGCTAGTGTAACGAGAAATTAGGGGGGTAACACGAAGGGAACAACCAAAAAAACTAATAGCAAAACCTGTAACTGAGCTGACTATAGATGTTTTCTTGCGAGTTGTCAAGAGCTAATTTATGTCTATATAAGCAGTGCTTATTGAAGCGATAGCTCAATATCACGTATATCTTACAAATTAGTCTTAAGTAGCTATTCCAGAAATTTAACAAGTTTCTACTGCAGACTAAAATGTATGATTATAAAATCTGGTATTAGTTGTCTTAGAATGATAGCTATTTCCAGTAGGAAAAGAGGTTGGTGACAAATAGTAATCATTTATACTTTAATTTTTACCTACCTTTTTGTATTTAAACTTTTCATTATTTATCTGAGAATAGCCATTCTCGCGCAGTTTCTGTTATTGCTGCTACGGCTGGGTGCGAGATCTTACGCTCTACCGAAATCGCATAGAATTGTTCGCGGACCTCATTTGTTTCACCAATAATAACTACGCCGTACTGTTTTTTAACTTCTTCTGCTATTGGTGTTGGTGCGATAAACACTCCGGTCCCTGTTTGGCCAAAAGTCTTCATTAAGGCGCTATCGTCAAACTCCCCAACAATACGGGGATAAATATGCTGATTATCAAGCCACTCTATAAGATGGTTTCGAACTATCGTCATTTCACCAGGTAATAACAATGGTGTGTTATTAAGGTTATGTGGGAAATCTTTTTTTAGCTTATGTGCAAGATCGGCTGTTGCAAAAAAAGAGATACCGCAATCTCCAAGTGGATGATTAAATCCGCGTACATTCACGCTTGATGGAATTGGCCCGTCCGCAATAACGAGATCAACTTTGTGCAGGGCCAGTTCTGCTAGTAATGATTCAACTGAACCTTCCCTGCAGATTATGCGAACGGCTTCTGGTAGATCTAATGCGGGTGCCAATAATCGGTAAGCGATAGATTTTGGTACCACGTCTGCTACACCCACTTTAAAAACCCGTGGTCTTCCTTCCGGGAGGTTTCTCAGCATTTCTTCCAATTCGCCGCCGAGTGAAAAAATCTCTTCTGCATAACTTAATACAAGACGACCCGTTTCTGTCAATATAAGGTTACGTCCAGTTCGTGAAAACAGGGATTCTCCTAAATACGCTTCTAAAAGACTGAGCTGTCCACTGATAGTTTGTGGTGTGAGATGTAGTTTTTCACTTGCGCGAGCAATACTGCCCGTTTTTGCAACTTCCAGAAAGTAGTGGAGATGTTTGAAATTAATCATGTAATATATAATACATCGAAAAATACGAAGTATATAGAAATAATATTCGACTTTTGCATGGTCTGGAATATGGTTATTCTAATCGCACCAATTACGGCTGATAGACCGGAGATGCGCATGCAAATTAAAATTCAAGCACGTAACTTTACCCTGACCGATGGTATAAATACACATATTAATCGACGTTTGGGGTTTGCATTGAGTAATAGCGACGGTTATATCCAATATGTAGTAGTAAGGCTATCAGATATTAATGGCCCTCGTGGCGGTGAGGATAAATGTTGTCATATTCAGGTAGTGTTATCTGGTTTGCCTGATGTTGTTATTGAAGATACGGAAAGCGATCTTTATTTTGCAATTGATCGTGCAGCAGATCGCGCTGGACGAACAGTCACTCGTCGGATAGCACGTCAGCGTGATAATAGTCGTTCATTTAGTAAGCACGATATGAAAACTTTACATGATACAGAAGATACGGAGAAAGTAATTGGACACGATTAAGCATGAGTCCATTTACTTTAAAGTTAGTCAAAAAACACAGGTAACTTTATGAAACGAATTATGTTATTTATTTTAACTAATATTGCCATTATGGTCGTGTTGAGTATTACTCTGAGACTGTTAGGTGTTGACAGCATATTAGCAGAGAATGGGTCAGATCTTAATATACAGGCTCTGGTCATACTCTCTGGAGTGATTGGCTTTGGTGGTTCATTCATTTCCTTGCTGATATCTAAATGGATGGCAAAGCGTATGACAGGTGCGGTAGTGATTACCAATCCTGGTTCCAATATAGAAAGATGGTTAATCAGTATAGTTGAAAAGCAGGCAAAAATTGTTGGAATAAAAATGCCTGAAGTCGCTATTTTCCCATCATCCGCGATGAATGCTTTTGCTACCGGTGCGAGTAAAAATAATGCATTAATGGCCGTGTCACAAGGGTTGTTAGATAATATGACGCAAGGAGAAATTGAAGCCGTTGTTGGCCATGAAATGAGTCATATTGCCAATGGAGATATGGTAACACTGGCGTTGATCCAGGGTGTGGTGAATACTTTTGTTGTGTTTTTGTCACGTGTCATCGGACATATTGTAGATAGAGTGATTTTAAAAAATAATCAAGGCCATGGTATTGGGTATTTTATGAGCGTGATTGTTGCGCAGGTTGTTTTATCCATACTTGCATCAACAATTGTGATGTATTTTTCAAGAAAACGTGAATTTATTGCTGATACTGGTGGCGCTGATTTAGCAGGTCACCAGAATATGATCAATGCACTGAAGCGTCTTGGCCAGGTAGAACCTGAAGCGTTGCCAGAACAAATGGCGGCTTTTGGGATTAATGACAAGGGCGGTATTATGGCCTTATTTTCATCCCACCCTCCAATTGAAGCAAGAATTGAGGCGTTAGAAAAAAGAGCGGAAAGCCGTTCGTAGAAATGCGTCGAAAATGGAAACTATTGAGAGTCTGATTAAAAGAGGCTGTGTTTTCCTGATGGCAATTTAAATGAAGATCTGCGGCCAGATATGATATGGCTTGTCCAGATTGCTCAGTGAATATGTTAAAATAGCGAGCTGTAATTTCAGAGTGTATTACTGCGTTATCAAAGATCAATAAAAGGTGGGTAGGAGATAGTTTCGCCTATTCCTGGAAACAACTGTGATCTGATACCATTTATTGTCCCTTTTATTAGCACTGCCTTACTGGTTGCGAATAGAAATACAGAACGATTCCAGTCTGTCATCACCCCCTTTATTAACCTATTTGCATGATTGTCGTGCAGTACGTTCATCAATAGAGTTTATATCCTTTTATAAGGACTGTTGTTTGGATGCTTATTGGAGTTATCCCCCCTCTTTTCTATCAATATCAGCCGGGCGATGTTGTAATTTAGATTATTTTCTTACATGATGTTCTCATATTCCATTTTTAATGTATTTTTTGGCATGAAATCAAAATGAGAAAAAAGGCAATAAAGCCCATAGTCACTATTGAGCAAAAAAAAGGCATCTTTTTGATTCAATGTAAAGGTGACTGGAATTTAAAAACAATTTCAGATGCTGCATTGGTGCTAAAAAAAGGTGCGAATGCTATAGATAATAACAGTAACGTGACCTGGGATGTTTCATCGCTCAAAAAATTTGATAGTGCAGGCATTATTCTGATCTTACATTATGTAACCCTGTTAAAAGAAAAATCATGTGATGTAAAAATAGTGGGTGCCAGTAGTGAACTTGAAAAAATGTTGTTGATGTTTGAGTCTAATACAGAGAAGTCTGATGTATTAATAGCCAAGCGACTCATGATTCATAACGGGTTGGAGAAAATCGGAAAAAAAACAGTATTGTGGTTTCGCGATATTGTTGAATTTATAGCTTTTTTAGGAGAGAGTTTTGTCTCTCTTGTTTATTACATAGTTCATCCGTCATCAATCAGATTCAATGCAATCATAAAAAATATTGAAGAAGCAGGCCTCAGGGCACTACCCATTGTGGCATTAACCTCATTTTTGATTGGCGTTGTCGTCGCATATCAAGGGGCGGTGCAACTGGAAAAATTTGGTGCTAACATTTTTATTGTCGATTTAATTGGCGTGTCAATAACAAGAGAGCTTGCGCCTTTGATTACAGCAATTGTCGTGGCGGGGCGAAGTGGCTCATCATATACAGCTCAAATCGGTGTTATGAAAATTACCGAAGAAATAGATGCCATGAAAACGATGAGTTTTAATCCATTCAGGTTCCTGGTCTTACCCAGGATGATCGCATTAATGATTTCGATGCCATTAATGATATTCTTTGCTGATGTTATAGGTATTTTTGGTGGTATGTTTATATCGGAAATCCAGCTAAATCTTTCTTATACCGAGTTTGCTAATCGGTTGCAGGATGCACTGGAGGTGAAGCATTTCTGGATCGGTATTATCAAGGGCCCCTTCTTTGCGTGGCTAATTGCTGCAGTAGGGTGTTTTCGAGGCTTTCAGGTCTCGTATAATACAGAGAGTATTGGTCGATATACTACCATAAGTGTAGTTAATGCTATTTTTCTGGTAATTGCCTGTGATGCACTTTTTTCTGTAGTTCTTACGGAGCTTGGTATTTGAAAAATATTGTAGTTGACATGAAGAATATAGTAACAAGGTTTGGAGAAAATCTTGTGCATGATCATGTGAATCTTAGTATTTATGAAGGAGAGATTTACGGGTTGCTTGGTGGCAGTGGATCAGGAAAATCAACGCTGCTTAAGGAGATGATTATGCTGCTACAACCCCAGAGTGGCAGCATTAATGTACTCGGTGAAGATATATTGACTATAAATTCAATGAAAGCTGAAGAATTGAAAAAAAATTGGGGAATACTTTTTCAATCAGGAGCACTTTTTTCATCGTTGACAGTAGCAGAAAATATTGGCATTACTCTCAAAGAGTATACGGATTTTCCAAAGGACTTGATCGGTGCTATTGTGAAGTCAAAAATAAATATAGTAGGTCTGCCTGAGTACGCAGCCAGGCTGTATCCTTCAGAATTGAGTGGAGGGATGGTGAAGCGGGTGTCACTCGCAAGAGCATTAGCCATGGATCCAAAGATCCTTTTTCTGGATGAACCGACATCGGGTCTCGATCCTGTAGGGGCTGAAGAGTTCGATAAATTAATACTTGGTCTAAGAGATGTTTTAGGGTTTACTGTCGTTATGGTTACACATGATCTTGATTCGATATGGAGTATTGTTGATCGCCTTTGTGTTTTAGGTGATCATAAAGTAATCGCAGAAGGTTCACTTAATGACGTTATGAAGTCAAGTCATCCGGTTGTCGTGAGGTTCTTTAAAGGAACCAGGGGTTTAGTCAGAAGCAGGGCGTACGATGGAGAGTAGAGTAAACTATATTATTGTAGGTATATTTGTTGTCATATTTACTACGGGACTTGCAGTATTTGCATTCTGGCTGGAAAAATATGGGTCCCTGGAGAATTTCGCGTACTACAAGACTTTTATGAAAGAGTCAGTGTCGGGTTTAAGTCGTGAAGCATCTGTAAAATATCGTGGTGTAGAAGTTGGCATTGTAGAGGATATAAAAATAAACCCGATGAACAGTGAAGAAGTGGAGTTATTGCTCCGGGTTAAAAAGAATACGCCCATTAAAGAAGATATGGTTGTGATTCTGAAATTCTATGGACTTACAGGACTTGCTTTTATAGAAATAGAAGGTGGAAAAAAACATTCGCCGATTGTGAAATCAAAAAATGGTAATATACCTGTTATTAAATCGGCACCGTCAATATATACAAAGCTTAACGAGTCATTACCTGAAATTGCTCAAAAGCTTTCTATAGCACTTGACAAGATCGATATTTTATTGAATAAAGAAAATTTAGGAAATATCAAGGAGTCTATTAATAATATAAAAGAAATTTCTTCGTACATGAAAAACTTTAAAAGTAAGATAGGTAAATTACTTGATAAAAGCATCGTGGTTGAAAAAAAGGCTATAAAGTCATTTGCAAAAGTGTCATCTGCAGCAGATGAAGTTAAGATTATGGCAAGTAAAATCACCAGAAGTCTTCAGCGGGGTGATTATAATATAAAGAAGATGGGTACTCCTACCTTTGAACAGACAAATCAACTGTTGGAAAAATTAAGAACATTAGCAACTGAAGTAGAAGAAATGGTATTGTCTATAAAAAGAAGCCCCGGTGATCTAATTTTCAAACGAACTATTCCAAAGCTTGGGCCGGGAGAAACTGCGGGTGCTAAATAGACGATCTTTATTAATATTGGTTTTCACATCTTTGCTATTGTCTGGGTGTATTCAAAATACTGTACCGGCTCCTGATTTGTACACAATCAATATACCTTGTGAGATAGAAAAACCGATAGAGAAAAAATCTGTTTCCAGTAAGGTGCTCAAGGTTTCAATACCCAAAAGCACCTCCTCTATAATGAGTCGTAACATTCTTTATCGTAATAATGAGTATTCGCAAAACCCCTATGCGCATAGCTATTGGAATGACACACCTAATACTATGCTTGGAAGAGTCTTTCTCTCGTGTATCAACAAGAGTTCGATTTTTCAGTCAGTTTTACCCTTATATTCAAAAGGCAAGAGTGACTTTTTACTGGAGAGTACTTTGATGGAGTTTTATCATCATATTAATACCGATGGTAGTTCTGAAGGAAGAGTGAAAGTTGAGTTTTATTTAATAGACCTTAAGAGTGGTAGCGTTGTTGCTACCAATGAATTTTTTTCTAAAGTGAGTTCAAAAACACTTGATGCTAAAGGGGGAGTCAAAGCATTAAACGATGCCTCCAAATCTATTACTAGTAGTTTAGTAAGCTGGTTAAGATCCCTGGATACATTATTTCCGGATTAGTACCCGTATTTCACGAACGATTACCATATTAAGTAACATGATCAAATGTATAGCCTTGAGGTATGACAATAATTCCTTCTTCAGTCATGGTGAATCTTTTACGATCTTTTTCAATGTCATAACCAATTACTTCATTATCAGGTACGTGAACGTGTTTATCGATGATGCATCTGTTAAGCCTTACGTTATTACCTATATTGACACCATCAAATAGTATCGAGTTTTCTATCAGTGATTCGTCACCAATGAATACGTTCTGAAACAATACGGAATGTGCAACATTCCCACCTGATATAATAGTACCTCCGGCAAGGATTGAATTAATGAAAATACCTTCATTTCCAGATTCTCCCGGAACGGCACGAGCAGGTGGTGTTTGAGCTTGATAGGAACGAATTGGCCAGTCGTTCTGGTATAAATCCAATGGAGGAATAGCCTTTAATAAGTCCATATTGGCCTGATAATAAGATTCAATAGTACCAACATCTCGCCAGTATTGGTCTGGTGAAACTCGCCCGCCTTTTTCTCCAAACTTATGAGCGTAAACTTTATGAGTATTGATTAGTTTTGGTAAGATATCATTTCCAAAATCGTGACTGGAAGTCTCATCTTTACTGTCATTTTCCAGTATATCAATTAATAGTTTTGTAGAGAAAATATATATTCCCATTGATGCCATGGCATACTCAGGATCATCTATACAAGGCGTGACTGTTTCAGGCTTTTCCTCAAAATTATTAATTTTTTGCGTTTTATCAGTTGTTAAAATACCAAACTGATGGGTATCTTTCAGTGGAACTTTCATGCTTGCAATCGTTACATCTGCTTTGAGTGAGATATGTGTTTTGAGCATGGAGGCGTAATCCATTCGATAAATATGATCACCCGAAAGAATTAAGGTCCATTCTGCTTCACTCCTTTCCAATAAGTAAGTATTCTGGTGTATGGCATCTGCAGTCCCCTGATACCATTTTTCGCCATGACGCATTTGAGCAGGTACTGTAGTGATATATTCGCCTAGCTCAGGGTTAAAAATAGACCAACCATCACGAAGATGTTTCTGGAGTGAGTGAGACTTATATTGCGTAAGAACAAGAATTCGTCGAAGTCCTGAATGTAAACAGTTGGTTAAAGCGAAATCGATTATTCTGTATTTCCCACCAAATGGCACAGATGGTTTTGCACGTAATTTTGTTAGTGGCTGTAGGCGGGATCCTGCACCGCCAGCTAATATTATCGTTAACATTTTATTGATCATTTTTATTTGCCTAATATGTCATTACAAACTATGGTTATACTTGCACTGTTATGGGTCAATTTCATCGTAAGACGGTTCTTGTCATGAAACGATTGCACATTATCAGTGCTTGATGTTTTGTTATTGCATTAAATTTATGCGTATTAGTTTATCTGCATATCTTATACCAAAACTGGATTGTGATATAAAAATACCTGCGTTTGATTGAAATAGCTTAAAAAAATTAATTATATATGCGAAGCAGCAGTAATTTAACTATGCTGGTATGAACCTTGCACTCTGTATATTGTATGGTCATACGCTTTTTGTTTATGAGTATTATAAAAACTGGAAAAGGTGATATATGAAACTTGCAATGATCGGCTTGGGTAAAATGGGAGCAAATATGGTACGCCGGCTCGTTGGCGACGGGCATGAAGTCATTGCATATGACGTAGATTTTGATGTTGCAAAAGCGTTGGCTGATGAGTTAGAAAATGTTACAGCATTTAAGGATCTCAATGATGTACTTGGTGATTTTGTTGGGCCTCGTGTTATCTGGTTAATGGTTCCTCATCAATTTGTAGATGAAAGTATCGAATTACTTATGAATGCTGGCATGCATAAAGGTGATTTACTTGTTGATGGTGGCAATTCTAACTTTAATTTAAGTAAACAACGAGCTGCAACTCTTCAGGTTTCTGGTGTTCATTTTGTTGATTCCGGTACATCAGGTGGTGTGTGGGGTCTGGAGAACGGGTATAGCATTATGGCAGGCGGATCGGACGAAGCAATTGCTATTATTCGCCCTGCGCTAGAGTCATTGGCACCTGCAAAAGATAAGGGTTGGGGGCATGTTGGGCCTGCAGGTGCAGGCCATTATGTAAAGATGGTACATAATGGTATTGAATATGGAATGATGCAATCATTTGCGGAAGGCTTTGAATTATTAGATGCAAAAAAAGAGATGGATCTTGATCTTCAGCAAATCTCTGAAATCTGGCAAGATGGTAGTGTTGTTAGATCATGGTTGCTGGATCTGATTGCTGATGCATTTGCAAATGATAAAAAACTTTCTTCATTGAGTGATTATGTAGACGATTCAGGTGAAGGTCGTTGGACAGTACAAGATTCAATTGATCTTGCTGTACCTACGCCTGTGTTAACGTTGGCATTACAAATGCGTTTTCGCAGCAGACAGGAAGCACCATTTTCAAGCAAGGTATTAAATGCCATGAGGGCAGGTTTTGGCGGGCATAGTATTCGCCCTATTGATCAGGATTGAAGAGGAAGTATATGGACACTGCGCCAATAAAATGCATTGGTGAGCCAACAGAACCAACTAATATAGTTATTTTTGGTGCTGGTGGTGATCTGACTAAACGTAAACTGATTCCAGCATTAGTAAAAATGCTACGCTGTGGTCTGTTGCATCATGATTGTAAAATTATTGGAGTTTTAAAAGGTCGAACAGAAGAAGTGTGGTTAAATTCCTTGCGTCAAGGTTTAAATGACTATGCATCTGACATTGAAATGACTGATCAGCAATGGCAGGAATTTTCGTCTAAATTTAAAATGGTAAGTGGCGATTTACAAGATGAACAGACTTATCAAAGTCTCGCTGAATCACTGGAGTCATTGGAGGGACGAATAAATGCATTATTCTATTGTGCGGTACCACCACGTTGGTATACCACCATTGCAGCTGGGCTCGATAAGGTGGGTCTGGCTGAAGAAAATGAGGGCTTTAGGCGTGTAGTTATTGAAAAGCCGTTTGGCATGGACATGGAAAGTGCACAAGAATTAAACTCGGAATTACAGGAATTGTTAGACGAGTCACAGATATATCGTATCGATCATTATCTGGGCAAGGAAAGTGTTCAGAATTTACTGGTTTATCGGTTTACAAATAGCATACTTGAGCCACTTTGGAATAGAAATTATATTGACCATATACAGATATCCGCTGCTGAAGCGATTGGTATAGAGTATCGCGCAAATTATTATGAAAAATCAGGCGCTTTACGTGACATGATACAAAGCCATTTAATGCAAGTCATGACGCTGGTAGCTATGGAACCCCCCGTTGAATTTACGGCAGATGCTGTGCGTGATGAAAAAATTAAAGTATTACGTGCTGTACGTCGTTTTGAGCCAGATGTAATAAAACAATATACGGTAGCTGCTCAATACGGGACAGGTCATGTTGGCGATGAAACAAAAAAGGCTTATGTAGCTGAAGAGGGTGTATCGCCTGATTCGGTAACAGAGACATTTGCTGCTGTGCGTTTTCATGTTGATAACTGGCGTTGGCAAGGCGTGCCTTTTATTCTATGGACAGGTAAACATCTGCCAAAACGGGTTTCTGAAATTGTTATCCGTTTTCGTAAGCCACCATTTAATTTATTTGATACACATGCAAACCCGCCATTAGCAAACTCATTGGTCTTTCGTGTGCACCCGGATGAAGGGATAGCGCTACGTATGAATGCAAAAAAGCCAGGGCTGACCACCGATACTCAGCGCATGGTTATGAGAGCTCCATACTCTGAAAATGGTGAAGACGTTTCCGATGCCTATGAGATTTTGTTACATGATGTACTGATGGGAGATGCCACGTTGTTTTCCCGGGCAGATGAAGTGGAAGAATCATGGTCGATTATTGACCCTATCATAAACGCAGGCAAAGATCGCATGTCTATAGAACGATATCGTTCAGGCACCTGGGATATACCGGGTATGGATGAGTTGTTTGAAAATTGCGTGGGTGGTTGGCATAAGCCGACTTGATTAATATGCATCAATGGTTTGTTTATAGTCAATTTGATGAGGCGATAAATGCTGCTGCTGCTTTTCTGGCAGAACAGATAGAATTATGCATCCAAAAAAATGATGTTTGCCATGTTGTGCTACCCGGTGGTAATACACCGGCACGTTGTCTACGTGCTTTAGCAGAAAAAAAGATCTCCTGGGATAAGGTGAATTGGTATCTCGGCGATGAACGTTGTTATAAATCAGGTCATCCTGATCGGAATGACCTTATGTTACAAGACAATTTATGGTCGCATATAGGGGGTAATAATGCTCATATTATCCCTGCTGAGATGGGTGCAGTAGAAGCAGCTGAATCTTATCGTAAAACGATTGCATCCATTGATGCCTTTGATATAGCTTTTCTGGGAATGGGGGAGGATGGGCATACTGCCAGTTTATTTCCAGGCAATGATGCATTGCTTGATGGGCGATCTGTTGTACCTGTTAATAATTCACCAAAACCACCAGATGAACGTGTGTCATTGAGTCTGAATACATTGAAAAAGGCTAAAATAAGAATGGTGTTGGTAAATGGTAAATCAAAAGCAGTGATTATTAAGAGAATAAGATCAGGTGAGTTACTACCCATTAATTGTATAGGGGATATTCATTGGTTTATAGATGAAGATGCCATGTCTGAGAGTTCATAATTCAGCTAAATATTATTGTTTATACTTCTTGAAGTGCTAGCTGATATAAGTGAATGTAATGATCAGCGCTGGATTTCCAGGAAAAGTCACCGCTCATGGCATTTAGCTGAAGCTTATTCCAGATATCCGGTTTTCGGTATAACTCTAATGCATCTTGTATTTTATTTATGAGAGAAGCGGATGATTGTTCTGGTAGCATAAAACCATTAGCTGTACCATTTTCTATAGTTTTTCTGGTAGCGTCAGTGACTGTATCAGCAAGCCCTCCTGCATGCGTAACAATGGGCAATGTTCCGTATCGTAAACTATATAATTGGTTCAGCCCACATGGTTCAAATGTAGAAGGCATTAAATAAAGATCACTTGCAGCCTCAATTTTATGAGCAAGTTCTTCACTATAACCAATGATGACGTGGAGCTTATCGGGGTGCTGTTTAGCGTGTTCCGATAACAGCCTTTCGAAATGAATCTCGCCAGTACCAAGTATAACCAGCTGTAATGGCATACTAAACAGTGTTGTCAGGCTCTGTAATATAATATCCAGCCCTTTTTGCTCTACCAGGCGACTGACCATTCCAATCATGGGTATAGAAGCATCAACAGGCAGTGAGAGTTCATGCTGTAGTGCGATTTTATTTTGTGACTTCTTCTTTATTGATCGCCGATTATATTTTTGTTCAAGGTATATATCGGTGCCGGGATTCCAGTGTTTTTCATCTATGCCGTTGAGGATCCCAAAAAGACTTTTTAATCTGCTAATGAGCAGGCCATCCAATCCATAGCCGTTTTCTGGCTCAAGTATTTCTTTTGCATAGTTAGGACTGACAGTTGTAATTTTATCTGCATAGACAAGCCCGCCTTTTATAAATGATAGCTGATCATAAAATTCAAGGCCGTTCATCTGCCAGAGTTCGGGCGGGAGGTGTAAATCAGAAAAAGTTTGTTTGTCGAATACTCCTTGATAGGCAAGATTATGAATTGTAAAGATAGTCACCGGCCTTACACGATGAAGGCTTAATAATGCCGGCACGAGCCCTGTTTGCCAATCATTACAATGAACAATTTCAGGCTGCCATTTTAGTTGAAGATTATCTAGTGCGATATCAACAGCAGCATGGCAAAAAATTGAAAAACGAAGCGCATTATCCTGCCATGGCACCCCATGAGCATCCAGGTAAGGACCACCAGGGCGATTAAATGCTGCGGGACAGTCAACCAGCCATACAATGACATTACTCCCCGGAAGTCGTGTTTCAATTATATCCAGAGGAAGATCATAGTATGATTGACTTGCTATTATTTTCTTTTGTCTGATTTTTCCTAACACTTCGGGGTAAGCAGGTAGTAGCAACCTTACATCTTGTGCTTTATTGAGTAATGCAGTGGGTAGGCTGCCAGCAACATCAGCCAGACCACCGGTTTTTATAAGTGGAAACGCTTCGCTGCTGATATAAAGAATTTTACTCATAACCGTTTTTTAAGTACCAGGCCTGCCAATGGGGGCAGGTTGAGTGTGAGTGATGCAGGCCTGTTCATCCAACTGGTCTCATCAGCATGGATGATTGAATGGCTGCCATGATCCCCGCCTGAGTAGTATTCTGAATCAGAATTAAATATGACTTCATAGTCACCTGATGATGGCACGCCAATACGATAAATATCACGTATTATGGGCGTAAAATTCAATACCACAATAATCAACTCATCCTGGTTTTTACGTAAATATGATAAAATTGATTGATCAGTATCATTGCAATCAATCCACTCGAAACCGTGAGGGTCAAAATCATATTTATGCAGTGCAGATTGACTGGTGTATAAGTAATTCAGGTCGCTAACCAGTTTTTTAATGCCGGCATGGTGAGGATATTGTAAAACATACCAGTCCAGAGCCTTATCCTGGTTCCATTCGTCACCTTGACCAAATTCGCATCCCATAAATAGAAGTTTTTTACCCGGGTAGGTGAACATGTACGTATACAGTAATCGCAGGTTGGCAAAACGTTGATCATCATTGCCAGGCATTTTGTACAACATAGAGCTTTTGCCATGTACGACCTCATCGTGAGAAAATGGCAAAATAAAATTTTCGTTAAATACGTATAAAAGACCAAATGTTAATTTATCATGGTGATAATGACGATGTATGGGATCTTTAGCAAAATAATTTAGTGTGTCATGCATCCAGCCCATATTCCATTTCATGCTGAAACCCAGACCGCCAATACTAGTAGGGCGAGTTACTTGAGGCCATGAGGTGGACTCTTCAGCCATAATCATCGTGCCAGGGAAATTAGTGTGCGTGACGGTATTTAATTCACGCAGGAATCTTATCGCTTCAATATTTTCATTGCCGCCATACTGATTTGGTATCCAGTCTCCATGCTCGCGTGAGTAGTCAAGGTAGAGCATTGAAGCAACCGCATCAACACGTAAGCCATCAATGTGATATTCTTCCAGCCAGAATACTGCACTGGCTATTAAAAAATTCTTTACTTCAGCGCGGCCATAATTATAAATTAGTGTCCCCCAGTCGCGGTGTTCACCACGCCGTGGATCTTCATGTTCATACAACGCACTGCCATCATAAAGTGCCAGACCGTGTTCATCTTTGGGGAAGTGCGCAGGCACCCAGTCGAGTAAAACACCAATATTGTGTTTATGGCAGTAATTTATAAAATAACGAAAATCATCTGCGGTACCAAAACGACTGGTCGCAGCAAAGTAGCCTGTTGTTTGATAGCCCCACGAAGCGTCCAGTGGATGCTCTGTAATCGGTAGCAATTCGATGTGTGTAAATCCGGTTTCTTTAATGTAATCGACTAATCGATGTGCCAGATCGCGGTAATTCAGAAACGCACCATCTTTTGTACGTTGCCATGAACCGAGGTGGCATTCATATATAGACAACGGTTCATGTAGCCAGTCATGAGTATTCCTGTTTTTAATCCAGTCCTTGTCCTGCCACTCATATATTGACGCGTTATTTATAATGGATGCTGTTCGTGGACGTAATTCAAGTTGTTGGGCATAGGGGTCAGATTTGGACAGGATTTTTCCTGTATCACGGTTACGTATTTCAAATTTATAAAGCGTTCCATCTTCCAGTTCCGGAACAAATAACTCCCAGACCCCACTGCTTCCTCGTGAGCGCATTGGGTGGCAGCGGCCATCCCAGTTATTAAAATCCCCAACGACGCTAACTCGACTAGCATTAGGCGCCCACGTGGCAAATAAAACACCATCAATGCCATCTATTTTTGTTGGGTGGGCGCCCAGTATCCTGTAGATGTGCAAGTGTTTGCCTTCAGCAAATAAATGCAAGTCATAATCATTCAGTTGTGGTTTAAAACTATATGGATCATGAAATGAATGGACTTGTTTATTGATATCCGTTTTATTGAGTAAATAATGATTCTCTATATTATCCAATTGTTCTGTGCAGAGAAAAAAGTCACTATTGGCTATGCGAGTAGTAGGGATATTTTCTTTTGTGATGGTGAGTTCATGAGTATCTGGTAAATAAAACAAGAGAAAATCTTCGTGATGTGCAGCCTGATTGCCTAGTATCGTAAATGGTTCATGGTGACAGGCTGTGACTATTTTCTGAAGATCATCTTTCATCGTATCAAGCAACGATAACGCATTGTTTACTCTTGATTTATTTTGTTGAGTCATAATCAGGCTATATCCAAATTAATAAAGGAGTCATGTTATAAAGACCGCTGTTATATATTACTAAGCAAGTTTCGTGCGCAGTATTGTATCTTGTTTGCATACCCTTATATGAACCCGCCTTATATATGTTATAACTAACAAATCAAAGAGAACGCCTTTATCAGAACATTTATTTGCACTCTGATAATGCGAATAAGTAATACCCACTTCATTTTTGCACATTTTTAAGGCAGTTAATACGTTGTGGGTACAAACCTGTATGAAAAATATATAGTTTTTCAATATGGCTTGTTTTTTGCAGTAATCATATTGTAACTGAACTTGCATATATTCGAGAAGCTAATCTGGTAGCAGCCAGCCAATTACTTCTAAACCAAGTCAAGAGTAGGCAAGAATGAAGAGACAAAACACACCACGTTATATCAGTAATCTAACCAGAAATACACTTGCGCTTATTATGGCAGGAGGCCGTGGCGAACGGTTGAAGCAGTTAACCAAGTGGCGAGCAAAGCCAGCTGTTCCATTTGGCGGAAAGTTCCGGATTATTGATTTTCCGTTATCAAATTGTATTAATTCAGGTATTCGTAGAATTGGTGTAGTAACTCAATACAAATCGCATTCACTAATATTGCATATTCAACGAGGATGGGGGCACCTAAGAGGAGAATTCGGCGAGTTCGTCGAATTATTGCCAGCACAGCAACGTATCGAGTCCTCATGGTATTCAGGCACGGCTGACTCAATTTATCAGAATCTGGACATAATTCGTTCACATTCTCCTGATCATGTCCTCATTCTGGCAGGAGATCACATTTATAAGATGGATTATGGTGCAATGCTTGCACAACATGACGAAAGCAAGGCTGATGTTACGGTGGGCTGTATTGAGATGCCTATCGAGCAGGCATCTGCGTTCGGTGTTATGGGGGTTAACGATAATCTACGTATTCACAATTTTGTTGAAAAACCGGAAAATCCTGAGCCTATGCCTGGTAAGGAGGATGAAGCATTATGTTCGATGGGTATATATATTTTTAATACGGATTTGTTATTTGAATTATTAATTCGTGATGCTGATAATGCCGATTCCAGTCATGATTTTGGTAAAGATATACTCCCGCATGCAATAGATAAATACCATGTATATGCCTATCCATTTACCGATGCCAATAGTGGTATCCAGGCCTATTGGCGAGATGTGGGTACGATTGATGCCTTTTGGGGAGCAAATCTTGAATTGATTGGTATAACACCTGAGTTAAACTTATATGATGATCAATGGCCAATCTGGACGAGTCAGGAACAACTACCGCCTGCAAAGTTTATTTTTGATGATAAAAAAACAAGGGGTATGGCACTTGATTCTATGGTGTCAGGTGGCTGCATTATTTCAGGTGCACGTGTAAGACACTCATTACTTTTTTCAAATGTTACCATTGATAAGTATAGCAAAATTGATTCATCAGTCATATTGCCAGATGTTACCGTTGGCAGAAACTGCAGGATATACCATGCGGTCATTGATAAAGGTTGTGATATTCCTGATGGAACAATTATTGGTAAAAATGAAGAGGAAGATAAGAAACGTTTTTATATTTCGCCAAATGGAGTTGTTCTGGTGACCCCGGAAATGTTAGGGCAGGTTATCCATTATGTCAGATAAAAAAAATGCGACTCAACCTTTAAACGTAGTACTCTATTGGCATATGCACCAACCGGAATACCGTGACCTGCGAAATGGAGAGTACCACCTACCCTGGACCTATCTGCATACGATAAAAGATTATGTTGATATGGCGGCGCACCTGGAAAATAATAAACAGGCTCGTGCTGTTGTAAATTTCGCGCCAGTGTTATTAGAACAAATAGATGATTATGCTCAACAATTGCATGGCTATCTAAATCATGGCAAGGCGTTAAGAGATTCGCTTCTTATGACGTTGGCTGACCCGGTAATTTCCCTTGATATCGAAAATCGTACCCATATAATCAAGGCTTGTTTGCGGGCAAATAAACAGAGATTGGTTGAGCGTTTTAATGTGTTTGAAACGCTCACAGATCTTGCTGAATCAGCATTGGATGCCCCCGAAATTTTAATGTATTACTCTGAACAATTTTTTACTGACATGCTGGTCTGGTACCACATTGCATGGACAGCTGAAACGGTACGTCTCAAAGACATACGAATACAGGCTTTAATGAAAAAAGGCCGGCATTTTAGTATTCAGGATCGCCATATAATGATTGAAATTATAGCTGAGCTTGTTGGTGGTGTTATTGGACGTTACAGAAAATTAGCAGAGGAAAACAGAATAGAATTGTCAATGACGCCATATGCCCATCCAATAGTCCCATTAATGATTGATATCAAATCAGCAGAACAAGCAATGCCAGATGTAGAATTACCCATTGCGAGTGAGTATCCTGGTGGCCTGGAAAGAAGCCTGTGGCATATGAAAAAGGGTATAGAGGTATTTAAAAAATATTTCGGCTTTGCTCCGCAGGGTTGCTGGCCATCTGAAGGCAGTGTGAGTGCAGAAACAATTGAGATGATTTCCGGGCTGGATATTCGTTGGCTGGCGAGTGGTGAAACTGTTTTACGTAACTCATTAGATAAATCCGGGGTGACGCCGGGTAATTGTATTCATGAGCCGTATCAGTATCGTGATACAAAATCAGTTTGTTTTTTTAGAGATGATGGTTTATCAGATTTGATAGGCTTTAAATATTCTGACTGGCATGCAGACGATGCAGTTGCTAATTTTGTACATCATCTGGAAACGATAGCAACTAGCTGTGCAGATAAACCAGGTTCAATTGTGTCGGTTGTTTTAGACGGTGAAAATGCCTGGGAATACTATCCGGATAATGGTTATCATTTTATTAGCGCTTTGTATGAGGCACTCGTCGAATACGATGATATTAACTTGACTACTTATAGCGAGTACCTTGCCAATCATGATAGTAGGAAGCGATTACCCGATATTGTTGCGGGGAGTTGGGTCTATGGAACATTTTCAACCTGGATAGGTGAAAAAGACAAGAACCGCGCCTGGGACATGTTAGTAGAAGCAAAGAACGTTTATGATAAAGTCGTGAGTGAAAATAAATTAACGACTGAAGAGTCAAGAGCTGCAGAAATGCAGCTTGCAACATGTGAAAGCTCTGATTGGTTTTGGTGGTTTGGTGAATATAATTCGACAGAATCTGTAGCAGCCTTTGATGAGCAATATCGCTTGCATTTAAGTAATTTGTATCAGTTATTGCACGCAACCCCACCTGATTACCTGTCCACTGCGTTTTCTTTTGGTTCTGGTGAGCCTGTAATGGGGGGAACTATGTTACCAGGGCAGTATAAGTGAGCTATGCAGAACAGGATGAAATCGATGTCGATAAACAGGAAGAGAAGAGCTGGTGTATTGCTGCATCCTACATCACTTCCCGGGCAATTAAATAATGGTGATATAGGACATCAAGCATATCGTTTTATAGAATTTTTACATACTAGCGGTTTTAAAGTCTGGCAAATGCTCCCTTTAGGGCCTCCCCATGATGACAAATCCCCTTATCAGTGTTTATCTTCTCACGCCGGCAACCCATTACTTATCAGCCTTGACTGGCTTGTTGATAAAGGATGGCTGGATCTTAACTTAATAAAGTTACCTGAAGACAATAATAATTATCGTTTTGCATGCTTGAAATATGCGGCCAGGTCTTTTTATCAGATGAGTAGTGCCATATGGATAAATGAATTGTCTGAATTTACACAGAAACATGCTTCCTGGCTTGATGATTATGCTCTTTTTATGGCATTAAAAGGACAGCATGATAATAAACCCTGGTATGAGTGGCCTGGGAATATACGACATCGTGATGAGGTTTCACTGAATGAGGCACGTCAATTATTAACTGATGTTGTGGAGCAGATTATATTTGAACAATTTATTTTTTTCAGGCAATGGCACGAGATCAGGGTTTACGCGAAGAGACATCAAATTGAGTTATTTGGCGACATGCCAATTTTTGTCGCCAGAGACAGTGCAGACGTATGGGCGCAAAGAGATAACTTTCTGATAGACAAAGATGGCAATATGCCTGTGGTTGCTGGTGTTCCACCGGACGCATTTTCCGAAACGGGGCAAAGATGGGGTAATCCTTTGTATGACTGGGAATATATGCAGTCAACAGATTTTAGCTGGTGGAAAGAGCGCTTTGAAACTCAGTTAGAGCTCTTTGATATCATTCGTATTGATCACTTTCGTGGATTGCAGGCATGTTGGGAAATACCGGAAGCTAATGATACAGCTGTAAATGGTAGTTGGGTAGATGTGCCTGGAAAAAATATGTTAGATACTTTATTTGATTTTTTTGATTATTTGCCTTTAGTTGCAGAAGATCTCGGTATCATTACAGACGCTGTTATAGAACTAAAACATCGCTATGATTTACCCGGGATGAAGGTATTGCAGTTCGCTTTTGATGGTAATAATAGCAATCCGCATATGCCACACCTTCATGAGAAGGGGGATCTGATATATACCGGGACACATGATAACGATACGACGCTAGGCTGGATAAGTAATAAAGAAAATTATAATAAGAATTGGCTCGAGGAGTATCTCGATGTGGAAACTGACCTGGTAGATAAGGCATTTTTTTCTATCATAAGGTCAGCAATGGCATCCGTGTCTTTTTTATGTATGTTACCCATGCAAGACATTCTTATGTTGGGTACATCGGCGCGCATGAATTTGCCCGGAACTATTGGTGGAAATTGGGAATGGCGTTTTGACTGGAAAGATGTGAACCAGGACAAAGTTAAGAAAATAGAGCATTTAATGATGTTGTATCAGAGGTGAAGAGTATGTCAAATAATAAAAAACTATGTTCCAGGGAATTGCCTGTATTGGAAAAATTGCCGGTAGACAGTGAATCGCTGGTAAATGATTTCGAGCGATATCTAACTCGGCATTTGGGCCGATTCGTTGGTTGTGCACCATTTTATTTATATGAAGCGCTCTCCCTGACAGTTCGTGATCGCATTATGACGGATTGGAGGAACACATGGAAAATATATGAAAAAAAAGGCGTCAAAAAAACGTATTACATGTCATTGGAGTTTTTGATTGGTCGCTCACTGGGTAATCATCTGCTTAATCTCGGGATTAAAGATAATACGAAAGTTGCAATGAATAACTTTGCATTGGAACTAGAAGAGATCATCACAGAAGAGCATGATGCCGGGTTAGGCAATGGTGGCCTGGGACGTCTTGCTGCATGCTTTATGGATAGTTGCGCAACATTAAAGCTACCTGTTGTCGGTTATGGTATACGATATGAATATGGCATGTTTCGTCAGGAAATTACAAACGGTTATCAAATTGAAGAACCGGATCACTGGTTAAGGGATGGAAATCCGTGGGAGATTGAACGATCCGAATATACACAGATGATTAAATTTGGTGGTCGAGTTGAAGTAGTTAAAGATAATAGCGGTAAAAAACAATATGTCTGGTTGGATACAGCTGATGTGCTTGCAATACCCTATGATGTCCCTATATCCGGTTACAGAAATAACACTATTAACACCTTGCGATTATGGAGTGCCAGCGCCACTAATGTTTTCAATTTAGATGACTTTAACGCAGGAAGTTACTCTGAAGCAGTAGAAGCTAAAAATGATGCAGAACATATTAGTATGGTTTTATACCCGAACGATGCGAGTGAAAATGGAAAAGAGTTAAGGTTGAAGCAGCAATATTTTCTTGCTTCAGCAAGTCTTCAGGATGTATTCAGGATGTGGGCTATCAATGAAGATGGTGATTTCAAGAATTTTTCACAACAGAATGTTTTTCAAATGAATGATACACATCCGACTATTGCGGTTGCGGAGCTAATGCGTCTTCTGATGGACGAGAAGGGCATGAACTGGGATGATGCATGGAGGATTACCAGTCAGACTATGGCGTATACAAACCACACTTTATTACCAGAGGCACTGGAGAAATGGCCTGTCCCTCTCTTTGAGAAACTTCTGCCGCGTCTATTACAAATAATTTATGAAATCAATGCGCGTTTTCTAAATAAAGTAGCCGGGAAATGGCCAGGTGATACTGAAAGGCAAATTAGAATGTCGATTATTGAAGAAGGCGATGTAAGATATGTGCGTATGGCATATCTCGCTATTGCTGGCAGCTTTTCGGTTAATGGCGTGGCAGCATTACATTCAAGGCTGTTGACAGAAGGTTTATTCAGGGATTTTTATGAGTTATGGCCAGAAAAATTCAATAATAAAACCAATGGCGTTACAACACGAAGGTGGGTAGAACATTCAAACCCGTTAATGACTAATTTAATAACTGACATGATTGGTAAAGACTGGTTGTATGATTATCAAAAGATTACACAGTTAAAAAATTATAAAGATGATAATAAGTTTCATAAGCGCTGGTTTGAAGTAAAAAGAAAAAATAAACTATGTCTGGCAGCGTTGGTCAAAGAGCAATGTGGTGTTGAATTTGACTGCAATTCTTTGTTTGACGTACAAGTAAAACGTATTCATGAATACAAGAGACAGTTGTTGAATGTTTTACATGTGGTTCATCTTTATGATCGTATTAAAAGAGGTGATACAGATAACTGGACAAATCGATGCGTTTTGATAGGTGGTAAGGCCGCACCAGGATATCGTATAGCGAAGTTAATTATAAAATTAATTAATAATATAGCTGATGTCATCAATAATGATCCAGAGGTTGATGGTAAGCTAAGGCTTGCTTTTATACCAAATTATGGCGTGTCCAAGATGGAAGTTATATGTCCTGGAACGGATTTATCAGAACAAATATCAACAGCAGGAAAAGAAGCGTCAGGCACAGGTAATATGAAATTCATGATGAATGGTGCTGTAACGATAGGTACCTATGATGGGGCTAATATTGAAATACTTGATGCTGTAGGTGAAGATAATTTCTTCCTGTTTGGATTAAAAGCAGACGAGGTTGAACATCAGCGCACTCATTATAACCCTGGTGCGATTGTTGATGCTGATGATGATCTCAAGAGAGTTATGCATTTATTAACATGTGGGCATTTTAATCCCTATGAGACAGGTATTTTTGATGAAGTTATCAGCTCGCTCATGAATTCAAATGACCCGTGGTTAACGTTGGCAGATTTCAGAAGCTATATAAATGCTCAAGCTGATGTTTCCCGTGCATATAATGATCGTGAAAAATGGATCACAATGAGTATTAATAATACTGCAAGTAGTGAATATTTTTCGACTGACAGAACAATGCATGAATACAATAATGATATTTGGAAGTTAAATAACTGAAAAAGAGCTATACAAAGATATACGGAGTGATTTTACTATGAGTGATCTTTTGCAATCTACAGCGTGGAATGCTTTGCAATCGCATTATAATGAGATGCAACATGCTCAAATGCGAGAAATGTTCGATAGTGATCCTGGTAGATTTGAAAAATATTCAATCAAGCTTAATGATATTGTTTATGATTATTCAAAAAATATCATTAATGAGGAAACTATAAAGTTACTGATGCAATTATCTAAAGACATGGATCTGTCCTCATGGATTGAAAAAATGTTTACGGGAGAGCCTATAAATCATACAGAACATAGGGCAGTTTTGCATACAGCGTTGAGAGATCAGGGTGATGATCAGCTTTTTCTGGATAATAAGGATATTCTTGCTGAAATAAGGGAGGAGCGCGAGGTTGTAAAAAAACTGGCAGAGGAAATAAGAACACGAAAATGGCGTGGTGCAACGAATCAACCAATTACTGATGTTGTAAATATAGGTATAGGAGGATCACATCTGGGTCCTTTGATGGTGACAGAAGCATTAAGACCTTATTCACTACATGACCTGAATGTGCATTTTGTATCAAATATCGATGAAAATCATATTAATGATACATTGGAATATCTGAATCCGGAAACAACTTTTTTTATTATTGCATCAAAGACATTTACTACACAGGATACGATGGTGAATGCCGAAACCGCACGTAAATGGTATGTAAATAAATTAGGTAGTGATGAGTATATTAATCGACATTTTTCTGCTGTTACCTCGAATGTGACGCTGGCAAAAGAATTTGGCATATCTGAAAAGAATATTTTTAAAATGTGGGAATGGGTTGGCGGGCGCTATTCACTCTGGTCTGCTATTGGGTTATCTATTGTTATTATGATTGGATCAGAGCAGTTTGATGAGTTACTGGAAGGGGCGTACGAGTCTGATTTGCACTTCAGAAATACCCCTCTGGAAAATAACATCCCGGTCATTATGGGATTGCTAGGCGTATGGTATAACAATTTCTTTGATGCCCAATCTATGGCAGTATTACCTTATGATCAACATCTACATCGTTTTCCAGCCTATCTACAACAGGCAGATATGGAAAGTAATGGTAAATATGTAGATAGACAAGGTGAAGAAGTTGATTACACAACGGGCCCTATTATATTCGGTGAAATAGGTATTGCTGGTCAGCATGCTTTTTTTCAGTTATTGCATCAAGGAACTAAACTTGTACCTGCTGATATCCTTGCACCTGTATCAAGCTTCAGTTGTATAGCGAGACATCACCGCGCATTAATGTCAAATGTGTTTGCACAAACAGAAGCCTTGATGCGAGGTAAGACTGAGCAGGAGGCTTATAATGAATTAAAAGCAGAAGGGATGAGTGAAGCGAGTATAAAACAGCTATTACCCTATAAGGTATTTCCAGGTAATCGACCAACCAGTACATTTCTGTTTGATACATTAAGCCCCAAAACACTGGGTGCTCTGATCGCACTGTATGAGCATAAAATATTCGTTCAAGGTATTGTATGGAATATTAATTCATTTGATCAATGGGGTGTTGAACTGGGTAAGCAACTTGCTAAAAATATACTGCATGAACTCGATGATGCGACCGAGGTTGATTCGCATGATAGTTCAACTAATGGCCTGATAAATCATTACAAATTACGTCGAACGAAAAAAGGTAATTAAAAATATTCATATTTAGAAAATTCTGAAATTTTTTATAAATACATATGTATGACCATGTAGGCGTTCTATCAAGTAGCCGGTAATACAGATGTTTGCAGATTAGATTCTGACTACTATAGTGTACATTCAGTATATGCTTTTTCGATTCATCTGTTTGTAATCCAGACAAATTCATATGGCTTTAGTGAAATAGTCTCACGATAATCAAGATATTTATACCCACTGATTAAGTCTCTCCAGTTATCAAGTTCGATCAAGTTAATATCCCGCAAGGCAATGCTGCAATCTTTGTTGCTAATATTATAAATGCAAAAAATACTTTGTTGACGATCCTGGCTTTGACGCCAGAAAGCAAAGAGTGATTCTTCCAGATGGAGTGTGAATTGTGTTGCATTGGGGTGAAACGCTTTTTGATCTTTTCGTATGGAAATGATTCTTTTCAAGTTCGAATAAATACGGTGGTTGATAGTATTTTCATCGCTCAAAATATCAATTAAATCTGAATAATCCCAGTTATGTCTGTTGATAGCACGTTTATTTGAAGATAACTCCATTTTTTTATAATCATTTTGTGTGGCTAATAAACTGTGAATGTAAAATGCAGGTATACCTTCAAGCGCGAGCATAATTGCGTGTGCGCATATAAATCGTTTTATCTGATATTGGTCTTTTCCCTCGAATGTTCCTTTCAACGAGTCAAGCAGTGTAATGTTAAGTTCATAGGGTTTCTGGTCTCCATTGGATATGGTGCGCCAGGAAACCTCTCCGCCAAAACGCTGTATAGTATCAGTCAAGTTACAGATCTCTTTATCTGACAGGATACCTTCTACAGGGCGTAATCCTATGCCATCATGAGACGCAATAAAATTATAATATGATGTTCCATTTTGTGCAGGGGGCATGCTCATCATCCATTGTTTTAGCAGGCGTGAAGAACCAGAAAGCATGGTATAAAGTAATAAAGGGGGGAGTGAAAAGTTATATATTAGATGGGCTTCATTAGCATTACCAAAGTATGATAAATTTTCGCGATTTGGTATGTTTGTTTCCGTAATAATAATGGCGTTTGGGGCATAATGTTCAATAATCAGGCGCAGTAATCGAATAACTTCATGTGTTTCAGTAAGGTTAATGCAGCTACTATTTGCTTGCTTCCATAAAAATGCGACAGCATCCAGACGAAAAACCCTTACACCATAATCAATATATAGTTTGATGATTTTGATAAACTCCAAAAGTACATCAGGATTTTTGAAATTCAGATCTATCTGGTCATGACTGAATGTACACCATACATATCTGGCACCTGATAATGTTTCAGTTTTACGTAATAGAGGAGACGTTCTAGGTCGTACAACTTTCGTTACATCAATATCAGGATCACATTCAATAAAATAATCGGCGCCAGGATGCTTGTTCTGCTTAAAATTGTCGAACCATACGCTACGACTCGAACAATGATTTATGACCAGGTCTGCCATTAAGGAATAATCACTGCCTATACTGCTGATGTCACTCCAATCTCCCAACGAGTGATTTACTTCAGAATAATTAATGATTGAAAATCCATCATCTGAGCTGTAGGGGAAAAAAGGCAATATATGTATTATGTTGCTTATTTCACGTATGTAATTATCAAGAAATCCATGTAGCGTAGCCAAAGGTAGTTCATCATCATTAACGATACTGTCTCCATAAGTTATTGTAATGATATCCTTTTCATCCCAGAGATTGCAGTGATATTTCACCTCAGCGATATATGTTTCAAAATTCATGCAGCTGACAATATTATCATTAATTGCCCCTGTGTCATCTTCTGGATAGAGTATTTCCAGGTGATTCAGCATGCGTAACTTAAGCTCAAGTAATTTATCAGATGTAGTATTCACTGTCATGAAAGTTCTTCCTGGTCTCTATCAACAGCCTCGAGTATTTGTGTAAAGATATCAGGAATGGCACTAACCACTCTTCTCCAGCTTGGAATGAATGGAGCTTTGTCAGTATCATCAAGATACAGTTGGCCTGCATGCTTTATATTTTTTGCAAACATCTCGATCGTTTGCTCTTCCTTGTGTGTCTCATAATCAAGCCCGTTGAACATGGCATCATTCCGATAGCTTTCAATTAGATCCAGTGCAATTCTGTAGTAAGTAGCTTTTGTCGTTCTCAGACTCTCAGTAGTGAATTCCAACCCATCGGTTGCCAACTTTTTAAAGATTGCTTTAGTTATCTCGACTGACATTCTTGAGAGGCCCTGTTCTCTATCCTTGCTTGATAAATTTTGATGTTTATGGTCATAACAATCGGCCAGATCTGCCTGACATAAATGGCTTGTAGCATAATTTTTCATCATTTCCATTAGAATGCCGACTTCCAGCCCCCAGTCTGTAGGCATACGCAAATCTTCAAGTACGTTAATGCGCATGGAAAATTCACCTGCCAATGGGTATCTGAAACTATCAAGGAAATCCAGGTATCTATGCGGCCCATGTTGCTGATTCAGCGCTCTTACCAGTGGTGTTACTAGCAAGCGGGATACGCGACCATTAAACGAATTGTCTGCAATACGCGGGTAGTAACCCTTACAAAACTGGTAATTAAATACAGGATTGGCAACCGGATATAGTAACCTTGCGAGCATCTCTCGTTTATATGTAATAATGTCGCAATCATGTAATGCAATAGCCTGAGTATTATTTTTGGCAAGCATATAACCCATGCAATACCAGACATTGCGACCCTTGCCGCTCTCTGTGGGTGCAAGACCATGTTTCTTCAGTTTTTCATCAATGGCTAAAAGATTAGGCCCATCATTCCATAGCAAATCTGTCTGTTGTGGTAAACCTGAAAAAAACTGTATGGCATTCTTGAACTCATTCTTATTGGCTTTATCAATGCCAATGACAATTTGATTAAGATATGTAGCGCCTTTTAGCTCGTTTACAATTGTAGTTAGTGCTGGTCGTTCAAGCTCTGAGTACAGAGAGGGTAAAATGAGTCCCATGGGTCGTTTGTATGAAAACCCTAGTAAATCATTTTCAATATCTTCCAATGTTCTCGTGGAAAGATTATGCAATGTTGTGATCAGACCATTTTGAAAAAAATCAGTCATATTTATCTCCTATATATAAAACAGGTCTGGCAAGGCCTTATGAATGGCTTCAGACCAGCCATCAGGTGCATAGTTTTCAGATCTTATCGTAGGGTTAATTATTTTGAGTAATTTATTATTTGAAGGTGAGTTTACAATAATAGAAATATCCGCGAGAGATAACATATCAGCATCGTTTTCACTATCACCCAGAATAACTGTTTTCACCGTTTTATCATAAAATTCAATAAATTTTTTTGTGGCACGACCCTTATCACATCCTCCCAGGACATGCAGGAAACGTCCTCCGGTAAGTGTTGTTAAATCGTGTTGCTGTAGCTGTCTTTTAAAATCAGACAGGTGAGATTCAACTGAAAGCCAGATTACAGGTTCACTAAACTCTCTGTTAATAGCCAGATTTGCATTATCATGTGACAGACCTGTTAGCTTAATTGCCTGGTCAATTGTACACTGGCTCAAGCGTGTATAACTGGATGGGGGTGTGCTAATAGAAGATAAAATGTCTTGTATATATTTACTAGACTTACCCATCTCAATAGCCCAGTAGTCATCTCTTAAATAGGCACTACTTGATGGTTTAGTAAATTGCTTTACAGGCATGTATATGCATGACCCATTTTCAACAATAAAAGGATCACTTACGCCTAGCTGCTCTCTAATAATCAACGTTTCAGCATAGGTTTTACTTGTATTAAAAACTATAGGTATTTTATTATTTTGTAGAATTTTGATAGCATCTACAGCACCATTTACTGCATATGTATCATGGTTAAGCATAGTGCCATCCAGATCACTAATGACAACCCACTGTGAATTATCATCTGTCATATTTTCTGTAATATACTGTTAATTGAACGATCCGCATTAATAGGGATTACTATATCTGTACTATCAGGTAAATAATTAAGAGTATGACGGGTAATTCGTTCGAAATGTTGAATAAATCTTATTAATTCATTTTGACTCATAATATGAGTTTGGCTTGATATGCCTGTTTTTACTTTAAGTTTTTGTTCCTGCACATTTCTCCAATTGTAAATGTGATTAAAGTCAGGTGCTTCTAGCATAATGGATATATCTGTATGAGTGAAAATACGCTTGTGATACTCATCGAGCTTCTCATTTGCATAAGTCCTCCATATTCTCTGTTTATCTTCATTCTCCTCAAGTTCATTAATCGGGTTATTTAATTCACTGGCGTTCTGAAGAGGGCTGTTATTGCACCAACCTTCAAATAATATAATATCGATAGTTTTATCATGAGTTATCCAGTCAATCTGCGGGCACCGGTCATCTTTAGCCTTGTCAAACACCGGTACGCTACAATTGTCTCCTCTCATTAATTCGCTCAGTACATTTTCGAGCAAATCTATGTCATGTGTGCCTGGTACGCCACGTGTTTTTAAAAGAGGGTGGACCTTATGAGAAAGCTGTTTCCGCAGTGCACGGGTTAAATAGAAATCATCCAGTGAAAATGCTGCAACATTGTAATTGTATTCAGATTCAATGATTTCTTTAATAAATGTTGTAAAGGTAGATTTCCCGGTTCCCTGTGCGCCATTGATGCTAACCAGAAGCGGTTCGCCTTGTTTCTTCTCTATAATTAATCTGGATAGAGGCAAATATATATTATCGATAATTTTATTGAAGTTCCCGGATAATAACATTTTATTACACAAGGTAGTGCAAATAGACCTGGTTTTTTCTGAGCAGTCAGTATCTGGTTTGGTTGATGTGATATTTTTATCTGGCATATGTATTGCTCTGCAATATTTGTGCGCATAAAGTAGATTCGTAATATTTATTAAAAATCAAGGTCCAGGTGATTTATTGCACACTATAAACTATCATTATATGGTGCTTTATGGTGCAAATAATAGCATTGAAATTTATTTATTCCCTGATATTGGGCATTAAATATTTAAGATAATGCAAGATAATATTAGAATAAAATAATTATTTATTTAAGCTCGTGAAAATATAGTTGTATAGTGATGTCAGTATTTTCTGGAGTGGCATGCGGGTGTCTTATCTGCTCAATAATATCACTACTATAATAGTTAAAATAAGTGAAACACTTTTCCAGAATACGACCGGATTGCGTTCCATTAGAGGCGGTCGCGTTTTATTCAGAAATTCCTTGTTTGGCTGATGTAAATCATAAATGAATTCTGATAAAACATCATATCGTTTATACGGGTCAGGATGTAATGCTTTTTTCAGTGCATCATCGATCCAGGCCGGTATTTCACGCTGATCATTCAGTACAGACGCGTATTTTAATTTATTTTGTGCAGCTTTTGTCCTGCATTTTGAAACGCGTGTGCCATAAGGTAACTTGCCTGATAACATCTGATACGTTATTACAGCCAGCGAAAATAAATCTGAGCGTGTTGTACCAACCTCACCCAGAAAATATTCAGGTGCAGTATATTGTGCTGTGCCTAATAGGTTATTTTGTTCTGTGGGAGGCAGCATTTCCATTACGCCTGCAACCCGTGTAGAGCCAAAATCAATAATTTTTATTGTGCCCATAGTGTCAATCATTATATTATTTGGGCGTAGATCCTGATGCAGCATTTCCATTCGATGAAATGCACGCAAGCCTTTAGAGATTTGTCCAACGATATTACGTACTGTTACCAGATCAGGTGTGGGATTATCCAGCATCCATTGATTTAGTGTCTGACCTTCTATGAATTCTGTGACAATATATAAATAGTTGCGTTTACGTGTGTGTAAACATGGCTTTAAAACGTATGGGCTATTGATGCGTCGTGCTATCCACTCTTCCATTAAGAAATGCTCTAGATAAGCCTGATCATCTCGAAGATCAACTGAAGGCGTCTTTAGTATAACTTGTGTATTTGTCTCATTGTCAAGAGCAAGGTAAACATGACTCCGACTACTCGCATGTATTTCTCGGATTATATTATAACCATCAAAGTCTATTCTTGCTTCGAGTATCGGAGGAAAGGGTAGTTCGGATAGTTGATGAATTATTTCATTGCTATCACGCAGAGGTAAATCGTCAATTCTGATAATTTGTATCGTCAAATTATCATCGCTGCCTTGTTCAAAAGCTTCATTGACGATAGCTTTAGCTGCAGTATCGAGATTATCTTTATTTTCTTTGATAGCATGAATCATGAACTTGCTACTGGCGTATTCATATGTCCCGTCTGTTACAAGTAGAAAGATATCACCCCGTTCCACTTGTAGTGCTTGATAGTCAATTTCGACCACCTGGTTAACTCCTAATGCACGACTTAGATAACTTTTGTCACTCGACATCCATAAGCGATGGTCTTCAGTTAATTGTTCCAGAGATTTATCTTGTAATCGATATATGCGTGCATCTCCCGCATGAAAAATATGAGCCGTTGTAGATTTGATCACCATGGCACTGAAGGTCGTGACATAGCCTCGATCTTTATTATAACGATGCTGACTTTGTTGAGTTTGGGAATAGAGCCAGGAGTTTGTCGCCATTAGTACGCGTAGCGCAGACTTCTTCACTGACCATGTTTCTGAAGTACAGTAATAATCTTCTAAAAAGCCGTTCACTGCGGCTTTGCTGGCTATATGGCTAACGTCACTACTACTAATACCATCAGCCAGTGCAATGGCGATACCTTTATATGACAAAAGTGGCTCTTCAGGAATACAAGCATCGTTGAAATCCTGGTTAGATACCTTGCGACCTTTGTCTGAATATTTCCCGACTGATATTTTTAATTGATTTGGCATTATTAAAAAAAGACTCAGCCCATGATAGTGCTGAGTCTTTATGCAATTAATTATAAGTAATTTATACTACACGATTTGGGCTGGTTTTTACATGTGTGTAATATAGTGGAAGACCAACGAATAATAAGCCGCCTGCTAAATTACCTAGAACAGTCGGAATCTCATTCCATATCAAATAATCAGTGATAGTGAACTCTCCACCCATAATCATGGAAAACGGGAATAAAAACATATTGACAATTGAGTGTTCAAAGCCCATAAAGAAGAATAGCATCACTGGCATCCACATAGCCATCATTTTGCCGCTGGCTGATGTGGAAATCATGGCACCAACTACACCCATGGAAACCATCCAGTTACATAACATACCACGTATGAAAATCGTAATCCATCCGTCGATACCATGCGATTTGTAACCCAATGTTCTGGCTTCACCTATGCTACCTACTTTTGTAGCAATTGTTCCACCATCTATGCTATAGCCGTAAGTCAAAATAAACGACATCATGAATGCGACTGTTAATGCGCCAGCGAAGTTTCCTATAAATACAAGCCCCCAGTTTCGAAGAACCTGGTTTACGGTGACTCCCGCTCTTTTATCAAAAAGTGCGAGAGGAACAAGCGTAAATACACCGGTTAACAGGTCAAATTTCATTAAGTACAACATGATAAACCCAACAGGGAAAAGGATTGCACCTGTTAATGGGGAGCCTGTTTTAACCGCAACGGTAATAGCAAATATGGCGGCAAGTCCCAAAATTGCACCTGCCATAAACGCACGTATCAATGTGTCTTTTGTGGACATGTAAACTTTGGACTCACCAGCATCCACCATTTTAGTGACGAACTCAGTTGGTTCTAAATATGACATTATACTTACTCCTGATATATTGTGGTTAATGGTTGTAGTACATATTCTTTAACTTTCTATTGTGGGTAATTCCAGTAAGCGTCTGAACTCACACAAGGCTGGATTAGTAACTCTTGTAAGGAAGGAATTTCCCACTCATGATAATATTTACTCTATCTCCATTAGGGTCTGATTCACGCTTGAGATCCATGTTGAAATCTATAGCACTCATAATTCCGTCACCAAATTCTTCATGAATGAGTTCTTTAAAAGTAGTGCCATAAATGTTGACTAATTCATAAAATCGGTAGATTAAAGGGTCTGTTGGTACCGTTGTAGGAAGAGATCCTTTATAAGGTACGACTTGAAGTTGTGTAACTGCCTCAGCAGGTAGATCCAACATCTCTCCAATCTTATCGGCCTGTTCTGAAGTAAGCGTCATTTGTCCTAGCAGTGCAGCAGTAGTCCATTCTTTACTCATACTTATGGCTTCTGCAAGTTGTAGCCAGGTAAATTTTTTAACCATTTTCTGTAGTACTATTAGTTCGGTAACTTTATTACGTGTCATGATAAATACCTTGGTAGATTAGAATATAGAAAGAGTCTCAGCGACAGTTCTTCAGATTTTTCATTTATATGGAGATTCACTCATTAGCAATTTCCATACGCTTACTTATAAATAAGCAATCACCATGCCAGTGAATTCATAGTCATATAACATATTGATATTAAGAAAATATTTTGTACTTGAATGGATAAAATGACTTATGGCAGTATTTGCAAGCACTTTATTAGTGCGAGCGGTCTTTTATGGTGCGATAATATGGTGAGCAGAAAAACTGTAGTTTGATAAGTAAATTAGCTTAACAAGAGAATAAGTTTCCACAGTACATAACCTTTGCGTAGGATATCCTGGCGCTATTATTTATCGGCATATGTATGAATCCGTGTAAGATATTGTCAGTCTTGGTCTGTAATGTGCGGTGAGGTTACTATATGGTTATATCCTGGAAAAGCAAGTTGCATAACATGGAATAAGATTCACATGTTATGCAACGCGAAATGTTTTAAAAAATTATTAGCAGAAATCTTTTATTTTAACTTATCCAGAAAATCAACGATTGCATCGGCCATGTCTTCAGAATTCAAATCACGAAAAAAATGTCCGGCACCATCTATGATATTCAAACGGATTTTTTTTCCATCAACCAATGGCTTCATTTTTTTAATGAGTCCTTTAACTACTTTATCTTCACTTCCTGCAAATACTAATACCGGTTTAGTAATATGTTTTAATAGTGATGGCGTATTAAAGTGGCTATCTGCTTTGTAGTAATCTACAAATGATTCGGCGTCAACCTGCGCATCTTTGCAGTATATAAAATCAGTATGTGCCATCATTTCCTTACCTTTTCCCATTTTAACCATAGCTTGTGCTTTGCTATAGACATTAGTGAGATTTTTTCCGTAGCTTTTTTTGTATCCTTTTACCTGTTTACTTTCGTTCCATATCATCGGGGCAGCAAGAATAACTGAATTTATGACAGGATCATTATGTTTACTGGCAAACCAGGCAGTTTGATTGCCGCCGCGCGAATGACCGAATAAGGTGACCTTCATTGCCCCTTTATTCTTTAACCATGCCAGCCAGGCACCAATTTCGTTCATGGCATCCGTGTGCTTATGTCGATGCGGTACCTTACAGTCGTACATTCCACTGCGATTGCTGATACCAAGCCCCAGTGTTATTGCAAGTGAACTTAGTCCTCTTTCTTTGAACATGTCTTGTAATGATGCAATGATTTCCATGCGACCATGAGCCAATGTTCCATGAGTCATCAGGATAATACCATCCGATAACTTTTTCCCGTCCGCCATAACCAGATTGCCATTCAATGCCAGATTCTGGTGTTTTATTTGAACTGTTTCAGACCAGGCTGGTTGTATTGAAAGCAACATTAACAGTATACATAATAAATAATTTCTCATGCTCCACCTCACTTCAGACGTTAATACACCAAGCATGTCTAATAGATGCGTTCAGGTCAAGATATTAGTATGATTTACATCCTTAATGATATGGGTATTATGATATACGTTATGCTTGTTGAGTGATTGGGTATTATATGAATAAAAAAAATTTCCTTGAAAAAATTACTGAATTGCAAGAGAAGGGAACCACAGTCTCGATAGTGGATTTGTTCACACAGGTTCCTGATACGCCCGATAATCTGGATGCCATTCAATATTTATCAATCCAGGAAAGCGATTATGCAACCGGAGTAGGTGTGAATGACGGTGTATTAGCATCAAGTCTTATTAATACGCTTGAAGATGCACCTATGCCTGCTGTCATAAAGCTGCGCTATCCTCGATTGACTGAAAAAGAATGGGCAAGCATTCTGCGTTATTGTACGTTGGTTTTGTGTGCCCTTGAAAGGGAAAAACAAGATGGTTAGATGGGGCACAGTCCTATCAAAATGCACGAAGCCGAATAGTTTAATTTATAGTACATTAGAGGGGATTATGTTTTTACCCTGCATTTTCCTTGTTGATTTTACTATGTGGTATTGTCTGATATGAGGCAGGCAGAGAGGATTAATTCAGATATTGTGATGAAATTAGCATATATTAATGACTGGTATAGTTCTGATATGATTTGTTGTTTACACCACGTTACGCTTGTGATAATTATTGCATAGTTAAGGATTAGCCTCATAAGCGACAATAAAACAAGGAGATGTTATATGGCTATACCAGTCACATTTGTCGGTGACAACACACATGAGATAAAAAACCTACCGCAAACTCCAGAGAGATACCTGAGGATCCACTAAAGGCATATCAGCCTTTTAATACCAGCCAGGCGACAGAAGAACATATGACTATAAAAAATAGTTGAGTAATTACTTTGTAATTAAAGGGGCTCTTGGTGAAAAACAAAATAGGCATTGCAGGCATTCTTATCGCATTACTTGCAATAGGTATTGCAATTTTTCAGGACAGGCTAAGACAACCGAACCCACCAGAAAAAGCCAGCCTTATATCAAAAGTACTTCATAAAAGTACATTTATTTCAGGTTCGAAGCGTAAATCCGTGACATCTTCTTTCGATGCAGTCACTTATACTTATATTAGTCTGGGTTTCTTTGCTCTGATATTTGGTGTGGTTTCATACTTGAAGAATGAAAATCATCGATTCTCGAGTATGGCCGGTGCACTGAGTGTTATCGCTATCGGTTGGGAGTATGTATTGATTGGTGTGGTCATTGGGATTGTAATTCTTAT
>Ga0316206_1000390_pt1 | contig 64512 bp, 45 predicted proteins | sample 6monthpyrite_MG_FD_204942 | JGI IMG/M metagenome (GOLD analysis project Ga0316206, IMG submission 204942) | Microbial mat bacterial communities from mineral coupon in-situ incubated in ocean water Damariscotta River, Maine, United States -... | ecosystem: Environmental > Aquatic > Marine >...
TAACTGATTAATATTACAGACCGACAATTTAGTAGAGCTGCCACGTGAAAAACTGAGCAGTTGCTTGGTTAAATCAGCCGCACGCAATCCGCCTTTTTTTATTTTTGATATTCTATTAATAACTTCGCTATTGTGAAATGCTTGCACCTCTAGCTCAAGTAAATCTAAATTACCTAAAACAATGCCAAGAATATTATTAAAGTCATGTGCTATGCCACCGGTAAGCTGACCTATAGCATCCATTTTTTGAGCGCGTATCAATGATTTTTCAGTTTGTCTTCTATCTGTGATATCACGGGCGATTCCTAGAACACCTATTAATTCCCCGTTAGGTGAAAACATGGATGTTTTGATGGTTTCAACCCGTTCTTTGTGTCCATCACTAGAAAATATTAACTCATGTTCATATACAGTAGGCTCGCTAGCCGTCATTGTATCTTTATCATGCTTTCGGATAGAATCTGCAAGGTCTTTTTCAACAAAATCATAATCTGTTTTACCAATAATTTCGTTTTCTTTCGCACCATATAAACGCTCAAATCGTTCATTACAACCTAAATAAATACCATCAGAATTTTTCAACCAGATTAAGTCGGGCAACGTTTGAATTAGTGTTTTCAAATGCGCTTCACTCTCACGAAAATCAATCTCAGATTTTTTCCGTTCTGTAACATCGGTGAGAGACTGAACCATACCATCGATAGTATTGCCTGATTTAATCGCCGCTATTGAAACAATAAACCATTTTTTAATATCAGGAAAGAATACAGTGCGAGCATTTAATGTTGCACCATTTTTAATAATATGACATAACTCACATGTATCTTCAGTTGAATTGGATGGGTGAAAATAACGATGAATAGGCGTTTGAAATAATTTTTGAGTTGATTTTCCAACCATATTTTTGGCGGCATTATTAACCTGTGAAATTAATCCATGGTTATCAGTAACTATTGCTGGATGGGGGATAGCGTCATAACTATTTAATGCTTGCGCCATTACTGAAAATGGTTCTGTTAACGTGGTATGTACAATAGCCTGATAGATCATCCAGAAAGAAAGAAACTTAAACAGATGTCCAATAACAAAGGGTATCCCATTAAAATCTGTATATAGCGTAAAAAATAATTCTGCAAATACTGTTAACGTTAATGAAGCGAGTAAATAAATCAGTACCTTTGGCGCTAAAAGTTGTCTTTTTGAAATGTAAATAAACATGGTTGCTAGTAGAATTCCAATTACCAGGAACTCAGCACCAATCTTAAATGACGTTAAACCTTCATGGGTTAACATGACAGGATAAGTTAATGAGAATGATGCCCAGACGACCACGGCACTTAGTAACCCACCGGCAACAAAGGCGAATCGAGGATTCAGTTTTTTTGTTAAAAACAGGGTTGCTGATAGCAGTAATAGTGCCTCGATTGTACGGGCGTAAATCCAGAAATGAAGCGTAACTTCAGAATCATTTACATGAAAAAACGGTATACCTTTTACAGTGAAGGTATGCCACGTATCGAGTAGAGCTATCCAGAAGTAACCAATTCCAAGATAAACAAGAAAATCATTATGGGTGAATCTTTGGGTATTCCACACAATAACAAGCATGAGTATACCCACCATTACTGAAAAGAGTTCGGCAATAGTATGAAATAATAAGACACCGAATTGCCAGCGAATAAGTGATAGGCATATCACAAGAAATATCGGTGTTATGAAAGGTGCTAATTTAACCTTAATTCCGTTTGGCATTAGTTCTCAAGCTTGTTTTATGACTATCAATAATCAATTAATGATATTGTTGTATAGCCCGCTAGCAGATGTATGATTCATAATAGTGTAATATAGCAGCGAATTCATAAATTATCATTTTAGCGTAAGATAAATCACCACTTGTCTGAAGATTTTAATTTTAATAAAGCATTAGCCGCTTTATTAAAGGTGTCAGACACCTTTAAATACTTTATTTAATTATCATGGTGCTGAGTGCGCATATAAAGTATCAATGTTTCTAGACCTGGTTTCACAATCGCAGGACAGTTGTTAATACACAGGGTTATATTTATATTGACTGCGTAATCGATGAAATGCCATTTACTAAATAGCGATTCCAAACGGATAGAGGAACTGACTTTTTTGCTTTAAAAGTTTAGAATAAATTAAAAACACTTCGCATAAAATATCTCTCCAACAAACCCGCTTCACCTTAACTTAATGGGAAAGTTGAACGCTCCCAGTGAATGTCAGACTAAATATCAGGACATCCAGTCTAATACGTGACTAAGGTGATCTGTTTGACAAAAAAATTACTCAGCCCCTATTTCATTAATAAGACTTCAACTTCATTTGCAGGCATAGGTTTGGCAAAGAAGAACCCCTGTATATCTGAGCATCCCTCAGCCATTAAAAAATCCACCTGTTGCTGATTTTCGACGCCTTCTGCTATAACGCTTAGCTTCAAGCTTTTTGAAAGGGCAATGATGACGCGCACTATGGCAACATCTTCATCATCATGAGGCAGTTCATTAATAAAGGCCCGATCAATTTTTAATTTATCAACAGGTAAGCGCTTCAGGTAGGTGAGAGAGGAGTAACCTGTGCCAAAATCATCGACGGCAATTTCAATACCCAGTGCGCTGATTTCTACCAACAGAGAGATTGCTTTTTGCGGATCTTTCATTATCTGGCTTTCAGTGATTTCAAATGCAATCCATTCGGGCTTGCAGTTACTTTGTTGTAAGGTGGTTTTAATAAATTCCAGTAGATCTTTTTGTTCAAGTTGTTTGGTCGCCATATTCAATGAGAGCCTACCGGGGTGTAAACCTGATTGATGCCATTGACTTACTTGCTGGGTCGCTGTTTTCATGACCCAGCGATCAAGCTCAATGATCAGTCCGGTGTTTTCAGCAATAGGAATAAATTTGGCCGGAGAAATCATACCCATTTCAGGGTGCTGCCAACGCAGCAGGGCTTCCATTCCGATTACTTTGTTTGTGCTTGCGTCATATTGAGGTTGATAGTAAATGATAAATTCACGTTGTTCTAGCGCTCGACGTAAATTAGACTCCATCAGTACACGCTCAAAAGCACGCTCAGTCATGTCGTGGGTATAGAATTCAAAACTGTTACGTCCCGACTCCTTGGCTTTGTACATGGCGGCATCTGCATTTCTTAGTAAAGTTTCTGAGGTTTTACCATCATCTGGATAAATGCTGATGCCTATGCTGCTGGTTGCATAAAGTTCCTGGTCATTAATATTCATGGGTTGCTGTAAAATATTAAGTAATTTGAGTACGACTTCATGAATGAATTGAGTATCTTCAAAGCCACTGACGATGAGGGTAAATTCATCTCCACCCAGACGGGCAATGGTATCCATTTCGCGCAGGTTAGCATTCAATCTCCGGGCTATTTCAATTAACACCTTGTCACCGGCATCATGACCAAGAGAATCGTTTATTTCTTTGAAATTATCCAGGTCCAGAAACAATACGGCTAGAATGGTCTTGCTTCTATGGGCCAGTTTTAAAGCCTGATCCAGTCGATCGATGAAAAGGCTTCGGTTGGGTAATTTCGTTAGCGCATCGTGATAAGCCTGGTGCTCGAGTTCTTTTTCCATTTCCCTGCGCTTTTGAATTTCTAGCGATAGCGAGGCGGTGCTGGCAATAGCCGAGGCAAACTCCTGTTCCTGCGAGCTCCACGTGTGTACGAAATTGGTATATTCATGGCACACTACACCAATAATCTCCCCGGCATAGTAGATAGGAGCATCTAGCATCGAATAGATGTTATTGGGTATCAGGTAGGACTCGGTAAACTCGTTGGTTCTTTCATCTTCTCGTGCCTGGTTTACAACGATCATTTTTCCAGATTCCAGAGCTTTAAAATAATTGGGGAAATCTTTTTTGAACAGTTCGAAACCTTTTTCATGACCTGCATTTTGCACATATAAGTTATGACAATGTATTGAGGTATAGTCATCGTTATAGAGCCATATACTGACTCGAGCAATATCCAGCGTATTGGCTGATATTTCAGTCGCACGATTAAATGCCTGATCAAGATTCTCATAATCGACTCGAGACCATTCGAGTAGCGCATCCTGGTAGCGCTCTATCCTTGCCAGTCTTTCTAATTCAATCAGTTCATTCTGTTTGATTTGTGTGATATCTAAAATTGTACCTACCAGGAGGGGTGACTGATCTTCGGGGTCTTTATGGATATCGCCAACCTGTCGTACATAACGTATTGTGCCATCATTTCTGATTATTTGATGTTCAACTTCATAGGGCTTTGAGGTGTTAATACTTAGGTTAATGGCTGACTTTACTTTATCTTTTTCGCTCTCAGGTATATGGATGATGATGGCGTCAAAACTGGCTTCTATGCTTTGGGGTTTCTCACCAAGAATTCGATAAATTTCATCTGACCAGGTCACTTTTTCACTGGCGGGGTTCCATTCCCAGTTACCCAGGTGAGCAATTTCCTGTGCGGTAGTGAGTGTTTCTTTTATATGCTGTAATCTGAAAGATTGTTGCTCGACTTTTCGAGAAGACTTGCGTATTTGTTTATTTTTTAGTGATAGTAGAATAAGAAATATTATCATTAATATAATGAATAGCGTTGTCAGAACTATAATGGTGCTGATGACTAAAGGTCGATTGTCCTCAAAGAAATTAGGTGGTTTATTTAATATGTTGGCAGTCCCGAGTATTGTATCGGGCAATATAATTATATTTTTTTTCAGTTCCCTGTAATCGAAAATATATTCATTAGGGCTGTTCAGGATGATGGGTATATTTTTAATGGGTACGCCTTGTTGATATTTTAGTGCAAGGGTGGCGGCTGTATGCCCCTGTTGCCTGCCGCTGGTAACATAACCTCCCAGTACGCCCTCTAATAGATAACTGTCTTCCATGCTTAAAATAATAAAATCACCAGCCGAAGAAATTCTATTCAGGCTCTCGTTTAATGTTTGGTTATGACCATGGGAATCTTCTAGTGCTCCAATGGTTGTGAGAAATAGATGTTTTACTGTTTGGGTGCTTAAAGTTGAAATTATTTTTTCGATCTGGCGATGTTGAATGTAGTTTGCTTTAATCTGAGGGTGAAGTTTAAGTTGTTCTGTAAGTTCAATTCTTATTGCTTTGTCAGTATTGGAATCGTCACCCAGTACTATAATTTCATTTATGTTGTCATCTATTAATTGTAAAAGTTGAAGATTAGGTAAGATTTGTTTTTTTTCAAATACACCGGTTACTTTATTTCGATCGAGTTGGTCTTGAATGGAAAAATTATTGACACCAGAAAATATAATAGGTGTTGAAGGAAAAAGTATCGATAGATTACTTAATGCAAACTCGGTGGCATTGTCATCGGTGGCATAAATAAGGTCTGGTGTATAATTTGAATATTTATCTTTGAGGAAAGCCGTAAAATTTTGTGCATAACCGGGGATGTAATCTTTTCTTTTTGTGTCTAGATGCTCAGTGCTGATTAGAGAAGGCCGTTTTGTGTGCGTATTATAGGTTTCAATAAAACCTTCATGCTGATTCTTTGTCCAGGGGTACTCCTGGCTATAAGAATGCAAAATGAATATTTTAAACTGGTTGGCTGAATAGGCATTTTCATTAACAAAAAAAGCCAGGAAAAGTAGCGGACATAATTTAAAAAAGGGTATTATAGCAGGCTTCAAAATTGGTTTTGACCTCATACTAATTACGCGATTAAATCTTATCTCAGATGAGTATAGACCAGTAAGTCGTTGCATTTCAGTTAATCTTTAGCCATCGGGGACGGAGTGAAGCTCCCCCAGATTAACGGACACTTTTAATCAGAGACTAATGTCTCTCAGAGGCGTGTCCCAATGACAGAAAACGCTGGGAAGTCCACACATTCGAATTTAAATGGCGAAATAAGTGATATCCGGATTATCTCTAATCGGGCGGTTATTCGGGTGAAAATGTGGCAGGTTTTAATGCTAACCGGGTTGTTGAGGTTTAGTGAGGAGCTTTTTTAATAAGAATTAAAGGGAGCCACCCTTTAATTCTTTAATTAAAATAATTTAAGCGACGCTGCCAAATGATTTATCAACCGCACCTGCTGGCACATCCAGGCCGGCCAGTTTACAACCTTCTGCTACTGGCCCTGAAGGAATAATCTGATGTAAGTATTTTAATCCACCCTGGGTATGAAACTTTTCTTCCAGGGCGTCTTTTACCTGGCGCAACTTGGGGTGGTCGACTTTTTTGTAATATTCCTGTAATGCCGCGATTAATTCCCAATGATCATCGCTCATTGTTAATCCATCAACTTTCGCTATTTCGTTAGCGTCATCTATTGTCCAGTCTTTAGGTGCATTTGGAAATGATACGTTTGAAACATTCATGTTGTAGCCTCCTATTAAGATAAAAAATTGACCTGCCATCAAGAATGTAGCTGATTTTGATTATTTTTCAGGTAAGAGGCAAAAAAATAGCATCGCTATAAATAACTTTTATTGTATTGTCTTTGTCATAAATTTAATCCCCCTCTTTACTGTAATGTATTAAAGGGCTCGCAGAGGCCGCAAGCTATTTTTAGAGGTGCCCTTAAGTAAAACACATGAAAGATAACATGCAGGCTGGTAGAGGATTCTAGTCAACACCCAAGCAGCGTATACAAATGGTGAATATTTTGAATCGATTTAGTGCGTATTTTCGGCCTAATTAGGAAGATCTGTGATCTTGCCCCTATTTTTTGCAGCATAAAAAATGTAGTTTAAATGACGTTGTGTTGCTTAATTTTCAGCGCTAAACTTAAACCCGGTTTTTGGGAGGGATTCAAATGACAAAACTAAAAATAAACGGAAAGCTTATCGACATCGATGTCGACAGTTCAACGCCTTTGCTCTGGGTGCTGCGAGAGCAACTGGGCCTCACCGGTACCAAGTACAGTTGTGGCATTGGCATGTGCGGTTCCTGCACGGTGCATATTAATGGTGAAGCGGTGCGCTCTTGTATGGTGCAGGTGTCTTCGCTTGATACTTCAAAAGATATTACGACTATCGAAGGGCTGTCTTCGGATAACACGCACCCGTTGCAACAGGCATGGAAAGAACTGGATGTGCCTCAGTGCGGTTATTGCCAGCCGGGCATGATTATGAGTGCTGCGGCGCTGCTGAACAATAATGCAAATCCAACGGATGCGGATATTGATTCTAATGTAACGAATATTTGTCGTTGCGGCACGTTCAACCGGGTTAGACGTGGTATCCATCTTGCTGCTGATATTACTAAGCGTGGGAGGTCATGATGAAAAAAGAAACCATCAATGTTTCACGTCGCGAATTTATGATTACCTCGGGTAAAGTGGGCGCCGGTTTTACGCTTGGACTTTATTTGTCCGCTTGCAGTGATGACTCTGCTGATGCGACAAGAGTGGCGAGTGATGATGTTAAAGCGCAGATTGCGTCGGATCTGGAAGTGCCAGAAGTTAATGCCTGGGTAATGATTCAAGCGGATGATCGTGTGATTATACGTATTGCCCGTTCTGAAATGGGGCAGGGTACGTTAACGGGGCTGGCACAACTGGTGGCCGAAGAACTGGAATGTGACTGGTCTAAAGTTAGCACCGAGTATCCGACACCCGGACAAAATATTGCGCGTGATAATGTGTGGCAGAGTTTTGCAACCGGTGGCAGTCAGGGCATCCGTGGCAGTCATTTATATGTGCGTAAGGGTGGCGCAGTTGCACGGCACATGTTGACTGAAGCCGCTGCTGAAAACTGGGGCGTACCCATGGCGGAATGTAAGGCTGCCAATAGTGTTATCACGCATGGTCCCAGCGGGCGCACAACTACCTATGGCAACGTTGCCACACATGCGGCTGAGTTGTTTCCCCCTGAACAAATTGAACTGAAAGATCCAAAAGACTGGAAACTGATTGGTCAGTCGGTTAAGCGTCTGGATACTGACGATAAACTCAATGGCAAACAAATTTTCGGTGCAGATCTGACATTACCGGGTATGTTGAATGCCAGCATAAAAGCTTGCCCGGTATTTGGTGGCAAGCTCAAATCCTTTGATGTTAGTCAGGTCAGTAGCATGCCGGGTGTGCGTCACGTGGTTGCGGTTAATGATGATGCGGTTGCGGTGGTGGCCGATACCTGGTGGCAGGCAAATACTGCATTGGATACGTTGCCGATCATCTGGGACAAGGGACCCAATGCCAACGAGAGTAGTGCGTCTATCGATAAAATGCTGGATGAAGGTTTGACGTCAAAAGATAAGGTGTTTGTTGGTAACCAAAACGGTGATGTAAAAAGTGCGCTTAAAGGTGCAGCAAAAGTCGTTGAAGCAACTTACCGTTATCCTTATCAGAACCATGCCACGATGGAACCCATGAATGCCACCGCGCTTTGGACCAAAGATAAATGTGAAGTTTGGTGTCCAACACAAAATGGTACCGCGGCTTTGCAAGCTGCTGCTAAAGCCGCCGATTTAGCCATTGAAAAATGTGATGTTTACAAGCTCCACCTGGGTGGTGGTTTTGGTCGACGTGGTTTTCAGGATTATGTTACGCGAGCGGTGAGCATTGCGAAACAGTTACCCGGCACACCGATTAAATTACTCTGGACGCGTGAAGAAGATATGGCGCAGGGTCGTTATCACCCCATTACCAAGTGCAAAATGCTGGGTGGTTTGGATAAAGCCGGTAACCTGACTGGTCTGCATGTGCGTATTTCAGGCCAGTCTATTCTGGCGGCGGTTAATCCCGCATGGATGTCAAACGGTGCGGATATGTTCACCTTCCAGGGAATGTTGCCGGAAGGGGATCACGCGATCAGTTATAGCGTTCCGAACTTGTTGGTAGATCATGCTATGCGTAATCCGCCGGTACCGCCAGGCTTCTGGCGAGGCGTTAACATCAACCAGAATGCGATTTATATGGAATCCTTTGTTGATGAACTGGCGCATGCGGCGGGTCGAGATCCACTGGCGTTTCGTCGTCAATTAATGGCGAAGCATCCCAAGAGTTTAGCGGTGCTTAACGCGGTTGCTGAAAAAGCAGAGTGGGGTAAGCCGGCAGATAAAGGTGTCTACCGCGGTCTTGCTGTATGCAAAGCGTTTGCAAGTTATGTTGCTGCATGTGCAGAAGTGTCGGTTAATGAAAAAGGTGAACTTAAAATTCATCGCATTGCTGCTGCAACAGATCCGGGCTATGCGGTTAATCCACAGCAAATCGAAGCGCAAGTAGAAGGCTCCTTTGTCTTTGGATTGTCGGCATTACTTTATGGCGAATGCTCTATTAAAGGGGGTGCTGTCGAGCAAAGTAATTTCCATAACTATCCATCGATGTTGATCAGTGAAATGCCCAAGGTCGACGTTATCGTTATGCCTTCGGGTGGTTTCTGGGGTGGTATTGGTGAACCGACCATTGCGGTAGCCGCACCGGCGGTATTGAATGCTATTTTTGCGGCTACCGGTAAACGAATACGCCAGTTCCCATTAAAGGGTGTTGATCTGCGAGCGGGATAACCGATGCAAAACTACGGTACTGATCAGGATGTTTTACAAACAGCTCATGAATGGTTGCAGCAGGGTCATGAGGTTATTCTTGTCAGCGTGTTAAAAACATGGGGTTCATCCCCACGTCCACCGGGTTCACTGATGGTGATGCGACAAGAGGGTGTTATTACTGGCTCGGTTTCGGGTGGTTGTGTCGAAGAAGATCTTGTACAACGTTATCGTGATCAACAACTCAGTGACAGTTATCCCACGCGTGTTAATTATGGTGTAAAGCGTGATGATGCCAGCCGCTTTGGGTTACCCTGTGGTGGTCGTCTTGAGCTTTTGATAGAACAACTGACTGATAGCGTGCAATTGCAAAAACTGCTTGAATCACTGCAACAGCAACAGTTAGTGGCAAGGCAAGTCGATTTGCATACCGGCAAGATAACATTGCAAGCTGCCCGGGCTGAGCAGGATTTTGTTTATACAAATAAATTTGTACGTAAAATATTTGGACCGCAATGGAACCTGTTACTCATCGGTGCCGGGCATCTTTCACAATATGTTTCACAAATGGCATTAATGCTCGGTTACCGGGTTATCGTTTGTGACCCACGCAAGGAGTATGCACAAAACTGGCAACTTGAAGGCACCGAGTTAACAACACTGATGCCTGATGATGCGGTGCAATATTATGTGCAACAATCACGCAGTATTGTTGTCGCACTAACCCATGATCCCAGGCTGGACGATATGGCCTTGCTTGATGCATTAACATCACCGGCTTTTTATGTTGGCGCCATCGGTTCACAACGCAATTGTGATTCACGCCGACAACGTCTTAAAGAGCTCGGAATCACAGCATCTCAACTTCAACGTTTACATGCACCGGTTGGATTATCTATTGGTAGTCATACACCCCCTGAAATTGCAGTTTCAATTCTGGCTGAAATAACGCAACAACGACATGTTGAAAGTGTTGTAGAAAAACACATCGTCAGTCTTGTATGAGTAAAAAACCTGTTGGGATTTTACTGGCGGCCGGAAAAAGTCAACGCTTTAACAGCAATAAACTTTTACATCCTATTATAGACAATACCCCCATGTTACTGGTGGTTGCACAAAAGTTAGCCTGTGTATTACCGGCTAGTGTTGTTGTTATCAATCCGGCACTGAAAACATACACAACACAGCTTGAGCAGCTGGGATTGCATGTTGTAATCAATCAACAGGCGGAACAGGGGATGGGCAGTAGCATCGCTTGTGGCGTACGTGCCAGCAAAGACGCAAGTGGATGGTTAATCGCCCTGGCCGATATGCCATATATTAAAACGCAAACACTATCACTATTGGCCAACAAACTAACAGAGGGTGCCTGCATAGTTGCGCCACAATTCAAGCAGCAACGTGGTCACCCGGTAGGTTTTAGTCATGCTTATATCAATGAACTGCTAATCTTAAATGAAGATATAGGTGCAAGAAGTATTATTCAAACCCATCAGGATCAACTTGAGTTAGTGTTAACTGATGATGAGGGCGTTGTCCAAGATATTGACTATCCAGGTGACGTTTAAAAGGGGGACGTGGGTGTGTTCCGCATCGATTCCTTTTACTCTGTTTTTCGTTATCACGGCAGGTGAAGAAACGAGAATAACCGTTTTATCGCGTTGAATAGCCCTGTAACCAATAAAAACTTTACTTCCATGTAGGATTTGACTGGGTCAGTTTGTAAGGACTTAATATATCCCTCGCCTTCACGGGTGTGTGGCTTCGATTCCTGCCCAGCCCTGGTCACCATATTGAAAGATGTGTAGAAATACACATTATAAAAACCGCACAGCTTTTTAAGCGCTATGGTTTTTTTATGCATGACTCTTAAGTCTATTTTTCGTCATCTCCTAAAGATTCTATAGGGGGGGGCAGTTAATCTCCTGCTAAAGCTAATTGTTAATAATTGTTAACAGTGTTCCCATTTTCTGTTGTTTGAATTTCTATTCCTGTATAAGTTAACTTAAGTTAAATAAAAAACATTTTTGTAAAAAGTTAAGTAATGAAAAAATCAGATGATACACCTTCAAGTGAAGATGATGCGACGTTAATTGAGGCAGGTGATGCGAATAAAGAAGGTGATGTTATGCAGTCTCAAACATTTTTAAAAATTATTGATGATGTGAAAATCGATGCTTGCATGTCAAAGTTAGTGGCGGAAAGAAGAAATGTGAACAGTGATCGTAGAATTAATGATGATTGTAATTATAAAGGCCCAGCACGAAGAATGAATATCGATAGAAGGAAATAAGTTGCTGCGCACCTAAAAAATGTTAAGAATTGTTAAAAGGCTAACAATGGTATTGCATGATACGTTTATCGTCACTAAAGTTGCACCAGTGATATTTAATTTAATGTATAAAAAATTAACCAATAAACTATTTAGACTGGAAATAAAATGAGAAGAAACATCGTAAGTCTGTCAATTGTGTCTGTGCTAATTATGGGGCAGAGTACTGCATTACAAGCAACAGAAGAGCATGATTCCTGGTATGTGTCTCCCATGTTATCTTATATAAAATCAGATAGTGATCGTCAGGCTGATGATGGTATGGGGGTAATGTTGGGTATCGGTAAACAAGTTAATGATAACTGGAATCTTGAAGTTAATGCGGTTTTTGATAATCTGGATTTTGATGCGTCATCAGGCGAATTTAAGCAGCGTGGATTAATGGTTGATGGTTTGTACTTTTTTGATCGCCGTACTATTTTACAAACATATGGAATAATCGGTGCAGGTGTGATGACAACTGATGTGGGTGCTAACGATAGTACTAATTCAATGCTTAATATTGGTGTGGGTTTTACGCAGAAAATAACTGATGGCGGGATAAAATTTAGAGCTGATATTCGTTACAGAATCGATATGGATGATGAATCCATAGCAACAGAAGATGAGTTTAACGATTTTATGTTTAATGTTGGTTTAACTATTCCTTTTGGTGGAAAGCAGCAGTCTAAACCGTTGAATTCAGCTAAGACTCAACAGGCAAGCGCGGTAGTCATAGAAAAGGATTCAGATAATGATGGTGTGATGGATGCTAAAGATCAATGTATGAGTACACCTAAAGGCTTAGATGTTGATTCTAAAGGTTGTGAAATAGCTAAAGCAGAAACCCTGTCTGAGGTAATCGCGAAAGACAATGATAGTGACAACGACGGCGTGGTTGATAACCTGGATGAATGTAAATCAACTGAAGCAGGTGTGAATGTTGATTTGAAGGGATGTAAGCTGGAGAAATCCTTTGTGTTGAAGGGTGTAAACTTCCTTACTTCATCTGATCAGCTGACTGAAGAGTCTAAGAAAGTACTGAACGATGTTGGCGTTGTACTTAATAAAAATAAAGACTTAGCGGTTGAACTTGCCGGTTATACAGACAACCGTGGCAACCCCAAGTTTAATGATAAACTATCTAAGTTACGTGCATTAAGTGTTAAAGCCTATTTAGTTTTAAAGGGTGTTGATGCAGAGAGAATGAAAGCCAAAGGTTATGGAGATGATAGCCCTATTGCGAGTAATGAAACAGCAGATGGTAGATCAAAGAATCGTAGAGTAGAATTACATATACTTAACTAATACGGTTTATAGGAAGGGCGAAAGCCCTTTCTTTTTTAATGATTTTCATAATTTAAAGGTTTAAGCATGTTTGAGTCTCAGGCTAGAAGTAAAAGTAATATTAACCATTTTATAGTGCTAGGTATGCTGCTAGTGCTTACGGGCTGTCAGAGTGTGTATTATGGCGCTATGGAGAAAGTGGGTTACGAGAAACGCGATATACTGGTTGATCGTGTTGACAATGCTCGAGAAGCTCAGCAAGAGGCTAAAGAACAGTTTGAATCAGCACTTGAGCAGTTTGTTGTAATGACTAACTACAAGGGAGGAGAGCTTGAAAAGCAATATAAAAATCTTAAATCTGAATATGAAGATAGCAAAGCCAGAGCAGAAGATGTGCGAGAAAGAATAGAACTGGTTGAGCATGTTTCGGGTGCTTTGTTTGATGAGTGGAAAATGGAGATTTCGCAATACACTAACAGAGATCTTAAACGTGCAAGTGAAAAGCAGATGAGAGATACCAAGTCTTCTTATAGCAAGCTTATTAGTACTATGAAAAAAGCAGAAAAGAAGATTGAACCTGTACTAAAGGCATTTAATGACCGTGTACTATTTTTAAAACACAACCTTAATGCAAATGCTATTTCTTCTTTGCGCTCACAAAAGAAAGCAGTGGAATCTGATATTAAATCACTTATAGCTGATATGAATAAGTCGATTGACGAAGCCGATAAGTTTATTAAAAGCATGTCTAAATAGTTAAGGTAATAAGACAATGAATAACACAGATTCAAACACTAAGGGTTTTAGTGGGTTGCAGGTGTTCATGATGATTCTTGCTGTAATGGTTTTGAGTGTTATGATTACCTCATGGGTTATATTTTCTGATATCTTTGCAAGCAAGTTTGAACCTGTCACTTTAAATGCTCAAGAAGAGCAAGTGTTGACAGAAAAACTGAACAAGCTGGGTATAAACGTTGAGCAAAAAAATACGCATATTAATGACGTGCTTGAGCCTGAAGCTTATAGTGAGATAGATGCAAAGCGTGAGATTGTGTTATCTGAAAAAGAAATTAATGCAATGCTGGCGAAAAATACAGATTTAGCAGATAAGCTTGCGATAGATCTATCTGATGATCTGATGAGTGCTAAATTATTATTGCCTCTAGATAAAGAGTTGCCCATTGTAGGGGGTAAAACACTAAAAGTAACCGCTGGCGTAGAGTTGGCATATAAGAATGATAAACCGGTGGTGATTATAAAAGGCGTCAGTATTTGGGGTGTGCCAGTGCCAACGGCGTATTTGGGAGACCTTAAAAATCTAGATCTTGTACAGGAGTTTGGAGGTACTGGCTTTTGGAGAAACTTTGCAAATGGTTTAAACGGACTTCAAGTCGAAGATGGCTCTCTTCGCATAAAAGTCAAAGAGTAGCACTAGCGTCTAAAATAAAATGACATAAGTAGTCAGAATAGCCATGTTATTGCGGGTGGATTTCAGTCGGTTTAGATCTATATGTCTTGTAATAAATAGAGTTTTTATATTGTTTAGGAAATGTTAAACAATGTTAAATCAAAGCGAAAAGTGTCGAAATTGTCAGCGTGATTCCCTAGAATGTCATTCACAGAAACAGTGTTCTCTATCATGCCGTATCTACAGAGTTAATTATATTAAATGAAATAAGAGGAAGAAATAATGGAAAAATTATTAAGTGAAAATTCAGATTTAATTAGTCAGTACATTGTCCCATGGGGCATAAAAATTGTAGCAGCGATCTTAATTTATATTATTGGTCGTTGGGTGGCAAAGCTTATTGTTAAAAGCGTTGTTAAATTAATGGAAAAATCCAATGTTGACGAATCGTTACGTAAATTTGTTGGTAACATTATTGGTGCAGTATTAACCATATTCATTATAATTGCAGCGATAGAGCAGTTAGGGGTAGATACAACATCTATTATGGCAATATTCGCAGCGGCTGGTTTAGCGGTTGGTTTAGCATTAAAAGATTCACTGTCGAATTTCTCCGCAGGTGTAATGTTGATTATTTTCAAACCATTCAAGTTAGGTGATTTAGTGACAGCGGGTGGTTCTACAGGTGTGGTTGAAGTTATTCAAATATTTAATACGGTTATGCGCACAGGTGACAACCAGGAAATCATTGTTCCCAATAGTCATATTTATGGTTCTTCAATCATCAATATGTCTAAACGCGACACTCGAAGAGTAGATCTTGTCATCGGAATTGGCTACGATGACAATATTGGCGAAGCTAAACAGCTTATTGAAGGCATTATTGCAAAGAATTCATTAATTCTAACTGATCCTGCTCCAACGATTATGGTGTTAGAACTTGGAGATAATTGCATTAATATAGCCGTTCGCCCATGGGTTCAAACAGGGGATTACTGGGGTGTGCGTGCAGACTTGTTGCAAACAATTAAAGAAACGTTTGATGAGCAAGGTATCTCAATTCCATATCCACAGCGTGATGTGCATATAATTCAGTCTCAAGTAAACAAAATTGCTTAAAATTAAGCGACTAGAACTAACTATTCTTAGGAGAAATACATGAAAAAAACTTTATCAGTATTAATAGCTGCATTGTTAGTAGCAGGTAATGCAGTTGCTGAAGAAGTTCCAAAGAGCCTTTGGAAAGCATCTGCTGAATTGGGCTTTGTGGCAACCAGTGGTAATACAGAAACGGAAACATTAAATGCAAAAGCATCTGCTTCGACAGACCGTAAACAATGGCGCCATAAAGGTGAAATTACAGCGCTGAAGTCATCCGATGATGTTAATACAACAGCTCAAAAGTATACTTTAATGGCGCAAAGCGACTACAAACTTGAAGGTAAAAATTTCCTGTTTGGTGTAGTAACTTATGATGATGATAAGTTCAGTGGTTATGAGTATCGTGTCACTGAAGCTATTGGCTATGGTCGACGTGTAATAGAAGAGACTGATATGATTCTGGATCTTGAAATAGGTCCAGGTGCCCGTCAATCCAAGCTTGATTCAGGTGATACTGACAACGAAGCCATATTACGAGCAGCAGCTAATTTTGGCTGGACTATTAGTAAGACAAGTAAGTTTAGTGAAGCGTTAACAGTTGAAGCAGGTGAAGATGTGACTGTGACAAAATCTGTTACCAGTCTGTCAAGCCAGATTGAAGGGAACCTTTCTATGAAAATAACATTTACTTACAAAAACACATCTGAAGTACCTGTCGGTGTCGAAGAAACAGATACAGAAACAGCGATTACGTTAGTTTATAACTTTTAAGGAACCTTTGATTTAGTCAGGTTAGAATTAGGGTGAGATAAAAGTGGTCCTATTTATAAAAAACAGGGCAATCACGACTGGATCAGAGGTTCCCTAAGTTAGTTATTTTTAATTAAGCCATCTTTAGTTCAATAAATAATGTTGAATTAAGGATGGTTTTTTTAGTGGCTGTCTAAATGTTCTGGTAGTTGAATGCAAAAACGAGTGTATTTCCCCGGTTCACTATTCACAGTGACTAACCCATTATGTTTTTTTATAGCAGCATATACAAATGCAAGTCCAAGTCCTATGCCTTGTGAGGTACCTGCCTGCTTCTTGTTTTGTTGATGAGCTCGTTCAAAACGATTAAATAATGATGGGATATTTTCTTTGTTAATGCCTGGGCCGTTGTCTTCTACACAACACAGAATTGCAGATTCATTTTTTTTGAGAGTAACTGAGACAGTACATTTTTCATGGCTGTATTTAATCGCATTCGTCAACAGGTTTACTAAAACGCGTTCTAAAATTGCACCATTGCCGAGTATCCATTCGTCGTCATAGGTATCTTGTATAAGCTGCATGTTCTTAAGTTGTGCTTGATCCCATACAGTGTCAACTGCATTAGCTACTATATCGGACATATTTATCGTGTTGAATTTTATATCTTCATTGCTCTCAACACGAGCCAAATGAACAAAATCTTCAGCGAGCTGAATAGTCTTATTAATGTTTTTTTCAATACGATTATTTAGCGTTGTTTCTGAATGATTAGTTTTATTATGCTCAATCATCGCTAATATAGAAACTAAGGGTGATCTCAGATCATGTGATAAGAAACTCAGCATTTCATCGCGTCTACGTTGCGCATCTTTTATTTCAGTTATGTCAGACAGGTTAATAATAAATCCGACAACTGTACCCCTTGTTTTATACAAAGGACTGATGTTTACAACGAGATCCTTGTTTTTATGTGTACGTACTTGAAGGTTGTCATAATGTTTGTTTGACAGTAGGTCATTAATTATTGCATCCCATGATTCACCTGTCGTTAAAAATAAGCGTTCTAGTACAGGTTGTATGGGTTGGTGTAATAATGGATCTTCGGAGTGTGCACTAATTTGTTTTATTGCCTGGTGATTTACCAGGGTAATGATGCCAAGACTATCTACAACAATGACACCATCAGCCATTTGTTCCAGACTGTCAGTTATAAAATGTCGAAGGTTCGCAAGTTTGTCAGTTGTTTCCTGAATGTCATGAATGCGAGATTCAATAATTTCAACTGTTGATTTTGCCTGCTGAGTTTTTGGTTTTATCTGTTGGCGAATATATGTTTTTATGATTTTACTTTGTGATTCATTGGGTTGTGTGTTCAGTTTCCAGCAAACACATACTTTTTGTACGTTTTGGTCAATTAACAGGTTGGTTGCATAGATGTTGTCGGATATAAGTACCCACTTGTTTTCAAATAATGGAACTGAAAATTTAATGCTGCATGAATTACCTAGCTTAAAGAGAAGATCATTGTTCTTAGAAAATATACTCAGACCACTGACAGGGATTAGGCTTTGCAGCGACTCAAATGATTGCTCCGTATTCTGAGCTACATAACGTTCAATTTCATCGGCTTCTTTTGATAAAGTTTCGAGCTCATAGTTTAGATATTTAATGGTGAACTCAAGTCTACGCCATGCCCAGAGTGGGTAAGATAATACCAATGATATCAAAGTGGCACTGAGTGGTATCCATATATGAAACTTATGTAAAAGCAGTAGTGAGCATAAAAGCAGCATGATTATTTCACTTACCACGAAAATTAATGTTATTCGAGGCGATAAATAGGGAAATAAAAGTATGGGCAGCATGACCAGTGATGCTGCAAGTAAGTATAGAAATGCATCAGGTATGGTTTTAATGAGGGTGTTAGATTGTATGGCTTGAATTATGTTGGCGTTTATTTCTATTCCAGGCATGGCACGTGTTAAGCCAGATACAGGTGTTGGCAGGGAGTCACCCAGTCCTGCAGCTGTAACACCAACTAAAACGATTTTGTCTTTAAATGCTTCAGCAGAAACATGACTATTAAGAACATTATTATACGAAGTTGTTTTGAAGCTTCCTATGGGGCCAATATAGGGTATTAAAAAATGATGTTTACGTACCCATGTCCATCGTGATGCATTTGTGTTTGTAGGTTCGTGCTTAATGTTTAGTAGTTCTTGGGGTACTTCGTTTAGCATGCTCAAAATTGAAAGACCAATATGTGGCCAACGTGCTTCGCCAAGACCTTCATACAGGTAGGTGCCGCGAGCAATACCATCTGGATCTAACTCTATGTGAACATGGCCAAGTTTTGCGCTAGCTTGTGTAAGTATAGGTAAAGGCAGTGTTTCTAGTAACTGGCCTTGCAGACGATTTTGCTCAAGCAATACTGGAAGGGCTATAGTGCCATTATTTTTAATGGCTGCGGCGAGTAATTGATCGTTTTTTTCATTGAAAGATGATTCAGCAAAAATAACATCAATGAGAACGGCTTTGGCTTGATATTCTGTAAGCTTATTGATGAGTTCTGCGTGAATATTTCTTGGCCATGGCCAACGTCCAATAGAGTTAAGACTTGTTTCATCAACTGCAATAATAATAATATCGTCACTTGCATCTTGTCGGACAAGGCTGGATTGAGCGTCGTAAATTAGTCTATCCCAACGCCATGTCCAGTCGCCATATAAAATGACCAGACATAGACAACTTAATAATATGCTCAGTTTAATTGACTCATTGCGAGCAGAATATGCAGTCGATGATGTCATATGCAGTGATTAGGCTCTGAGTTATTTATTATTGAGACTGTTTATAAAAAGAGTGCAGGTAAGAAATACAATAAAAGAAGCAGCACTTCATAAGGGTTATCAGATACAACAAACGATGTGGTTTCTGATGGCTTGCCATTATTGCCTAATTCATCAATTGCAATAACACGCCAGAAATATGTATTTTCGGGTAGCTTTTCAGTCATTGAAAAGTGGTTATCTTTAATCAGTTCGTCCACTACAATATTGGTAAATTCAATGTTTGTAGAAATTTGTAACCGATATTGAGATACTTTTTCCTCTTTGCTCCATTTAAAATCAATCTTGTCACCAGAAGTTTCAGCACTGTCGGCAGGTTGAATGAGGCTTACAACAGGGAAGTCGGTGTTCAGCGTAAATTTATGTTCGCCATTAAAACCTTCTAATTTATTCGCATCTACACCCCGTACACGTAATATGTAATCAGCATCGTTTAATTGCTTAAGATTGTAATGATTGTCAGCTTGTATGCCTTCAAGCGATAAAGCATCAGCTTGTTCTGCCGGCGATATCTGAATGCGATATTCTACGGCACCTTCGAGTGCTGCCCAGGTAAAGTTAAAGGGTAAATGTCTTATCTTATTTGGCAGATTAGATAAAGTTGGCTTGTCCAATAATTTTACAGGGGGTTGGGGTGTTTTGCCTTTTTCTGTAATAGAACCAAAACCTTTGTTTACAGGTTGCTCTATGCCTTGCGCAGCAATATTGATAGAACCTTTCACGACTTCATTTGCCATGGCCTCCTGCGTTTCCTCGTAAGCTACTCGGAATGTTGTTCCACGTACCGCCGCAACTGCAGCGGGAGTTGTGATTTCGTAACGAGAGATCGAGCCTCTTAACGGTTTCACAGCGGTTTCAACTCGACCTTGTTGTAGGCGAAGTCGTGTATCAACCATGCCAGATTGGCCATAGACACTTAAAGTATTAAAAACCACGCGGCTATTTTTTAGAACCAGTAAGCTCGAGCTATCTGCAAACTGAATAAGCGTACTCCCGTTTTCACCTGTGATAACCGTGTCACCAATGTTCACAAGTTGTTTAGTGGTGAGAGCTTTAGGGGTTTTGTTTTTAGATGTTTGCAGGTTAACTTGACCCGTTACACTTAAGACTAAAGCAGGTGCTGCCTGAATCTTTAACCACTCAAGAGGAATGCGTAACTTTGTTCCTGGTGATAAGCGCTTGGCTTTATCAACCGAGTTGTGAGCCTGAAGTCGTTTCCAATATGTCACGCTCTTTAAATATTTTTTGCTGATATCCCAAATGGTGTCATTAGGGCGTGTGGTATATGTCCACTCCTCAGCAGCTGAAAATGTAGGTGACAACAGGGTTAAGATGAGCAATAAGCTAGAAACTACGCTTGTTAAGTGGGTTGAGTGTAAACGTGAGATATGCAGTGCTTTAGGGATTAAATTCATAATGTTTCTGTATCTTCATTTATCCGTTGTTATGTGGCGGCTAGTTCAGTTTTTCTAATCTATATCCGTGTCCATATATGCTTTTTAAGCGCCAGCCGTTTTCGGGCCCAATGGCTAATTTTTTACGAATTATAGACATATGGGTGTCTACTGTTCGCGTGTTAAGGTCAGCATCCTGCTGCCAAACCGCGGATAGTATATCTTTTCTTTCCAGTAACTTACCTTTATTCTGAAAAATATAAAAAGCCAGCTCAAATTCTTTGCTCGATAATTCGACAACATTTTCATGGATAAACGCTTGCTGATTAGCTGGATTGAAGGAATAGGGTGAGTGATTTTCCTGTGCTGAGTCAGAGGTCGCGCTTTGCGTGCGTTTGGTGTTGGCTTTAACACGTGCTAGAAATTCAAATTGACGTATGGGTTTAATAAGGTAGTCATCTGCACCCGAGTTTAAAGCTTTAACAATATCTTCTTCACTATCACGACTGGTTATAAAAATGATAGGTGTATCAATTTTCATCTCATTGCGTAGCGTGTTCATAACTTCAGGACCATTAATATCGGGTAGCTCCCAGTCAATGAGTAGAAGGTCAAAGGACGTAGTGTTTACGGCATCCAGTAAAGATTGACCTGTCGCATAAGTATGGCAGTTATAGTTTGCAGGCAACAACCAGGACTCAATTAATTGAGATTGTTCGGGTTCATCTTCTAATATGGCAACTTCTAGTGACAAGGCAATAAATACTCTTAAAGGTTTAATGTACAGAATTATAGAGGTATCTCGTTTCCTGTCTATAAGTTCAACATCGGATAATGCTAAAAGCAGGGTTAATACAGTATTTAGTCAGATAATCTATTAAGCGCTGTAATTCTGAAAAGTGTTTATAAGTGAATCTATAATCCACAAATATGAGGGCCTTTGATGATAATAAATTCATATAAAACAGTAAGATAAGATCGATTTTATTAAAACACGAAAACTATGTCTGGATCAAAAACACGCAAAGTTAAGATTATTATGTGGTTTGTCTGTGATCAATTGTTAAACAATGTTAATAGCTCTGAATGGCTCTAGAGTCTCCCGATTTTTACTTATACAATTAACATATTGGTGCTAACGGGATAGGAAAATGATTACAGAAAGCATGTTAATGAATGATTATACGGGTTTTTTTAACGCTATTAAAACAATGCGCATTCCTGACTTATTTTTAAAACTAGATAATAAGTCTTATCTAAAATGTCAGTTGTTTAATGCAATAGCCAATGATGAGTTTGAGCTTGTTTATCAACCACAATTTGAAATATCGGGGCAGCAAGTTATCGGTGTTGAAGCCCTGTTACGTTGGAATTCGCCAGAATTTGGTGTGATCTATCCTGAATACTTTATTCCTGCTGCTGAAAAGTTAAATTTGATCGCTGAATTGGGAAATTTAGTTATCGACAAAGCTTGTCAACAAGCATCATTGTGGAAAAAACAATATTCCAGTGATATACGTATTGCCGTTAATGTTTCATACATGCAGGTGCATAATAACAAGATCGTAGATTTTGTTGCGTCGTGTATTAGTAAATATGGTATTGAAAAAAGTGCGTTTGAAATTGAACTTACTGAATCATCCTTAATTAAAGATCAGACTAAAGTTATTCGAGTGTTAAATGAATTTAAAGAAATGGGTGTCAGAACAGCCATGGATGATTTTGGAACAGGTTATTCGTCTTTAAGTTATTTAGCATCTATGCCATTTGATATGATTAAGATTGATAGAAGTTTTATAAATATGCTGGGTGTTAACTCAGCGAGTACAGTAATAACAGAAGCTATTATTGGAATGAGTAAAAAACTAAAAATGGAGGTTTTAGCCGAGGGTGTTGAAACAGAGGTTCAGCGAAACATTTTATTAAAAAGTCAATGTGACTTAATACAGGGAAATCTATTTAGCAGACCCGTTTCAGCAGATAAGATTCCAGGCGTAACAGGTATGAACATCTGTTAAACGGAGTGTTTGAGAACAAAAAATCAGAAAAATTTCAGGGCACACAGTCTAATAAAAGGTGAATTCTACGTCCCTGAGCATGGTCGACGCTATATACAGGCGAAATGTCACGGCGTTTGTAAACGCTGGCGGAATTGAATCTGATAGTTTGTTGACACGAAGGGTAAAAATACACCGGTTGGCTAAGACAATTGACCTGTTTTTCGGCTATATTTTATTGTAACTTCACTACGCATCTATTTGAACAATGCAGAACTATCCTGTTATCTCTGGAGTGGAATATAAACCACCGCTGACAGATCGACCCTATATACTGCCATTAGTCGGTCTGTTGGCGGGTATCCTGATCTGGTTGATAGATGCTTCTGTTGATGTTTTTCTTCTCGGAGAGGAACAGACGCTTCTCGATAATATTGTAAACCCTGAAATCACTGAGCTATGGATGCGTATTCTAGTGACGGCTATTCTGATAGCAATGGGGGTGTTCGCTCGATTTTCATTAGAAAAACATATCAGGCTGGATACTATACTGCTAAACCATAAGCAGAAACTCGAAGAGCTGGTCGCCTTACGCACAAAAGAGCTCGAAGCAAAAACGCAGGAGTTGGGCATTATTGCTAATCAGGACCCCTTAACCGGCTTATCGAATCGACGCAAATTCAATGAGATACTTCAGCGTGAATATAATCGTTTTTCACGCCATGATACAAAATTCTGTATTATTATGATCGATATCGACTATTTCAAGAATGTAAACGATACCTGTGGGCATGATACGGGTGACGAGGTAATTGTTAACTTCTCGAACAGTATTCGCGAGAATACACGGAAAACGGATGAAGTGGCCCGCTGGGGAGGAGAGGAATTTATAATACTCGCGGTCGAAACAGATGAAAACAATGTTATGCGATTGGCGAATAAAGTTAGAACTAAGATCAAGTCATATCAACACGAAAAAGCCGGCTATATCACGGCCAGTATTGGCGTTTCGTGTTGCCACAAAGATGATACCCCGGAGTCTCTCATAAAGCGTGCTGACGACGCGCTATATCAGGCCAAAAATAACGGGCGTGACCGTATCGAATATGTGTAATACAGTTGGACGAAGTACTTTAAAGTGTCCGAAGCTATAAAGGCTTGATATAAGTGTAAATCGCTAAATAGTCGAGTAGGGCAAATTGGGCGGGGTTACTCTGAAGTACGCTACTCTCATCCTAGTGCTCTGGATTATTTTTAATCAACAATAAAAAAGGGTAAGACCAGTGGTCTTACCCTTAAGCTACATTCATAAATAAATGTAAACCTGACCTGCTTAATAAAAGCGGGTCATTATTTGATCGTAATTAAAGTGCTACGATGTTCTCTGCCTGTGGGCCTTTTTGACCGTCAGTCACAGTGAATTCGACTTTTTGGCCTTCAGTCAGTGTTTTAAAACCTGAACCAGAAATTGCACTGAAATGAGCAAAAACATCTGCGCCATTTTCCTGTTCGATAAAGCCAAAACCTTTAGATTCGTTGAACCATTTTACGGTGCCAGTTGTAGTAGACATAGTTGTATCCTATTAATGTAATAATGTATAAAATTTAGCTTCTAATTGAAGCCGTTTAGCTGAAGGTGTTGATACTAATTATGAATAACAGGACGAGAAACTAATGATGTGACATCGAAGAGGTGTTGCATAAATACTAAGAACTACTTTAAAGCTGCAAGGATGGTAACTTACTAGATATTTCCTGTCAAGGCTTATTTAGTTATCGAATAAGCGGGTAAGGGCTTTACGCTCTATTACTCTAAGCAATGCTGAACTGCTTCGGTTTATGGCAATAAACATCTTTTAATCATTTCTACATGTTAACGACTACAGTTAACTAGACGTCTTATTTTGAAGATATTTAAGACATGTTTTCTTCTAGCGTATTCGCTTTAAAGCCTTATTGAATAATAAAAGATCATCTCATAGACTTTCGTGTTATTATAAGGGGATCAGCGTAACGGAGCTTATATTTTTGATCTTATAGGCTCATCTGTTTTCCAGTTTTTACCACAAGCAAATCTTACCGCAAGCTGAGCATACCAATAAATTTCCAAAGCTTACTGCCTTTACTGGGTGCGTGAGCTAGTTCTTCTTTGTTTATTTTACTATTTTTTTTTCTGTAGTGCGCACCAGGCCCTGAGCTTAGGGTGTTTTGCTATTCGCTCGATCTGAAAAAATTTATCCGGAATACTCTCATGTATATAGAAATAATTACGACACCCAATGAAGCATTAAAAGAAAGCGGCTTTGGGTCACTAAAGGCCTGTTATAGCGTTTTAAATACTATTCAACGAATGGGTTACGGTGTCAGCTTGACGGTGTGCAGCACAAAAGAAGATTTAGAGGATGTCGTTGCAAGACGGCCTGGACTGGTTGTTCTGGCGGTAAAATACGTTCCGGTTGAAAATGCAGATAACATCTGGTTATCAAACTATTTTGAAAAAAGTGGTATTAACTATACAGGGTCTTCAAGAGAGATACTTGAGTTTGATTCTAATAAAGTGCTCGCCAAAACCCATTTAACCAATAAAGGCATTAACACTGCCGGTTATTTTTTGGCGGTGCCTGATCAGTTTAAATGCGAAGAAGATTTGCCCATTCGTTTTCCGCTGTTTTTAAAACCTTTGGATGCGGCCAATGGAAATGGTATTGATGATTTATCCTTTGTTACAAATTTCACTGAGTATAAAAGCAAAATTAATTCGTTATACAAAACCTTCAAACAACCGGTTTTAGTTGAGCAATATCTAGGTGGTCGTGAGTTTACGGTGGCTGTTATTAGAACACGCAATAACGATTTAAGTGTTTCGGCGGTTGAAATCATACCCCCGATTTCAGGTAAAGGCCTGAGAATATTAGGTGCCCAGGCTAAAAAAGATGACTCAGAAAAAATTATAAGAATTGGCGAGAGTGAATTAAAAGATAAGGTGAGTGCGTTGGCGGTTCAGGCGTTTAATGCTTTAGGCGTTAGAGACTTTGGGCGCATTGATATTAAATCGAATGAAGAAGGAGAGTGCTTCTTTATGGAGGCAAATCTGGTTCCGGGTATGACCTATAGCTCAAGTTATTTTCCGCAAGCCTGCGATATTGCGCAGGGTTTTTCATATGATAAGGTCATTGAGCTCATCATTGCTGGTGGCCTTACCAGAATCATTTCTACTACCCCCCCGGGTTTACAGCCGGATACTCACAAGGACTTATCTGCAGCTATATAAGGTGTAGATAAGTGAGGCTGTAACCTAAAAAACTCAAGCTCAAAATTGTTTAATTCGCTGCACAGCGCTTTATTATTTTAAGCATTGCCTAAAAATCATAGACTCATGTGATCATTTGACGTAGCGTGACTTCGCCCTTAAAGTGATGATTCCGTCGTCATTTGAATACACCGATGAATACACAGGTATTCTGGAGAATCCACTGCATGTCCTATGAGTGTTTGGTTGAGGTTACACGTAATGGTACCGTAGAAAGTCGGCATTTAGGCGCTGCGGTTGTTTGTGATTTTAAGGGTAATGTGGTGAACAGCTGGGGCGATACTGACAGCCTGATATTCCCGCGCTCGGCTTTAAAACCTATGCTGGCAATTCACCTGATTGAAAGTGGTGCTAGTGAGCATTTTGCACTCAGTGACGCCGAACTGTCGCTTGCCTGTTCATCACATCAGGGTGAGCAGATGCACGAAGATCTGGTCGCCTCTTGGCTAAAGCGCATAGGTCTCACTGAAGCGCATTTAGCCTGCGGTGCAGTATTGCCAGAGCATACCGAGCGTGCGCATCAGTTACTCGCTTCTGGACAGCAAGGTTGCAGAATTCATCATAACTGTTCTGGCAAGCACGCCGGGTTTTTAAGTACGGCACTGCACCTTGGCGTATCCCTCGAGAATTACCACCTGATAGAACACCCCCTACAACAGTTATCCCTCGACATACTCTCTGACCTCGCCAATATTAACCTTAGGCAATATCCCATTGGTATAGATGGTTGTGGTCTGCCGGCACCCACTATGCCGTTAATCAAACTGGCGTATGCCACGGCGCGTTTTGCAAACCCGCAAGAATTATCAACTCAGCGTGCTCAGGCCATTTACCGCTTGCATGAGGCAATTACTAATGAGCCGCTTTATATCGCTGGACACGGCACGGTAGTGAGTGAGCTCAATGAAGTCACCCGAGGTTCAGTGTTAGCTAAAACTGGAGCAGAGGGTATTGTCACGGCAGCTTTACCTGAACGAGGTCTGGGAATTGCGTTAAAAATTATTGATGGCAGTGCGCGTGCGCGCTCGGTTGCTTTGTTGGCCATACTTGATCACTTAGGTGTGCTCTCTGATGAAGAGAAACAGCAACTACAAGCGCATACCTTACCTGAGATAATAAATTCACGAGGCCTGGTTGTTGGTGAAATACGGCCCGCTGCATCCTGGTTGCCGGAAGTTGGTGTTGTTTGCCGTTCAGAGTCTTGAGCTTTGCTTTAGTGAATGGATTTTTTGTTCTGATATATTAACAGCAAGACCCCATTGCTTCTTGGCTTTAATAAATTTACATATTTAATCTATGAGGCAATGATGGCAAGCGTAAGGTGAACGTCAGAAATATCGACGTATGATCTGTTGTCACGATTATTAATAATCACCAAATCACTAAAAAGCTTCGACTATGAATAATATGGTGGGTGAAAAGTTTATGATTTTTGGTATGGTCATTGATGTGATTATTGGAAAAGTGGATGAAATATCATCTTCTGATGGTAAGGGTGACTAGGGTGCTCAGTACTAAATCCACTGTTTAAAAATTTATATTTTCATAGATTTAAATACTAATTACTTAGCTAAAACTATACTTAGGTATATTTTCAGGTAGCTGCTATACTCCAATATGTGATTTGAATCTAGTTCTTCCAGTGAATATCAATTCAAATTATTTGTATTTTTAATAAACCAACAACCTTAATTTTGTCTCATGTCTGAATCTGAAATCCCCGGCTACTTAATTCTGAAGAAAATTACAAAAGGTGGTATGGCCAGAGTTTTTGTTGCCATACAGCTAGCGGTTGGCCGCACAATTGCATTAAAAATTCTTCCCAAAAAACATTGTGAGGATAACAGCTTTTCCAGGTTATTTTTACGCGAAGCAAATTGTGGTGTACTGAATCATCCTAATATTATTACTATTTATGATGCCGGTGAAACCGATAGTCACTTCTATATTGCTATGGAATATTTACAGGGCGGTGACTTAAAAAAGAAGATCAAAGCCCACTTAAGTCAGGAAGAAACAATAAATATTATGACCAAACTGAGCGAGGCGCTCGCCTATGCTCACAGCAAAGGGTTTATTCATCGTGATATAAAACCGGGTAATATTATTTTCAATGATGACAAACAGCCGATACTGGCTGACTTTGGTATTGCCGGAGCCATCAGTTTCAGTGAAGAAACACTCACAGATGGCATGATGCTGGGTACGCCTTATTATATAAGTCCCGAACAGGCCTCCAGCAAAAATGTAGATCACCGTACAGATCTATATAGTCTTGGCGTAGTTTATTATGAAATGTTAACCGGTAAAAAACCTTTTACTGCTGATACTCCGTTTGCATTAATATATAAACACTTAGAGGAGGCGCCACCGAATCTCGATATAAAATATATAGAACACCAGCACATAATCCATAAATTATTGTCGAAGCACCCGTCAGACAGATATGCATCTGCCTTTGATTTAATTGAAGACCTGACAAAACTTACTAGTTCAAAAAATGAACAGGCCGCAATACGCAGTGCGCGTATGAGAACCTATAAAAATGTTGCTGTTCTGATTGCTCTGCTTTTTTCATTCTCTGTTATTTTATCAGATAATGTATCTGGCTATACCCAGAAACAATTTTCCGATCTTAAAGCCTTTACCGCTCGAGCTGCCGAACGAACAAAAGCCTATCTGAATGAATTAGAAAAACAACGTACTATTGTCGGAGAACAGGAAGAAGAAATACAAACATTAAGAGAACAGATTAGTAAGAATAAGGAGGTCTTAATTCATCTGGATAAAGCCGCCAATTATATGAAAGAGAGGCAATATGTCACGCCTAGGGAAGCTTCTGCACTAACTGAATACTCAATGGTTTTATCAATTGATCCTGAGAACGTTCAAGCTCAATCTGGCATTGGGGTTATCTCAGACCATTATTATCAATTGGCAAAATATCAGGTGTCTAAGGGAGCATATTTAGACGCACTAGAAAATGTCGATCGTGGGTTAATTGCAAGTCCAGAAAATGACAGATTTACGCGTATGCGTTTTAGTCTTATAAATAAAATGGAAATTAATCGAAAACGAATAGAACTGGAAAATGAATTAATTTTAGTCAAAGATTTAATAAAAAATGGTAACTATGAACTTGCATTTACAAAGCTTGAGTATCTTCAGACAATTAGCAAAAAAAATCCACGTATATTGACGCTATTATCTATCGTAGAAAGCCATCTGGAAAATAACTAGGGTACACAGAGGGGTACACAGGGGAGTCCGCAGGGGAGTCCGCAGGGGAACTCGGTGGGAAGTCCAGAGTAAAGTCCAGTTAGTTATTAATTTAGATTCAATTAAATTTACTAAAATACAATAATATTTTATCTTTATTTTACATATCAAGAAACTTTCCAACCTCCTTATTAATGTTTATGGCATCATAAATGGGTACTGAACAAGCTTGAATATTACATATGTAAAGAGCTGCTTTATCACGTTTTGGATAGCGACCGGGTTGTTCAAAGTGTAATATTTTGCGTGGTTCATAAACCTGTCTAGAAGTTTCAAATAGCTTCTGAGCTGCAGGATCATTTTTATTTCCAACAATTGAAAATTCCAGGTAACCCGCTGTTAGAAGCTCTGTTGCTTCGGCTAAGTTGCCTGTGATACGCCCCTCTCTTTCTACGATGCTTTTAGATGCGCTTGCTCGAATCGCTTTTTCTGCCATATCATGATATTCAGATTCCTTTTTTAATACACTCATCATGTATAAGAAACGGGCGGCGGTCGCATTATCTTCTAGTGGTTTGCGTGGAATAATCTGATTTTTTGTGGCAAAAAAACCGCCGAGTGAATTGTCCTGCAAATTTTTTAGTACATTAACTACGCTCTGTGCTTGAATTAACCAATGCTTATTTGCTGTTGCTCGGTGCAAATCCACAAAAGCGATTCCCAGATAAGCATGGGGGCGAAGGTATATGGTATTATTTTCCAGAACTTTATGTACTCGCTCATCAGTCCGAAATTCTGCATTTTGTTTAAACTGAATAAAGTATGTATCATTTATTTTGTGATGTTTAATTAATGCTTTAGCCGTTCGAATAGCATTCGTTAAATATTCTGTTTTACCAGTAGCCTCATAGGCATAGACAAGTCCAGAAATTACTCGGCCATTAAGATCCGCGTATAAACTTCGATCGATACTGGGTAAACCTATTTCTCTGCGGTTTTCATCATCTAAATCATAATAATTTGGGAGTGATATTTCTTTAGACGGATTATAAATATTGGCCTGTTGGCTTGCGAAATATAAGTTGGATTCAGATCGTAAATGTTCATTTAAATATCGTTGAATATGATCAAGAGCAACGATAAATCGTTTTTCACGAGTTATTTCATAGGCGGTTGAAAATAATTGTAATGCGGATGCCTGGGTTTCCAGGCGTTTTTCAAATATCAGGTCATCCCAGTTGTCTAGTGATTCATAAAATATTCCACCCCAAACCTCGTCTATGTGATGCATAAAACCATCTGCTGTTTTCATAAAACGGTATAGTGCCCGTTTATCATTTTCAAGGTGATATCTTGTTGCGAACTGAATTATGGGTTCGGCGTGTTCGAGAATTTTATTACTTCCCCATCCACCTTGTTTGTCATCAAAACTGTTATCAAGTTGAGCGCGTACCTGATTACGAATTTGAATTAAAGGCGTGTTGCGAATTTTGACTGGAGCTGCATAAGGTGCAAGTTGATCAGCTTTGAGTTTACCTGATAGGTGATCATTTAAGATCTTATTGAGTATTTTTTTAAAATCATCAGGTTGACGGTTGCCGCGGATTGCAAGCACTTGCGTACCATCTGGCTTATTAAAAGCTGTTGCTGGCCATGCCCAGTCTGAATAGCGTTCACCTATGTCTGGACGCATCTCACTATCTACTTGAATGGCGACGAAGTTTTTATTAATTATTTCTATTACACCTGATTCACTGAAGGTTTCATCTTTCATCCATCGACAGGCTATGCATCCTTCATGGCCTACATTAATAATCATTGGTTTATTCTGAACTCTGGCTTGATCGAAGGCATTTTTAGACCATTCCTGCCAGTTAATTTTATTTTCACTAGCCATCGTCAATGTACTAAAAAAGATTATTATAATGGATGATATTGTTCTCATGTTTTTCACCAAATTACATTACTATTTAATATTAAATCACACCGCACTAGTCAAACAGTTATAGTGTTAAAAAATTTCACATGTATAAATGTAAAACTAATGCGAGTGAATTTACTATGTTAAATACGTTGTTAAACCCAGGGTACTTTGTCATCAAAAACTTCAGCATCATTTAGCTTTGATTGCTTAAGCCCATTGGTTTGAGCCTGAATAACAATGTAACTGAGGTCTTCACTTCCAGTATTCCACCAGGCACGTTTTGCGCCTGTTGGAACTTTAACTGCAGTGCCTTCTTCAACGGCAAACCGTTCATTATCAACGACCATTTCACCGCTACCTCCCACAAAGATGTAAACCTCTTCATTCATTTTATGTGAGTGGAAAAAGTTGACACCCGTATTCGGTGAATCCTTATTAAGTGATACTTCCATTGATGTCAGATCAAGCTTATCTCCGAGAAAAGCTTTCCCTATAAGTGGCGTTTCCAGGCCCTCTATAACGAATTCATGCTGATGTAAGTCTTTAAGTTTACCCAGTTGGGTTATGGTGTGATTGTTCATGGTGTGTTCTCCGTTTAAATATGGTTAGGGATATACTGTAGTGGTCATTACAATATAGGACGAATATAATCATGTCAACAACATATTGTAGTGAATGCTATAATACCTAAAGATCATGATTATTTAGGGATGCTAGTGGCTAGAACAAAAAGTTTTGATGAGAGTAAGGTGCTGGAGTCTGCAATGTATCTATTCTGGAGGAAGGGCTACATTGCAACCTCTATGAAAGAGCTTGAACAGGCCATGGGTTTAAATCCAACTAGCATATATAACGCATTTGGAAGTAAACGGGGGCTGTTTAAAAAAGTCCTGGAGCTGTACTTAAGCACCTTGCTTAGTCGTTTTATTGAGGCTGTAGAACAGGCAGAAACAGCCCGGCATGCGATCAATAATGTTTTGCAGGAAAGCCTCAACCTGCATTTTAATGCCTCCAATCCTGGCGGATGTCTGGTGGTGTTATCACTTCTTGAGAAAGAACAACACGATGAAGCAACCAAAGCAATTTTAGATTCAGCTTTGCTGCATTTGCAGAATGCTATTTCTGTTCGTTTAAAGCAAGCTAAAAAAGACGGGGAAATGCGTGTAGGAGTCGATAATAATGTAATGGCGAATCATGTCACGGCGTTAATTATGGGTATGATCACAATGGCGAGAGCGGGTTTTAGTCGTGATGATCTTGAGGCAATAATAAAAAATTCAATTGATATTTTTACAGAACAAAACTGGGTTAAATGAACATGACTCAAATCTAAACTAACAGTCACCGTAAAAAATGGGCAACTGTCAGATCAAGTCTGAGCAACTATACTACGTTTTGTTAACACTACGTTTATATACTTGATATAACCCTGTCAGTATTATCATTTTAAATTGAATCATAAATCGACCTAGTGTTATTTTTCATCCTTCGGAGGTTTTTGCGTATGCAACCAGAGTGTGTTTTCCCGGGATATTAAATTTTCCACTCGATTAACAAATACAGATTCTTTATTTTTGTTATCCATATACTCATCTAAATCGGCCTCATAATAATACAGCTCTTTCTTAAGGGACTCGCAGGTGGTTCTGTAGTTGATCCAGTTTTCCTGAAAACGGTAGGTTTTAATTAGCGTGGTAATAATTGCTACCAGTACCGCAGTGACTGCCGGCGCCCAAAACAACGATTCATATTTTTGCAGTTCTTTAAGCTGTTCAATAATGATGAGTATTGGGGTCAGGGAAGATAAAACGATTAGACTGAACTGTAATCGCTGATACATTTTCTGATTAGCCATTGACTTTTTATCGTACCAGTCTATCTGAGACTGATATCGATCATTAATATACTTTTCAAAATCATCTTTGTTCATAATAGTTACCTTTTCTAGTTCTCTGATTCACAGGTCGGGTCGTGCAGTTTTATCCCGAAAGCCCATGTTGTTTTACAGGTCAGTAAAGACGGTGTAGATTTTTACCCATTATAATTTTGTTTCTTTATTGATCTTAATATGACAATTTATTTTTCACTTAAGATTAAAGCTTGTTGGTGGCTTAGGCCGAGCTTGTTCCTGTCTGATGTCTGAATTTTTTAAACTCGGCGGACACTGAAATTGCCGCAAATTATTCTTGAAGGGGAACTCGGTACTTTTCGTAAGCATTTCATATCTAGCAGAAAAATCACCTGCGGTGAAAGTTACAAGGACAACATCCCGTTTTTTTGTTTTTTTGATATAAGCCTTATCAAGAATTTTTAGCCATGCCCATGGACCGGTTTCATTAACATGAGTGATGACATTGCCTTTCATATCTTCAAACACGTAGCGTGCCAGGTGCTTCTCACTGGTTCCCGGCCATTGAATATTTGATCTTCGTACTGGTCCGTGTGCATAGGTTAAGCGTGTGTCATCAATTTCCAGCATAAATCGGGCGACATTTTTATCCAACCTACTGGGTTTAAGGCTGAATAACACTAGAGGTATTTTCCCGCCATTCATGAAGAAGGCTTTGCGAATTTCTGAAGCACGTTGTAATTGTCTAAGTGCTATTGTTGTAAATCCCGGATTACTGAGTCTATTGTAAGCTATCCAACGCCATGGATTACTTGAGGTATGAATATAGGGTTTAAGTTCATTTTCTGTAAACTGTTGCACGATACCGCCTTCACCAAAAAACTCACCAAAATCTTTCAGGCTAACACTGGTTTTGCTTTTTGGGTTAAACGGATAACGCCCTTCAATATTTTTATTATAGAAAGCCCAAACTTCAGTATTCCACTTTTTATCCAGTGTTGAAATCCTCTTCGGATTCATTAAATCTGAAGCTTGCGACTTTATATTTTGTTGTTCCTGATCTGTCTGTTTCGTGTCAGCCTCAACAGGTTTTATTGGTTTTGCTTCGCCTTGCTTAACAATGACTTCACCGATGGTTGACTTTTTATCTGGTCCCTGTGGGCGATCTACCTTCCACCAGCCAAGTGCATCTTTACAGTTATAGGCCTGCGCATAGCGGGTACGAATTTCATACTTTCCCGGAGCACTGGGTATGGTTAATTTGAACTTTACGGTTTGCCAGCCATTACTCGTTTTTCCACCGTTCCAGATACAGGCCTGGGCACGTTCTTCGCCAGCCAGGCCCACAATAATCTGATTGATGGCGCCACCACAATCTGGGCAATTATGATTAATCTGTAGAGTGGCGCTTATCTGTCCGCCTTTTTTCATCTCCAGGTGCCTACCATTTCTATTAAGGTTAAGCTTGCGTACAGAGAAACGACCTTTTTCAGTAAATACATCTTTTAACACGGATTGCTGCTGCGTGTTTTCTTTTGGGGCTTGTTGTGCAGCGGACTTTGAAGGTTTGCCAGTGATAGCGCCAGTTACGCTGGTCAGTGACATATTAGAACCAGTTAGATCATCATCTAATATGCCTTCGCCTGATTGAGTATTTAATATCTTTACAGGTAAAAAATGCAACTCAGGAGCAAGCCATATCATTATTGTGCGCTCGCTGTCTTTTTGTTTACCTTTGAGCTTGATAGTTTTGAATTTACCCGCTTCAGTTTCTATATTTTCTTCACCAAGATTTTCGAAGCGATAATTTTTAATTTTTCCCTTTGTTACCACATTGTAAGAAAGAATTTTTTGGCCAGCTTTTAAATCACTCATTAATCTTAAATGCAGTGAGAGGCTGTCGATGGTTTCGTCAGTGATCTTGAGTGAGCTTCTGGTTCCGTCTACATTGCTACTGACACTTTTATTACTCCAGTTAAAGCTCAGTGAACGCTTAAGTTTTTTATCGTTATCTTTATATTCATAGGTTTGAGGTTTTATTTTTCCCTGAATATTTTGCAGTGTGGTTTCTGCCTTTATTGTTGTTTTTATAAAAAAGGACATGAAACCTGTAGGTTTAAATTCGCCCTGATATAACCAGCTGTCATCTTTTTGCCGCCCCAGCGTCACTTTGTGCTCCCCAATATTTATATCGTTTTGAACCAGACTATAAACCGCATTGTAGTCAGGAGGGAAAGCAGCCGGGTCCGCTATTTTAGTGGCGGGTTCTAGTTGAGATTTGATTTCAGGTTGTTTGCGGGTTATTGACTTCGCGGGTAGCCAGTCTTTCTCTAATATTTGCGAAGGGGTATCACCGGCCTGCACGCCCTCAGCAAACTGGATTAACGGGATAGCACTAAGTGCGAGCACAGCGGATGCGACGGCCGCCAGCAAAAAGCCGGCACGTTCACGTAAACCCAGCGCACTTAATCCCTGCTCGTAAACTAACCGATGCCAGCTGCGGGGAGCCAGCACCTGCAGACGTTGCGGGCGTTTCCCGAGTAGAAAATTGACAAATACCAAATCTTGCAACGGGCTTTCTTCAGGTTCTGTGCGCAGCATGTCGGTGAAAAAACGCGTCCAGTCGCGTTTCTGAATGCTGTTAGATGGTTGTGCAATATCAAGTTGAAAGTGGCTGCCGGGGGCTTCAACTTGGTCTCGCATCAGTTCACGTAAAAAACCGCGAACCGTGTTTTCATCATCATTGCTCAGTTCTTCAATAAATCGCAGGCGTAGCCAGTCGGGGATGTTGCCACGGCGTAACCAGGGCAGACGTAACAAGCACAGCAACGAGGTTTCATCCAGCACCGCCTTGCCATCTTCGCGCTTTAGCTGTAAACCAAGATATAAGGTCAGGTACCAGTCCAGTTCAGGGTAAACCGATAGCGCGCACAACCAGCGGTAGTTATCAACACCCAGGTAACGTCTCAGTTGCACGAGTAATGTTTCGATGTCTTTTGTGTGGGGTTCATCGCGCTGTAGCCATCGCGTCGGATACGCGGCGATGATTTCAGGAAACTGTTCGCTCCATTGGACGAGTGACTTTGGAGTAATATTTTTCGAGTCATCCAGTTGTTCAACAAAAGCCAGTAAACCCGCGGGAGTGGCGGGCAGCACTCTGCAGCCGAGGCGCGCCAGTTCGACTTCGCGGGAGGCCCAGTGAAAAGCGGGTACCGGGGTCATGAGTGCGCGCTCAGGCCAGGCGGTAAACTGTTCAGTCCAGGGGGAGGGCCGGCCGGTAACCGGGTTAAGCAGTCCGCTACCATCGCTAAACAATAACAGGCGATGCTGAGCATAGCGGCCCGCCAGTTCACGCAGTGTGCGTCGCGTTTTATTGCCATGCCCATCTGTAGCGCACATGCGTGGGTCGCGATCGAAGTAGTATCGGTCGACCACTACGCCACCATCTTCAAGACGGTTGAGAAATTCATCGATCAGGCGAGACTGCTGATCCCGAAAACCGTTGCGGTCAATCAGTGCCAGGTAGGCGGGCAGGCGAAGGCGAGTTTTATACACCGGGGTAAACCAGCCGAGCTGGCGCACGGTTTCATCAACGGTGGCATCCGCATCCAGATCCCCCTGTCCACTGGCCTGATGGCGTCGCGCCTCAATACGGGCACGCACAAAAAACTCATCGCTATATAACTTATGCTGTGGCTCGGGAATCGTAATACCCGCCAGTGCATCAACATTATGCACTGAACGGCGCTCCAGGATTAGCTGTCGACGTTTGCGCCGCCACAGCCACCAGGCGATAACCGCCAGTAATGGTAGCAGGGCGAGGATGATTCGGGTTTGTTTGGGATTATGGATAAAGGTCTCTAGCCACAAAGCAGGCCGTGGTGCGAGTCGAGCGTCGACAGTTAAAGTGCCTAAGCCCTCGGGGGTATCGTGCAAAGCCGCTGTCTGATAATCAGGGTGGGAAATTTGCAGTTGGGTATTGCCGGTCATCTGAGTAGCAAGATTGAAATTGCCAGAGGTGTCGCTACTGGCCCAGGACAGGAGTTTCGCGCTAGCGCCGCTACTTGTGGCGAGTAGCTTGCCATCCGGGCTGAATTCGGCGGAATAGACTACATCATCATGTGGCAAACGTGCCAGCTCGCGACCGTCATCGGCATCCCAGAGGCGCACTGTTTTATCTTCTGATGCCGTGACCACGCGGCTGCCATCCGGGCTGAACACGGCGGAATGGACTCTATCATCATGTGGCAAGCGCACCAGTTCGCGGCCGTCACCAGCACCCCAGATACGCGCTATTTTATCCAATGACACCGTGACCAAGCGCCTGCCATCCGGACTGAACGTGGCAGAATAGACTGCATCATCATGTGGCAAACTCATCAGCTCGCGGCCGTCATCGACATTCCAGATACGCACTGTTTTATCTTCTGATGCCGTGACCACGCGCTTGCCATCCGAGCTGAACACGGCGGAATAGACTATTCCTTCATGTGACAAGCGCACCAGCTCGCGGCTGTCACCAGCATCCCAGATACGCGCTGTTTTATCCCATGATGCCGTGATCACGCGCCTGCCATCCGGGCTGAATGCGGCGGCAGTCACTGCACCAATATCATCATGAGGCAAGCGCACCAACTCGCGGCCGTCATCGGTATCCCAGATACGCGCTGTTCCCATTGATTCCGTGACCACGTGCCTGCCATCCGGGCTGAACACGGCAGAATAGACTGTATCATCATGTGGCAAGCTCGCCAGCTCGCGGCCGTCACCAGCACCCCAGATACGCGCCGTTTTATCTCTTGACACCGTGACCACACGCCCACCATCCGGACTGAACGTGGCGAAATAGAGTGAAGCATCATGTGGCATGCTTGCAAGCTCGCGACCGTCACCAGTATTCAAGATGCGTGCTGTTTTATCATTTGACAACGTGACCATGCGCCTGCCATCTGGACTGAAGCTTAAAGACCTAACTCTCGCATCATGCCCTTTAAATTTCCTTGCCACCGTCACCGTCGCGCCATTAACCTCCTGTCCTTCTAAATCATGAACACGACCACTAATACGCAATTGTGGTCCAAGCGGCTCCTGCTTTATTGGGTCAGCCTGGCCAGGCTTAGTTGGGCGCGTTGACTGGGATTGTTCGGAGCCCAGTTCTGTTGTTGTAGGTGTAATTACGATGTCTTCCTGCCACACCGGCAGCTGTGGAATCACCACCAGCGCGGCCATCAAACCGAGCGCTATTACCAGCCATTTCCAGGGACGGGCCTTTTTAATGTCTTTATCGAGTTGGGTCTTGCGTGGTGCGGGTGTTTCCCTGCGGTTAAGGTCGGGCGGTAGCCGCTGCACCCACCAGTCGGCGAAGCGTTGGTAAAAAAACCGTTGTTCATCGGGGTTGGTGCACAGAACCGGTGCTAGCCAGTTGCGAAGTCGCATTGGCTCGAAACCCGCTTCATTACCGCAGGCGATAAGAATCTCCTGGGCGGCGATGTATTCCTTAACGCCAATCGGAAAACCATCAAGGCGCAGGATTTCCAGCAGTGAGATCAGGTCATCGCCGCTAATATTGACCGCATCCTTTGGCTGGGTAGCGGTGGCTGCGGATGCGTTAATGAAGGTTTCGCTCACGCCTGTTTTGTCTTCAACCAGTCTTTAAGTAGTTCCCGCGCTGTCGGTCGATCTTCTGCTGTCTTGATCAGTGAGGCGAGGGCAGGCTCGATCATGGCCTCAGTGCGGATGTAGTTTTTCTGCTCCTGTGAGCGCTCTGTCAAAATTCGTAACCAGGCCAGCAGCTCACTGGTTGAAGGCTTTCTGTGCAGGCCACCAGCGGGGTCACGCAGGCGATCGAATAGATCGAGGGCATCCTGTAGCAGGCTGTGTTTATCGGTAATGGCTTCCCCCAGCCTTGAGTGCACAATGTGGCTTAGACGATCGCGATCGGGAAACGGGATGTCGTAGAAGACGCAACGCCTCAGGAAAGCTTCCGGCAGGTTTTTTTCTGAATTGCTTGTGAGTATTAAAATGGGGCGAAACTCAGGATCTGAGGTCACCTTCTCATTGCCGAGTTCGGGGATCTTGAAGTACATGCCCTCGACTTCGTTCAATAGGTCGTTGGGAAAATCCCGCGGGGCTTTATCTATTTCATCGATCAACACTACAGAGCGTTGCTTGCCGGTATTTTGCGGGTCATCAGTGAGCAGCTGGGCAACGGCGGCAGGTTCGTTGGCGCGAAGAATGGCCAGTCCCAGGGCATTAAAGTGAATGTAGTTGAGGCTATCGACCGTACCCTCGCCGGTATGCGCGGCATGGAAACGCCCCAACGTATCGTAGGTGTAGAACAGGTCGCGGGCAACGCTGGTGGATTTGGCTTCAAATTTTAACAACGGGTGCAAACCCAGCTCCCAGGCAAGACTGTTGGCGAGCTGGGTTTTGCCCGTGCCGGGTTGACCGGTTAACAACAGGGGTTGGCCTAGATGCAGTGCGACATTGACCGCATCAACCAGCCCGGGGTCAGCCAGATAACCCGCCGGATCAGCGTGACGGTCTAATAATGATGCGGGCAGCTCTACCGGTGCAGCGTGTTGAGCACCGGTGCCTTGATACCAGTTGGCATTTGCCATGAGTCAGATTCCTCCTTCGTTTAAGCAGCGGTCCAGTTGGCGGCGTAATTCACGTGCCAGCTTTTCCATATGTATACCATCGGATTTATTAATTTCATTCTCTGTGCGAAAAAATTCGCGTAACCAGGGCTTGAGTTGTTCTTCGAGCACCAGCGGGTCACGAATGACGCCTTTGGATTCGCGGCAGAATTTGCCAGCATAATCTTCCAGCCAGTTGAGCACATCTGCTTCGCTTATGGCTTCCAGTCTTTCAAGAGGGACCAAAGTAAAATTTTCAGTCTCATCATTCTTGAGGTGGCTGACAAATTCACAGACACATTTATTTTTTTTGTTTAACTTGCGGCGCGCCCAGAACGATGCCTGTGAACAGTCTTTAAGGTGAAAGCTCAGTACTATGAATAGCTTCTGCCCAGGGGGCATGTCTGGCCACGTTGTCCAGTGTTTGAGCCAGCGTTGAACCAGCTTTTCCTCATCGGCCTGCCAGTCTGAACTCAACACTGAAGCGGAAATCATCGCCGGGCAGCGATGGCGGGCGAGTTCCTGTGCCATTGTCTGAGAATCTGCGCGGCGCTCTCCGGTTAAACTTTCTGCAAGGCGACTTTGCAGACGCCGTTCACGCTCATCCAGAGAAGCACCGGGCTCGCTCCAGCGTAAATCAAAATGCTGCAATGGTTCTGAGTCTTCTGCAAGTCCCAATAGTTTTGGGAATGTCACTCTTTCAAGTCGCTCCACAAATGCACTGTGCGCTTCGCGTTCATCACCGTAGACAATGGCAACAAAAGGCCGTCGCGGGCATTGTTCGAAATGAATATCCAGGGCATCGGCCAACTGGTCGCGCTGCCGGCTGCGATTGTTCATATAGGGTAGCAGTTCAGGTATCTCTACCTTGCCGTTGCCACCGTGTTTCTGTAGCGCCAGACTCAGTGCCGCGGTCAGGCGTGCGTCGAGTTCATCGGTGTTTCGAAAGGTGCTGACAAGGTGCTTTTCCTGTAGTGTTGTGCGCAGCTGGAGGATTGCCGTCGGGTCTGAATCTGAGTTTGATTCCGCCCAGTCAACCGACTCATCAAGGATGAATATCAAACGGGGAATACCCGCCAGGCCAGCTTCTTCATACTCTAATTGAGTAATGCTCTTATCGTGGCCGGGGGGTGTGAATCCGTAGCGGCGTGCGAACAGGCCAACATAGACATTGCTGGAGCGGACATCCGCCAGACAACGATCCAGAGGGCGCTCATCACTGGCGAGGTAGTCTTCCATTGCGACAGCTCGACACTGGAGATGGCGCACCGCTTTGGCTGCGGTTGTGCGAAAATCCTGTAGATCCTGATAGGTTGATGAGATGTAAACCTGAAACATACCACTCCAAGTAAGGGTGATCGGTTGGCCGTTTAGTTTTCTGGCCTTTGTTATTGTAAGAAACAATTTTTATAATTTTTTATTCAGCGTATAAGCCTGATGCCTGAACATGACATACTGCAGATACTCGTTAACGCGTTTAGCTTTCTGAAATTTTATGTTTTTATATTAACCTAAATGTTTGTTTGTGCACAATTTAAAAAAATGAGTGATTAATTTATGCGCAAACAGGTGTCAAAAATAGTACAACAAAGTGAGTGTCTGGATAATATAAATAATTGTTTTCTTATATATTAGGTGTTCATATTTGTACGGTGCTATATACTTTAAATATTGAAACGTATTTTTTATAAAGATCGTGATAGCTTGATAAATAAATCTACGCATTTTAAATATAATAAATTATGGTTTGCTGTTGAGGCTGGAGAATGTTTGATGGCAAAGGGTCATTGATTTAATGCCCTTAATTTACTCAACCATTAAATTTCAACCTTGGTTTAGTGCTTGCCTGGCAATGAGTATAATGAAAGCGGTAATAATTCATGAATAATAACGTAACGAAGATACAAAAACTATGACACAAAATAAATTTGAACTTGCCGTTGAGCTTATTGATAAGGCAAATAATGAAGATCCAAATCAGGAAAGCAGTGAAGGAAAACAGTGGCCAAAAGAGGGGCTGTACTCGCATCGCATGTCTGACATGCAGCAGCGATATGCACCGGATGCGGATGATGCAATGAAACTGGCTTTGCGTGCTCAGCATATCCAGCGCTGGAAATACCCTCGAGACGATTATCCGATGGATCGTAAAGGCTATCATCTGTGGCGAACCAATCTTTATACTTTTCATGCGGACACGGTGGCTGTCTTGCTAGTACAGGCGGGTTATGATGATGCGTTTATTAATCGTGTAAAAATTGCAGTCAGTAAGAAGTCACTGAAAAGCAATCCGGATACACAACTGCTTGAAGATGTTTCGGCGCTGGTATTTATCGAGCACTATATGCTTGCCTTTGTGGAAAAGCATCCCGAATACGATGAAGAAAAGTGGATTGTAATAATAAAACGAACCTGGAATAAAATGACGGAAAGGGCGCATGCTTTTGCACTGGCGGGTCATATAAAACTTCCTGAGTCACTTGTTCCACTCATTCAGAAAGCAGTTGCCAGTTAGGAGTTATGACTCTAAATAATAAATCATATATGAATTGAATGCGATTCGAATAGCTGTACTTAAAGGTGATACGGTGTTAAATGAAAAAATATAAAGTCATGTTGAATGGACAAAACTTTGTTATTGATCTCGGTGAAGGCCAGGCAAAGTATGGTTTTTATACCACTCAATATGCAGATGCAAATACAAAGTCTGAAGCTGAAGATATTGTTATTGCATCTATAAAAAATAGAAAAGATATTAAGGAAAATGTTAAAAATGAAAACAGTGATCCGCCCATGTTGTATGCGGAGGAAATTGTGGAAGTTGCTGCTGTTGAAAATTACGAGCAGGAGATTGGGCTTTCATGGTTTAAAGAAGCGTTTTAGAGGTGGGTTTCGAAACCGCTGGATTCCCGATAAAAGCATTAGGGAATGACGGGGTGTGTAGTTGTTGTGATTTTGAATTGGCTTTTAAGACAAAAAACTTAAGCAGAAAAATAAAACACCTTAACAAACATCGTCATCCCAGCATGCTTCTAGCTGGGATCCAGTGACTTTAGCGAACATAAGACACTGGATTCCGGCTCAATAGAATACCGGAATGACAGAGTATATAGTTTGTCCTGGTTTAATCTGGATTTTAATATTTAAAAATATTAGTCGATAAATTAAAAACCATAACAAGCATCGTCATCTTCAAATGCCAGTGTCGGTGATCCATCGACTTTGAGTGCTGTAAAATAAACAAACAACTGACACATTAAAGTCAACAGAACTTCAGCCGTACATTCCACAAACTTTCTCAGGCTATTTCTAACAGGAAGTCAGTTAAACTACAGCCATAATCGTTACATATCTGAGGTAGCCCTTGTCTAATTTCACTTTTAAAAACCGATACCTTGCACTGGGCGAGGACTTTTACCAGAAGTGTAAACCTGTGCCTGTTGAGAAACCTGGCTTAATTAAATTCAACACTGAACTGGCGTCTGAGCTGGGTGTGTCGGGTGAACAGGATGAAGGTTTACTGGCGGACATTTTCTCGGGTAACCGGGTGCATGCAAGCTGTGAGCCGCTGGCAATGGCGTACGCCGGGCATCAGTTTGGCAGCTTTAATTCGCAGCTGGGTGATGGCCGTGCTATTTATCTCGGGGAGCTTGGTCGAGAAGGTAGCGTGCTTGATGTCCAGCTTAAGGGCTCAGGCCAGACACCGTATTCCCGCAATGGGGATGGTCGTGCAGCGTTGGGACCCGTGCTGCGGGAATATCTGCTGAGCGAGGCGATGCACAAATTGCATGTGCCAACCACGCGGGCGTTGGCGGCGGTGACGACCGGTGAACCGGTAGCGCGTGAGCGGCTCACACCAGGCGGAGTGATTACCCGTGCGGCCGCCAGCTTTATTCGTGTCGGAAGTTTTCAGTATTTCTATATGCAGGAGGATAATGCGTCGGTTAAGAAACTGGCGGATTATGTGATTGAATGTAATTACCCGCAGGCGGCAACGGCTGATAACCCTTATGTTGCTCTGCTCGAAGCTGTCGTTTTACGCCAGGCAGATTTAATTGCGAAGTGGATGCAGGTTGGATTTATTCACGGCGTAATGAATACGGATAATATGTCGATTGCCGGCGAAACCATTGATTACGGTCCGTGTGCGTTTATGGATTTTTACAATCACGCTCAGGTGTACAGTTCTATCGACCGAGATGGGCGTTATGCCTATAGCAACCAGCCATCAATTGGCTTGTGGAATTTATCGCGCTTTGCGGAAACCCTGTTGCCATTATTTGCGGATGAAACCGAAGCAGCAGTGAGTTTGGCGAAGCATATTTTACAGCGTTATGTTGTGCGTTATGAAGAAAGCTGGCTGGCGGGTATGCGTGCTAAATGTGGCTTAAGCGTAAGTAGCGGAATTAATGCGGATGATGACAAGGCTTTACTGGAATCTTTGCTGGATACCATGGCTGATAATGAGGCTGACTTTACGCTGACATTTTATTATTTGTCACAATTAAATAAAGCGGTAAGTGAAAGTGATAATGAGCTTCGTGCCTTATTTAATAATCCGCAAGCTATCGATGAATGGTTACAGGTATGGCGAAAACGTTTAGCCAGTGAACAAATGACCGATAGCGAACGCCAGATAAGTATGCAGAAAGTAAACCCGGTTTATATTCCCCGTAATCATCAGGTTGAAGCGGTCATTAGAGCGGCGGAAGATCGCAATGACTTTGCACCCTTTCATGCATTAAATGAAGCATTACAAAATCCGTTTGAATACCAGCACGATAAAGATAAATACATGCTTCCGCCTGAACCTCAGGAAGTTGTGCGGCAAACATTTTGTGGAACTTGAGTTTGTAGTGATGTTTTTTCCAAAATTAATTCTTATAAAATAATTTTCTGAATCGCAGATGTCGTCATATCCGAATGCTTGTGACGGGAACCCAGTGACTTTGAATGCTGTAAAATCACTGGGTTCCCGATAGAAGCATTACTTCAAGCTCCTGCCCTTCGCCTTTCAGGCCATGCTTCGCATGTTTAAAATCTTTCCAGAAGATTTTATCGGCAACGACGGATTGTGTTGTCTATTTTGGCTATAAAATTTTTTAAGGTTAAAAGACTTTAACTGATAAATAAAACACTATAACAAACATCGTCATCTCAGCATGCTTGTAACTGGGATCCAGAGACTTTGCCGAACATAAGAAACTTGATTATGGATCAAAAGCATAGCGGAACGACAGAAATGTAGCACTATTCGAATACAGTCGTAAACATTGATAATTCCAGCCGTAACTGCTATAAATAGCCATCACTTGTGAGCGGGCAAACAAAACGTGAACTACCTCACATATAGGTTCAGAAAGTCACTTCAACACGGTTTTTTAGCGTGCCTGATTGCGATATAAATCCTGATATATCAGCAGACCAGCTATATTGATAATTTGTGTGATCCTCCAATTGACAATTACCTGAAAACAACGCGTGTCCGCCTGTTATTTATTTTACTGGTACCCTTAGCATATGGCCATTTTTGAGAAAGGCAAATTAACTGTTATTAGTGAGAAAGAAGATGCTGATCTGTCCAGCGCTTCACTCAATAAAAATCTGTCGGCGGTGGGTTATGACAAGGAAGAAAAGTTTTTTTATATGACTATGGATAAGGCCTTGTTTTCTGATCCTGTCAGTACCATTCGAACTGTGCTGGATGCACATGGATTTGTACCCAATCTTGAAAATATTTTATCCTGCCTCGACAGTTTTAATTTTTCGGTGCATTCGCGTGTTTCCGCTAAAGATGATTGTCAATCATCGCCGGCCAAGGTTCAGGAATATCTTCCCTGTATTCGTTTTGAGCTGCCACATAAAAATAAGGTAGGGGTTATTCTGCAGAGTTTTTATGATGAGATTGCAAAGTACGAATCTAAAAATTCCAGTCATGAAGGACTAGGCTGGGTTCCAGATCCTGAATTAAAAAAATCAAAAGATTTATTAGCCGAGTTAAAAGCACTTAAGGCTGAAAACACAGAACTACACAGTCAGGTGAGTGTGCTTACACAACAGTTAAGCATTGAACAAAAATCCCTGAGTCGAGCATCCAAAGCGCTAGACTCGCAGCGCGTATTACCGGACAACGCAAAAATATGTCGGGTTGATCATGTTGATCTTAAGCAGCGTAAAGTAAAAGTTAAATGCGATCGTAAAACTATAGAAATTCCCACCCACCTGTTAGACCGTGTACCGGATTATCAGGCACGCTGTTTAATTACATTCGATGAAAATGAAGAAATTCCCCTGGGCATTATATTTTTTAACAATGAAGAATTGGGAGATGTGGAAAAGCGCACCGCTGAATTATTGTATGTAAAAGGTGATAGCTTTAAGGCACGTGATTCCCAGCGCAACGAATTTCAGATTAAAGCCGTTAATTCTGTGGAAGCAAAAACCATCGAGGCCTTAGGGCGAGGCATGAAAGTAGTAATATCAATTGCAGATGGGTATGTGGTACGTTTTTCTGTACTGGGTTCAACCGAGTCTGAGCAGTTTACCAGTCTGGTTCAGGAACAGTTTATTGTTCATGATATTGCACGTAATCAGTTAGTTATTAAATCATCTTACGATGATGAATAGTCGATCATTATAGAGAATAATTTATGCAAGGTTTAAAAGATAAAAAATATCTGGTGACGTCTAAAAAACGATTTGACCCGATTACACTGGTTTTCAGTATTGGTTTGCTGGGTGCTGTGCTTATATCAGCCATTGGTTTTGACACCGGGCTTGGTATTGGCGCGACTAATAAATTTCTGTTCAATGATTTTCGTAGCTTTTTCTTTGTGGTGGGCGGAACTTTAGGGATACTGTTATTTCAGTTTGATCTGGAAACATTTTTCAATACGATTATTTTAGTGTTTCGATCTTTTATTGGTAACCCGTCAAAAAGTATTAATCTGCAAATGGAAGAGTTGGATGAATCCATTATTAAAGGCAGTAGCATACTCGATTTACGCGATGGTAATGAAATTACCGGCGACCTGCTTAATGATATTGCTTATATGATAAAAGAAAAACTGTTTTACGAAGAAATAGAAGACTTTGTTTCTAATCGTATCGCAACTGTTTTTCTGGTTAGAAAAGTTGCGGTATCACTACTTAACAAAGGTGCAAAAGTAGCGCCGGCGCTTGGTCTTCTGGGAACGGTTATTGGCCTGATTGAAGTATTACAGTCTCTGGAAGATCCGTCAAATATTGGCCCCGCCATGTCACTGGCATTAATGACCACGGCATTTGGATCGGTACTGGGTTCACTGGTATTTACACCCCTGGCAGGTCGGCTTGAAAATCATAACAGCATGTACATAGAAACCCATAAGCTTTTGATGAACAGGGTGAGTGTATTAATTCGACGGGAAGACCGGCAAATGGATTCAGTAAAAATGAATAAGAAACTGGATGCTGATTCATGAAGCTTGACCAGTTAACCATCGATAATGACGATGAAGGTCTGGATGTTTTTTACATCAGCTTTGGCGATCTTATGGTTATTCTGTGTGTGTTTTTTGTCATGTTATTAACGATGAGCAAAGTTGATATTGGGTCTTTTGAAAAAGTTAAAAGTGTGATGACCGGCAGTACGGAAAATACTTTAGTAGAACTGGCGGCTGATTTAAAAGAAATTGTTGAGGGTACGCCAGGTATTCCCGGTGCTACAGTAGAACTCGCAAAGGATGGTGTGCGAGTGGATATGGATACCGGTGTATTATTTGCACCGGGAAGCGCAATTATTAAAAATTCGGCACTGCAATCTTTTGAACCATTACTACAGAAAATTAAAGTAACCGATTATTTCATTGATGTAGAAGGGCACAGTGATGATATGCCTTTTTATCGATATAACGAAGGTGAAATTGAAAGTAACTGGAGCTTAAGTGGAAAGCGCGCCAGTAGCGTCATATTGCATTTAAGGTCGCTGAGATTTTCATCGAAAAGATTACGTGCGGTTGGTTATGCGCATACACGCCCGATTATAAAAGTGCAGGGTAAAGCCGGTGAAGAACTGGAGGCTGCAAGGGCGCGTAATAGACGGGTTTCTTTGTTGATTAAATAAAATATAGTTTTTTTATGTGCGAATGCTTCTTTCGAAGAGTCTGTACCCTGGCATTTTTAATCGTCATCGATGTTAGAGAATTTAAATTAAGGTAAATAAGTGGCAAACTTGATTTCCAGTAAAAAAACAGCCGAAATGGGCCTTACAATTAAAGGCGATAGACGTAATGCCTTTCGCATTAAACGTTTTAAAAATGACCATGGTTTTCAGGTTTATACTTTAGAAAACACTGCCGAAGGTAGAAAAATATTTATTCCGCGATTTATTTTTGGGCGCTTTCGTGCCTGCATTCGTTCGTTGTTAAATAATGAAATCAGTAAAAAACAGCCGGAGCCATTTGAACTCACGGTCACGTTTCTGAATCGCGAATATTTTTATTTTAAATCTTCGAGTACCGATTTGGATAATCTGATTATCCAGGATATTGAGGAAAGGGAAGGCTCATCCGGTTATATTACTGTAAGTCGGCGTAGTCTGTCAGCATTAGATCAGTTACTTTATAATGATAACTTGCAGCATCCAAATGATGTTTTGCAGGAAATTATATCCTACCACAAACTCTTTCAGTTTAGTTTTGTTAAAGGCAGTAAAAGCATAACCAGTGGTCTGGCTTTACGTAAGGATGTTTTGCAAACTACGGAACGTTATACGCCCAGTCTTGCACAACGGGTACTGCTTAATGCTGACGCAAAAGAAGCAGACAAAAAAGTTATTGTTAAGCCGTTAGAGAATAATTCGAGTGTTAAATCAAAAGATAAAAATCTATACCAGCCTAAGTTAGGGCAGCGATTTAATGAAAAAGATATCAAGGTAGATTACGATGAAGTATTCTCCGATGTTAAAATCTCCCGCAAGCAGGTAGAAGAGTCAGATGATGTTGCGGACGCAAAGTCCGCTAAAGATAAATCTATTCTTTCACAGTTTCATATTCCCCTGGTCGCAAGTGATATAAAAGCGTTTGATTCAGGTAAGTTTTATTTTGAACTCAGCACAGCAGAAGCCAGTCAATTTCGTGAACGCTTTATCAGTGGTCGCTCCTGTGATTTTTATCTGGGTTTTGAAATTATTGATGCACTGTTTCCTTTCAATCGATCTATACGCACGTTTCAGTTTCCGCTTTATTATTGCAAAGTTCGCATACGTGAATCGGGGCGGGGTGTGCACCTTGAAATTAGACAGAATGGTCTGTTTTATCTAAATCATCTTGCGCTGGCACAACTGGTTGATAAATATAGTGAAGCGGCGGTTAATGTAGATCCGGTGGATACCTTCTTTAAAACACTGTTAGCACAGGATATTAGTGTAGATAGATTAAATGACAGGATTCATTTGTCCCGTCAACTGCCCATTAAAGAAAGTATTTTTGATAGAACCCGAGAAATTTTATTAGGTTATCAGGATGAGAGTGGTAAAGGGGGTATTTTAGGGGGGTTAAAAGTTAAAGGTATTGAGTGTGATTTACAAAATGTGTTTTTATACCGTGCACCTAAACTTTTAAACCCGATTGACCAGGCATTAGAAATTGATCTCGATCAGATTAACGACATTGCTCATCAGCCCGGCAAGCGATTTTATAATTCATTACTCGGTAAATTTCTTACACCGGAACAGGAGCCCGAGCAACATAAAAAAACAGAGAATGATCCTATAACCTGGATGCCAGGTGCACTACCGCAAAGTACACGAAGTTTAATCGACCGGCTTAATCATCACGAACTGGTGCTGCTTGAAGGGCCGCCGGGTACCGGTAAAACCTATGCAATAATGAATCTGTTAATTCACTGCATTTGTAGCAAGCAACGTGTACTAATTGTAAGTGATCAGCCAGCGGCAATTGAAGCGTTAATAGAAAAGTTACAGGCGTATCTAATTAGCTCCGATCGGGGCACGCCCGCAGAACGTAAATGGAAGGAGCTACTTTTTAGTGCCATTAAAGTGATTGACGAAGTCGAAACAGGGGAACAGAGCCTTTCTAATCTGGTCGGTAAATTAACTCAGACACTTAATGTGCTTGAGCCTGGCCCGGGGTTGGCCGCCAAAGGCGAAAACCTTGATAAAAAAATCAGGCTGCTGGGTGAAAGAATTGAAAAAATAAAAATCCACATCAATGAAAAGATGCAGGGAAATATGGGGGATAAAACCCGTTTTGATCATCGTGTACTGAGTAAAGAAGAAGGTGATACACCCATAAAAAGTCTGCTAGAGTTTTTGGATCTTTTGCAAGGTAAAAAGTCAAAAACCAGAATATTGATTGATAACTTTGTGAATAATCGTTTTCGTTTAATATCGGACGATATGAAAGCCTGCTATAACTTTTTTAAGATTCCGACTCAAAGTTTTGAAAGCGAAATTAAAGTATTAAAAGATGATGATAAAATACTTTCTCTAATACTTGAGAGCAAGCCTAAAACAGTAGAGCAATTTCATGAGATCACACGGGAATACCCGCGACATGAAATTATTAGATATCTGGAATCGGTTATTAACAGTAAAGTACCTGAACAGGGTAATTCTTTATTTCAGTTATATATAAAAATTAAATCATTTTTTGTTCCACCTCTTCAAAATGCCACGAAAATATTATTGCAAACGGTAAGAGATCAGGCTGATTTATTAAAAATGTCAGATAAATTCTCTGATGAACTCTGGAATTCGCTAAGGGATTTGCACGAAACTATTCGCCTGGGTGAAGAGCCAAGTCGTATTCTTAATCTATATCGCAGCATTGAAGGTCAGTCCGCCACAGATAACAGTCAGTCGCATAACAAGGGCTCATCAATACAGGGAGATTTAGAAGAGATTGATGATCTGTTTAATCAGCAGGATAAAGTTGTGCGAGAGCGGCTGGTTGAAAATTTACGTGAAATTGTTATTGGAGCGAGTGAGTCTAAACACGGATCAGGAACCAGTAACATCACCAGTATTATGGCGCTTGCAGAAAGTCTTCAACAATTTAATTCCATAAGTGAAAGTGGGGCAGTGTTTAATGAGTTTAGAGAAAAATTATTTGAAACCTTTCCGATCTGGGTTGTTAGAAAACAGATAGTACCCTTTATATTGCCCTGTACCGAACAAAGTTTCGATCTGGTTGTCGTCGATGAAGCAACCCAGTGTCGCGTGGATGATGCCATGTCGTTAATGTTCAGGGCGAAGAAAATACTGGTTGTGGGAGATGATAAGCAGACCGTGCTACAGAAAAATTCAGTGATTGATGATTATCTGTTTAATGATCATGAACTGGATGAGCATTTAAGGTCTACTCAGGCGCGTGGCTTTAAAGGCGGTGGATCACATATATTTGCACTGGTAAAAGCCATAAAACAGGCGTCAGTCATGCTTGATGAGCATTACCGTTGTCCGGCAAGTATTATCGAGTTTTCAAATAAATATGTTTATGACAATGGTCTTAATATTATGCAATGGGACTTGCCTGAACACCCACCTTCAGTGATGGTTGATTACAGTGAGAAAACTAAAAATTCATCTAAAAAAGCCACTAGTGGAAAATTCAAAGGCATTGAAACTGAAATGCTTGATCGTTTTATGGATTACATTTACAACGCCATTAAAGACATTGAGAAAACCAGTGGCCGCAAGGTTAATGTTGAAACCGATGTTGCCATTTGTTATTTCTTACTGAAAAATGAACCTTACGTAAAAGCCGTTAAAGAAAAGTTACTCAGAAAACTAAATCGGGGCGATGATATTCTTGATGGTGCCGGTGCTGCATTACAGGGTAAAGAGCGTGATTATATTTTCTACCTCTGGGATATAACGCGTTATAATATGGGTGCATTTAAGCAGGGGGATGATGCGGATAAAAGAAAAGGTGAGTTAAATGTTTTAATGAGCAGGCCCAAGAAAAAAGCGTTTCACTACCTACACCGGAATTTTGACCAGCTTGAGCATGAACGAACGAATATCACCAGATATTTGTGGCGTGCAAATATTCAGCATCAGCAGACCATTAATCAACCGGCGAATAACCGTCGGCCTTTATATGATTCGTTAATTGGTGCTTTATTAAACTTTAGTGTTGATAACTCCAGTAATCGAAGCATGAAAGATGTCAGGCTTAATATTCAACAGGGGAAAATTGATTTCAGAGAGAATATAGCGGTAGGTGATGCGGGTCGTGTTGTTGATTTAATTGCCTTTCGTGAATCTTCTACGGAAAATGTTATCGGTCTGGTTGACCTTTCTGGTTTCGGTGCTGAAAAAAATGTGGGTCAGAATATTGTCGATTATTTTTTCCAGCTTAAGCGTGTGTCACCGGGCATTGATCCGGTGTTTATTTTTCCACATGAATTAATTAATGAAAATGCGCAGAGTTTTAGGTCGCTTATGCAGAAGTTAGGGAAGTTGTGATTGAGTGAGTTTAATATCAGTAGTGTAGTGTAGGTCATTGACCGTTTATATTATTTAAGGAGTGTTTAAATGTTTTCCTGGCCATGGTGGAGTTTTTCACTTATTGCAGCTGTAATCTGGGGTTTACATTTTAATCTGGTGGTTAAGGTTTCGAATGTTTTACCCAAAGATATTTATACGCCTTTAACTATTTTTGTAATAACCAGTGTTTCTATTTTATTGATACTGCCTGTTAGTCATCACAAAATATATGCTAATTTGTTTACGCTTTGGCATAGCGGTAATGAAATTCGCTTGTCTGTTCTATTTCTGGTTTTCACGGCGATTATTGCAGCAAATTTATTGTACATTGCTATGCAGTTAAGCCCGAATGCAACGGTTGCGGCTTTGTTGGATATTACCTATCCAGTTTTTGTTGCGATTATTGCCTGGCTACTGTATAGGGAAAGTCATCTGGACTGGTCTGTTTTGGTGGGTGGTGCGTTAATTTTATGCGGATCGATGCTGATTGTCTGGAAGCATAACTAAAGGTTTTATAATATTAAAGTAGAGGCATGTTTGCTAAGACAAGGGCCATTAAATATAATTGAATCAAAAACAACTGATAAACAGGCTAATTGTAGGCCAGATCAAGTGTCAGCAGGAAGTTTTCAAAAGTAATCACTCTTTAATTTAGTGGGTAATTTTTATATAAGTCCTGCGCTGACCTGCTATTATTACAACTTATGATAAATAAAAATTTACGCTTAACCCATGAAAACTATCTGTTAATAATGTAATTGGAATCAAAATGAAAAAAATTATTGTTGGTATCGTACTTATCATTGTAATTGCAACCATAGGCGGTTTTTATTATGTGCTAACTAATCTTGATAGTCTTGTGAAAGCGGCTATTGAGACGCATGGTAGTGAAGCGACCCAAACGGCTGTCCGTGTAAGTCAGGTTAAAATTGACCTTAGCAAGGGTGGCGCTACTATTAATGGTTTGACTGTTGCTAATACGTCGGGCTTTAGCATGCCACTTGCATTTTCTCTGGGCGAGATAACCGCCGCAATTGATTTGCAATCCCTGCAAAAAGAACCCTACATTATCAATGAAATAACTGTGCTTTCACCACAGGTGTTTGTTGAAATAAATAAAGATAACGAAACTAATCTAAATCAATTGAAAAATAATTTATTGGGTAATGCCAAACCCGCAACTAAACCCCAGGTCGTTGATGATAATGCAGGCATGTCTGAACCACGTATTATTATCCGTAAGCTGGTTTTTGCTGATGGTGATATAAATGCTAAGGTGGTGGCATTGAAGAACAAGGAATATAAACTTAAATTACCCTCTATTCATTTAAGTAATATGGGCGGCAGTAAAGGTGCGACGCCGAGTGAGCTATCTATGGAAATAATTAATCATTTAACTGACCAAGCCAGTGCGGTCGTGAAGGAAAAAGTCATCGATGCTGAGCTGGATAAACTAAAGGCAAAAGCAAATGCAAAAATAGACGAAGAAAAAGTCAAACTGAAAGAAAAAACGGATGCTTACAGCCGTGAGCAGAAACAAAAAGCCAGTGACAAATTAAAGGGGTTGTTTAATAAGTAAGTTAATGCTGTCATGTTGACCTGTGATTTAGTAATAGCTTGAGCCATCAAGTTATTACTATGTGATAGGTCAGCAGAGATATGGGATTTAGGTTGGTATTCGGTATAAAACTATATCAATCAAAATATATCCTGATTAACCATTGTAGTTAATGAATCTCGTGTGGCAACTTGATGGAATTAATTGCGAATTCCCATAACAAAATAATCCATCCCCCAAACAGGTTATATCAAAGTTCGCTGTTTCCTCTAATTACAGGCGATCTCATTTCATATTTTGATCATATATTTTTGATTTAAACTTTCATACCCGCTTTCATTGTTTTTATTCATGAGGCAGTTCTCATTATTAAAACTTCATGATGCTATTATTATTCTTTGTAATTTTATTGTGCGGGTCCCCCCAGAGGTTGTCTTTATGTCCAGAATTCCAGCGATTTTAGCTATTCTTTCTTTTATTGGTTTAACCGCTTGTGGAGGCGGGGGTGGAGGTGATCCAGCCGAAACAATTGTCGGTGATGAATCCCCAAATATACCACCTCCGACTAGTACCAAGACCAGTCATAATGCTGGTCAGGACTGTTTAAGCTGCCATAAAATCGGTGGTGTGGCTGAAAGTGCGGCTGTCTTTAGTACGGCGGGTACTATTTATAAATCGAATGGTAGCGTACAAGCTAATGCTACGGTTAATTTCTATGTATCTGGTACAAATACGTTAACCGGTAGTTTTAAAACGGATGATAGCGGTAACTTTTATACTGAAGCATTTGTCGATGGTTTGTTTTATGGTAATGGATCAGTCACAGGTGTTGATATAGAAGTGCAGGGCCCCAGTGGTTTGCGCACTATGCCTGGAATAGTTTCCAATGGTAGTTGTGGTACCTGTCATGGAAAATCAAATGGTAAAATTGTAGCCGATTAATTCTTCTCAGTTTTATTTCGAATGCATTTAATGCATCAATAAAAATAATAAAAAAGTCAGCGCAGAAATGCGCTTTCTTTTTGTTATTGTATTATAACCAGTCAGACAAAGAAATACCAAATCCAATACGATTAACCGACTGGTTGTAATCAATTAAACTTTCTCCGTAGCCCGAAAATATCTGTATATAACCTCGCATATCTTTTCTGTGACCGATAGAAAAACTCCAGCTTAATTCTGTGGCGCCCCGATCAAAACCGGATTCAATATTGTTACGCGACATTAAGGAAAAGGTGTTATTGTTTTTTTTATAGAGCACGTGAAATTCACCATGGCCCATATAGTCCGTAATGTCCGGATTGTCGTCAGTGAGTGGATTTTCATCGAAACGGCTCCATAATTTTAGTGTAAAAACAAAGGATTCTTTTTCAAAGGCAAAGTGCGTATAAATTCTATTCCAGCTTCTGGACAGATCGGCACTTCGCCCGTTAGATTGGTGTGATATCCCCAGTATATTTACCCGGTTGTTAAATCCCATGATGTCAATACGACTTACAGACTGTAACCAGAGCTCTGGTTCATGGTTGGTTTCTCTGAACGGCCTGGAAATGTCACTATTATAAACCTGCCAGAAAGAGCGGTTCGTGTAACCCGCAAACAGGCTGATATTTTTGTTGAATATTTCAGCTACCAGCGGGGTTTTAATGCTGATTTGAAACTGTGCTTCAAGATCATCAAATATGGTGACTGTACCATCTGGTTGATCCGGGTACAGACTGGAATCATAACCGGAATGATTATAGGAAAGGGGCAATATAAAATTAGGTTTATACGCCATGAGTGTAAAGGGTTTATAAACATTGCTCCTGTCTATATTAATGCGTGTGTCAATTGCAGATTCCTGTTCAGACGAAGTGTAGTGACTATCGTCTGATTGTGTTTGCATTTTGCAGGTGTAGGAAATGCTACTGGCTAGTACATCTGCTTCGGCATCTGAGGTTTTGCTTAACACACATTTTTCATATGCAGTTAATTCTTTTGCGGTTAACCCATCTGCGGTTAATTCTATGGCACTTACGGATTTACTAAATACATATAATAAAATAGTGACTGTCAGAAACAGGTTTTTAAGAACGGGATTGTTTTTAAGGTTCATGTTTACTCATAAAAGCGTGAAGGATCAGTGTTGTGAAAGCATAGCTTAGAACCGGGAATAGTATCCCTCGGATGGTCTGTGGATGACAGTTTTTATTTTAGACTTTTTATTTTAGACGTTAAACAATCTGTCAACAACGTGCAAAGGAGAGCTATTATAAATTAAAAAGGCCGACGGTGAAAACCGTCGGCCTTTATTTTTACTGTTTTTAAATAGCCATGTAGTGCTTTGAAAGCTACTCCGCCAGCGGCAAACCACTGGGAAGTGATTTAGGTGTGTCGCCACGTAAATCAATACTCGCTGGATCGGTAAGCGATTGTAAAAACTCAACAAGCTGGTGCACTTTTTTTGCGCTTAATTGAACTGGAGCCAGCTCATTAGCCGCTGCAATTGCTGCAACGCGCGTCGGGTCATTCATTACGATACAGTCAATCGCATCTAAATCCGCACGTGAAGGTAACACTGGCTGAGATTCACAATCGTAAGCATATAATGATGCCACCGGATCAAGGTGGTGGCGAATGACGTCATGCAAATCATTATAAGCGCCGCCGTGACCATAGGGTGCTGTCAGTGCAACATTACGCAGGTTAGGTGTGCGGAATTTCAAGTGGTCTACAGGATCGCCAGTAACCTGTATACGACCAAAGTCATCTCGGCCATCTGGGCCGTCACCTTTGCCGTTACCAATTTGTGGCATGGCTATCGCGTGAAACATTTGATCAGACAAAAAGGTGCCACTGTGACATGTGCTACAACCTGCTTTACCGTAAAACAGCTTCATGCCTTTTTCGGCAGTTTTGCTGAGGGCGCTTACATCGCCTTTTATATAGCGGTCAAACGGGCTGTTAGTTGCGCGCCAGTTTTTTGCTTCAAAGGCGGCGATTGCATTGGCTGCGTGTGCAAAGGTAATATCTTCAGCACTGTTAATATCATCGAATGTATTAATAAACATGTCGACATAAGTCGGAACACCCTGCAATCTCACAGCAAGTTGTTCCCATATGCCACCCGGGCCGGCAAGGTTACCCGCGGCAGCAGCATCGGCAATCGGGTTTTCACCAAACTGTCCTGCCATTTCAGTTGGAGACGTTACCGGAAACATGGCCTGGGCAGCCAGTACGTTATCGAGGTTTGATGGTAAATTAGCACCGGCCGGGGTTAACAGTTCACCGTTTGGCCCAACCTGTACGCGTCCATCATGAAATAGTTTGGTGAACTCTTTTGCACCCACATTAAAAACCGGTGGTGCGTTACGGGGGACGCGCTCGTAAATCGCATCAGTGCCATCGCCAGTACTACGGGTTACACCCAGCCCGCGCCCGCCTTCACCCACTGGCAGGCTGAGACCATCACCCGTGTCGGTGAGTGAGTGATGGCAGGTAGCGCAGGATACGTTTTGATTGCCGCCGAGTATTTTATCGAAAAATAAATTTTTACCTAATTCAACTTTGTCGGCTGAGGGGTTGCCATTATCGTAAAAATCGCTATTCATGGCGGGTGACGGAAGTTTATCATCGTCATTACCACTGGCTAATGCAAGCCCGGCTGATAGTGTGAGAAGGCCTGTTGAGAAAACACTGAGTAATAACTTTGATTTTTTATAATGCATTTTTCTTATCTCCTGATTAGTATGGATCCTTACTTAACCTGCAAGTCAGGTTATGCTCAATGTTAAAGTTATTATTGAATATCGGTCTGAGTATTCAATCACACAATGGTTATTCAGATTTATTGCATATAACTAATAATTAATTAAGGAAAAATACACATCGTTGAAAACCAGCTTTAATGATGCAAATTTATAATCGTTTTATTATTAGTGATTATATAGAACCATCCTGATTCATTTTTTCAGACTTGGGTGTTTAGTTTTTTAAGCCTGTACACAATGGTCATTAAAGAAAATGCTCTGCGTTTTGTAGGTGCCCATAAAATAGCAATTAATCAATAGCTTAGGTATATTATTAATGCGATTGTCTGATTAATGAGCAATCAACAATGCACTGGATATTTAACTCAAATAAATGTATATTTCAGGCAGTTGATTTTGGGAAATGTGTATGCAAGAAAGCAAGGATAGTCTACAGAAAAAGATACACGCATTAGATGAAGCCATTAATAACACCCGTGAAGAATTTAAAGATAAACTTAATGAGCTTACATCTGAATTAAATCACCTTCGTAAATTGTCGGAAGAGCACACTTTAAAACCGCTTTCCAGTGATGCTATTTCTGACAGTACTCAAACTGATGTACCCACAGTTAATGTACCCACAGCTGATATGCCTTGGGTTGATACTATTGGGGTCGATACAAATGTGGTTGATACAAGCGGGGCTGAACACTTAACAGACAATATTAGTCGTCCCGATAATAATGTCTCAGATGTCAATACTGCGCGTTCTAATCAATCTGTCTCCAGTCGTTCTGTTTATCGTGAATCAGCTGCTGCCACAGACACAGATAAAGTTTCTACGGCAGGGGCAGATAATAAAATCCAATCAGTAAAAGCTGCTGCTGCAGACGGTACACAGGCAGGTGGCTGGGGTGTGGAGCCGCCCACACCAGCAGGTCAGAAAAAACAAAAAGTGAATGAACCGGGTGTCGTACAGGTGTTAATGTCTAAAGCATTTGAAACCGCATTCAGTCAGATTTTAAGTTTATTATTAGCCTTCACTGCGCCATTCCATGAGTTATATCATCGCCTGGTCAGGCTTTACTTTCATTATCAAAAACAGGGTAAAGCACCGGTGTTTTTAATGACCGTGGCAGGTTTAATTACCTTGACCGTTGGTTTTGGTTATTTGCTGCAGTATTCATTTAATACCCTATTTAGCGATACATTAAAAGCCGTTAGCGGCTATGTCATTGGTGCGGGTATCGTTGGTGCAGGTGTGTTGCTCTCCAGAAAAAGTACCGATTTTAAAGACTACGGCGCCAGCGTTATTGCTTTGGGCATTATTTTTAGTTATCTCACTTCATATTTCGTTGGCCCTTATTATGGACTGGTTAGTGAAAGCAGTGGCTTAATTTTATTGCTGTGCGTAACGCTAGCAGCTTTCTCATTGTCCATTATATTTGAAACCAGAGTGGTATCAGCCATCACACTTGTTGGCGGTGTGCTTATGCCATTTATTGTCGGTGATATAGATTCTGCAGGTCTGGTTTTTGTTTTATATCTTTTCGTTTTATCCGTGGGGAATTTATATATATCCCACAAAATAAAATGGCCAGCATTAGCACAAATTACCTTTTTCCTGAGTTTATCGGTTATTGAATATATTGGCATAAGTGATGCGGTTCACCCTTATGCTGCGCTAGCCATCATGTCCGCTTTTTTCTATGTTTACCTTTACTTCTGGTGTTTCGATGGGGCGAAGTTAAAAGACACGCTCTCAAAACATGACCTGAGCATTTTAGTCGCCAATATTTTCTACTTTATCTATGTGCTGTTGAATATCAAATCTGTAGACTATGCCGTCGCCGGTGTGTTTATTGTACATGCAGTCTTGCTGGTGTCTGCGGTCAAAGTGTTACGTTTAATGTCGAGTATTGTCGCGCCCATTTTCATGTTGATGATTGGCTTATTGATTGCAACGGCGGTGTTTGTGTTGTCTCCCGCTGATGTCACCAGTATTATCTGGGCGATTGAAGGCCTGGTGATGTTGTATGTCGGTTTTACATATACGCATAAACTGATTCGCGCTGAAGGTTATTTTATCTATTTAGTCGCCATGGCGGGTTTGCTCTGGCAGGCATTTGAATCCTTTATTGTTATGTCCAGCTCTACAATTGCCTGGCACTGGATTAACCTGTTTGCATTCGGTGCCCTGAGTTTTATTGCTTATCGGATTATTGATAAGTTTAAAAGCGAAGCCACTGCATTTGAAAACAGGGCTTCAAGCATAATTAATGAAGTGTTCAGTTTCTGGGGCACAACTGCGCTGAGTGTAATTATTGTTATATATGCACAATCAGCCATCGCAGTGCTGGCAATTGTACCGCTTGTGTGGAGTTTTTATCGGGTGGCACAGCATCGTTTAATTGTGTCTCAGATAACCGGCTATTTACTGGCGATAGCCTTTGTAATTCAGATTCTACTGGGTATGTTTGAAACCAGTTCACTGGCCAATTCACTGGCCATTACACATCAGCCGTTGATGTCGTGGATGGCGATAATTGAGTTACTGGTTTTTCTCTGGATATTGAAATTGTTTTATCAACGCATTGAGTTGTCAGGCAAGGGCGGTCGTCTCGCCGCTAAATTGCATACTGCATTTTATTATGCGCCTCTATCTTTGATAGTTTTCAGTTTGTATAATATTTTTCATACACATGTTGATGCTAATCGACCATTGGAGTTTGGCTTTTTATGGCTGGACTTTATTTTAGTCGGCAGCCTGATTTATTTATCTAATATATTGATCGCAAAAATAAAGCTGTTTGAGAATCTAGGCAGACATACAATTCAGGGTAAAGAACAGAATAATAATCATGATGAAGCTCCGCTTAATGAAGATAATAAAGAAACCGCTAAAAAGAACGGCACTAATTATACTTATGTTTTAAGTGAAACACTCTCTCTGTTTGGCAGTGTGTTTTTTCTCTACACGATGGCAATTTTATTAGGCGACTGGATGTTTAATGCTGCTGTTGTTCCGATGTTTTATTTGTTGTATCGGGGTTTAAAATTAAACCTGCCTTTAACTGAAAAACTGGCCTGGCTACACTTTGCATTATTTGGTGTCATGTCACTACTAAGTTATAAAGCGGTCGGTAATTTTCATTTCTCCGAGCAGCCGCTGCCAACAATGATTGGCTGGATAGAAATATTACTCAGCGCCTGGGCCATGCAGTTGATGTATGAGCGTTTAAATATTAAAAAGGATGGCTTTGAACTGGCCTGTGTTGTACGCACCGGGGTTTATTTACTGATACCGCTGTTGTTTCTGCCGCGGACTTACAGACTATACCCGGAGTTTGTGCCAGTTGCATTATGGGGCTCATTTGTTATTAGCTGGCTAATGTACAAAAAGCTGAAGATAGATCCACTGTTAAAAGAATTGACTATTCTTTTTGGACTGGCAATGATCACGACCCTTGGCATGTCAGTAAAGGCGATTGCAGGGTTTAGCCAAATGCCAGGGCTGATTGCATTAATGACGGGTGTTATTGTGGTAAGTGTTTTTCATTATTTTGAAAAAACATTATCTAATAAATCCATCAGTGAATCACCGTACCATAAATTAATCTTAATAAGTCCATATTTTTATGGCTGTGCTATTGCGGGTTTCAGTTATGCATTTAGTCATCAGCTGGCTATTGCGCTGGTGATGTCAGGTTTGTACTTTTTGTATCTGTTACAGGAGCGAAAATTACTTAATGTGATGCGCGAAACTATAATTGCTTCTTATGCCCTTGCCTGGTTGGGGCTGGCATCTTTACCGATATTAATATTTGTACAGTTAATTAATGGTGGGCATGCGTTAATTGCTATGTTAATGGTGTCTGTGGTGAGTTTTGTTTCACTTGCGGGTTTATGGTTTCTAACCCATAAAAATATAGCCGTGTTAAAACTTTTAAAGCACAGATATTCAAATCAGAATATTCAACACTGGTTGTTTCATGTGGCTGTGTTGATGGGTTATACCGGGATTATAAATTTGGTGTTTAGTGACTGGTCAGTTGGTGTTTCAATTGCAATGTTGATTCATGCCGTTGTGTTGCTGTTTCTTACGCTGTCTGAAAAGTATACCGGACTGTTGCGATTGTCAGTTATTTTATATGCATTAACGGCCATAAAAGTTTTATTGATAGATATGGGTGGGTTTGGTAATTTGCATAAGGTGATTGCCCTGATGTGTATCGGTAGTATATTAATGCTTGCGGCATACTTTTTTCAGAAATTTAGAAATAAGCAATACCCGCAAGCATAGATGTCGAGCGATTATTTTAAATCGTAAAACAATATATTAATTAACCGATGTTTTGCTTGTGGAAATAACAATCATATCCCGAATAAAACTAACCACATCATCCCCCCAGATATCGTTATGATCTGCGATTAATGGTTTATCAACATAAATATTAAGGTAAGGATTTTTAGGGCGGGTTCGATCCAGGTGTTGCAACTCAACTGATTCAAAATGCATGGTTTGTGCTGGCTTTAGTTTTAGCCATGTTTTGTGTAAAGACTGGTACTTAAAATTAGCAGTGCGTTTAAGTATTTTTTTTGAGGGAACCAGTTTATGGGTTTGATAGGTTTCAAAATGACCAACGGATTTTCTACCAGCCTCGCCTTCATCCAGTTGCATAGTCTGTTTTCCGTTTTCATCACAGTAATGGCGCTCCAGGGTTGAGTGGGTTTCGAATAGTGTTGAAAAAAATCGTCCTGCGGGAAAAGCGTACTTTGTTGCCCAGTCTGACTCAGAGGTTAAGATAGCCAGTTTGGGTAACTGAGTATTAAAATAACGTCTGCAGTTCTGCTGTGAAATATCGTATAAAGAGGAAAACTTGATGGCTTCAAATGCCGGGTTGATCAGAACAACTAAATCCCCAAATCCATTGGCATCCCCCTGAAAAGATTTGTCGCGACGACTGTCAATAAAACGATCGGTCAGTATTTGATGCATGGCTGTTGATACAATTGCACCACCAAAACTGTGTCCTATAACTACCAGGCGACTGTTATTTTTATGTGATGAAGCCGGGTTTTCTGGCGGCAGGCTATTGGCTGAACTGGACACAGCTGAACTGGATATGGCTGATTTAACATTAACAATTTCTTCCAGTTTCAAAAAAACTTCTGCGACACCGCCACTACCCACATTGTGTGCGGTATTTTTTCTATCCCAGAATGTCAGTTCATTTACCCAGGGCAGGTTGATTGAGTCGCCGCGCCAGCCAACATACACACCAAGTACTTTTCTTGGTGTGTATCCGTTATCGCGACTGCTAATGGCTTCGGCTCTGGCAAGCCGGCTAAGGAGATTACGAAACTCTATTATATTAGTGTCATCGGGCATCGCACTGTGATGCCATCCATGTACAAAACTCACCAGTAAAACTTCCTGTTGACTGGCAATGGGATAAAAATGATCGAGCACCGCTGTTAACTGTTGACGATTTCTAAGCTGGCCCTGGTCATCAAACTCCACGAATCCTAACTGGTATTCTTCGTCGCTCGCATTTGCAGATTGTTGAATGGCGGAGCCTGTACAATCACCGGGATTTTTATATTGGCATAAAGATAAATCATTGCGGTAATTTTCATTGGGGGCGCAGCCAGTGGTGAAAATAATGAGTAGCAGTAAAGGCAGTGAGTATTTAAGCATGGGTTATCTTCCTTTTATAAAATAGATCTCGTTTTAATACGAGATGTAAATCACATGTGATGAAGAAGCTTACCTTGCTCTTGATACCGCACTGGGTACTGCATTGGCAGGTGGCGATGAGCTGCTATTGTAGCTGTCAACCTGCGGGCAAAGTAAATACGTTAAAAATTTACTTCAAAGCCCTGTGAATAGACTTTGCTGGTTTTATCCCATTAATTGCTGTTAAAGTCAATTAATAGTTGCCATTAAATAAAGCTAAACTGGCGAGTAATAAAGTATGGGTAATGCTAAAATGGCCGCTATTAAATTTACCTTGAATCAATACCATAAAGGCTAAACCCGTATGAGCGATATTTGCTTGCAATTAAAAGGCAGCGTCATTACCTCCTTTATTTTAGAGCTCTACCGTTACACGGCCAGTGAGTTTACACAGCAGTTAGAAGATAAAATTAATCAGGCCCCGGCATTTTTCGAACAATCACCGGTGGTGATCAGTCTTGATAAGCTTGAAATTACCCCAGATGAGAATACCCGGGATGAAAATACCCCGGTTGAAATAGATTTGCTTGAGCTGGTTTCAATTTGCCGACAGTATAACTTACAACCTATGGCCTTCAGGTGTGCGGATGCACGCTTTATTTCAGCGATAAAGAAAACAGGTCTGGTACATTTGCCGGTTAATGTATCCCGTACTTCTATTAAGCCAGTGGCACAACAAACAGAGTCTTTAGATCTTCAAATGCCCGGCGTACAAAATACAATCAGTGAGAACGCAGTATCAGATCCTCTGCCGAGCAGCCAACAGAATACAAAATCACACAGTGTTGTATCTCGAAAAAGCAAAATCATTTCCAAACCTGTGCGTTCTGGGCAACAGGTTTATGCAGAAGGTGCAGATTTAATTATATTATCCCAGGTTAGTGAAGGGGCGGAAGTACTTGCTGATGGAAATATTCACGTTTACGGCACGCTGCGTGGTCGGGCACTGGCCGGGGTGAAAGGTGATACCACGGCGAGGGTGTTTTGCAAACGTCTTGAGGCGGAGTTAATTTCAATCGCGGGACACTTTATGCTGAGTGATAGTCTGCGGGAGAAGGTATGGGCACAGTCTGCACAGGTTTTTCTCGATCAACAAACCTTGCAAGTAGAAGCGGTTTAATTAATACTTCCGCGTTATTTTTTATCTTTATTTATTATTGAGTATTTCAAAGGAGCCAGCATTGGCCGAAATTATTGTAGTGACATCAGGTAAGGGCGGTGTGGGGAAAACTACCACAAGTGCCGCCATTGGGAGTGGTTTGGCAATGCGCGGACATAGAACCGTTATTATCGATTTTGATGTGGGGTTGCGAAATCTGGATTTAATTATGGGCTGCGAGAGACGCGTGGTGTACGACTTTGTTAATGTATTAAACAAAGAGGCAAATTTAAATCAGGCTTTAATTAAAGATAAACGCAATGATAAGCTGTTCATTTTACCCGCATCCCA
>Ga0316206_1000391_pt1 | contig 64394 bp, 66 predicted proteins | sample 6monthpyrite_MG_FD_204942 | JGI IMG/M metagenome (GOLD analysis project Ga0316206, IMG submission 204942) | Microbial mat bacterial communities from mineral coupon in-situ incubated in ocean water Damariscotta River, Maine, United States -... | ecosystem: Environmental > Aquatic > Marine >...
TGTTTATTGGTTTAATGCCTATTGTGGCCAAGTATTTTTGATGCTTATGAGTCTAACAAGTCATTCGTTTGGACCGCTTACCCGCTGCTTCGCGTCGGCTAAGGCGGCCACACAATTCCAACGTTAGTATTGCAACAAAAACGAAAATAGTTCACTTCAATTATATGGAGATTTAATCATGGGTACGGAAACTACAAGCATCGTTTCGCACATTTCCATCGGTACGAATAACTTTGATCGTGCTGTAGAATTTTATGACAAAGTATTATCAACATTAGGGTGTGAGCAGGTGATGTCATATCCTGGTGCAGTAGCATATGGTAAAGGGCTGCCTGAATTTTGGGTGCAAACACCTATAAATGGTGAACCAGCAACGATAGGTAATGGTTCACATATCGGGTTTATAGCCACAACAAAACAAGAAGTGCATGCATTTCACGAAGTAGCATTAAGTCTGGGTGGTACGGATGATGGCGCCCCTGGACCAAGACCTGACTATGGCGATGCATACTATGGTTGTTTTATTAAAGATATTGATGGTAATAAAATTGAAGCTACATATTGGGATGAAGATAAAACGTAATAAAATTCAAAAAATCCTAACAAGAACATCCAGCGGATTGAACCTACCCTGGTCGTTAGGTACTACATGAATAATTATGTAAAAACCCTGTCTATCGCATTATTACTTATTAGTTGCAAGGCGCATGCAACTACGGGTTTATCTTCTTTAGAAAGCCTTTGGATAGTTTTTCTAGTGTTCGGCCTTATTATTCTTGCTTTAGTTATTTTAGGTGTCTTTTGGTTGAAAATTACGTGGGTATATTTGATAAAAAATGAAAGTAAGTTCTATCGATTAAAACTATATATAACCCTAACAACAATCATAACAATAGTATCTGGAGTTAGTGCGTTTACTTTTCACCAGAACGCACCATATAGCCAGAATGTCTATTTTTTATCAGCAGCTATTTTGGTTTTAGTTGTTAGTATTATTTCTATGGTCATGCAATATAAAAAAATAAGAAATTCAAATGAAGGTGCCTGACAAATCGTTCAAGTCTGTGGACGCTAAACAGCTTCGCTGTTTTTAGCGCCACTTAACTCAAACATTAGGTTTTGCCAAAAACCAAAAGTATGAAATAATTCGTCAATTAATATAGGAAGAAGCATGGATTGGAAAGTATATCTCTCTGGCGAAATACACACTGACTGGAGACAACGGATAAAAGAGGGTTGTGAAGCGTATAATCTGCCTGTTGTATTCACGTCTGCGGTCACCGATCATGATGCTAGTGATAGTGCTGGCGATTTGCTTGGTGAAGAAGATAACAACTTTTGGCGTGATCACAAATCAGCGAAGGTTAATGCAATAAGAATTAAAACACTTATTGAAAACTGCAATATTGCTGTGGTCCGTTTTGGAAACAAGTATAAACAGTGGAATGCTGCATTTGATGCGGGTTATTGTGCTGCATTGGGCACACCCTACATTACCCTTCATGACGAGGATATAATACACCCTCTCAAGGAAGTCGATGCTTCGGCGCTGGCGTGGGCGACAACACCAGAGCAAGTTGTAGAAATTCTAAAATATGTTATTACCAAAGAGTAGAAATCTAACAAGGTGCTGCACCTGACATTTTATGTGCTGCATAAAACGAAATTTATTCTCAGGTCAGACCGTCAAACAAAATCACATCTACTTCTGCGCCCGCTTCAACAGAGCCTGACATTTGCGGAATGACTACAAAACAATTTGCCTGACTCATACCGCTCAAGATATGCGAGGCCTGCATGCCGGCGCCATCAACGATCAGTTTGCCATTTTCATTTTTTGCGATGCCGCGTTGATAATCCGTACGGCCCGGACGTTTTTTGATTAATGATGTTGTCGTCGCTTTGACGATGAGAGGTTGTTGATAGGGTTCACCCATCATGTGTCGTATTGCCGGTTGCGCAAATAAATAGAAGGTGGCCATCACCGATACAGGATTGCCGGGCAGGCCGAAGAACATGGCCTTTTTTATTTTACCCAGCGCAAGGGGCTTGCCCGGCTTCATCGCGACTTTCCAGAAGTCGACTTTGCCGATCTTTTCGAGGGTTAGTTTTACAAAGTCGGCTTCACCGACAGAGACGCCACCTGAGGTGATCACGACATCGGCGATGTCAGCGGCGTGGTTAAAGGCATCTTCGATCGCCTGTTGGTCATCGCGGATGACACCCAGATCAATTATCTCAACCCCGAGCTTGTCTAACATTCCGTATAGGGTGTAACGGTTGCTATCGTATATTTGTCCTTCTTCTAATTCTTCACCAACTGATCGGAGTTCATCACCAGTTGAGAAAAATGCGACACGGACTTTTTGTTTTACCGTTACTTCGGGGTAACCCAATGACGCGAGCAGACCGATCTCAACGGCGCCGATCAACTTACCGGTTGTGAGTACGACACTGCCTTTGGCCATGTCTTCACCTGGGTGACGAACGTTTTGTCCGGCACAGTGGCCACTGCCAATAGTGATTGCATGACCATCAACGGTGACCTGTTCCTGCATGATCACCGTATCTGTTCCTTCGGCAATCTGTGCGCCGGTCATGATGCGAATACATTGACCTGACGCTACCTTGCCTTTGTAAGGATCACCGGCAAATGATTTACCTATCATCGTTAATGTTTGTTCACCGGCTTTGGGCAGGTCACTGGCATTCAATGCATAACCATCCATCGCCGAGTTGGCATACGGCGGCACATCGATGGGGGAGATAATGTCTTCGTTGAGTACGCGCCCCAGTGCAGAGCGGATGGCAACCGACTCCGACCCCGCCGCCGGCACCGTAAGTTTTTCTAGTTGTTGGTGGACCTGCTCAACGGCGAGCAGCTTTGGATCGGGACTGTCGCAGTTATTCATGGATAGGGGGCCAGGATTAATGCCAGAAACGGGAATAGTCTTGCTCATGATGGTATAGGCCGTAATAGTTTGGGTGAGCCGTATTATGCCTGTCTCCATGACTACTGATCCAGTATTTCGAACTGGGTAAATATAGCAATCTCTACAGTTTCAATTACCCTGGAGACAGTTCTGTCACTGGTTCAGGTTTTCTCTGTTACGATTTGCCGAATATCGGCATGTAAAAAAATCGCTATTGGTAGAGGGAACCAATAGCGACAATGCCAAGAGGCAAGGGGGGGGGTAGAAAACTCTTTAGCTGAAAATATAACCTCTGTTAGCTTGAAGATTAGTCTATTCGACTGTGAGGTGCCCTGGAAAGTGACATAGTGACGCGCGACAAAATGTCGCACCTGCCTGTTACCAAATACGTTAAAATGTGCTGATGATTCAGAACACTATCGTTGCCACTGCTGCCACAAGTAATGCTACCAACCTCTATCGCTTGATCTGGCTTCGTGCCATTGTGATTGGGGGTGAGGCGGCCGCTATCATCTACGGTGTTACTGAACTCCAGTTGCGCTTGCCGATATATCCATTGGTAACCTTGCTGGGGGGCTTTGCGCTTATTAATTTAATGATCCTGGTGCGTCTGAGGTTTTCTTCTTTGAGAAGTCACTGGCCGGTTAGCGACAAGGAACTTTTTTTCCATCTGACGCTGGATGTTATTGCGCTGACTATCCTGTTGTACTTCACGGGTGGTTCGACCAATCCTTTTGCACCTCTTTATTTATTACCCTTAACTTTAACGGCGGCAACATTACCTGCTAGATACACATGGAGCATGCTTGTTATCACGGTTCTGTGTTACACCAGTCTATTTTTCTATTTTGTTGACCTACCTCAAATGCATGGCTCTCATGATCATGGCTTTCGTTTGCATGTACTGGGGATGTGGTTAGGGTTTTTACTCAGTGCGCTATTAATTGCGGGGTTTATCGTGCACATGGCGAGCACTGTAAAAGAAAAAGACAAAAAGATTGCAGATCTACGCGAAAAAGAATTGCGCGATGAACAGGTTCTGGCATTAGGCACACTTGCTGCTGGTGCAGCACATGAATTGGGTACGCCGTTATCCACCATGGCCATTATGTTAAAAGATATGGAACCTGACACGCCCATTGAAGAACAGGAACTGACGACTTTGCAGCAACAGGTAGAACGTTGCCGAAATATACTGGGTTCGATATCAGCCTCGGCTGGCACAACGCGTGCTGTTTCCGGTAGTGAAGTCAGTTTGGACATGCATTTAACGAACTTATTACGGTCATGGCAAGGCTCACGCAAGGTAGAAGCAAAGATACAACTTGATGGCACACAACCGGCGCCTCGTATCGTAGCGGATCAAACACTCGATCAGGCGTTGTTAAACATCCTTAACAATGCCGCCGATGCCTCTGCCGATGATGTTGAGATTATCGCGCAATGGGATGAACGTCTGTTGACGCTTGAAGTGTCGGATCGAGGTAGTGGTCTTTCACCCGATGTTATTAATAACACGGGAAATAAAATAAATAGCACTAAACAGGATGGATTGGGGCTTGGCCTTTTTCTGACTTATTCAACCCTGGAACGTCTGGGTGGTAATGTCCATTTATTAAACCGCGATGGTGGTGGTGTGTTATGCCGTGTTCAACTACCCTTAGATAGCATGCTAATTACAAAATAAAATGACTGATATTAATATAGATCAATCTGGTAAAGATCAGTTGGGTAAAGACAAACCCAGTCTTCTTATTGTTGATGACGATGAGACGCTATGTTTTGTTTTACAAAAAGCGATGCAAAAGCGTGGCTTTGAAACTCGCATTGCGCACAATGTCGCCGACGCAGTGTCACTTGCTAAAGATGACCCTCCGGAATATGCGATTATCGATTTGAGTATGCCCGGCGAGTCTGGTTTAAGCCTGATTAGTCAACTCAAGGAAATCGACGAGCATACGCGCATGGTGGTCCTGACCGGTTATGCTTCTGTCGCAACCGCTGTTGAGGCCATCAAATTAGGTGCAATCCACTATCTTGCCAAGCCCGCGGACGCGGATGATATCTTACAATCGTTTCATCGTGACGAAGGTGATAGCAATGTGGCTATTCCTACGCGGCCGCTATCGGTGGCACGTCTGGAATGGGAGCATATTCAGAAAGTATTGGCAGAATGTGATGGCAATGTTTCGGAAACAGCACGACGCCTTAGTATGCATCGACGTACCCTACAGAGAAAATTGAATAAACGCCCCGTCAAAGCTTAAAGGCTAAAGTTTAAAGAACCGAGGTTTGAATAAATTTCACGATTTCTTCGGGGCTGTTTAAATCAAGTTGGGGAATATTCGTATTTATCATCAGTTTTTGATCGGTAGCAAGTGCAATAATCGATTTATCTTTGGGAAATATTAAATCTTTCTCTAGCGAGGATCGATGACATTCAATTTTTGGATAATCGACGTGTTTAAAGCCTTCGATTAAAACCAGATCCAGTTTTGATGTATCCAGTTGTTTAAGGAGGTCGCTTAATTGAGCTTCATCTTGTCCGGGGGTTTCTACCATTAACGCCCAACGTTGCTTTGAGGCTACCAACATTTGCTCTGCACCAGCCTTGCGTAACTCATAACTATCTTTACCCGGAATATCGATATCAAAATCATGATGGGCATGTTTGATCATACCAATGCGAATATTTTTTTCTTTCAATAATGGAATGAGTTTTTTTAGTAACGTGGTTTTGCCTGTGCCGCTGTAGGCAGCAAAACCGAGAATGGGGATGTCGATATCAAACATGTTTAGATTGTTCCTGTTTTAATTCTTCCTGCTCTTTTAACTGTTTGGGTGTATTGATGTTAGCGAAGGCCGCCGCTTCATCAGAGAAATCAATTTGCTGCGCGTTGTGTTCCTGCAGAAAGCGATGAGCTGATAAATAATTTTTCTCAAGATGTGCCAACAAATCAGCCTGCAAGGAATGATGTAATAAGCAACATCCATTGTGTTGGCGCTCACCATCAAAGGCAACATAAGCCTTTGCCGAACCATTATGATCAATCATGCGTTGAACATAGTCTGTAGGTAGTAGCGGCACATCACAGGGTGCTACCAGCAGCCATTCTTTTTTTAAAAATTGCATGGCCGAGTACATTCCACACAGAGGACCAAGATGCCCTGGCAAACTATCTTCGACAACGGGATAACCCAATGCCTGATAGCGTTCCAGGTCTTCATTGGCGCTAATTATTCTATCTTTTATGTCAGAATCCAGCCGACTCATGACGTGTTCAATCAGCGGCATTCCCACAAACTGGATCAGTCCCTTATTTTGCCCGCCCATGCGCTGCGCCTTGCCGCCCGCAAGGATCACTATGCCGATGTCATTTTTGTCTATCACGATAACGTATTGATTTATGTATATATAACAGGCCTAAATTTTAGATTATTTCGGACGCTATGTACCTTATTAGGGTGAATTATTTTAGGAGATGAGAGATGGCTTCGGCGGTGAATTTTGAGGCAGCGTTCACAGGCTTGCAAAAAGGGGTTGAGAGCGCACGGTTGGCGGGGGCACAGATAGCAGAACATAGCCACGCCATCCAGGCTTCCACTGAATCAGCTCCAGAAGAGCGAGAAGACGGCAAGGGCAGTATTATTGATGTAACCGCTTAGTTAGAGCTAACTATTCTGCTGCTGTAACGCCCACCTCACATGTTCACGTATTAGTTCTGATTCATCCTGTTGCCGAGTTTTTACTGCATTAATCACTTTCTCTATCAACTCTGTGTTTCCCATATTAGCATTACGCCTGATCGCATTTCCAAGGGCAATAGCAATATTCCGCATCCATACTTCGTAACCGATGCGGCGAATCGGTGAGCCTTCCATCTCTTTTTGGAAGCGAGGCTTATCCCAGGCAAAGAGTTCAACCAGGCTAATATCATCTAACTGATGACGGGGTAAAAAATCTTTTTCAGTACTTGGCTGCGAAAATTTATTCCAGGGACAAACTAGCTGACAGTCATCACAGCCATAGATTCGGTTGCCCATCTTGATGCGTAACTCTTCCGAGAAACTGCCGCGATGCTCTATCGTTAAATATGAAATACAGCGTTGCGCATCCAGTTGATAAGGGCCAAGAATTGCCTGGGTGGGACAGGCCTCGATACACGACTGGCAGGTACCACAGTGATTTTCGCTGATGGTATCGTTTATGGGTAAAGGCAGATCAGTATAAATCTCTCCCAGAAAAAACCAGGAACCGGCATCGCGATGAATGAGGTTGGTATGTTTACCGATCCAGCCGAGCCCCGCTTTTTCCGCGAGCGGTTTTTCCATTACCGGTGCGCTATCCACAAAAACACGATAGCCAAATTCGCCAATGGCCTCGGACATTTTAGTGGCGAGTTTTTGTAAGCGCTGCCGAAGGAGTTTGTGATAATCACGACCCAGTGCGTAGCGCGAGACAAAGGCCTTTTCTGAGTTATTGATAATGTCCCAGGCATCATGGCTTGGTTCGGGTCGGTAGTCCATGCGCACGCTGATAATACGCAATGTGCCTGTGTGCAATTCATCTGGACGGGTGCGTTTTGTTCCATGCCGTTGCATCCAGTCCATCTCACCATGCAGGCCACTGTCTAACCAGTTAGCAAGATGCTGTTCTGCTTGCGTCAGATCAGTGTCGCAGATACCGATCTGTTGAAAGCCCAATTGTTTTCCCCACGCATGAATTTGCTCAACTAACTCAGTAAGGTCTGATGAACTATGATTAGAGTGCTTAGTGGACATGGAAGTGTGTATAGATGAATTAAGGGTTATGATTAAGATATGACAAAGCTAGCACATAATTTATATCGGGCCGAACAGGTTCGCGAGATGGATGATTATGCCATTAATCAATTAGGCATATCAGGCACGGTGCTGATGGAAAGGGCAGGTTCAGCGGCTTTTAATCTTCTGCAAAAGCGCTGGCCACAGGCAAAATCGATTTCGGTTATTTGTGGAACAGGGAATAACGCAGGTGATGGATTTGTTATTGCCCGTCTTGCGAAAGAGGCCGGCCTCGAAGTTGGCGTGCTCCAGATTGGTGACAGTCAGCATTTAAAGGGTGATGCCCTTGCTGCCTCACAACGCCTTCAGTCAGTGGGGATCGAAGCGACAGAATTTACGGTTCCAAAATGTCACCAGGCCGATGTGATTGTGGATGCCTTGTTGGGCACCGGATTGAGCGGTGCGGTGCGTGATGACTGCTTTACTGTGATCAAGGCCATCAATGCCTGCGGTAAACCCATTCTTTCCATCGATGTGCCCTCGGGCCTGGATGCGAATACCGGTAAAGCTGAGAATATTGCGGTCAGAGCGACGGTAACGGTTACTTTTATCGGTAATAAACAGGGCCTGTTTACCGGTGATGCCTGGGATTATTGTGGCGAACAGGTTTTTGAATCGCTGAGTGTGCCCGCTGTTGTCTATGAGCAGGCAACCTGTAGTGTGGAACAGATCAATTATGAAAAGCTAAAATCCATTCTAAAACCGCGCGCCTTAAATTCACACAAGGGTGATTATGGGCATGTGTTGATCGTCGGTGGCGAAGCCGGTTATACCGGTGCAGCCCGTATGGCGGGTGAAGCAGCAGCACGGGTGGGGGCTGGTCTGGTCAGTATTGCCACTCGAAAAGAACATGCTTCACTGTTGAACTCAACGCGCCCGGAGCTCATGGTGCATGGCGTCGACGATGAAAAAGGTTTTCACCTTCTGGCTGAGCGCGCAAATGTTATCGCCATCGGTCCCGGTCTTGGCCAATCTGATTGGGCAAAGCAATTACTCACTTACGCGCTTGAGAGTGGCTTGCCCCTTATCGTCGATGCGGATGCGCTTAACCTGTTGTCGGCGGATCCACAAAAACGGGAAAACTGGATACTGACACCCCACGGTGGAGAGGCGGCCCGCTTGCTGGGCAAAGCCACGCAAGAGACCGAGGAAAATCGGTTTACCACCGCCAGATCGCTACAAAACGAATTTGGCGGCATTACTGTCCTGAAAGGGCCCGGCAGCCTGGTTTGTACCAACGATGAGCCCATGTTTTTGTGCTCAGGGGGTAACCCGGGCATGTCCAGTGGTGGCATGGGCGATGTACTCACTGGTGTGATAGCAGGTTTAGTGGCACAGGGTATCGAATTACTCGATGCGGCTTCGTTGGGCGTTTGCCTGCATGCGGCAGCGGGTGATGGCGCAGCAAAAGCCGCTGGCCAACGCGGTCTGTTGGCGAGTGACCTGATGAGTTGGGTAAGGCGTTTAGCTAACCCATAGAAATCACCTTTATTTATTCTAATACAATCCAATGGCCACCAGTTTACAACCAGTTAAATTCCATCTTGAAAACGAAGATCAGACCCTGAGTTTGGCTCGCTGTTTTGCCGAGGCATTTAAGGAAAGCGGTCTGAGTTTTGCGAGAATTCATTTGTCCGGCGACCTGGGTGCGGGCAAAACGACGTTTTCCCGTGGTTTTATCCAGAGCTTCGGATACCGTGGCAATGTGAAAAGCCCCACCTACACTCTCATTGAGCCTTACCACTTAGCAGACATTACTATCCACCACCTCGACCTGTATCGTCTGGGCGATGCTGAAGAGCTGGAATATCTGGGGATTGACGATATCTGCCAGAACGAAGGGATTTGTCTGATTGAATGGCCAGAACGTGGCGCCGGGGTGCTGCCCGAACCAACACTCAGTCTTGAGCTGAAGCACCCAGATCGAGATCAGAATCGAGGCAGAGAAATGGTAGCCCGATCCCACAATGCCCAGGTCGAAGGCTGGTTACAGCAGGTCCGATCCCACTTTGAGGGCGATCCTCAGATCAAAGATTAAGATCACATCGTATCTATATAAAAAATATACGAATTATACTTGAAAAATCCTCAAAATAAGGCACAATTAATGAGGAGTAGATGCGAAAGGGGTCGTATCCAATGTATTTTGCGCGTGTGATTTTACGCACAGGGTTAATTTTTGTTCTGTTAACAGTTGTGAGTTTGACTCAGGCTGCTACGGTGCAGGGCTTGCGTATGTGGCCAGCACCTGATCACACACGTCTGGTCTTCGACCTGAATGCCCCTGTCGAACACAGTCTGTTCACGCTTGCCGGTCCGGATCGGATCGTTATCGACCTCAAATACACCGATTTCAAGGCTGCGCTCCCGGCGATGACCAGCGACGCCTTTATCAAAGACATCCGTTATGCCCGTCGAGGCACAGATGGTATACGGGTTGTGCTCGACCTCAAACGTAAGGTGAATCCCAAGAGTTTTGTCCTCAAGCCGCATCGGGAATATGGACATCGTCTGGTCGTGGATCTCGTCGATTCCAGTGAAGCGAAACCACGCAAACCTGTTCGTCGTGACAGAAATATTCCAAGAAAACCTCGTGATGTCATTATTGCGATCGATGCTGGTCATGGTGGTGATGACCCCGGTGCTATAGGCCGGAAAGGTACCAAGGAAAAGACCGTGGTTCTGGGGATTGCCCGTGAACTGAAAAAGCTGATCGACAAGCAGCCTGGTATGAAGGCAAAACTGATTCGCAACGGCGATTATTTCCTGGCACTGGACACCCGGGTAAAGAAGGCCCGTGAAGCACAGGCCGATTTATTTATTTCCATTCACGCTGATGCATTCAAGGATCGTCGTGCCCGGGGTTCATCAGTATTTGTATTATCTGAACGTGGAGCCAGTTCGGAAGTCGCCAGCTTTTTGGCCGAATCAGAAAATAGCTCTGACCTGATTGGTGGTGTCAGCCTGGATGGTAAAGGCGATCTTCTTAAGCTAGTGCTGGTTGATATGTTAAAGAACTCGACCATGGAAGAGAGCAACGATGTCGCCAAATATATGATCACGGGTTTGAAGGGTGTGAACCATATGCACAAGAGGCACGTGGAAGAAGCGCGTTTTAGAGTGCTGACGGCGCCGGATATACCCTCGGTATTGATCGAAACGGCTTTTATTTCGAATCCTAAAGAAGAACGAAAGCTGCGTAGTAAAAAACATCAGCGCAAACTGGCGAAGGCGATTCTTAAGGGCACAGTAAAGTACTTCAAAAGTAATCCTCCTCCAGGCACTCTCCTGGCGCTTAAAGACCGGGAACATAAAATATCGTCAGGCGAAACGTTGAGTGGAATAGCGGAACGCTATCAGGTAAGCATGGTGGATATTCGCACCGTGAATGGTTTAAAAAATGATCGATTACGAATCGGCCAGGTTCTACGTATTCCTTCCTGAGCAGCCTGAACCCGTTTATGCGGCTTGTGTAACATGGGGTTATCGAATTTAGCCTGATATATAGATTTATATAGTCTCGTCAATTTACAAGCCCCATCAAACTTACATACACTAGGCCTCATGTCCGAGGTTAAACTCCCACCCGTTATTAAAATACTGCCTACGCAGCTGGCCAACCAGATTGCGGCCGGTGAGGTCATCGAACGCCCTGCATCTGTGATTAAAGAACTGCTCGAAAACGCACTGGATGCAAGTGCGAGTCGTATCGATGTCGAGCTGGTTAACGGTGGTATGGACCATATAATAGTGACTGATGATGGTCACGGTGTTCACGCGAATGAATTACCGCTGGCGATCAGTCGGCATGCTACCAGTAAGCTCGATTCTGTTGAGGACCTGTTAAACCTGCACAGTCTTGGTTTTCGTGGTGAGGCGTTGGCCAGCATTTGTTCGGTGAGTGAGTGGGAAATGATATCAAGGCCACACGCTCAAAAGCAGGCTGTAAAAATTTCATATCTGTTACCGGATGAGATGATAGAGATTAATCATGCACCGGGAACGCGGGTCAGCATCAAACAACTCTTTTGTAATACCCCTGCACGTCGAAAATTTTTACGTGCCGAGCGAACTGAGTATCGTCATTGCGAAGATGTCATAAAACGAATGGCGCTGGCACGTTTCGATGTTGCTTTTTATGTGAAACACAATGGACGACAGACTCTGAGGTTACCGGCAGTCAATGATGACGTCGGTCGTTCACGTCGGGTTGCGCAAATCTGTGGTGAAGCCTTTATTAAACAATCAATGGTGATTGATTATCCTCGTAGTGACATGCGTCTATGGGGCTGGGTGAGCCAGACAGATTATTCAAGGCAGTCAACAGACCTGCAATATTTTTATATCAATGGTCGCATTATTCGCGACCGCGTGATCAACCATGCTATTCGTTTAGCCTATCAACATGTATTGCCCGCAGGACGACATGCGGCTTATGTTTTACATCTTGAGATTGATCCTGCAACCGTAGATGTGAATGTTCATCCTACCAAGTATGAAGTCCGTTTTAGAGAATCGCGGATTATTCATGACTTTATTTCTCGTAGCATCCGTGATGCGATTAAAGTGACGTCATCTGGTTATGCCGAAAATTCAGAACAAAATGCAGCCCAGGCTTTGTATGCTGATTTAAGTGTTGCCGAAGGAAATACGTATCAGGGAAATTTACAGCAGACTCAGATCAGGGAACAGCATGGGTTATACCAGCAAACAACAGATTCTTTCTTTGGTAATATTTTAACGATCGTACATGATCGATTTGCACTTACTTTACGTTCACAGGCCCAAAACCAATTTTTCATTGTGGACTTGCAAGCGGTCGTCGCTATCTGGGTTTCTTCGTTGTGGTTTGCCAGAGATGATAAGTTAGAGAAAAATGAAATAAAATCATTGCCCTTGTTAATTCCACAAAGGCTCGAGCTTAGTCAGAATGAGCTGACTGCTTTTGAAAAAAATAAAGACTGGTTCAGTACACTGGGTTTTGAACTTAGCGTGACGGAAGATAAAAATGTATTAATCCGAAAAATCCCTTCACTACTGCAATGCTATGATAGCGCAGAATTGATACAAAAATTATTAGTCGTGGCTGTTGATAAAAAAATGCCGACAACAGACTCTGAAAAGTTCGTGAGCAGGATCTTCTTTGATTTAATCCCTGATTATAAAAAACTGGATTTAAAAATTATTTTTGCTGCTATAAAGCAATCTTCTGACAAATATGCAAAGTGCTGGCGTGAACTAAGCTCGTTAGATTTAAGTGACTGGCTAAGTCGCTAGTCGGATTATCGTTATGTCTGAAAAAAATACACCAGCCGAAAATGCACCAGAAGAAAGTACGATAGATAAGCCGTCTATTGTTTGTATCCTGGGACCAACCGCATCAGGTAAAACTGATCTAGCCGTTGAGCTCGTCGAACATCAACCAATGGATATCATCAGTGTTGATTCGGCCATGGTGTATCGTGATATGAATATCGGTACCGCAAAACCAGATGCTGAAACGCTTGCCCGCGCACCTCATCGATTAATCGATTTTCTGGATCCAGCCATTTCTTATTCGGCAGCGGAATTTCGTCGTGATGCCTTGCGAGAGATGGCCGAGATCACGGCGCAGGGGCGTATCCCTTTATTGGTGGGCGGCACCATGATGTACTTCAAATCCCTGCTACAGGGTTTGGCGGAAATGCCGGCTGCCGACGAAGCGACGCGTGAAGCTATCTTGCTGGAGGCTGAGGAGAAGGGCTGGGATAAGATGCACGAACAGCTAACTAAGGTCGATCCTGAATCAGGGCAACGCATCCACCCGAATGACCCGCAACGGATTTCCCGTGCCCTGGAAGTTTACAAACTAACCGGCGTGCCATTGTCTGAATGGCAGGCTAAACCAACTGAGCCATTGCCCTACACGCCCTTACTGATCTCATTGTTTCCTTCAGATCGGGCCTGGTTGCACGAAAGGATTGAACGGCGCTTTCATCTGATGGTCGAACAGGGTCTGGTGGATGAAGTTCGCGCCCTGTATGAACGGGGTGATTTGAATGAATCAATGCCCTCAATTCGGGCTGTGGGCTATCGCCAAGCCTGGCAATATCTGCAAGGCGAGGTTGATGAAAACCAGATGATTGAACGGGGAATTATTGCGACCCGGCAGTTGGCAAAACGGCAGCTGACCTGGCTACGTTCGATGCCAGATTTAGTGACTTTTGAATGTAAAAACAAAGACTTACAGAAAGAGGTCTTGAATTTAACCCAGCGTATCCACATAAACGAATAATCGGTGGTATGCTGAACGCTTAAGCGCTAGATTATTAGAATGAAGCTGTATTTTTAAGCAAATTGAAAGACGCCACAGATAATATAGGTAAGATTATTTGTGTTTATTATTTGCATGGCGCTGATAAGCGCTGATTTAAACAGAAGTTGCTTTGCCAATAATTATTATAAAGAAAACGGAGAATAACTAATGAGTAAAGGGCAAGCTTTACAAGATCCATTTTTGAACGCTTTACGCAAGGAACGTATTCCTGTTGCAATTTATCTGGTTAATGGCATCAAACTGCAGGGGCAGGTTGATTCATTTGATCAGTTTGTTGTGTTGTTACGCAATAGCGTTAGTCAGATGGTGTACAAACACGCCATTTCGACCATTGTGCCTTCGCGCAATATCAAATTACCAATGGCCGATGAAACTCAGGGTGCATCTACTGAATAAGTTCAAATTGACCGGCTTTACTAACTCTACTGGCTCCACCAACAAGGGGCGTTTCGTTGTTTGAACGTCCCTCTGGTGGAGAACGAGCCATCCTGGTTCATCTGGATTTTTCGCGATACACCGACCAGCAGGCTATCGACGAGTTCAAAGAACTGGCGTTAGCGGCAGGTGCAGAGATTTCCTCGCTAGTTACCGGTTCGCGACGTTCTCCTGATCCCAAATATTTCGCTGGCTCCGGCAAAGTGGAAGAAATTCTGCAATTGGTCAAACAGCATGATGCCGAGCTGGTCATTTTTAACCACACGCTTTCGCCGATTCAGGAACGGAACCTGGAAAAGGCCCTGTCATGTATGGTGCTGGATCGAACCAGCTTAATCCTGGATATTTTTGCGCAACGAGCGCGCAGCCATGAAGGCAAGTTACAAGTCGAGCTGGCTCAGTTACGGCACCTTTCAACTCGACTAGTCCGAGGCTGGACTCACCTGGAACGGCAAAAGGGTGGTATTGGTCTGCGTGGACCGGGTGAAACCCAGTTGGAAACAGACCGACGGTTACTGGCCGTCAGAATTAAACAACTGAACCAGAAACTGGAAAAGGTTAGCCGCCAGCGTGAGCAAGGGCGGCGGGGTCGCAAACGCGCCTCTCTGCCAACCGTTTCTTTAGTGGGTTACACCAATGCGGGTAAATCAACACTCTTTAATAGTATTACCGATGCTGACGTGTTTGTGGCTGACCAGCTTTTTGCAACGCTGGATCCAACCCTTCGCCGGGTCGAATTAAATGACAAACAAGCAGCGGTGTTAGCCGATACGGTTGGCTTTATTAGTAATCTACCTCACGACCTGGTGGCGGCTTTTCGCTCAACCTTGCAGGAAACGCGGGAGGCAGACCTGCTGCTGCACGTTGTTGATGCCCACGATCCCAAACGCAATGACAACATATATGAAGTAAATAATGTGCTTGAGGAGATCGAAGCGGATGATCGGCCGCAATTACTGGTCTATAACAAGATTGACCTGATCGAGGAAGCGCATCCCGCAATTGATCGTGACGAAGATGGTAAACCGATTCGGGTCTGGTTATCCGCGCAAACGGGCGAGGGCCTCGACGAGTTGCGAGAGGCTATGACGGAATTACTGCAGGCAGCGACTATCCAGGAATCTCTGATCCTGGGGCATGAACAGGGTAAATTGCATGCAAAACTGCATGAATTAGGAACCGTATTAACAGAAGAAACGGATAATGAAGGGCGTTGGTTAATGAATGTTCGCATGCCGGCCGCGATCTGGCTGGGGCTGGATAAGCATTTCCAGTTAAATGACTGTATTTGTGAGAATTCGAGTCCGGATTGTCTTGCGATAGAGGGCAAGGCTCCCTAAAATTCCGCTTTAAATGAATAAATATAACGACCGCTCAATAACGTTGGGAGTATCACATGGCGTGGAATGAACCTGGAAATTCCGGGAATAAAGACAAAGACCCCTGGGGTAATAGTGGGGGCAAAAAAGGTGGCAATGATGGCCCGCCTGATCTGGAAGATGTGATTAAAAATCTGCAGGACAAGGTGACGAATATCTTCGGCGGTCGTAAAGGTGGTGGCGGCGGTGGTCGCGGTCGTTCTGGCGGTGGTATGAGTTCGACCGGATTTGGTCTGATCTTTGTTGTGCTACTAGCGATATGGGCTTTCTCAGGTATATACACGGTTACGGACGGCACCCGTGGCGTCGTACTGCAGTTTGGCAAGTTCAACACCATTACTCAAGCAGGTCTCCACTGGTATCCACGCTTTATCCAGAGCGTCGAAATTGTTGAAACTGATAAGAGTCGAAGTGTACGCATTGGCGTCAATAATGATGAATCCCTCATGCTGACTAAAGATGAAAATATAGTCGATGTAAAATTTGAGGTTCAATACAAGGTTAAGGATGCAAAGAATTATTTATTTGCTGTCAGTGATCCCGAAAGTACAATTAAAACGGCAACAGAAAGTGCTCTGCGTGAAATTGTTGGTACCAGCGAAATGAACTATGTACTGGAAAGAAACGATGTAGCCGACCTTACTGGAAAATTAATTCAGGACATAGTGGATCGTTATGACACCGGGCTGCTGGTTGAAGAAGTAAACCTTGTTTACTCTGAGGCACCTGAAGATGTTAAACCCTCATTCGATGATGTGAACAGTGCGGAGCAGGATCGGGATCGTTTTATTGAAGAAGCACGTAAGTATCAAAATCAGATTGTACCAATCGCGCGTGGTGAATCGGCACGTGTTGAGCAGGAAGCCGAAGCCTACAAGGCAGAGAAAATTGCCAGGGCTGAAGGTGATGCCAAACGTTTTAACCAGTTACTGGTTGAATACAAAAAGGCGCCGAAGGTGACCAGAGAGCGTATGTATATTGAGACCATGGAAGAAGTGCTTTCAAATAACCGTAAAGTGATGATTGATGTGAAGAAGGGAAACAACCTTCTTTATATACCAATTGATCAGCTTGGTAAGCAACGTCAGGGAACAGCAAGTTCCCAGATGAATCCCTCGACAGGGTCATCTTCAACTACCACGACACCTGAAAGAAGTGATCCAAGAGATCGTGATCGGAGTCGCTCTCGTCGATTGGAGGCCCAGCCATGAATAATCGTCAAATTTTTATACTCGTTGCCATCTTGGTTGTTAGCATGATTGGCTACTCGTCTGTGTTTACCGTGTCAGAACGTGAACTGGCATTAAAGTTACAATTCCAGGAAATTGTCAGGTCTGATTACACGCCGGGCATCTATGCGCAGATGCCAATGGTTAACAACATTGTCAAATTTGATAAGCGGGTTCTGATGTTGGATGCCAGGCCATCTGAGTATCTGACTATTGAGAAGAAAAGACTGGTCGTGGATTTCTTTGCCAAGTGGCGTATCAATGATGTTGAAAAGTTCTATCGAACCATGTCGCGTGGTGACATGAATACAGCCAAGCTGCGTATTTTTAATCTTATTAATGACGGTCTGAAGAGTCAGTTTAGTCAATATAAGCTTACGGAGCTGGTCTCTGGTATACGGCAGGCTGAGCAAGCTAAGGGTGCGGCAGAGCAAGAAGACCTGCGTGCTACCGTGATGTCGATAGTGACTAAGCAGGCTAATGCTCAGGTTGAAAAGTACGGGGTCTCTATCATCGATATACGCATTAAGCGTATCGATTTGACTGACAAGATCAGTAAAGATGTTTTCCGTCGTATGATCTCAGAACGGCAACAGTTTGCAGCAGACATTCGCTCAAGGGGTAAAGAGGCAGCAGAAAGACTCAGGGCCGACGCCGATCGTCAGCGTACAATTATATTAGCGAATGCCTACAAGGATGCGCAGAATCTACGTGGTGAGGGTGATGCCGTTTCGACTGAAACCTATGCCAGGGCGTATGGAAAGGATGAGGAATTTTTTGCCTTTTATCGTAGTTTAGATGCTTACAAGAAATCCTTTGCTGGCCATGATGACATTCTGGTCATTGAACCGAATTCGGATTTCTTTAATTACTTTAAACAGAATAAACCTAAACGATAAACTGAGCCGAAAACAAGACCGGGCGTTCCGCATTCCCCAGTAACTTATTGGTGATTGTGTGAGCCGCCCGGGTTTTTTTTGAGATTAATATGAACGATATTATCTGGATCGCCTTTGCCCTGTTTCTGGTTTTTGAAGGTCTGTTACCGGCTATTAATCCGCAAATGTATCGCCAGTTGGTACAATTGATCAGTGAGCGGGAAGACAAGCCTATGCGGATAATAGGAATCTCCATGATGGCGCTGGGCGCCTTCATCATTTATATCGTTAAGTTATAAAAAATTATGAATAAGCAAACATGGTTACTGCCGGAAGGTATTGAAGAAGTATTGCCCCCCCAGGCTGAATACCTGGAAGGGAAACGCCGTGCATTGCTCGATCTTTATCGTAGCTGGGGCTACGAACTGGTGATGCCGCCACTGATTGAATATCTGGAATCACTGCTGACCGGTACCGGCGATGATCTGGATCTGAAGACATTTAAACTCACCGATCAGCTTAATGGTCGGATGATGGGCGTGCGTGCGGATATGACACCGCAGGTTGCGCGTATTGACGCGCACCAACTCGGGCGAGAGACGCCAACGCGTCTTTGTTATATGGGTACCATTTTGCATACTCGCCCAGAAGGATTTGATGCATCACGCGCTCCACTACAGATTGGCCTGGAACTATATGGTCACAAGGGCGCACAGAGTGATGTTGAAGTATTTCAGTTGATGGTAGAGACGTTGTCTGTCTGCGGTGTAAAAGATGTGTATTTTGACTTAGGCCACGTTGGTATTTATCGAGGATTGGTAAAACAGGCAGGGCTGGATTCACAACAGGAAGCAGAGTTGTTTGACGCATTGCAACGCAAAGCGAAACCTGAAATTCAGGGAATGCTGTCTACTTGGGGTAACGATAAGAGTAAAGATTCAGGCAAACTTGATTCCAAAATTAGCGATATGCTGTTTGCCCTGGCAGATCTCAATGGCGCTGACGATGTGCTCGCAAAAGCTAAAACAGTGCTGGCAGCGGCCAGCAGTGAGGTTAAGGCGGCAATCAAGGAACTCGGAGATATTGCCCAGGAAATTAAAAAGCGTATCCCGTCGATAAGTCTGCACTACGATCTGGCCGAGCTACGTGGTTATCGTTATCACACTGGTGTGGTGTTCGCTGCGTTTGTTAGTGACAAAGGTTCTGCCATTGCTGGAGGTGGACGTTATGACGGGATAGGTAAGGTGTTCGGTAACGCTCGCCCTGCGGTTGGCTTTAGCAGCGATTTAAAAACTCTATTGGCTTTTAATACCGAAGCAGTGGTACAAAAGGCGGGTATTTTTGTAGCTAGTGAAGAAAATGGTGAACAAGATACAGCATTACAGGCCGCGATTGCGGCTGCTCGAGCAAAGGGTGAACGGGTGATTGTTGAATTACCTGGCCAGGTTGGCGATGCAAAAGCGATGCAATGTGATCGCAAGTTTGTGAATGAAAAAGGCAAGTGGGTCATCAAACCAGTTTAATTTTTAATAAAGATTTTTGGGGAACATAAAATGGGTCAGAATGTAATCGTCATCGGTACACAGTGGGGCGACGAAGGTAAGGGTAAGGTCGTTGATCTGCTGACAGAACGAGCTGATGGTGTGGTTCGCTTTCAGGGCGGACACAATGCCGGGCACACACTGGTTATTGACGGCGAGAAGACTGTTCTACATTTGATTCCCTCTGGTATTTTACGCGACAACGTGACCTGCATGATCGGTAATGGCGTGGTGCTTTCCCCTGAGGCCTTAATGACCGAACTGGACATGTTGGCCGAGCGTGGTGTGAATGTGGATGGCCGTCTGTTTATCAGCGAGGCCTGTACCCTGATTCTTCCTTATCACATTGCACTTGATCAGGCGCGTGAACTGGCGCGTGGTAAAAAAGCAATTGGCACTACCGGTCGTGGTATCGGCCCGGCTTACGAAGACAAGATTTCTCGTCGTGGTTTAAAAGTCGGTGACATGTTGCACCGCGAACGCTTTGCGGCACGACTTGGTGAAGTACTCGACTATCACAACTTTTCCCTGAAAAATTATTTCAAAACTGACACCGTTGATTTCCAGAAAGTGCTGGATGAAGGTCTTGAGATGGCTGAAAAGATTCGTCCGATGGTGGCCGATGTTACCGGTATGCTGCACACAATGCGTGCCGAGGGTAAACAGATCATGTTTGAAGGTGCGCAAGGTACTTTGCTTGACATCGATCATGGTACCTATCCTTATGTGACTTCTTCAAACCCAACTGCGGGTGGTGCCTGTACCGGTACCGGTGTCGGTCCAAAAGATATTGATTATGTTCTAGGTATTACCAAGGCGTACACCACACGTGTAGGTGCGGGTCCCTTTCCTACAGAATTGTATGATGGTGAAGGTTTAAATGATCCTGTTGGCGCACACCTGGCGAAAGAAGGTCATGAGTTTGGCGCAACGACCGGTCGTGCCCGTCGCTGTGGTTGGCTTGATGCCGTTTGTTTACATCGTTCAGCTTTACTCAATTCACTGACCGGTATTTGTTTGACCAAGATGGACGTGCTCGATGGAATAGAAACGTTACGGATTGCCGTGGGTTATGAAGTCGATGGCCAGACCCTCGATACACCACCGATTGGTGCTGACGCCTATGAGTTATGTGTACCGAAATATATCGATATGCCTGGTTGGACCGAATCGACGGTGGGTGTTCAGAGCTTCGATGATTTGCCTGCTAATGCAAAGGCCTACATTAAGAAGATTGAAGAAGTTATCGGTGTACCTGTTGATATCATTTCAACCGGACCTGATCGGGTCGAGACGATTGTTTTAAACGATCCGTTTGCGTAAATCGCCTACCTGAAAGACACGCTATGGTCGTGTCTTTAATTAACATTCGTCTAGTCGAGTTGCCCCGCTCACCTCTTTATCATCCATATTAATAGTGCGGCCATATTGTTGGTTAAATAACCAAAACAGGTGCCTGTCTGCCTGGCAAAGGCTTATTAAGACCCTTTCCGTCGTAAATCCCACAAATACATAAAGAATTCGTCTCAAAAGCCGAAAAATGCTTAAGGCATAGCTTAAATGAGTTATGCCTCTTAAGTCATTAATCGCAACCGATATTTTTGGCTGGATAAACTAAGTTAAGCGGCAGAAAGGGACTATGCGTAAATTATTCAAGCTAGACATTGTTAATAAATTTATTCGCTCCAGGTTCGAATATCTTCCTATTAAGAAAAAACTATCAGTAGGTTTTGGTGCGGTCCTGACATTGATGGGCGTAATTGTCTGCGTAACCCTCATCGGACTGCTACTCGTACGCAGTCACATTAATTCAGTTGTGCAAGATCACGAGCCAACCATCCTTGCAGCGGTGAAACTGGGTACGCACGTCAAGGATGCTTCAGGTTCACTGGCACTTTATTTGTTGGGTAAAGAAGATATACACAAACTGAATTATGAGGAGGCCATGGAAAAGACGAATGTATTGCTTGAAGAGCTGAGGCAACTTGAACCCATACAAGATGATGAAACGTCGCTAAAATTAGTGCAAGGAATAGAAGCAGATCTTGCAGAGCTAAAAGGCTTTGAAGCCAGATTCTATGAATATGTTATTTCGGATCGCGCGAACTTCCCGGGCATTATGTTTGCCTCTGAGAATTTGAATGGACCATCTCGGGATATACTTAATAATCTAAATAATATGTTGCAAACAGAAAAAGATGAACCGGTGACAGAAGGTCGTAAGGAGTTACTGATAGCGATTACAGAGTTACGATACAGTTGGTTAAATGTAATGAATAGCATCCGTGCTTATCTTGCCGATCGCGGAGATAGATCGATACAGAACGTCAGACTTTATCAGGAGAAAACACAGCTGGAAATCGACAGGATAAGGTCGATGTCAAGCAATGAAAAAACGGGACTGGTATTTGATCAAGCTGATTCATTTAAAAGTATTGTCGCTTTACGTGATGAGTTCTTTTCAAGTTTGGATAACCTCATTGAGATCCATGGTAGCAATGAATGGCGCCAGGATGCCTTTCTGATGCGCAGTGAGGTTGCCCCTATCCTGTATGATATTGATGATGAGCTTGCTGCGCTGGAGAAGAGGGCGCAGCAGAAAATTAACGATGCTAATACTTATCTGCTGACAGAAGTGATCGCTGTCATCATTATCGTGCTGGTGTTGTTAGCAGCATCATTTATTGCATCAAATCGTATATCAAGACAACTTATCAAGAGCATTGTTACTCCTTTGGAAATAGCGGTCGATGCGACTGGGCGAATTGCTGCAGGTGATCTTACCGTGAAATTGGAAGAGACCTCTGAAGATGAACTTGGTCAATTGATTAGCTCACTGAATATGATGTCTGTGAACCTTGCCTCGCTGGTATCCAGCGTCAAACAATCGGGAATACAAGTCACGTCGTCCTCGACTGAAATTGCAGCAACCGCAAAGCAACAGGAAGCAACGGTGACGGAACAAGCGGCAACCGCAAATCAAATTTCAACTACTGCCAGTGAAATTTCAGCAACGGTTCATGAATTAGTCCAGACAATGGATGAAGTCACGGGTGTAACTGAAACAACGGCTAATTCCGCTGCAGATAGTCAGTCTGCTTTAGCGACTATGGAACAGACTATGCACCATATGATGGATGCAACGGCCAGTATTGGATCAAAGCTCTCAGTGCTGAGCGAAAAAGCATCCAATATCAACAGCGTTGTCACCACCATTACAAAGGTGGCAGATCAAACGAACCTGTTATCACTAAATGCTGCGATCGAAGCAGAGAAAGCCGGTGAGTACGGTGTGGGTTTCTCGGTAGTAGCGACAGAGATTCGACGCCTCGCCGATCAAACAGCAGTTGCGACCTGGGACATTGAGCAAATGGTCAAGGAAATGCAGACGGCGGTTGCAGCAGGTGTGATGGGAATGGACAAGTTCACCGATGAGGTTAGAAGTGGCGTGGATGAAGTACGTCATGTGGGCGTCCAGCTTGCAGATATTATCGAACAGGTTCAGGCCTTACTACCACGATTTGAAGCAGTGCATGAAGGCATGCAAAATCAGTCGCTGGGAGCACAGCAAATAACAGAATCAATATCACAGTTGAGTGACGGCACTCATCAGACAGCCGAGTCAGTCCGGCAGTCGAGCAGTTCTATTAACCAGTTACATGATGCTGCACGCTTATTGCAAGAAGGAGTGGCAAAATTCAAATTGAGAGATAGATTCAGTAAGTAACGGTCATGTTATTACTCTCATTTAATCTTGGCTTGGAGCAATATGCAATATCGGCAAAGCAGATTATTGAAATACTCCCGCTGACAAGTCTCAAATCAATTCCTAAAGCACCAGTGTATGTTGCCGGATTGCTTGATTTCCGTGGCCTGCCTGTACCTGTTATAGATCTTTGTCAGTTAACCAATGATCAGGATTACAACAAGGTATTAAGTAGTCGTATTGTTCTGGTGAATTATATGGATAAGAATTTTAAAAATCACACCCTGGGTTTAATTGCGGAAAAGGTTACAGAGATGCTGGAAATTCCAAAGGAAGCGTTTTCTTCAAGTGGTATTAGCCTCAAGGAAATGTCATACCTTGGTAGCGTTACCAATAACGAAGGCAAGATGATTCAATATATTGAGATTAACGAGTTACTAACAGAAGAAGTTCAGTCTATGTTGTTTAGTGATGTTTCTGAAAATAAACAAGCTGGCCGCCAGTAGATGTGATGAGCATGTCTTTATCTGATATTGAAAAGATACTTTATGACCGAATGGGATTAAATACTGCATCCATCGGATCCTCAGCTGTGATGCATTCTATTGATGAACGGATGTCATGTTGTAATATAAGTGATATCGAAAAATATAAACAAAAGCTGCTAACGGATAAGCATGAGTTGCAGGAGCTGGTTGAAGAAGTTGTAATTCCTGAAACCTGGTTTTTTCGCGATAGACAACCGTTTGAAGTGTTAGTTCGATTTGTTAAGGAAGAGTGGTTACCATCTGAACCAGATAGACCGCTACGAATATTAAGCTTACCTTGTGCGACCGGAGAAGAGCCTTATTCGATCGCGATTATGCTGATTGAAGCTGGACTAATGCCGTCTCAACTAAAAATTGATGCATTTGATATCAGTGAACGAAATATAAAAAGGTGTAGGACGGCTCGATATACCGATAATTCATTTCGTGGGGTTGACCCACTTATTCGCGATCGTTATTTCACTCGCCGAGAAGACTGGTATTATCCGGATATTTTGATTAAAGCAATGGTCAACTTCGATACGGCAAGCGTGCTGGATCCATCCTTTATTCATTCTAGAACATCGTACGATATTGTATTTTGTAGAAATCTGCTTATTTATTTTGATCGAAGAACTCAGGCGCAAGCAGAAAAAATGTTAGGCAAGCTGTTGAACGAAACTGGTATGCTGTTTGTTGGGCATGCAGAGACAGGTATTTTCATAAAAGATTGGTATATATCTCAGCGTTACCCAAAGTCATTTGTTGTTCGAAAGATTGTTGATGATCCTGCTTTAAAAAATAAATTAAAACGAAAATCCAGTAATTTCGATGCAAAACAAACAACCAGCAATAAAAAATATCCTGTTAAAAATAAAAAACCGTTAAGCCATCACGTTTTGAAGGCTTCTAGCAGGCCTGTGTCGCGCCCATTTAAACAGACTATTCCTGACAAAGAAGCTGCCTTAGTTAATGAATTAGCACCTGAGCTGGCGTTGGATGCTGCCAAACAACTTGCAGATAGCGGTAAACTGGTCGAGGCTGAAGCTATTTGCATTCAACGCCTGGAAACCAACAAACAGGACACGGAAACTTACTGCCTGCTTGCATTGATACAGCTGGGAACGGGCGATGTACAAAAGGCAGTGCAATATTTTAAAAATGTAGTCTATCTTGATCCTGATCACTATGACGCACTTATGTATTTGTCCACGTTAATCGGTGAGCAGGGCGATGAAGCTGGTTCCTCGCGTTATAGGGAACGTGCGCAACGAATTAAACGTCGACTAGATCTTAAGCGTGTTGGCGTATGAGTAATCAGGAAGAAGACTTAGTAACCGAGATCGAAGATTGCTGGACTACCATTGGTGTCTGGAGCACTCTTCCAATACGCTGTCCTAAACTGAAAGAAGTAATCCATTGCCGAAATTGTGAGGTCTATTCAGCTGCTGGCCGTAAAATGCTGGAACGTAGATTGCCCGATGGTTATGAGAATACCTGGGCTGAAATTTATCGAGAAGACAAACAGCAACGACTTGTTGGTACCGAGTCAGTAACGATTTTTCGTCTTGGTAATGAATGGATGGCATTGCCAACCAGTTCAATCCAGGAAATTACCGATGTTTGCTCAGTGCATAGTATTCCGCATCACAATACCAACATATTACGTGGATTAGTAAATCTTCGGGGTCAATTAAAGGTTTGTGTTTCTTTAGGGCAACTAATGGAAGTTGACAAAGCAGAGACTCACAGCGGCAAAGATACCAAGGAACGCATTTACGAACGAATGATCGCTGTTAAACACAATGATGATCAGTATGTTTTTTTGGTGAGTGAAGTCAAAGGTACACATCGATATCATCCTCAGGATTTACAATCGCCGCCTGCAACATTATCACAGGCCGCAGAGACGTTTACATGTGGAATTCTTTCGTATGATGGTCTCGAAGTGGCATGCCTCGACGAGGAACTCATGTTTTACAGCCTTGAAAAGAAACTAGCATGAGTACTAAGAAGGTGACACGTAAAACAAATCCCATGCTGGACCTGTTTTGTCTTGAGGCTCAAAGTCAGCTGTCAGTCCTGCGGGAAAGCCTGGCCGCACTGCGTAATGATCCACAGAATGCAGATGAACTCAAAAGTTCGGACCTCGCAGCAACTTCATTAAAGGGTGCCTCTAAGATTGCTTCACTTGATCAGATATTTGAGGTTGCGAAGGCTATTGAGACAATAATTAGTGCTGCAGCGAAGGGTAAGGCGATTTTGAATGCAAAATCGATTGACGCAATGGATTCGGTCATTGATCTTGTGCTGGCGTTGGTTGATGCTGCGGACACGGATTTACAGGGTTGGTTAACAGAACACGATCAAGAATTTGTCGAAAGTAGTGAGTTGTTGTCGGCTTTGCTAAATGGTGATGCTGTAAATGTAGATACTACAAAGAAAGCGGATAAAAAACTAGCAAAGCAAGATAAAAGCTTAAACCAGAAAAGCCTGGACCAGAAAAAACTGGACCAGAAAAGTTTAGACCCAAAAAGTTTAGACAAGAAAAACTCCGGGCCAAAACAAGATAAATCAAAAGACACTAATGTGATTGCCGACCTATCTATGCTGGAATTATTTCGCATGGAGGCTGAATCTCAGACTCAGACACTAAGTGATAATTTGATGGTGTTGGAAAATGCACCTGATAACCCGGATTTACTCGAAGAGTTAATGCGTGCCGCACATTCTATCAAGGGGGCGGCAAGAATGGTGGGGCTGGATAATTCAGTTAGCCTCTCACACATAATGGAAGATATATTTGTCGCAGCACAAACAGGAAAGTTCACACTGGATTCGGATGATATGGATATCCTGCTAACCAGTGTTGACATGATTGCCAGCATGGCAAAAGCAACAGCTGTCGATTACGATGGCTGGCTTAGTCGTCATGCAAATGAACTGGATGAACTTGGCTCTGCTTTATCTGCAATACTTGAGCAGACATCACGCATTAAACTTTCTTTTCAGCTGAATAATGAAATTGTTGATGAAGCTGAGCTTGATTCGACAGCAATAAGCAGTGGTAATAACAATGGAGAAGCCCGGTCGGCCGATAATGTTGTAAGAGTTTCCGCCGAAAGCCTTAATTGTTTGCAAGGCCTGGCTGGCGAGGCACTAGTCGAATCCCGTTGGTTAGCCTCTTATTCAGATTCTCTATTGCGAATTAAAAAGCGCCAGGCCGAACTGGTTCGCTTGCTTGATAATTTGCGTGAACAATTATTTGATATCAAGGCCGGTGAGGCGATCAATGAGGTGATGCATAGTGCACATATCAAAGCAAATGAATGTAGAGATTTATTATCAGGTGGTTTAGCCGAACTTGAGTCCTATGATCGTCGCTCAAATAGCCTTTCCAGTCGCCTGCACCGTGAGGTGTTACAGGCACGCATGCGTCCATTTTCAGATGGTGTACAGGGATTCCAACGCCTGGTGCGTGAGCTTGCGCGTTCCCTGAATAAGGATATTAAGCTGGATATCCGAGGACTGGATACACAGGTTGATCGCGATATACTTGATAAGCTTCAGGCCCCTCTTAACCATATGATTCGTAATGCAGTGGATCATGGAATAGAAGATCCAGATGAGCGTGTTGCTATCGGCAAGTCAGCACAAGGCACAATACGGCTAGAAGCCATGCACAATGCAGGTATGCTCTCCATTTCAGTCCAGGATGATGGCCGCGGCATCGACCTGGAGAAGTTGCGCGAAAAAGTGGTTGCCAGAAAAATGGTTAACAAGGAAATGGCAGAAAGCCTTTCTGAATCGGAACTACTGGATTTCATGTTTCTACCCAATTTTTCCACGCGAGATAACGTCACGGAGATCTCCGGTCGTGGTGTAGGTCTTGATGTTGTACATAGTGTCGTGCAGGAACTGCGTGGCCAGATACGTTCGAGTACCGAAATCGATAATGGAACGCGATTCCAGTTTCAGTTGCCACTGACTTTATCCGTGATCAGAGCGCTAATTGTTGATATTGCTGGTGAGCCATATGCTTATCCGCTAGCTCGTATTGATCAAACAATTAAGATTAACAAAGCGACAGTTGAAACCATGGAAGGTCGCCAGTACTTTACCTTTGGCAATCAGCACATTGGTTTAATTACTGCGCACCAAATTTTGGGGAAGAAATCAGAGCCTGTATTTGAAGATGAGATCTCAGTTGTGATACTGGGTGATCGCGTTAACAAGTATGGCATTGTTGTAGATGAGTTTGTCGGTGAGCGCAATCTGGTTGTGCATACCCTCGATCCACGTTTAGGCAAGGTACAGGACATCGGTTCGGCATCATTGACTGAAAATGGTGATCCATTATTAATTTTTGATGTTGATGATCTATTTCGATCGATTGATCTTATTCTGTCTGGTGGTCGACTCAACAATCTTACCAAACAGCAACAAGATCAGGCGCCCACTAAGGCGAGTAAACGCGTATTAGTGGTCGATGATTCGATCACCGTTCGTGAAGTTGAGCGCAATCTACTACAGAGTAAGGGGTATCAGGTCGAGGTTGCTGTTGATGGTATGGATGGCTGGAATGCGGCACGTACCAGCCAATACGATTTGATTGTCAGCGATATTGATATGCCTCGCATGAACGGTTTTGAATTTGTCAGTATGCTCAAGGGCGATGACCGTCTTAAGGCTGTGCCGGTGATTATCGTATCGTATAAAGATCGCGAAGAAGATCGCCAACGGGGACTTGAGGTTGGTGCTGACTACTATTTAACCAAAGGTAGTTTTCATGACGATTCGCTGGTTGAGGCCGTGATCGACCTGATTGGCACGCCTTAATTAGGCCGAAAAGCTGGAAAAACTGTTAATTATTTGAAGATCTTGCCGTTATATTAAGTATGCGAATTGCGATTGCTAACGATACCCCTATGGCCGTAGAGGCGCTTCGGCGTGTTGTCTTATCTGTGCCCGAGCATGAAATTATCTGGGTTGCTGAAAATGGTCAGCAAGCTGTTGAGCTGGCAATGCAGAATCTGCCTGATCTGATTCTGATGGATCTTATTATGCCGGTGCTAGATGGCGTGCAAGCCACGAGTCAGATCATGCAACAATCACCCTGTGCAATTCTGGTCGTCACCTCCTGTGTTACAGACAATTCAGGTAAGGTATTCGATGCGATGGGTGCGGGTGCAATGGATGCAGTGAATACGCCTGTCCTGGTCGTCAATGACGATACGGACGGCGCAGGTGATTTACTTAAAAAAATTTACACCATGGGTCTGTTGCTTAACCACAAAACCCGCCACAGCACTAAAACAAGTGCTCCAGTCAATCGTCCGGCACAACACAATAATCGTTTGTTAGTCATAGGAGCATCAACAGGTGGGCCAAAAGCGCTGGCCACTCTTCTCGCAGAATTCCCTCTAAATTTTCCTGTGCCTATTGTGATTGTGCAGCATGTTGATAAACAATTTGTTCAGGGCCTGGCGGACTGGCTAAATGATCAGACCACGTTACCAGTGCAACTGGCCGTGGAGGATGACAGACTAGAAGCGGGCACTGTATATGTTGCGGACTCAGACAGGCATTTGCAGATAAGCACGTCGGGTAAGTTGTTTTACCAGGATGAGCCTAAACACTATATACATAAGCCATCGGTAAGCGTTTTGTTTGAAAGCGTGGCGCAGAATTGGGTGGGGCAAGCTATCGGCGTGTTGCTAACGGGAATGGGAAAAGATGGTGCGGCCGGTTTATTGGCCATGCGCGATCATGGTTTTTTTACTGTTGCTCAGGATGAAGAAAGTTGTGCTGTGTATGGTATGCCAAAAATGGCGGTCAAGCTGGATGCTGCAGAAATAGTATTATCGTTAAATGAAATTGGCCCGGCACTTCGTAAACTTTTTGCGCCTGGTGCTATGTCTCAGGATACGATTTCTCCAGGTACGATATCTGGAGCGGCTAGCTAATGAGTAAGTCATCGCAAAATGCGGCGCTCTCCAGCTCGGGTGCAACAGAGCCTGCTTCTGTTTCTGCGGGTGCAGCGCAGAAGCGTAAAACAGTGGTGTTACTTGTTGATGACCAGGCGATGGTAGCCGAAGGTATTCGCCGGATGCTGGAAAGCGAAGAGCTGATCGAATTTCATTATTGCCAGGAACCGGATAAAGCACTTGAGATGGTTATTGAGGTTAAGGCAACGGTTATTTTGCAGGACCTGGTAATGCCCGATGTTGATGGCATGACGCTTATGCGTTTTTACAAGAGTCATCCTGAAACAAAAAATATTCCCGTGATAGTACTGTCATCTAAAGAGGATGCCGAAATAAAAAGCGATGCCTTTGCAAATGGCGCCAATGACTATCTGGTTAAACTCCCCGATGCTATCGAATTGATTGCCCGCGTTAAGGCTCATGCCAAACACTACTATACGGAGCTGGAAAGGGATGTTGCCCACCAGGTTTTGCAATCCATGCAGGAAGAGCTCGAAGAAGCAAACCTGGAACTAGAAAATCGTAATAATGAATTACAGCGTCTATCCAGTCTTGATGGTTTAACGGGCGTTGCTAATCGACGCTCATTTGATGAAACTCTGAAAAAAGAATGGAGCCGAGCCCTGCGTACTAAAAATACACTGGAAGTGTCACTGATCATGATCGATATCGATTTTTTCAAATTATATAATGATGGTTACGGTCACCAACAGGGTGATGATTGCCTTAAGCGCTTTGCCGAGAATCTGAAAAAATGTACGACTCGTGCCTGTGATTTGTTTGCACGTTATGGTGGTGAGGAGTTTGTTGCGGTTCTTGCCGGAACTGATGCAGACGGTGCGGTAGTGGTCGCTGAGAAAATGCAGAAAGTGCTTGGCAAAGAAGCGATCCAACATGAATTCTCCAAAGTGGCAAAGGTCGTGACTATGAGCATGGGAATCGCGACCATAATACCTAGCAAAGACAATAGCCCCGAGCAATTGATTGCCCAGGCTGACAAAGCGCTCTATAAAGCGAAAGAGAATGGGCGGTCTCGGTTTGAGAGCAGCGAATAACTCATTAGGGCTATTTCTTTGTCCAACCCATGCCTCAGACAGATATTGTCTCCTGGCTAGAGCAACATCCTCAGCCAGAACGACAGCAACAGCAGGCATAGTCTCAATTTCTCTTAAGAGTTTTATCCAAACAAAGTAACCTGTAGGAGAAATCTTCTGTTTATAGGTAAAAAATCTGTTTAACGGTAACATTAGTTAAACAGAGTGATAATGCAACTTAATAATCTTTACGTTTTGTTGTTTTCTTTTAATGCCAGATTGGTGATTATTTCAAAAGCATCCTCTTTGCTTGGATGTCCCACGGCAATAACCTTATGATCATGAATCAATGCTGGGAAGGTTTTCAGATTATATTGACATGCCTTATTTTCACCTTCTTCATCATCCAGATTGAATATTTCAATATCTATTTGCTGGGCGTGGCATACTTCACTCCAGATTTCTCTGGTTGCTGTGCAAGAGGTATATGGGCCAGCAAGGATAAGAGTTAATTTCATTGATGATTTAGTATCTCAGTGTTCGCTAATATACATTACTGGCATGACCTGATATTATTAATACAATAATAAGGACCGGTTATCCTTGACCAAGGTCAACTCTGGTTATTTCATTTAACTCAAGTATATTGTTAGTGTGATTACATGGAATGCAACCAAATTATTCTTGAACAGCTCCATCACATACCGCTGTTTGAAGCACTGGAACAGCCTCAGCTGGAAAGAATGATCAGCCATAGCAATATTCTCAGTTTACCAAGCAGAACGGTCTTATTTGAAAGTGGTCAGCCAGCTAAACATTTTTTTATGGTCAATAGTGGGCAGATTAAACTGTATTGTGTTTCTGCTGATGGTCATGAGAAGGTAATGGAAATCCTTTATCCAAAACAAACATTTGCTGAAGCTGTGATGTTTATGCCTGAACATATATATCCGGTTAGTGCCGAAACCATTACAGATAGTGAAGTTTTAAGTTTTGATATGGATATTTTTCATTCCATATTAAAAGAATCCCAGGAAAGTTGTTTTCGGTTACTGGGAATAATGAGCAGACACCTGCATATCAAAATTAGAGATATTGATAGCCTCACTTTGCATAATGCGACATATCGCCTGGTAGTTTACTTGTTGAGTGAACTGCCAGGTGACGCAAAGGCATTATCAGCTATTCACTTGAGTACACCTAAAAATATTATTGCTTCACGGCTATCTATTCAGCCTGAAACCTTCTCACGTATCCTGTTGCAAATGAGTAAGCAGGGGTTGATAGAAATTCATGGTAATGATATGACATTGCTGGATGTGGATGGGTTACGAGCCTTATTGTGATAAAGGTATTGTTGTTTCCTGTTTGATTGGTTTTTCCGGTGTGTTTGTATTTGATATTAGATATCATTTGACTATTGTTGAAATAGCAGCTTTTATTGTAATGTTGAGTTAAAGGCTAACTCCTCAATACAACAGAGTACTGAAGATTAAACTGTAGGATTCGAATTATGGAATTGGTTGAATGGAGTGATAAGTTTGCCACTGGTATTGCTGGTATCGATAATGAACACGAGGAATTGATCGCAACCATAAATTCTTTTTATTCAAAGCAGGCGGAACATCCCGACAAAAATGAGTTGATTTATATATTGAATAATATTTATGGCTCTATACATTCCCATTTCATGCTTGAAGAAAGGCTAATGGTAAAGCATGGTTATGATGAGTATGAGCAACACAGGGATGACCATGCACGCTTGCTTGATGATATTCGTGATATGACCATTGAACTTGATAAAACGTCAGATTTTGATGAGCAGCAGTTGAAGATTAAATTAAACGACTGGTTTTTAGTCCATTTTAAAACGTATGATTCAAGATTACATGAGTTGGAGCGATTAATTGCGAACCACGAAAACGTTAATAGCGGTTTTATCGGAGGACTAAAAAAACTGAAAGCAAGATTTTTAAGTAAACAGTAGGGTGGTTACAATCACAATATTGATAGATAGAAATTTAGTAAATAAGCAAATAAACATATAGTAATCAAGCTTTAAAATCGCAAAATCTAGCGATGCTTGATATAGGTCAAGGTTTTACGCTCACTGATGTCTATATTATTGATGTCATTATGATTTCAGGTATAGATTGTTTTGTACCAGGTTACCAGGCCGATTTATGGTACATGCGTTATAGAAAACATAATGTATATTTGCATATGAGTCTGGCACACATACAAGAATCTATAAAATTATAGGAAAGCCTACCATGACAGATGAAAATTCTAATGAAAACGAGGAACGTATCTCTGGGATGCAATCTCTCCTGGATAATCCATTTCTTTTACTTTTTCTCGGTGTTGCAATGCCCACGGTGTTTTATATTGTGTGGGGAATCATGGAAATTGTAAATCTACCGGTCGCACCATAACTATTCCATAATTATAAAGGGAGACTAGCTTATGACTTCATTTATGCCGCCTGCAGATCGCCATTGGTGGAAGGTGCCTGTCGGCCGACAGGAACTCGTCTGGATTGCGATAGCTCTGGTCTGGTGCATAATCATGTTCCTGATGATGCCATTATGGCATGTGTATGGTAAACAAAACCTTTCAACTGAAGCCTATCAAACAACACCGGCCAAGTTTGGCGCTAAAGTCGACGAAATGGTCAGCAAATATAAGGTTGGGGAAGAGGCGGGTATCCCGATTGTCGCACCACCAGCGGGCAGTGATATTTATATGCTGGGTCGCTTGTGGCAGTGGTATCCGGTGTTGAAGTTGAAAAAGGATCAGGAATATCGATTACATCTTTCTTCTATGGATTGGCAGCATGGTTTCTCGCTGCAACCGGATAACATTAACTTACAGATCGTCCCTGGCTACGACATGGTGCTGAAGATAACACCAGACAGGTCAGGTGAGTACGGTGTGATCTGTAACGAATATTGCGGTATTGGCCACCATACGATGGTGGGCAAGATCTATGTGGAGGATTGATAAAAATGTCTGAATTTCGCGTATGTCCCGATTCCGGGTTTTATTTTCATAGGTCAGCAGAAAGCCTGATGAAGGTTAATGCCGTTGTCGGCATTGTTGCGTTGTTAATTGCCGGTGTGCTGGCAATTGGTGTCGTACTTACCCGTTGGCAAGAAGTTCATATTCTGCCTGCTGATATGTTTTATATGGTTCTGACGGGTCATGGCATCAATGCCTTGATCTTCTGGTGCATTTTCTTTGAAATGGCTATTTTGCATTTTGCCTCGTCGACGCTGCTGCGATGCCGGTTGGCGACGCCGCGATGGGGTTGGGCAGGCTTCTTCCTGATGTTGATCGGTGCCATAATGAACAATGTTGCTGTTTTCAGTGGCAAATCGAGTGTCATGATGACGTCTTATGTGCCAATGCAGGCTGAACCGCACTTTTACCTCGGTCTGATTCTGTTTGCGGTTGGTGCACTCATTCAGGTGTTTGTCTTCTTTGGAACACTGGTAGTGGCACATCAGGAGAAGACCTATGAGGGTTCGGTTCCGCTCGTTACCTTTGGTGCTATTACGGCGGCGATTATTGCCGTTTTCACTATTGCCTCCGGCGCCATCATTCTGATCCCAACCTTCCTTTGGTCAATTGGTTATGTCAGTCATATTGATGCCGAAATGTACCGTGTTATCTGGTGGGGTATGGGGCACTCATCACAACAGATTAATGTTGCCGCTCACGTGGCTGTCTGGTACCTGATTGCCGGTGTTGTGTTTGGTGCACGGCCAATGTCAGAGAAAGTCAGTCGTTTTGCCTTTTTACTTTATATTTTGTTCTTACAGTTGGCCTCTGCGCATCATATTCTGGTGGATCCGGGTATCAGTACAGAATGGAAGATATTCAATACCAGTTACGCTATGTATCTGGCGGTCCTTGCCAGCATGATTCATGGTTTAACCGTTCCTGGTTCGATTGAAGTTGCACAACGTAAAAAAGGATTTACCAAGGGCTTATTTGAATGGTTACGTAAGGCGCCTTGGGGTAATCCTGTATTTTCCGCTATGTTCATTTCTCTGGTGACCTTTGGATTTATTGGCGGTATTACCGGTGTGGTGATGGGGACTGAACAGATCAACCTGATTATCCATAATACAATCTATGTGCCTGCGCATTTCCATGCGACCGTAGTGACGGGTACGACGTTGACGTTTATGGCTTTGACCTATCTGTTGATTCCGGTGTTATTCAGGCGTCAAACGTTTTTACCCTGGATGGCCAAGTGGCAGCCTTATGTGTTTGGTGGTGGCATGACCATTCTTATCCTGTTTATGTTAGGTGCGGGTACGATGGGTGTCGCTCGTCGTCATTGGGATATGGATTTTGCCGGTGCAGCGATGGCATTTGAATATCCAGCAATCGCTTATACTATGATGGCGGTCGGGGCGATTGGTGGTCTGCTTGCCATTGTTGGTGGCGCTATGTACTTGATTGTTGCCGTGGGCTCACTATTGTTTGGTAAAAAACTGGAAGCTTCTGCCGGTATTCTGGAAAGTTTTGCTGGTAAGCCGCTGCAAGCCTCTGTTTACGACACCAGCAAACCGGATGTCTTACCGATGGCACCTAAAGAGGAAGCACATAAAGGTGGCTTTGAGGCTCCAGGAACGTTCGCTCTGGCCTTGTTGTTGCTGGTTACCTTTGTGGTGTACTACTTCATTAACTGGAAGTATCTCGCTTCTGTCTGGCCGTTAGGTTAATACTTTCAATTAAAGAAAAACGGGCGAGATTTTCTCGCCCGTTTTTTTATATTTAATGTAAAATATGTTTAGTCCGGTCATATTTTCTGATCTTTGAAGGCAGGCTATTAACCTTGAATCTGGCACAAAGAAAGTATCATCCATGCGTCAATTATTAGTATTTGTTGTATTGAACTTCGGCCTGTTATTTTCAACAGCACACGCGGCTGAATCGTCACTAAAATTAGAGTCGAAATCAAAAGGCTCGATCCAAAAATTTCAACATAAAAAGGCGTTACAGGAAAGTCAGGCTGCAATAGGAAATCGACTTTCGAACCATCGCTTAACCGATGCAAGCGGCAAAGCGATCTCATTGCATGACTTTCACGGTAAACCATTAATACTAAGCCTTGTTTATACCAGTTGTTATCAAATTTGCCCAATGACCACACGCCACCTGGCATCCGTGGTAGAAAAGGCCAGAAAGACATTGGGTAAAGAAAAATTTTCGGTCGCCATTCTGGGTTTTGATAGTCAGTTTGATAATCCGCAGGCAATGAAACACTTTGCGAGGAAGCAAGGGATAGAGGATGCAAACTGGTATTTGTTGAGCGCAGATGACAAGACTATTTCTGCCTTAACCAAGGAATTAGGTTTTTTATTCTTTACTTCGCCCAATGGTTTCGATCATATGGTACAGGCCACCATTATTGACGCAGATGGAGTACTTTACAGACAGGTATATGGTGAAGTATTTGATACCCCTTTGTTGGTTGAGCCCTTGAAAGAATTAGTATTGGGACGGCCTCAGCCTAATCAGACTTTGCTTGCTGATTTGATCAATAAGGTACGTTTTTTTTGTACCAACTATGACCCCGCCAGTGACTCTTACCATTTTGATTACTCATTGTTTATTGGAATGATTATAGGGGCAATAATAATTGTTTTAATTCTTATTTTTCTGATCAGGGAATATCGCCGTGGTAAACACTCACACCAGGCTTGATCATGATCAAGTTAATGTAGGCTATTAATTATTACTATGTTCTTATTTTCTCAAATATTGAATAACATTCTGCTGGATATAAGTATTGAGTTTCATTAATCCACTCAAGCGTGCTTACCTGGCTTTAGAGGGCGGGTTTAATATTGCCTTCGGTTCTGAATGGAACCCTTTATACAATATTGGCAGGTTGAGCTTTTTCTTTTTTTGGGTGGTATTCATCAGTGGACTTTATTTGTTTATCTTTTTTGATACTAGCCTGTCTGGAGCCTATGCCTCTGTTGAGTATATGACGAATGAACAATGGTATGCCGGTGGTGTTATGCGTAGCTTGCATCGTTATGCATCGGACGCAGCCATAATTACCATCGTCTTGCACATGTTTCGTGAGTTTGCGCTTGGGCGATATAATGGGTTTCGTTGGTTTTCCTGGGTTACTGGTGTGCCAACGCTATGGATTGTTATCACCCTGGGTATTACCGGATACTGGTTAGTATGGGATGAGCTTGGCTTGTATGTGGCCATGCTTTCATCGCAACTGATCGATGGTTTACCTCTCATTCCTGGAAACATGGCACGTAACTTTGTTGGGAACCAGGTCTCGGATAGATTTTTTACGTTAATGGCGTTCCTGCACCTTTTAGGTCAACCGCTGTTTTTCATTTTTGCGCTCTGGCTTCATGTTAAACGTTTGTCACACGTTAAGATCTATGCACCTAAAGGCCTTGCAGTCGGTAGCTTTGTCGCCTTGTTGGCCTTGTCTTTAGTCACACCGGCGGTTAGTCATGACGCCGCAGATGCAGGGCAGGTGACGGCCGTATTAAACCTCGACTGGTTTTATCTTAATGTTTACCCGTTATTGGATTATTTTACCGCAGGTCAAACCTGGATGATCACGCTTAGTATTACGTTGTTTTTGATGTTGCTACCCTGGTTTCCACCAAAGAAACGTGATCCGGCTGCCGAGGTTCACCTGGACTATTGCAATGGCTGTGAGCAATGTGCTGAAGACTGTCCATACGATGCAATAAGTGTTCAGGCTCGTACTGATGGGGCTAAATTTGAGAATGAAGTGACGGTAAATGCGGATCTTTGTGCATCCTGTGGAATTTGTGTCGGTTCCTGTCCATCCTCGAATCCGTTTCGACAAAAAAATGAAATATTAGAAACAGGCATTGATATGCCGCAAATGCCGATTAATGAAATTCGTAATCGTATGGATGAGGCCATTAAAAAACTTAAAGGTGACAGCAAAATTATTATTCTAGGGTGTGAGAATGCACTGGATTTTTCCAAGCTTGAAGCACCCAATGTGCAAATTATTCGTTTCTTTTGTAGTGGTATGATGCCTGCCACCCTGGTGGAATATGCATTAGCCAATGGCGCGGATGGTGTGTTTATTACTGGTTGCCGGACAGGCGATTGTTATTATCGCTTTGGCAATCTTTGGATGGATAAACGCTTTGAAGGGAGTCGCCAACCGATTCTTCGGCGGCGTGCAGATCGTACACGTATCAAAGTATTTCGTGCATCAGCTACTGATGGTAAGAGTCTGCGCCATGAGCTTGCTGCGTTTCAGGATCATATTAAACTGCTGAACATAAATGATGAAAAGACCGAGCAGCCAGAGCAGGCCTATGAATAAAGTACTACGCTATGGCTTGCAGGCATTCTACTATGCGCTTTTTATGCTGGTGGTGTGGTACTTTTCCATTAAGCCAGCCTACCATCAGCTTGCGGAAGATCAGGCCGTGATTACCCTGTCGTTTACTCACGCAACAAATCTACGTGAGGCTTGCCGAAAATTAACACAGGAAGAGTTAATGAAACTGGCGCCTAATATGCGCTTGCCTACCGATTGTCCACGTGAGCGTTCACCACTTAGACTTGAATTATATTTAGATGACAAACTTCTCACTAAGACATCGGCAGAACCACCAGGTTTTTATAAAGATCAGGCTGTTAATTTGTTTAAGCGTATTAAAGTGATCGCTGGGGAACATAAATTGCAGTTCTGGATGAATGATGATGTCAATGTAGAAGGTGCGACCTATCAGTATGAGAAGATGGTTGTGTTAAAACCCGAGCAACAGTTGCTGGTTGATTTTGATAAAGAATCGGGTGGTTTTTTTGCCAATTAATTTTTATACGCGGCTATAAATAAAAGGTAGTAAACAGAAATGAAAAGTATGAGCAGTAACTATAATGCAATGACGGATAGTTTTGTGCTTACTATGCCCGATACCCGGGTTCGCCGACTCACTGTAGGCTGGTTGTTACTATCTCTTGGAGCGTTAGTAATAGGTGGGCTTTTTTCTGCGCTGATAGTGCTATCACGCACACCGTATTTTCAGGAAATTATCCCCTGGGTTGATTTTTTTCACACTGCATTGGTCGTACATGTTGATATGACCGTACTGGTCTGGTTTCTTGGTTTTGCTGGGGTGCTCTGGAGTCTTAATAGTAGTTTGCGTTGTCTTCGATGTGGTTGGTTTGCTCTGGTTTTGTGTGTGCTGGGTACCGTTGTGATTACTGTGGCACCGTTTTTTGGTGCTACTGAACCCTTGATGAATAATTATGTACCGGTATTACAGCATCCTTTGTTTTTATCGGGGTTAGGTTTGTTTGGTCTCGGCTTTACGATACTTGTGTTAAACGGCCTGGTCTTTTCGCACTCTATCGGTTCGATGATGAGTGGCGAGGGAGCGCTTCGTTTTGGATTGTATACGGCGCTGATTGCCGCATTAGTTTCTATTGTTGTATTGATTCTTTCTTATATCGATATGCCTGTCTTTGCAACCAGCGCCTATTATTATGAATTACTGTTCTGGGATGCAGGACACACACTGCAGTTCATGCATATTCAGTTGATGCTATTTAGCTGGTTATGGATGACAACAATTTCTGGAATTAACCTGAAGTTATCACCGCGCGTAGCATTGATTATATTTGCAATTGGCGTACTGCCGGTTTTATTAACGCCAGTCGTGTACTCGATGTACGAGCTAGGATTAGGAATGCATAAGCAGGCGATATCTTTACTTATGCAGTATGGCGGTGGCCTGGCATCCTTGCCGATTGGATTGATTATTATTTTTGGTTTTATTAAAAAAAATCGATCTGATTTTAAGATTGGTCCGGAATTTAATGCTCTTGTTTTTTCCATATTGTTGTTCGGTGTTGGTGGTGTGATTGGCTTTATGATAAGCGGTAGTAATGTAACGGTACCGGCACATTACCATGGTTCTATTGTTGCCGTTACCCTTGCTTATATGGGAGTTACATTTCATATACTGCCACGTTTAGGCTTTAGACCCATTACCGGCAGGGCGGCAACATGGCAGCCCGTTGTTTATGGTTGCGGCCAGCTACTGCATATAATTGGTCTGGTTTGGTCTGGTGGTTACGGTGTGCAACGTAAGACGGCTGGTGCTGATCAGGGGTTAGAAGACGTGGAACGAATAATTGGTATGGGAATAATGGGATTGGGTGGATTGATCGCTGTGATTGGTGGGGTTATGTTTCTGGTGATTGTTTTTAAAGCTATGTGGCCAGATAAAGCAAGCAAGACAGCATAAAAAATTAAGTAAGACACGGCGCTAATGTTTATTAGGAATTATTTATGGCCACTCAGATAAAGTAGTTCTGTGGCTATTTAGTGTTGAATATGGGATTTAGAAACCCCAGTCTCTTGGTCCGTGACCATCTTCCTTCTTCAGGGCGGATAAACGTTCCATAATTTCTTCACGGCGCATGAGTATTGGATCATTTTCCAGGCTTTGAAATACAGTTTCTTCGTGCTGGCTATGCTCGTTCATTGCTTTATGCAGGGGCAATAACGAGTCCATAAAGTGGTCAATATTTTTAGTTTTGATGACAGAAGCCAGGTCACGTAAAAGTCTGACAAGGTCCTCATGTTCTTCATGTAGTTCTGTTATTTCATGTTTCTGATCCGCCCCTTTTTGTTCAAAAAGAGGGTAGAGCACTTCATCTTCCATGTGCATATGGAGTTTCAGGTCATGTGTGAATTCATTAAACAAACGCACAGCATCTTTCCAGTCGGCCATCTCAGCTGCCATTTCACACTCGGTGAGCATTTCATCATATTTCTGATGATCATGAACCATCCAGTTAGCTTTATTTTTCATAGCTTGATCTCGTTGTTTCTCGTAAAGAGTAGCACTTTCCATCTGAGAGGTATATTTCTAAATATAGTTCATTTTATCTGGGTGTTCGTTGTTTGTTGAACGGGTTCCGATTGAGGAAGTGTTGCCTTAATAATGCTGAACGAGACCAATGCTAAAATAGTTATAATGATAAGGAAAATAAAAGATCGATTAGGTAATCGTTTTCCCATTTTGATTTCAATGCTATTAAGTATGTAGTCGGAAACGCCGTAGAGTATTACTGCCGCGATAGTGTAGTAGATGATTTCCATAGAAATATCCTGATTCAGTTTTTGTAGATATGAAATGACATCACGTAAATAGCGACACCACTAACAGAAACATAAAGCCAGACTGGAAGTGTCCAGCGAGCTATTCGTTTATGGAAGCTGAATTTATTGCGTATCGCCAACCCTGCCGTAATGAGAACCAGTGGAAATACAATGGCGGCAAGTATCACGTGTGAGGCAAGCAGTGAAAAATACAGATAACGTATGTCTCCCTGTCCGGCGAAAGGGATGTAACCCACTTTGGCATGATAATAGAGATAAAAAATCATGAATATAGTCGATACCGCCAGTGCTGAGATCATGAAGACTTTATGGGCAGCTTTATTTTGCTTGCGAATTTTTATGTAACCAAGAGTCACTAGCACAGCGGAGAGCGTATTTAGAATAGCTAATGTGTGCGGGATGTACGGAATAATATCCAAACTATACTCTGCTCATAGGTTCTATGTTGCGATAATAGTATATTACAGGTTCTGAATTATAAGTACTAATAATATGTTTAAGCATTCGTTGTATTAAAGTATTAAAAGATTCTATTAGAACATACCATTAATTTTTAGATATTGTGAGGTGATCGTCTCGCTATAGTGGGGCGGCGCGAAAGAGGCGACAATCCTCATTTTGGGGTCGATCAGAAAAATGGAGCTTGTATGACTTACTAAATAATCACCAGGCGTTTTAGTTGGTTCTTTGATGTAGGCCGCAGCAAACTGCCGGGAAAAACTGAGCAAATTATTTGCCGATCCGGTTACAGAGATGAACTCCTTATTAAAGAATGCGGTGTATTCTCCCAGCTCTTCTGGTTTATCTCGCTCTGGGTCGACGGATACGAAAATAACTTGCAGATTAGAAATGGCCTCTGGGTGTTTCTTTAACGCGTTGTGTACTTGTTTAAGCGTGTTCAACGTCGTTGGGCATATATCAGGGCAATGGGTATAGCCAAAGAACAAGAAACTCCATTTTCCGTTTAAATTATTATTTGTAAATGCCTGACTATTTTTATCTATCAGCGTGAAGGGTTGCAAGGGGATTGGGTGTGGCCGTAATACCGCAATGAGATCTTTCGGGATAGTATTTTCAGAGGGAGTCAGCTTAAAATATAATATTACAAGAAGGGTTACCAGTGAAATAAACAGAATGATGGTTCCTTTTGGGAATGCTTTTTTTGATGTCATCAGTCGTCCACCTTAATTGTTTTTTGACCTTCGCCATTCTTTTGAAAACCACCAGCCAAACGTTACCGCCATGATGATGTTAATCGCGATACCAAGTATAAAAAATGCTGACAACCCCCTGGACTCATCAACTATTATCTCTTTTCTGGTGGGCGTGTCTTTTTCTTTTGAAGTAGTCTGGCTTGCCTTTATTATATTATTTTGAGCTAAATTATTTGCTATGGGATTAGTTTCTTTAACCGTTGTTGGGTCAGCGCAGGCTGTGACGGGTGAAACGCCCCACGTTAGCGTCAGACATATAAGCACAAGATGAGTCGCGTTAATTCTCATGTGGTATAGAATAGCATTTTGTTCTGAATTTTTCTGTGAATATTGAGGTCAGTTTCATTGTGTGTTGCTTGAGAATAATAGAATTCAGGTGGTATACTGATTTTATCGGGTATGGAGATGTTGTTATATGAAAGCTGATTTTTCAATAGCGCTGACTTTTCTTTTGATTTCAGGCATTTTTTGCTCAGGGTTAAGTTATGCCGATACCGATAAACCATCAGTCACTACACAGAAAATCTATTCAGGTTTCTATTCTCGAGAAGGCAATAATGGCGAGATGGCGAAAACATCAGGTAACAATCATTACATAAAATTCTATCCTGAGAATAGAATTATCAGACTATATATCCCTTTCCCGTATTCAAAAACCGTAAAGCCCGATGTTATCAATAGCGCTTTTGATACAGCGGCAAAAAAGTCCAGTGGAAGTGCGTATATCAGAGATAAGTTTGGTGTTATGGATGAGTCGGTTGTGGCGCATCTTGATTTTTTTCGTTGGGTCGATGGGCAGGTTATGTATGACTGCGGTAAACCAACTCCTTGCAGAGTTGTGTTTGATGAGAGTTACATGACCGTTATTAAACCTGGGATGGTTTTGGAACATAAAATACGGTATGACCTGGTAGAGGACTAAATATTAGCATTGGCTTAAATCAATGCTCTGTGTTGAATTATATTTATAATTGACTTAAATCAAGGTAATACACCGAATCATACTTAACATTGGCCATTGACGGACTAAATTAGTGTGACACATTGAAAACGCATTCCCTCTTCTATTGCTACGCCTTGATGATGCTTTCACTGTTGCTAGTGAATGGTTATGCCGCAGCAGAGAGTGTCCAGGATCATTTCCATCATGTCCAACGTTTTTTCCCAACAGCAGATAGAGTTGGTGACTTAGAAGGTGAGCCTCGATCAGCTGTCGTCTACAGAGACCAATCTACAATCGGTTACGTTTTTTATACCGATGATGTAATAAAAATCCCCGCCTATTCTGGTAAGCCTATTCGTACCCTTGTTGGTTTTGACGTAAAGGGAAAAATTGTTGGTTTAAAAATTGTACATCATGAAGAGCCGATTCTTGTCGTCGGCATATCGGATGATAATTTACAAACGTTCATTGACCAATACCTGGGTAAATATGTTAACGATAAGATAAAAATTGGTGGCCGCGACCGAGATGGATATAAATCAATAGATTCCATCAGTGGTGCAACCATTACGGTTATGGTACTAAATGCCACGATTAATAAATCGATGCGTAAAGTTGCAGAAGCGCGAGGTTTATTGAGTCTTGATGGCAAGATACAGTCACAGGCTAAAGCGTTTGATGATGAACCGATATGGGTTTATGTCTGGCGTGGCAAGGTGTTTCAGATTTCAGTTTTGCTTCTCGGTCTGATGGTATTACTGTTGATTTTGTTTATGCAGGACTGGATGGCGCAGCATCCGATATTTTTAAACTATTTACGTACGGGATATCTTATTTACACGGTGTTCTTTATTGGCTGGTACTCCCTTGCGCAACTCTCTATTGTCAATGTATTGACGTTTATTAGTTCCTTTATGCATGGTTTTAGTTGGGACAATTATCTTATCGATCCGATGGTGTTTCTGTTATGGGGGTTTGTTGCGGTAACGGTTTTATTGTGGGGGAGGGGCGTGTACTGTGGCTGGCTTTGTCCTTTTGGTGCGATTCAAGAGTTGGTTTTTCGTATCGCCGAACGTTTCAAATGCCCAACATTTGAATTTCCCGAAGTGGTTCATGAACGTCTGTGGGCCATCAAATATCTAATATTATTAGGGTTATTTGCTGTTTCTTTGCAGTCATTAGTCATGGCTGAAAAATTGGCTGAAGTGGAACCGTTTAAAACAGCCATTACCCTGCATTTTGCTCGTGAGTGGAGCTACGTTATTTATGCCGCAGGATTATTATTGATATCTGCGTTTAATCGTAAATTCTATTGCCGCTACCTTTGCCCATTAGGTGCGGCACTGACCTTTCCATCCAAATTTCGTATTTTTGAATGGCTGCGTCGCTACAAGGAGTGTGGTCGACCTTGCCAGATCTGCAGAAATGAATGTGAAGTACGCGCAATTCGGTCCACGGGCGAAATCATTGCTAATGAGTGTCATTACTGCTTGGACTGCCAGGTAACTTACTGGAACGCTTATAAATGCCCACCGGTGGTGGCAAAGCGTAAAAAAAGGGAACGCGCTATGAAGGGCAGGGTGAGCAACGATACACAGAATTAAGCAAGTAACCACTTGGTTATTAATGTATTTAGTGGATAGTTATATTCCTTTACCCTCTAGCCTCACGGAAGTTCTTTTTTGCTTGACCTAAATCAAGGTGTCTTTCCACAATAAGTAATAGTTTTCTAGGTTAACGAGGATTGATCGATATATCAAAACTAACCACCTTAGTGAGGAAGCTGTCATGCAGAATGTAAAATTATCCATCATGGGTGTGATGCTGGCCGGGGTTTTCGCCAGTACACCTCTCTACGCAGCAAGCGGTGAACATCCAGATACGCCTGAAGAAGAAATGCGGTATAAGGGGGCGCCTGTTCCCATTGACCCCGGTTCGGCAAAAGAACAATTATCACCAAAAGGGCCAAAGATAACCTCAGCGGAATTTGCCCGAGCCAAAACAATCTTCTTTGAACGTTGTGCAGGCTGCCATGGTGTACTCCGTAAAGGGGCCACAGGTAAGCCATTAACACCAGATATCACCTTGCCAAAAGGTACTGAATATCTTAAAGCTTTTATTGGTTATGGTTCTCCCGGTGGTATGCCTAATTTTGGTTCTTCAGGTCAACTATCTGAAAAAGACGTGGATTTAATGGCGCGTTATTTACAACACGAGCCACCCGTGCCCCCCGAATTTGGCATGAAAGAAATCAAGAATACCTGGAAAGTTATTATTCCAGTTAAAAAACGTCCTAAAAAGCAAATGAACAAATATAACCTGAAGAATGTCTTCTCGGTTACATTACGAGATTCAGGTGAAATTGCACTTATTGATGGGGATACTAAGAAGATCATCAATATCATAAAAACTGGTTATGCGGTACATATTTCACGTATGTCAACATCAGGTCGTTACCTGTATGTCATCGGTCGTGACGCCAAGATTAATCTGATCGATTTATGGATGAAAAAACCTGATAACGTTGCTGAAATTAAAGTTGGTATGGAAGCACGTTCGGTTGAAACATCCAAGTACAAAGGTTATGAAGATAAATATGCGGTAGCCGGTTCATACTGGCCACCACAGTACACCATCATGAAAGGTGACACATTAGAGCCACTTAAAATTGTCGGTACACGTGGTATGACAGTGGATACACAGGAATATCACCCTGAACCTCGGGTTGCGGCGATTGTAGGCTCTCATGAAAAGCCTGAATTTATTATCAATGTTAAAGAAACAGGCAAGATTTTGATGGTGAATTATTCTGACCTTGATAACCTTCAAGTCACAACTGTTAATGCTGCCCGTTATTTACATGATGGTGGTTGGGATTCAACGCTGCGTTACTTCCTGACAGCTGCGAACAAGTCCAACAAGATCGCCGTAGTGGATTCAAAAACTTCCAAGTTGGCAGCGATGATTGATGTTGGCAAGATTCCTCACCCAGGTCGTGGTGCAAACTTTAAGGATCCAAAATATGGCCCTGTCTGGGCAACCAGTCACTTAGGTGATGATACGATTTCCGTAATCGGTACTGATCCTAAAAAGCATAAAAAGAATGCCTGGAAAGTGGTTCGTACTCTAAAAGGCCAGGGTGGTGGTTCGTTGTTTATCAAGACCCATCCAAAATCCAGTCACTTATATGTGGATACTCCTTTGAATCCAGATACCAAAATAAGCCAATCGGTTGCGGTATTTGATTTAAAAAACCTCGACAAGCCTTATAAGGTTCTACCCATTGCGGACTGGGCTAAGTTGGGTGAAGGTCCTAAACGTATTGTGCAACCTGAGTTTAATTACAAAGGTAATGAAGTCTGGTTCTCTGTGTGGAGTGGAGCGAAACAGGAATCAGCCATTGTTGTTGTCGATGATAAAACGCTGAAGCTGAAAAAAGTTATTAAAGACAAACGTCTGGTAACTCCAACGGGTAAATTCAATGTATATAACACCATGCATGATGTTTACTAACAGGGTGTTTACTATGCGCGAATGATAGCTAAGTGGATTGGCGGGGGTGGCCCCCCGCCTAATCTTTAAAAACTTAAATTCAGTGGGTAATGTGATGAAGCAACCAGCAAAAGTGTATTTAGTCGGTACTGGCCCTGGCGACCCTGAGTTATTAACGGTTAAAGCACTACGTCTTTTACAGACTGCCGATGTGGTCATCTACGACCGATTGGTATCCGAAGCCATTCTAGAACAGATTCCTGTAGGTGTGAGTCGGATTTACGTTGGCAAACAGACCGATTATCACCCCTTGCCGCAGGAAGAGATTAACCAGTTATTATTAAATCTTGCCGAAGGACAGCAACGTACGATTGTCAGGCTGAAAGGTGGTGATCCTTTTGTGTTTGGCCGTGGTAGCGAGGAAGCACTGCTGTTGGCAAAACAGGGTATCGCATTTGAGATCGTGCCGGGTATTACCGCTGCATCTGCCTGTAGCACTTATGCGGGCATTCCTCTGACACATCGTGGTCTGGCAAAAGGAGTGCAGATCGTTACCGGACATAGCCAGGCAAACCTGCCATTAGATCTAGACTGGAAGTCATTGTCCGATGCCGATAAAACTATCGTTATTTATATGGGGCTGGCCAATATTGAATTAATTAGCCGTAAATTACTGGAAGCGGGACTTGCTGCTGATACCCCGGCAGCAGCTATTCAAAATGGGACTTCCTCGCGCCAACAACGTGTGTTGTCGACCTTATCCATGTTGCCGACGGACACCCGAAAAGCAATGTTACAGCCACCGGTAATTTTCGTGATTGGAAAAGTCGTATCACTTGCTGATTCGCTGGACTGGTTTGTGACGGACGAGACAATGGATGACTGCTTTGCTGACAAGGGTCAAACATTGCATGGTTAAGCATAATAACCAGCTATTAAAATTATTATTAACAATAGCTATGTTTATGTTTTATGTGACGGGTTATGCCGGTGATACTTACCAAAACATAACTGAACAACGCCGTGCTGAATTACATAACCTGTTAATACAGGATTGTGGTTCCTGCCATGGAATGACCATGAAAGGTGGGTTGGGACCGGCATTAACCCCTGATGCATTGAAAAATAAATCACGTCAAACCATTGAAATGACGATCCTGCAGGGTCGCCCAGGCACCCCCATGCCACCATGGCAATCTATTTTAAGTAAAGAAGAAGTTCGCTGGTTAGTTGATGCGTTATATGTGGGTGTCACACCATGAGCATGGTTACAAAATCAGTGTTACTGGTTTTTTTGTTAAGCATGTCAGTGGCATGTACCACCTTGCGTGGCACGGGTGATCTGGGTGTGGTTATTGAGCGCGGAAGCGGCAGTGTACAGATTGTTGATACAACACAGCGCATATCACTTAAGCAGGTTAACGGTCTGGGTGACCTGTCTCATGCTTCGATTGTTTACTCTCGTGATGAACGTTATGCATATGTGTTTGGACGAGATGGCGGCTTGACTAAAGTTGATATTCTTAAAGGTGAGATTAGCAAGCGGATTATTCAGTCAGGTAACAGTATCGGTGGTGCCATTTCACAGGATGGAAAACTGGTGGCGGTTTCGAATTATAAACCGGGTGGGGTGAAAGTTTTTGACTCTAATACGCTTGAGCTGGTTGCTAATATTCCGGCGATCTATGGCGATACTAATCAGCAATCTAAAGTAGTTGGTCTAGTTGATGCGCCGGGACAACGTTTTGTATTTTCTCTTTATGATGCCGGTGAAATCTGGCTTACCGATTTTAGTAGCGGCAAAGCAGAAACAACGCGTTATAAAAATATTGGTCGTCAGCCTTATGATGGTTTGATCTCACCTGATGGTCGTTATTATATTGCGGGCCTGTTTGGTGAAGATGGTCTGGCTGTTCTGGATTTATGGCATCCGGAAAAAGGTGTTAAACGTATTTTAAGTGATTACGGTCGTGGCAGTAAAAAAATGCCGGTCTATAAAATGCCTCATCTGGAAGGCTGGGCAATGACAGAAGACTATGCATTTTTACCTGCGGTTGGTCGTAACCAAGTGTTAGTCGTTAATCGACGCAACTGGAAACAGGTTGCCAGTATTACAGTACATGGACAGCCAGTGTTTGTCATGGCTCGTCCTGATGGCCGACAAGTATGGGTAAATTTTGCCTATCCACGTAATGATACCGTACAGGTCATCAGCACTGAGCAATTACAGATTCTGAAAACACTTAAACCTGGCAAGGCCGTTTTGCATATGGAATTCACATCTCGCGGTGAGCAAGTCTGGGTTTCAGCTAGAGATGCCGGGAAGGTTACGGTTTATGATACGGAAAGCTTTAATGCAATCACGACACTACCCATGAATAAACCAAGTGGTATTTTTTTTACTAACCGTGCACATCGCATAGGATTATAAGTCAGCTGGAGTGTGTTATGCATAAAACGAACTCTGACATTAATCAATTTAATAGATATCAGCTTGGCAATCTGGAAAAACACTTGTTAAATGATTTTCAGCACGGGTTGCCATTAGTATCGCGTCCCTTTCAGGCGATTGCAGAAAAATTAGGTGTCAGTGAAGATGTGATTATTAAAACCTTAAACCAATTACAAGAGCAGGGGTTTGTAAGTCGAGTTGGCGCGGTATTTCGTGCTAATAGTGTTGGTGCCAGCACATTGGCCGCGATGTCGGTACCAGAGAGTCAATTGGAAGAAGTTGCAATGATGATTAATGGTTATAGTGAGGTTAATCATAACTACCAGCGTGAACATCATTTCAATCTATGGTTTGTGCTGACGGCGAGCAACGATCAGGAATTAAATAGTGTGCTTGATGATATTGAACTGCGAAGTGGTCTCCCTGTCATGTATTTACCCATGATAGAGGATTATCATATTGATCTGGGATTCGATTTGAAATGGACATGAAAGTCAAACTACGTCTACCAGCATTACCTGACCAGGCTATACTGGATGAACGGGATCAGGCCTTGGTTTCTGTAATCCAGACAGGATTACCATTGAGTGCTACGCCTTATGCAGATCTGGGTAAACAGCTGGGTATTGCTGAGAATGAGGTCATTACTCGCCTGCAAAGCCTAACTGATCAAAACGTGATTAAACGTTTTGGTGTCGTAGTACGACATCATGAGCTGGGGTATCGTGCTAATGCCATGGCTGTTTGGAATATTCCTGATGAACGTGTGCGTGAGCTGGGGCCCTGTATGGGGCAGTTTGAATTTGTTACCTTATGTTATCAACGTCCACGCCGTTTGCCGGACTGGCCTTATAACCTGTTTACGATGATTCATGGACAGGATCGCAATGATGTACTCATGAACATACAAACATTAATTGAGCGTTGTAGTTTGGAAAAGATTGAACATGAAGTTTTGTTCAGTACGCGTCGTTTTAAGCAGCGTGGCGCCATTTATCGTAAATTTGCCAGCAGTAAAACGGTAGCTGAGTAATGGATGAAATAGATCGCAGTATTGTTAACACATTACAAGTGGGTTTTCCGTTAACTGAAAACCCATATGCTGATGTTGCTGCGCAACTCGGTATTGATGAAAGTGAGTTATTGAATCGTTTGACAAGGTTATTGGATGAAAAAATATTAACGCGTTTTGGGCCAATGTATGATGCACAAAAAATAGGTGGGGCATTCAGTCTTGTCGCGGTTCAGGTCCCAGAAAAGAGTTTTGATAAAGTCACTGAAGTAGTAAATAGTTACCCTGAAGTTGCACACAATTATCAACGTGATCATGATTTTAATATGTGGTATGTGCTGGCAACAGAGACGCCGGTACAGATTGATGAAGTTAATCGTGACATAGAAAAACGCACCGGCTTAAAAGTTCTGAATATGCCCAAGCTGGAAGAGTATTTCATTGGGCTGCAGTTACAGGTTTAAAGGTGATGAATAGCGTCACAGTACAACAAGCTTCAGGGCAAGGGCAGGATATGAATCTTGATGAGCTTGATCGGAAAATTATTCATGCCACGCAGTCCGGATTACCACTTGCATCACGGCCTTATGACATGATTGCCCGGCGCATAGGTATTACTGGTGACGAAGTTAGACAGCGTATGCTTAATATGCAACAACAGGGTATTATTCGTAGGATTGCGGCGGTGCCAAATCATTATGCGCTGGGTTATAAAGGTAACGGTATGACGGTATGGAATGTGCCGGATGAGCGTATATCTGAACTTGGTCCACTGGTAGGCGCCCTGGATTTTGTCAGTCATTGTTATCACCGGCCAAGGTACTTGCCTGACTGGCCTTATAACCTGTTTGCCATGGTGCATGCTCATGATCGCGAACAAGCTTTACTGTTAGTTGATAAAATCGCTGATTTGCTGGGTGAAGCGGATCGTGGTCATGATGTACTATTTAGTTGTCGAATCCTGAAAAAAACCGGCATGCGCCTGTTTACCTGAGGGGTCTTTGGGAGTTAAAAATGTTTCGTATTAGCCAGTATATGCGCGAGCTAAAAAATCCGACTCCACTGGGTGTCAAACGTAACCCACCCGGACCGGTGGTCATATGGAATCTGATTCGACGTTGTAATCTTACCTGTAAGCATTGCTATTCTATCTCAGCCGACAAAGACTTTCCCGGTGAACTAAACACCCAACAAGTTTTTGATACGATGGATGATCTTAAAAAATTCAAAGTACCAGTACTAATTTTATCCGGTGGTGAACCGTTATTACGGCCAGATATTTTTGAAATTTCCAAACGTGCCAAGGACATGGGCTTTTACGTAGGGCTATCAACCAACGGTACATTGATCGATGAGTCCAATATCGATGCCATCGAAGCTATTGGTTATGACTATGTTGGTATTAGTATTGATGGTGTTCGTGCAACTCATGATATGTTCCGTCGTAAACAGGGTGCGTTTGATGAATCCATGCATGGCATACGCCTATGCCATGAAGCCGGAATTAAGGTGGGCATGCGTTTTACGCTTACCATGGATAATGCGCATGAGTTACCCGAGTTACTGAATATCATGGACCAAGAGCACATTGATAAGTTTTATCTATCCCATTTAAACTATGCAGGACGTGGTAACAAGAACCGTAAAGATGATGTGGTACATCAGTTGACCCGTAATGCGATGGATTTGTTGTTTGATACCTGCTGGCAGGATGTCGAGTCAGGACGTGATAGAGAGTTTGTGACAGGCAATAACGATGCAGATGGTGTTTATTTATTATACTGGATTGAAAAGAATTTTCCGGATAGATTGGAACATATGCGTGCAAAACTCACGCAATGGGGTGGCAACTCTTCAGGGGTAAACATTTCAAATATTGATAATTTGGGTAATGTGCATCCGGATACGTTTTGGTGGGATCATTCATTAGGAAATGTCAAAGAACGTCATTTTTCAGAAATTTGGCAAGATCGTTCTGATCCATTAATGGATGGTTTAAAATCACAACCACGACCATTAGAAGGTCGATGTGGTGAATGTAATTATCTTGATGTGTGCGGTGGGAATACGCGCGTGCGTGCATACCAGCTAACCGGTAATTTTTGGGCCGAAGATCCAGCCTGTTATCTCAGAGATGAAGAAATTGGCGCGGTAAGTTCACAGGAACGTTTACAGGTAACGCCATGGTCACGTCAATCCAGACAAGCATGATTTTTTATTGTTGGCGACATAAGTCGTAATATGATAACAACTATTATGAAGAAAACACCGTTTGCCACTATTGTTATATGTTTTTTATTGCTCAATGCGAACACTAGTAATGCAGAACAGGCGTCCACTCTCAAACTATATAACCAGCACTGCGCAAGTTGCCATGGAGCTGATCGTTTAGGTGGCATGGGGCCAGCCCTGTTACCCGAAAGCTTGAAACGGTTACGCAAAAAAAAGGCCCTCGGTGTTATTGAAAAAGGTCGTGCGGCCACACAAATGCCAGCCTTTGGCAGTAGCTTGACGGCTGAACAAATACAGACCCTAGCTAATTATATCTATACACCTTTAGCCGGTGTTCCCAACTGGGGAATGGCTGAAATAAAAAAGTCCCACCTTATTAATTACCCATCAGGTAGCCTGGGTGACAAGCCCGCATTTACAGCCGATATGCTTAACCTGTTTATCGTGGTTGAACTAGGTGATCATCATGCGACACTACTAGATGGTGATAAATTTGAACCGATTCATCGTTTTAAAACCCGCTTTGCATTACATGGTGGTCCCAAGTTTTCTCCTGATGGGCGTTATGTTTATTTTGCTTCACGTGATGGCTGGATCAGTAAATATGATATCTATAATCTGAAAACCGTGGCTGAAATAAGGGCAGGAATAAATACGCGTAATTTAGCAGTATCAGGTGATGGTAAGACTGTATTAGTTGGAAACTATTTACCGCATACGCTGGTGGTTCTGGATGCAGAAAACCTTCAGCCCATAAAGATTATCCCGGTTAAAGATAAAAACGGCAAAACTTCGCGGGTGAGTGCGGTTTATGCGGCAGCACCACGTAATAGTTTTATTGTCGCCTTAAAAGATATTCCTGAAGTCTGGGAGATTTATTACAACGATGAACATGAGCCTGTCTATTCCGGTTTGGTACATGACTATCGCCATGGTGAAGGTATTGAGGAGAAGGGAGCATTTCCGATTCGACATATTCCACTAGATGATTACCTTGATGATTTTCAGTTTGACCAGTCTTATACCCATTTGATGGGCGCTGCTCGCAATGCAAAGAATGGTCAGGTGATAAATCTTAATATTCGTCGCAAAGTAGCCGAACTTGAATTAACTGGGTTACCTCATCTGGGTTCGGGGATTACCTGGCAATACAAAGGTCGTCCTGTGATGGCATCACCAAACTTCAAGAAAGCTGAAATTAGTGTCATTGATATGACAACCTGGAAAACTATAAAACGAATAAAAACACTCGGCCCAGGCTTTTTTATGCGCAGTCATGAAAATTCACCGTATGCCTGGGCCGACGTGTTTTTTGGACCTAACAATGAAGCTGTGCATGTTATTGATAAACAGACACTGGAAATTGTTAAAACATTGAAACCTTCACCAGGTAAAAATGCAGCACATGTTGAATTTGATCGCTATGGTAAACATGTCCTGCTTAGTATCTGGGATATGGAAGGTGAATTGATCGTTTATGATGCCAATACATTAAAAGAAATCAAGCGGCTGCCAATGAAAAAACCATCAGGTAAGTACAATGTGTATAACAAGATAAAACGTTCATCCGGCACTAGTCATTAACTTTATATATTCATACCATCAGTATTAGACTACAACATCAGTTCAGTTAGCCTCGAAAACCAAGAACTCTGCCCCTTGATGCCCTGGTAGGCTCGATGGGATGGGCGGTTGTCGATCAGGGGCCAGGCATGCGCCTAAAGAATCCCGAGAAAATTTTGCGCACAGATTTTTGGCAATATTTGTTGTGTACGGTACTTTGGGGGGCTTAATTTTGCTAATCAGAAGGGGGATCTTAGGTGCGGTATTAGTCCAGTTTCAGAGCCACTTAGAGCGACCTGAAGACACGGGTCGAGATCGGAGGAATTGTGTGCACAGATAGCAAAAATCCCTGTATACTGAGTGCCTTACGGTGGTCTGGGAGTATTTTGTGAAAAATCAAAATGGTGCCGAGGAGAGGACTTGAACCTCCACGGGGTTACCCCCACTAGCACCTGAAGCTAGCGTGTCTACCAATTTCACCACCTCGGCTAAGATGGAAATATATCAACGCCGCGCACTTTAACGGGAACCAAAGTTCCTTGTCAATTCAAACGTATTAACGAAAAGAAAATAACGGAAAAAATTACACAATATATGTCTAAAAAAGCCAAAGATTCCAATGCTGTTGACGATCCTCATGCTAAAAGAGAAGCAGCAAAATATGAAAACCCGATCGTCAGTCGAGAATTTATCCTCGAATTCCTTGAAGTATCGGGGGTTCCGCTAAAACTGGATGAAATAGCCTCGCATTTCAAACTCTCTAGCGACACCGATAGGACGGCACTGCATCGGCGTCTGCGGGCCATGGAACGGGATGGGCAGATCCTGTTTAACCGTCGGCGACGTTATTGCCTGGCCAGTAAAATGGACCTGATTACTGGCCGCGTGATTGGTCATCCCAGTGGTTTTGGTTTTCTGGTACCGGAAAAAGGCGGCGATGATCTATTTTTATCCAATCGTGAAATGCGATCTTTGATGCATAGCGACAAAGTCGTTGTGCGCGAAGTCGGTCGTGATAAGCGTGGTCGACGCGAAGGTGTTCTTGTTGAGGTCCTGGAACGCGGCATACAGCATGTCGTGGGGCGTCTATTTATTGAAAGTGGTATGGGGTTTGTCGTTGCCGATAATAAACGTATTCATCAGGATATTCTCGTTGCAAAAGAGGGTTTTAATGGTGCGAAGCACGGACAAATTGTTTCGCTCGAGATAACTGAACACCCTACCAGGCATCGGCAGGCTATTGGTATAGTTGACGAGATCATCGGTGATCATATGGCACCGGGAATGGAAATCGATATTGCGATTCGAAACCATGATCTCCCTCAAAAGTGGCCCGATGCGGTTAAAAACCAGATTAGCAACCTTACCGATGAAGTCTCTGAGCAAGATAAACAAGGCCGTGAAGATATCCGTCATTTGCCCTTAGTCACTATCGATGGTGAAGATGCGCGTGATTATGATGATGCAGTATATTGTGAAAACGATGGCAAAGGCTGGCGATTGATTGTTGCGATTGCGGATGTTTCGCATTATGTAAAACCAGGTACGGCGCTGGATGAGGAGGCAATCAATCGCGGTACCTCGGTATATTTTCCTGAGCGGGTGATTCCCATGTTGCCGGAGATTATTTCTAATGGACTCTGTTCGTTGATGCCATTAGTTGATCGTCTGTGCATGGTGTGTGATATGAAGTTGAGCGCCAGTGGAAAACTTGAGAGCAGTCGGTTTTATCCTGCGGTTATGCATTCACATGCAAGGCTGACCTATTCTAAGGTCGCAGCGATGTTGGTCGATGATGATCCAGTATTACGTGATGAATACAAAGCTATCTTGCCAGATCTGGAAAATTTATATACGTTGTTCAAAATTTTATTAAAGATTCGCGAAGCGCGTGGTGCGATTGAGTTTGAATCCACCGAGACACGTATTGTCTTCGGTGAAAATCAAAAGATTGAACAGATTGTGCCTGTTTACCGCAATGATGCCCATCGTCTGATTGAAGAGTGTATGTTGATGGCGAATGTGGCAACAGCTGAGTATCTTGAAAAAAATGATATTCCAGCGTTGTATCGTAACCATGAGCCGCCTGGCGAGGAAAAGCTGGCTGATTTACGTGAGTTTCTATCTGAGACAGGTTTACAACTCGATGGTGGAACTGAGCCGGAACCCAGACACTATAAAAAATTGTTAGGCGAAATTCAGGATAGACATGACTCGCATCTTATTCAGACCGTGTTGCTGCGCAGTTTAAAACAAGCTGTCTATGCAGCCGGTAATCTTGGCCATTTTGGTCTTGCTTATGATGCCTATGCGCACTTTACCTCACCGATTCGTCGTTATCCTGACTTGCTTGTGCATCGCGCTATTCGCCATGTTTTATCGAAGCAGCCGATCGATAGTTTCCGTTATTCTTTTGCAGATATGGATCAGTTTGGTGATCATTGTAGCGTCACCGAACGTCGTGCCGATGAGGCGACACGGGATGCAACCGACTGGCTTAAGTGCGAATACATGCTCGATAAGCTGGGCGAAAAATATGAAGGCGTGATCACGACCGTAACTAGTTTCGGCATTTTTGTGGAACTAAAAGACATCTATGTTGAAGGCCTGATTCACATTACGGCACTTAAGCAGGATTACTATCATTATGATGCGGTACATCACCGGCTCATCGGTGAGCGTACGGCCAAGATATATCGTCTGGGTGATCCGATTAATGTTGTAGTTGCCCGGGTTGATCTTGATGAAAAGAAAATGGATTTTGATCTGGCTGATGACCAGCCTGTGGTGAAGCAGTCGTATGTGAAACCAAAGGGTAATAGGCAGCCATCAGATGAAACGCGCGGCCAAAAAGGTAAGTACGGTAAAAAGAGCGCGGGCAAAAAGAAATCAGACCAGAAGAAATCAGACCAAAAGAAATCAGACAAGAAAAAATCGAATAAAAAGAAGACCAGCAAGAAAAAAACCAGTCAATATCGGGGCAAGAAGAAGTCGGCCAAAAAAAAGGCCAACAAGAAAAAAATAAGCAAGAAAAAGACCCGCTAAAAAAAGACAAGCTAGAAACGTAAGTAGTATTAATTTATGGCAAAACCTTCCAGTTACTATATATATGGGTTGAATACGGTGCTCGCTGTTCTCAATCATTCTCCGGAGCGGGTCCTGGTGCTGACCTTTGATAGTGGCCGCAAGGATGATCGTATCCAAAGCGTTAAACAACTTGCTCAGCAATTGGGTCTGACTATCCAGAGCAAAGATAGCCGTAGTTTTGAAAGACAGGTGGGAGACGTGAATCACCAGGGTGTAATGGCCGAGGTAAAACCAGCGGCGGCATTAAAAGAACAGGCCCTGTTTTCTCAACTTGATGCCCTGACGTCACCCCCCTTGTTGTTATGTCTTGATGGCGTGCAGGACCCGCATAATTTGGGTGCCTGCCTTCGCACAGCCGATGCTGCTGGCGTGCATGCAGTGATTGCGCCTAAAGACAGAGCATGCAGTCTCACGGCAACCGTTAGTAAGGTCGCCAGCGGTGCCGCCGAAGTGATTCCGTTTTATGCAGTGACGAATCTCGCTCGTTGCCTACGTGAAATTAAACAGCAGGGCATCTGGTGTATCGGTCTTGCTGGTGAAGTGCCGGGTTCCTATTACGATCAGAAACTCACCGGGCCACTCGCGATAGTGATGGGTGCCGAGGGCAAAGGTCTGCGTCGTCTCACCCGTGAGACCTGCGATGAACTGACTCATTTACCAATGCTTGGCAGCGTCAGCAGCCTGAATGTCTCGGTCACTGCCGGGGTCGCGTTATTTGAGGTTGTACGTCAAAGACAGCAGTAATTGTCTCCAAATAAGCGCCTTTTGGCTCAAAATCTACTTAGCCCCGATTTTGGCCAATATTTACGCTCAAAAGTGGTAAAACTGGCTTCCAGACGTTGCCTGGGGCCGCCAAATTCCGTAGAATCCGCCGCTCACAACGGTTGTTGCCTGTCTTTGGGCATTGGCCGTTCTCTGCTCCACTGCCCACGATCATATTAATGGCTGGCGGGGGGCTGTAACCAAAGGGAAATACAATGCGACACTATGAAATCGTGTTTCTGGTCCACCCTGATCAGAGCGAGCAGGTCCCTGCCATGATTGATCGTTATAAAGCGATTATTGAAGGCAAGGAAGGCAAAATCCACCGTCTTGAAGACTGGGGTCGTCGCCAACTAGCTTATACCATCCAGAAGATTCACAAAGCACATTATGTGCTGATGAATATCGAGTGCAATCAAGAAGCACTGGATGAACTCGAGAGTGCCTTCCGTTTTAACGATGCGGTTTTACGTCACATGACGTTAAAACTCGTCAAGGCAGTTACTGAAGCGTCTCCCCTGATCAAACGTGAAGATGATCGTGTTGCCCCGCGAGTAGCGGCGGCACCTGTGGAAGATAAGGCTAAACCAGCTGATAGCGAGACACCTGCTAGCAGCGATGACGGCGATACAGCCGCTGCATAACGGGAAGGAGATTAAACATGGCACGCTATTTTCGTCGTAAGAAATTCTGTCGTTTTAAGGCCGAAGGCATTAAATATATCGACTATAAAGACATTAATTTGTTAAGAAATTACATCATGGAAAACGGTAAGATCGTTCCCAGTCGTATTACGGGCACCAGCGCAAAATACCAGCGTCAGCTCTCTACGGCTATCAAGCGCGCGCGTTTTCTTGCCTTAGTACCCTTTTGCGATGCGCATAAGTAATTAGCCGGAGATAAGAGAATGGAAATTATTCTATTAGAGAAAGTTGCCAACCTGGGTGATTTAGGTGATAAGGTCAATGTAAAAGGCGGTTATGGTCGCAATTACCTGATTCCGCAACAAAAAGCGGTTTCGGCAACCAAGGCAAATATTGAAAAGTTTGAGGCACGTCGTGCTGAGCTGGAAAAAGCAGCGGCTGAGACTCTGGCCGAGGCACAAGCCCGCGCTACGAAGGCAGCTGAAGTGGGTAGCATTACGCTAGCCTGTAACGCCAGTGAAGAAGGCAAGTTGTTCGGTTCTGTCGGCCCTGCCGATATCGCTGGCGCATTGACGGACGCGGGTTTCGCGGTTGAAAAAAGTGAAATCATTATGCCTGAAGGTGCGATTCACGCTGTTGGTGAGTTTGAAGTGACGGTGAGAACCCACACCGACGTAACACAAGCGATCAATGTCATGATTGAGGCTGCTGCTTAAGTCTGATTGACGAACATCGTAAGCCTATTAAAGGCCGTGGTGCTGTAATATTAAACTATTCAGCACCACGGCTTTTTTTATTCTTATTCGAAAGATGTCTGAAAGTAGCGTCTATAATTAGAAACAGGGAATCCATAGCTTATCGACAAGTTATACACAGGCTTGTCCACTGTCCAGCGACGTGACTTCTTGCTATTCTTCTCGGCAACGGATGGTTTATATGTTGAGCCTTCGATAGTAATTTTTATCCATTCATTAGGGGTCAATAGAACTGCACATGGCTGATCAGCTCTCATATCCGAAATCAACTACCAAAGATACCCAGATCGAAGGCATTAAACTTCCCCCTTTCTCGATTGAAGCTGAACAGGCCGTGTTAGGCGGCTTAATGCTGGATAACATGGGCTGGGACAAAGTCGCCGATGTGATCACCGAGGAAGATTTCTACCGGCGAGACCATCGCCTGATTTACGGGGCGATTGCTCATTTAGCTAATGCCAGCCAACCCTGTGATGCGGTCACCCTGTCTGAGTGGCTGGACAAACATAATGAACTCGATAACGTCGGCGGGCTGAGTTATTTAGGCTCTCTCGCTAATAACACACCGTCAGCCGCCAATATCAAGGCCTATGCCGATATCGTGCGCGAGCGGTCGGTGTTGCGTAACCTGATCAGTGCATCCAATGACATCAGTAGCACAGCCTACAACCCTGAAGGCCGCAGCAGCCAGGAAGTTCTGGAAATAGCAGAACAAAGGGTATTTGAAATTGCGGACAAAGGTGCCCGGGGACGTTCAGGCTTCAAAGGCATGAAGACGCTATTGACCAGTGCCGTAGATACGATTGACAAACTCTTCCAGCTCGATAGTCCCATTACGGGCGTGCCTACTGGTTTTAAAGATTTTGATGAGCAAACGGCGGGTCTGCAAAACGCTGATCTTGTGATTGTTGCGGGTCGCCCCTCGATGGGTAAGACCACCTTTGCGATGAACATTGTTGAGAATGCCGCTATTAAGCACAAGAAGTCAGTGGCGGTGTTCAGTATGGAAATGCCAGGTGAATCTCTTGCCATGCGGATGATGTCTTCACTGGGTCATATTGATCAGCACAAGATCCGCACCGGTAAGTTGGGCGATGAGGATTGGCCTCGTCTAACCTCAGCGGTGGGCATCCTGTCTGAGGCAAAGATCTTTATCGATGACACGCCGGCGATGTCTCCCAGTGAGGTGCGAGCACGCTCAAGACGTATTGCTCGAGAGCATGGTTTAGATCTGATAGTGCTGGACTATATCCAACTCATGCAATGTTCGCCGGGTTCTTCAAGAGAAAACCGTGCGACGGAAATCTCTGAGATTTCGCGAAGCCTCAAAGCCCTGGCAAAAGAATTAAATGTCCCTGTAGTGGCCCTTTCACAGCTTAACCGTTCCCTTGAGCAACGTCCGAATAAACGCCCTGTCATGTCAGATCTGCGTGAATCGGGCGCGATCGAGCAGGATGCAGATGTGATTACCTTTATCTATAGAGATGAAGTGTATAACGAAGACTCACCCGACAAGGGCACGGCCGAGATTATTATTAGTAAACAACGTAATGGCCCTATCGGAACCACACGTCTGACCTTCCTCGGGCAGTACACTCGGTTTGAAAACTTTATTAGCAATCCCTCGTTTAATAATAACGAGGGCTTTTCATGACCCGCGCCACCCGCGCTGAGATCAACCTTTCTGCTTTGCGACACAATCTTCAGGTCGCACGCTCACATAGTCAGTCCAAACAGATGGCGATCATCAAGGCCAATGGTTATGGTCACGGTATCGTCGAGGTCGCTCGTGCACTCTCTGATGCCGATGGCTTCGGCGTCGCTACTATCGGTGAAGCGATTACTTTGCGAGAGTCAGGCGTGTATCAGCCCATCTTATTGCTGGAAGGATTTAACCGTCCGCAAGATTTATTGCTGATGTATTCCTATAAGCTGCAAAGCGGGATTCACAGTGAAGAGCAAATAAAAATATTAGAACAACATGCCAGTAAACCTGTCCATGTCTGGTTGAAAGTCGACACCGGCATGCATCGTTTGGGTTTTGCTCCCGAGCAGGTCAGTTCAATACATAAACGCCTGGCCACAATAGATAACGTACAACAACCGATTAATCTGATGACACACTTTGCCTGTGCGGATGATCGTCAGTCAGACTACACCACACAACAGATCAAGCAATTTTCAGACGTGACCAAAAAATTTGATCAGGCTGAAAAAAGTTTGGCCAATTCAGCGGGTATCCTCGGCTGGCCAGATACTCATGCTGACTGGGTGCGTCCAGGCATTATGCTTTATGGCGGCTCACCGTTTGTAAATGGCAAGGCAGCAGAACATGATCTGAAGCCCGTCATGACATTGAAGTCTGAAATTATCGCGATACATAACTATAAAAAAGGCGATAGCATCGGTTACGGGCAAAGTTATACCTGTGAAGCCGATATGCCCGTCGCCACCATTGCCATCGGCTATGGTGATGGTTATCCCCGTCATGCCACCTCAGGAACGCCGGTGTTAATCAACGGCGTGCAAGTGCCATTAGTGGGACGTGTATCAATGGACATGATCACAGTTGATTTGCGTGGTTATAAAAAAGCACAAGTCGGTGATGAGGTCACGCTATGGGGCGAAGGTTTACCGGTAGAGCTTGTTGCAGAGAAGGCCGGTACGATCAGTTATGAATTGTTTTGTGGAGTTACTCAACGGGTTAATTTTACTTACCAGTAGTATTGCTGATTTATTTTGAATGTGATGACTGCTTCCGACCCGTACCAGCCCTTCACCAAATTTCAGCGAAGGGCCGGTCTTACTGAAAGCAGCCATTTGGCTTCATATAATGATAGACTGAAGCCGCAACCCAAAGCGGTCATTTAGAAATTCTATTTGTTATTCCCATAACTAATTCTGTCTACATGTTGTATATCAGTTTCACAATTGCAACGTGATTTGCTCGGCAAAATTTTCAATATTAAAAGTAGTTTTATCGTAAACAATCTGACTAAAGTGATTTGAATCAACAGAACGAGCCAGTAATTATGGTACCGTGTTTCTACTTTTCTTCTTGCACATGTCAATAGGTATATTAAGACTAGATTGATCTTGAACCTTTATTTACTTAGGAGGCAGTAATGGAACTTGGCTATTTCCTAATACCAACCCATGCGCCTGAGAGAAAACCATACGACTGGAACCAGTATGATTTGCAGGCGCTTCGCTGGGGTGACGAGCTAGGCGTTAGCGAAGCATGGGTCGGCGAGCATTTTACGGTTGCTTGGGAGCCCAACCCTGCACCTGATCTGACGATTGCCCAGGCATTGCTCCAGACCGAACACATCAAGCTTGCTCCCGTTCACCTGTTACCGTATCACCATCCTGTCGAGCTGGCTCATCGGGTGGCATTCCTCGATCATCTGACGCAGGGGCGCCTGCAGCTTGGTGTCGGTGCCAGTGATCACATCGGTGACTTCATGGCGTTCGGCATTGATGGCCAGCACGGCGAAAACAACATCATGATGCGTGAGGCTCTCGATATCATGCTGGGAATCTGGGCGGCGAAAGGTGAATTTAAGTACAACGGCAAGTACTGGGATGTGCACATCCCGCCGGAGATGGTCGAAGGCAACTATCGCCATCATATGCACACCTTTACCAAGCCGCATCCACCGATCGGTGTACCGGTGATAGCGCCAGGGTCTGATGCGATCAAACTAGCCGGTTCACGTGGATACATGCCGTTGAGTATTCATCTCAATAACGCATACACAAACAATCACTGGGAGACTTATGTGGAGTCAGCAGACGCTGCAGGAATCAAACCCGATCGTAGGAAGTGGCGCCTTTACAATGAGATACTGGTTGCTGATACGGATGCGGAAGCAGAGCGCCTGGCCTTTGAGGGGCCGCTCGGTCGGGCTTGCCGTGAGTACCTATGGCAGTTCTGCAAAGCGTTCGGCTTCCTCAATCATTTGAAGCAAGATCCGTCGATGTCGGATGAGGAAGTAACGCCGGAATACTTAATGAAGACGATCTGGATTATCGGCTCTGTCGAAACAGTTACTGATCGGATTGTCGAGATGTATGAATCAACAGGCGGCTTCGGTACCTTGCTGTGGAATCCAACCGATTGGGGTGATCAACCAGAGCGTATGCATCATACATTGGAGTTGTTAACCAAAGAAGTGCTCCCGCGGGTGAACAAAAGAGTGAGGCCATTATAAATGAATATCCATAAACGAATGAATATTACCCAAGAAACCATTCTTCCAAAGTTTTTAATCGCATTACTCATGGTTTTTCTAACGCTTAACCATAATCTTTATGCTGCTGATCAAAATAGTGGGCTGCCGCCAATGCCAGCAAAACCATCACAGGAAGAAGCTGCTATGACTTTAAAAGAGATCAAACCCTGGCATCGATCACAGGAAGAGAAAGGGTTTGATATCTATCCTGGGGTCAAAATTTTTCCAAAAATTAATGGCAGTATGACCAATGGTGAATTTACAGGTCTGATAGAGAAAACTGCGTCTAATTATGTGGGTCATGCCCATGTTCACTATATTGCTTCTGAAACTATCGTTATGTTAGAAGGCCAAATGGAAATGCGCATCAGTGGTGAAGATATACTGCTCAAACCGGGAGACTGGGTTTATATTCCACCAGGCAATCCTCACTCACTTAAACCTGTAAATCGGAATGAAACCAAATTGATTCTTTTACATGTGCCGGGCGACCCAAATGAAGGAATGGGCGGTATTCCACCGTTACCACCCGAGGTGCTCTCCGATCCAGAAGTGGGTCTTAAGTATTATCACGATAATGTGCCGGACATTTATGCTGACTACGAGATGGGATTACCTGGCGAGAAGTGAAGTTTGACTCTATATCGAACCACCAAGTGCTTACTTGATGGTTAGGAGGGTGGCCGTACATAATGGTGGGAGCCATTTGTAAAAGAAAAGATGAATAAATAAACTCTACAAAAGGCACGATTGATTGCTAATATTGAACGTCAGCTTTTGGTCGAACTTTGCCTAATAGAGATTTTGTCTCTACGACTGCTTACGCTGATCAGCGGTCATTCACGAGGGATTGCTGAACTTCCGCTTCTGGCCGGAAGTTGCCATTTATAAATTAACAACTTTGGCGTTCTTTGCAAGATATGCTGTTCTTAGGAAGTCCAGGATATTACATTTATGGGAATTGGATTATCAACTTATACTCTATCCCAAAATTGACTACGCAAAAAAAACATTTAGTGGGGAAGGGGATGGAGAAA
>Ga0316206_1000392_pt1 | contig 64269 bp, 57 predicted proteins | sample 6monthpyrite_MG_FD_204942 | JGI IMG/M metagenome (GOLD analysis project Ga0316206, IMG submission 204942) | Microbial mat bacterial communities from mineral coupon in-situ incubated in ocean water Damariscotta River, Maine, United States -... | ecosystem: Environmental > Aquatic > Marine >...
CCCCCGGAAACTGATCACGGATCATAAAGGGAAACTCGGTTCGGTACAGCCCTACTCCTTCTGCCCCGCTCTTCAATGCAGGACTTATATCAGATATTAATCCGGTGTTTGCATGAAGAGGAACATGCACTCCATCTGTTGTTACAGAATCAAGATCACGTAAATCCATCAAATCCCTGGAAAGCGCTCGTTCATCTTTTTTAAGGCGCTTGTATTCGCTTGCTACTTGCAAGGATGGATTGACATAGACCTGACCGGAATAACCGTCAACGATCACATCCATGCCATCTATATGTACAACAGGTAGCTCACTTACTCCTAACACAGCAGGTATGCCCAGGGCGCGAGCCAGTATTGCAGTATGGGACGTGCCGGAGCCATGTACAGATACAATGCCGGCAAGTTTATTGGCGGGTATTTCTGCCAGTGTCGAGGCGCTAATTTCCTCTCCCACTAATATGCTATTGTTGGGATATGAGATATTATCTTGTGTTTTTTGTTCCAGCTTATTGAGAATACGATGGCCCAGGTCTCGTATATCTTCTGCACGTTCACGCAGATAAGGGTCTTCCATTTCACTAAAGACGCGAACATGAGAAGCAATTACCTCACGAAGTGAGCCAGGTGCCCAATTACCTGACTGTATACCTTTGCAAACATCACCTATCAGGCTGTCACCATCCAGCATCATCAGGTAGGCATCAAACAAGGCAATCTCTTCATCTGGCAGAAGGCCTTGCATATTTGTTACCAACGCTTTCACTTCCTGCTTTACCAGACTTACGGAATGTAGAAAATGTTCTTGCTCGGCTTTTGTATCTTCTATCTTGCGATCCGGAATAGTATTGATATCTGTTGTGGAGTGAATCACTATTGAGCGACCTATACCAACGCCAGGAGCGCCGGGTATACCCGTTAATGGGCGGTTACCAATAGGTTGCTGGTTTTTGGATTTAAGAATACCCCCACTGGCTTCAGCATGAATAATGGCAGCAGCAAGCTGGGCAGCTATGGTGATCAATAAGGTAACAGTTTCCTCGCTATAGCAAACAGCCTTGTATTGCCTTAATACCAGTACGCCTAATACCTTTCGATGGTGAATGATGGGCACTCCGAGAAAAGCATGAAAACGCTGCTCTCCGGTCTCGGCGACAAAAAGATAGTCTGGATGATCCGGGGCATTATCCAGGTTAAGTGGTTCCGCACGCCGTGCGACCAATCCAACCAGGCCTTGATTGAAACCAAAACGTGTTTTGCCAATTGAATTTTGTTTTAGTCCATCACTGGCCATTAATACCAGATCATCCGATTGATGATCAACCAGATAAATGGAGCATACATCCACAAGTATTGCAGACTTCACACGTTGCACAATTATAGTCAGCGCATGGTCAAGGTCCAAAGCTGAATTAACTTCCTGAATTATAGTGCGTAAAATATCAAGCATGTAACATCCATAATTAAATTATAAATATGCCATTAAGATAGATTGAGTGTCAGCCTTAAACATATATGGGTCAAGGAAAATAAAAAATGGTGAATTACGAACATTACGACTTTCCATCAGGCAACTTGCTTATGTTATGGCTGAGTGTTGATCAGATATATCCCGGATGGCAATACCATGTAACAGCCGTCCAAGGATATCCGTTCCGGTAATCACCCGTTTTTCTTTGGACCAGATGAGAATCAGATCTTCGTCTATTACATCATCCACCTCAGATTTAGGGTGTACCTTGAGTCTGGACAATACCTTGCCAAGCAGAGTGCTCGAGTCCTCTATGAGAATAGGACGATGACAATAAATATATGGATTGAATGGCTTGTTGCCAAACATTACTTCTCGTAGAAATGCATTGGCATTTAGAACCATGCCTGGTTTATTGCTTTCATCAACAATAATGACCCATTTTTTACCAGAACTATTGATATCAAGCAAAAAAGTATCATGGTTGTTACATTCAAAATCAGGGAATACAGGCATACCATCTTTTATGGGTAAACTAATAATACTGTCAGGTGCTACATGCTCGCCTTCCTGGGTAACGGCGATATCATCCAGAGCAAGGAAATTCATTGCTCCAATACCTTCCAGTCTGTCGATATCTGAATCTTCAGCTTCGATATGCTTGCGAATAACCATACGCAAATCCCGTTCCTTGAAATACCGAACACCCTCCTCGCCTAGCCACCAATCCAATACCATGGCGCTGGGTTTAGCTACAGGATAAAGAAGCATTTGGTAAAAACGTAATAATGGAGCCAGCAACGACCCCATGCGCATGGCATGTTTGGAAAAGTACGCTTGAGGTGCAATTTCACCAAAAAAAGTGATTAGGAAGGTTGAAAAGAAAAATGCTGCCACACCAGCCAGTACTGATTTGGATAGCAAGGTCAGTAAAACATTAATTGCAACATTGCCCCAGAGGATCGTAGTAAGAAGAAAATTGAAATCCTTACGCAGGGCAAGAATTTTTACTGCGGAGGAATTTCCAGTGGAGGCCTCGACTTCAAGCCGCAGGCGACTGATACCAACCAATGCCAGATTAAGTCCAGAGAAAATGGCTGACTGACTGATGCAAAACAGGATGCCAATCCAAATCAGTGTATTAGCTGATAATGATTCCATTTGTTGATTCCTAAAGATTGTTTTGATTAGACAATACTTTATCCTGAGTAAAAAAAGAATGATAATCTCATGTCATATTTGTTTTCCATGATGTTTAAACAGTGATTAGGATATTATGATTCTGAAGAACCAACACTGTTAATCAAGACAGATACTGGTAGCTATTCTTGAGTCAATAACGTGTTTTTAAACTAGTATATATTAATAATATAATCCATAATCAAAGACTGACAACAAAGCATTCAAGGCTTGGCCTATGAAACCCTGGACAGATTTCGATCAACTGGAATTAATTATACTGGAAAGACTCGATGAGTTGCAGGGGCTATTAATTACACCTCAATTCTGGTTGCAACTCGGCGTAATCCTGATGGTTTTTATTTTGGCACGCTGGTTGCTGACGCCACTGTTTCAGCGATTACTCAAACATCTTGGTGCTAGCAGTAGACGTGTAGCCAGTTTTAACAGTGTTATTGTTACTTTAAATGAATTTGCCAATACACTGGTGTGGCTGATATTGCAGTGGTTCGCTATCCAGGTCTATTTATTTCTGGATAAACCACATACTTTTCTAACGATCGTTGCCAGTCTACTCAGTGCCTGGCTGCTAATACGCATGGCATCCAAACTGTTTAAAAATGAGATTACTACGCGTATCGTTTCCACAGTAGCATGGACTTTCGCAATACTGAATATTTTTGGCGGACTTAAGCCTGTACTTGAATTAATGGATAGCATTTCGGTGACATTAGGGTCGGTACGGTTGTCGCCACTAATTGTGGCTAAGGCCGGTATTACTTTATGGATTTCTCTATGGCTGGCTAACGGGCTTGCAACAACGCTTGATCGTCGACTGGAAGGCACGAAAAATGTCACGCCAGCGATGCGGGTACTGGGTGTCAAGTTATTACATCTTGGCTTGATAACCGCCGCTTTTCTGATTACTTTTTCAGCTGTGGGTATCGACCTGACCGCATTGGCTGTTTTCGGTGGAGCTCTGGGTGTCGGTCTGGGTTTCGGGTTACAAAAAATATTTTCCAATCTGGTCAGTGGTGTCATCCTGCTCATGGATCGCTCCATTAAACCTGGTGATGTTATAGCTGTAGGTCAAACCTTTGGCTGGATCAATCATTTGAGCGCGCGCTATGTGTCGGTAATTACACGTGACGGTATTGAACATCTGATCCCTAACGAGGTTTTAATTACCGAACGCGTAGAAAATTGGTCATTCAGCAATAACCTTGTACGACTAAGGGTTCCTATAGGTATTTCTTATAAAGCGGATGTACGTCTGGCTATAAAACTCTGTGTGGAAGCTGCCGAAGCAACGCCACGTATTTTATTAAAACCCGAACCCAAATGCCTGTTAAAAGGTTTTGGTGACAGTTCGGTCGATCTCGAATTACGAGCGTGGATCGACGATCCATCCAATGGGCGAGCCAATGTCTTGAGTGAAGTCCTGCTAGGTGTCTGGGATCGCTTTCACGAACAGGGTATAGAAATCCCGTTCCCACAACGTGACCTGCATTTACGTAGTGGATTTGATCAGCTAAACGAGCATCCAGATAAACAGACAAATAAAGGAGAGCCATTATGATGCAGTTTATGTTGTGCCATGATAATAAAACGGTGGTCGGTGGTAAGGAACTGCTAGAACAATGGCGCGATACATCACATAGCTGGATCTGGATAGATCTGTATGATGAACCGGCAGAAGAAGAAAGTGCTTTTCTTGCAAAACATTTCAACCTGGACAGCGGCACCATTAGCGAAGCACAGCGAAATCGACATCCGCCAAGTTTTGAGGCATTTAAAGAATATATATATCTGTTGCTGAAGCCTCTGGATGCAGAATCCGACTCACTTGATTTCAACACTCTTCAGTTGGCCTTTTTTGCGAGTGATCGATTTCTGGTAACGCGACATTCCAGGGAATCACCCTATCTGACAAGGTTATGGCAGGCCATGGAACATGATGGTTGCTCAGATAAAACCCCTGTCTCCATGGTGGTTGCCATGAGCAGACGAGTGACACAACGTTATGGAAATATATTACTGGATCTTGAGCAACGGCTTGATGTAATCGAGGACGAACTATTCGATAGTCCTACTGACGCATTAATGAAAGAACTGGTTGGCTACAATACCGGTTTACGTAAAATGCATCGTATTCTTGCCTACTATGTTGATATTTTCGGAGCACTGCGTCAGCAAATGCATAAAACAAATAATCACCACCACGATGAGTTTGATGATATTTATGCACTAGTCGAACGATTTTATAGTCTTTCTGCCTTATATCAGAGTGTTATTACTGATCTAATTGAAGCCTATATCAGTCTTAATGGTCACCGCCTGAATCAGATTATGAAAGTGCTAACAATTGTCACCGTAATATTCGTACCCCTTACTTTGTTAGTTGGTATATATGGGATGAATTTCGAAAATATGCCGGAACTCAAAAGCAAACACGGTTATTATATATTGCTGTCAATCATGTCTGGTATTGTCGGACTTATGTTATATCTGTTTCGTCGCGTTCGTTGGTTGTAATAATCAATCTGTGCATATCCTTATCTTAATGCGAATGTTTGACGAGTAACAACATAAAGGCTTTTAGTTAATCCAGCGTATTAGATAGCTGTAATCAGCTATTATTCAAACACTGGCCGGTTCGGCATCATTCTCGCCGGGTGGCGGGGTTTCCTCTTCAGTGACTGTGTAGGGATCACTAAGATAACGCATAGCCTTGACCATCTGACGCGCCATACGTCGAATTCGACTGTTCTGTTCTTGCATAGCAATGACTGCCAGAATTGGCATACGGAGCTCCGCACCGGCAAGGAGTAATGCTTTTTTTACATTTTCATATGAGACTTGAACTTTTTCCTGTTGCACTTCACAGTCTGTAAAGGAAAATCCTTCCTGTTCTGGATTAGCCAGCTCCATCAAATGAACTACTTCAGAGCGATAATGTGTAACCTGCTCCTGTAATTCCGGATCATCAATAAAGTCAAGCTCAGCCTGCATCCTGGTAATCTCCAGTGCCTGTTCCGAACAGGCAAGCAGATGTTGTTCTGAGCGCAATAATTTTGCCAACTGCTCAGCAACTTCACCGCTAAGTAAATCTCTGCCCAGGCGGTTAATAAACTCGGCCACTGCATGAGTCAGCTTAACTACAACCATATGATCACTTGTTATTTGTTTACCCGGGCCGGATTCCGAGCTCAATGCTGCAAGCCCCATACGGCGTGTCACTGCAGCAATACGCGATAACTCCATTGTCAATGCATGCAGTGCTAATACTGGTGATACAGCAATATTCTTGTCGAGAAACTGAGGACGCCCTTCTATCTCCTCTTGTGTTACAAAACGTCGTTCCAGAAATTGGGCCATACGGGTACTGACAGGCCACATTAACAACACGCCGAGAATGTTGAATACAGTATGGAATAATGCCAGAGTCACTGTCGGAATTTCTTGCAGACCCAACAGTTTTCCTGTGGTGCTTACTAACCAGAAAAGTACAGGCAACATTAATAATGCAGCAATTCCGGTCACCAGGTTAAAAATAACATGCGCGGCAGCGACTCTTTTTGCATTTGGTGTTGCACCAATTACAGCAATCGCCGCAGTTGATGTTGTACCCAGATTGGTGCCAATCACCATGGCTGCGGCTGCATATAATCCAAGTACACCGCTTGAGACAGCTGTCAGTGTGATGGCAATAGCAGCACTTGATGACTGTGTAAGTACTGTCATAATGAAACCGATACCCAAAAATAACAATACGCCTAAAACGCCATCCAGCGTAATCTTTTCCAGGTTAATGGCAGTTGCCAGCCCCTCAAAGGCATCCTTTAATGCATCAATACCAATGAAGAATAAACCAAATCCGGCAAGTGCCAGCCCCAGCGATGCACGGCGACTATTGCCACCGGTGAGACGCAATATCATGCCTATGCCTATTAATGGCAATGCAAAGACTTCTACCTTGATATTAAAGCCTATGATAGCTACCAGCCAACCTGTCATGGTTGTGCCAATATTAGCACCATAGACAACTCCCAATGCCTGGTTCATGTTGAGCAATCCTGCATTGACAAAACCAATGGTCGCAACGGTAACAGCGCTGGATGACTGTACAATAGCAGTAATAGAAATCCCGCTTAAAATGCCACGCCACGTTGAGCGGGTCCATTTCCCCAGGAGGTTACGCAGCGCATGACCTGCAGCCAGTTTTAAGCCATCTGTGATCATGCCTACTGCCAGCATGAACAATCCCAGTCCACCTAATAGTAATCCAATAGTGACGATATACTGTGGCATTGTTTAAAGCATCCCGGAAAAAATTGTCGCAATCCCAAGAAAACTAAAGAACCCTACGACATCTGTAACTGTTGTGAGTATTATGGATGATGAAGATGCAGGGTCCTGGCCCAGTTTGGCAAGTACAATTGGAATGATGACGCCAGACACAGCAGCCAGGGACATGGCAAAAATCATAGATACACCAATCACCATTGCAAGCCCTTTTGAAGAACTCCAGACCCAGACACCAATTGCTGTTGTCAAGGCAATGGCAACACCATTTATAAAGCCAGCACCCAATTCCTTACGAGCAACTCTTAACCAGTGACTTGTTCCAATTTCGCGTAATGCCAGCCCCCGCATTGTGACCGCCAGGGCTTGTGCTCCGGTATTTCCTGATTGACCCGCTACTACAGGCAGAAGGACAGCAAGGGCAGTATACTTGGCAATCGTACTTTCAAATAGTCCAACCACTGCTGCAGCAAGGAATGCAGTCAACAGATTTATTTCCAGCCATGGCAAACGCTTTTTAACGACAAAACCAATTCGGGAAAGCGCACGCTCATCCTTGCTGGCACCGACCATGGTCAAAAGATCTGCGGTGCTATCCTCACGTACTGTATCAAGAAGTGCATCATAGCGAATGACACCTATAAGGCGACCACTTACATCTACTACAGGCAGATCTGTTATCTTGTATCTTTCGAATTGCTCTACTACCTCACTATGACTGGCGGTAGCCAGAACAGCGGCTTTAATCGGTTGAGAAAATGTTGCTAACTTGTCGGGTGAATCTGCTAGTGCAAGTCGATGAATCTCAATCAGGCTTTCAGGTTTGCCTTGATCATCAAGCAAATATAATTGACGAGTAAACCGTGGGCGTAATTTACGAATGCGATGCAAGGTTTCCCGCACAGTAAGATGAGAATAAAGAGGGATATAATGAACATCCATTAATGCGCCTGCACTGTCATCCGGGTACTGAACAAGTTGTTCAAGTTCCTGTTGCTTCGCTTCATCAAGGAGTTTTGTATAAGTATCGCGTTGCGCACTATCCAGTCGCACCAGAATACGTGCAGCATGAATGGGATCGCCTTTTTGAAAATATTGTTTAATAACCTTATCATCAAGGCTTGGCAATAAGTCAATTGCATGTTGCTGCGATAAGCGGTTCCATACATTGGTCTGTTCAATTGTTGACATCCTTTTTAATAACTCAAGTATCTCACTGTTGGACAATTGATTGACTTGATTCAATGCCTCATCTGGATGCCGTTTCAGGAATTCAGAATTAAGTGCATGTATTACATTTTGTATATCTGTAGTCATGATTGACTCTTTGATTTATTAGTGTTTTTTTTCTTGCCCGTAAAAAATAATTCAAACACCCATGCAACACTTAACCAATACATTCCTATTAATGATAATAAACCACCAAAAGGATCAGTTGGCTTCATTTCTATCTGATTCTCTTCTAATAAATTTTGCAGTGTTTCATAGTCAATATATCCCAGATATGCCCCTCCTTTTGTAATGACGGGTAATTGTCGATATGTTCGCCAGGCTTGATGGTGCGCTATATCCTCAATATGAAGGTTGGCATATATATAGGGTGTGCGTTTATTTGCCTGCGTTCCTATCACTGTATGACGATCAATGACTAAAATCCGCCCCGCTTCAATTGTCCCAATGTATTTTTGCTCATCATCTACAACGTATATCAGACAATCACCTGCCCCCTTACGTTTTTCAAGTCGTTTTAACACTTCGCCAACAGTAAGCCTGGCAGGAAAAACAGGGCAGTTACCTTTTGCAACTGCGCCTACTGAAAGATCAGGATAAATCATCTGTCGCTGGATGGCCGTCTGTGTTTTTGCAGGTAATTTTTGCAACAACCTCTCGCGTCTGTCTTTATCTAAATTACGTAAAAGGCGTGCGACATATCCTGAGTTCTGCTCGGATATTTTTTCCATAAAGGTATCAGATAAATACTCAAGAACTGAGATGGCTATTTCGGGTAGCATATACTTGTATACTTTAAAAGCGATCTCGGATTCAATTTCGCTGAAAAATATTCCTATGTCGACAGGCGAAAAACGTTCCATGGTTCTTGCCGCATCTGCAGGATGTAATCTTAGAAACTGATCTGTCAGCGGATTATTTACTTTCATATTACACGTCCGCCGGTATTTGTCTGACTATTTCGTCATTCAGTATGGCTGCTGGTAGATAATGAAGTCCCGTCTCAGATTCTAGAATGACCTGGGTCGCAGTAATCTCTACGATAACGCCACATATTTCTCTTATACAAACCTGATCTCCAGGTTTAAAGACTTCCTTAAAGTGATGTGCTGCAACAAGATTGGCTACATGCGACCGGGCACCAATACCAAATGCAAGAGCAACACCACCTAGCGTGGCTGCAAGAACGACAGATGCTATTGTGGACAGAAATGTTACATCGACACCAACCTGATCAGCACCAATGACAATAGCCGTAAATAAAATAATAATCTGAACGGTACGACCAATAAGGTCGCTTTGACTCAGTCCAGCACTTGACAAGGCTGATGACGTTACATCACGGGCAAGTGAGCTGACAATAAATCCTGCCAAAATAATAAGCATGCCAGATATTAGTAGCGGGACATATATAACAATTTTTGACAACCAGTTAACAAATATGCCCAAACCCAGAATTTCTGAAGCCAAAGCGACAACAATTAATATAATTAACCAGAATACCAGTTCTCCGACAAAGCGCGCCGGGGGGTGGCGTGACTGTAGTTGACCAATACCTTTTCGTGCGACAAGTTTTTGCCAGAAAACATCAAGCCTCGTAATAAGGCGAATGATGAGTGACTTGATTAATTTGGCCAAAAGCCAGCCCACTATGAGCAGTGCTATGGCGGCAATAATACGTGGTAAATGTTCAATCACCTGTGAAGTCACACCAGCAAGGCTTTCCTTCATGCTAGTCAATAAACTGTCAGTCTTATTCATTGTGCATTCCCTACCCTGCTTTATATTATTGTCAACTTACTTGCTAATTCAAAGATTTACCAGATGTTTTTTCCAGTAAAGGGCACGTCTTTCATGATTTCATATTGGTAAAAACTTGATAAAAATCAAATAAATCATCTTGTTGAAATAATAATATATATTAATACCAATTAGCCATATACTGACGACATAAACATTTTATTAATCTGATAGATAATGGAAAAAATATGAATCTTTCATTTATTTTAAGCCTTCCTGAAAAATCTCATAAAATATATAACGCTACGATGAATTTTGTTTTTGGCATTATTTTGTTTTTTATTACGCTTACCTTGATTATCGGTACTGTTCGTATGTTTTTCAGGGTTGGCGGGCTTATCCACGAAAGTGGTATAACAGGAAGCTATCTTTATATATTTACCGATGTGCTCACACTGTTCATTTTGATTGAACTTGCACGCTCGTTGTTTGAGTACTTCACTTCAAAAAGAATACGCCTGGTCTTTATAATTGATGCGGGCATTGTATTTATTCTGCGCCACATTATGATTGAACTGTTTAACCATAAACTTGACGCTCAAACCAGTTTTTCACTTGGATTTTTGCTACTGGTCCTGGGTATTATCCGTATTGGCTCAACACTGACCTATAATCGAGAATTACAAATGGTGGGTGATGAGAATAAAGAATAAAGGATAGCTGATATGTTTTGGATAACAATGTGAACACTTCAGAAAAATCTGGTGTCACTACAGACTGGCACAATCTTCCTATTAACGAAGTATTCCTGAATATTGCCAGCGATAACGATGGTCTTGATAACGCCGAGGCTGAAAAACGTCAGCAACAGTTTGGTCCAAATCGACTACGGCCCAACAAGAAAAAAAGCCCGTTGATGCGTTTTCTGGCACAATTTCAAAATGTCCTCATCTATGTATTGCTCGGTGCGGGACTTATAACTTCCTTTTTGGGTCACTGGATTGATAGTGGCGTTATCTTTGGTGTAGTGACCATCAATGCAATTATAGGTTTCATTCAGGAAGGTAAGGCAGAAAAGGCATTGGATGCCATCCGTAATATGCTATCACAACAAGCCATGGTTAAGCGTGATGGCAAGTTTATCAATCTTCCTGCAGATCAACTTGTTCCGGGCGATGTGGTTTTACTCCAGTCCGGTGACAAGGTTCCGGCTGATTTGCGTCTGTTCAAGATCCGTGATTTACGCATCGAAGAAGCTATGCTTACTGGCGAATCAGTCCCTATAGAAAAAACTATCCAGCCAGCAGCAGAAAAAGCAACGATAGGTGACCGCAAGTGCCTCGCCTACTCCGGTACGCTTGTGACTTATGGGCAGGGATATGGAGTGGTAGTTGAAACAGGCGATCATACCGAGATAGGTCGTATTAGCGGCTTGATAAGACATGTGCAAACCCTTACCACGCCTTTATTACGACAAATGGCTATTTTTGCCCAATGGCTCACTATTGCTATCGGCATTATTGCTGCGGTCACATTCACCTACGGCGTAATGTTACAGGGGAATTCTATCAATGATATGTTTCTGGCTGCTGTCGGACTGGCAGTAGCAGGCATCCCTGAGGGGTTGCCTGCAATTCTGACCATAACACTCGCCATTGGCGTGCAGCGGATGGCGAAAAAGAATGCCATTATTCGCAGGTTGCCTGCAGTAGAAACGCTCGGCTCGGTCACAGTCATTTGTTCTGACAAAACGGGTACCCTGACACGCAACGAAATGACTGTACAGAGTGTCGCTACCGGAGCCGGTATTTGTGAGGTCAGTGGCACCGGGTATGATCCACATGGCACTTTCAGTCTTGATAGCCAAAACGTAAATCCAGAAGACTTTCCATTACTGAGTGACATCGCTCAAGGCGCATTACTCTGTAATGATGCAGTCTTATCTGAAATTGACGGTGTCTGGTTGATACAAGGTGATCCCACCGAAGGCGCTCTTGTAACATTCGCACTTAAGGCAGGCCTGGAACATAATTACTATCAGGAACAATATCCCCGGATCGATGCAATCCCGTTCGAATCGCAGCATCGTTTCATGGCCACCCTGCATCATGATCATGCTGGTCATGGCTTTATTTACCTTAAGGGCGCACCTGAAAAGATTCTTGAAATGTGTCACCAACAACGTATGCGTGGTGATGATATACCCCTGGATCACACTTATTGGAATACAACGATGGAAGCAATGGCTGCACACGGCCAACGGCTTCTGGCCATTGCATTTAAACCAGCATTTGTGAATCAACAAAGCCTTAATTTTAGTGATGTAGAAGATGAACTTACCCTGCTTGGCATCGTTGGCATCATAGATCCTCCTCGTGAAGAAGCGATCCGTGCCGTGCACACCTGTCAAAATGCAGGAATTCGCGTGAAGATGATTACTGGTGATCATGCTATCACTGCCTGTGCTATAGGTTTACAGATGGGGATCGGCGATGGCTCTACATCTGTCAATGGTACTGACCTGGATACCTATAATGAGTTTCAGATGAAACAAGCTGTACAGCGCTCAGATATATTCGCACGGGTTTCTCCGGAGCAGAAACTGCAACTTGTTTCAGCATTGCAAAGTACTGGTGAAGTGGTCTGTATGACCGGAGATGGAGTTAACGATGCACCGGCATTAAAGCGCGCCGATGTAGGTGTAGCCATGGGATTAAAAGGAACAGAAGTTGCCAAGGAAGCTTCAGAGATGGTACTGACTGATGATAATTTTGCCTCGATTGCTCATGCTGTGGAAGAAGGTCGAACAGTCTATGACAACCTTAAAAAATCTATTCTGTTTGTCCTGCCTACCAATGGCGGTGAAGCGCTGACTATCATCGCTGCGATCGTTATGGGGAAATTACTGCCAATTACTCCAGCGCAAATCCTATGGATCAATATGATTACGGCAGTCACTCTTGCACTAACTCTGGCCTTTGAACCACCAGAGCACAACGTCATGCAGCGCTCACCACGCGATCCAAAAGAACCTATCTTATCGGGCTTTTTGATCTGGCGCATTGCCTTTGTATCGCTGATACTTGTGGTCGGTACTTTTGGGCTTTTCCTATGGGAGCGTGATCATGGTGCTTCGATTGAACTGGCCCGGACCGTTGCTGTCAACACTCTGGTGATGTTTGAGATTTTCTATCTATTTAGTGCCCGTTACCTAATCGCATCTTCATTAACATTTCAAGGCCTATCCGGGAACCGTTATGTCCTGTATGCCATCGTTTTGCTTATTGTGTTTCAACTATGCTTCACCTATCTGGGCCCTATGCAAACATTGTTCGCAACGACTGCTATGACTGCAGATACCTGGTTGCGTGTTATTGTAGTAGCTTCTTCTGTGCTTGTTCTTGTTGAAATAGAAAAACTGATATTGCGAAAGTTCGACAACCTGAAGAAACAGCCTTTATAAGGGCAACAAATAATGGCACAAACGGGTCATTTTAATAGATTAATTGTTGTAAAGTATACCGCGACGAACTAACCATTTTTCAATCTCGACTGCTACCAGGACCAGCGAAGACAATAGCAGGCAGACCGCAAGGTCGTACATGGGCATGGGCTGGGTATGGAAAATGGTATTCAGTACAGGGGTATAGATCACCATCATCTGCAACAGAAGTGTCAACAATACTGCACCCAGCATTGGCAAGTTACTAAACAGGCCGATACGGAAAATCGATACACTTTCGCTACGAACTGCCAGTGAGTGAAATAATTGTGACACGGTCAGTACAGTAAACACTACGGTCTGCCAGTATGCCACTTCACGGGAAATAGCCCAGGCCATGGCGGCTAAGGAGATACTTCCAATAAACAGCCCCACCCAGACAATATGCTGCCACATACCGTGAGCAAAAATATTTTCCTTCGGTGGACGTGGCGCACGTTGCATGATGCCGGGCTCAGCAGGTTCTGTGGTTAAGGCCAGCCCCGGCAGTCCATCAGTGACCAGATTGATCCACAGAATATGAATGGGCAACAAGGGTATCGGCAGGCCAAGAAACGGCGCGAGAAACAGTGTCCAGATCTCGCCGGAATTTGAGCTCATCGTATATTTGATGAACTTGCGAATATTGTCGAAGATCCGGCGACCTGCGCGCACCGCACTAACGATGGTGGCAAAGTTATCATCCAGCAACACCATATCCGCTGCCTCACGTGCAACATCGGTACCCTTTTCCCCCATGGCCACACCGATACCAGCGCGCTGCAGCGCCGGCGCATCATTCACGCCATCACCCGTCATGGCAACAAATTCACCATTTATCTGCAAGGCCTTAACGATGCGTAATTTCTGTTCTGGAGTGACCCGCGCATAAACCCGGATCGATTCAACTACGCGAGCAAATTCCTCATCGGACAGTTTTGCCAGTTGGTCACCTGTTAATGTGGCCTGATCGTCATCTGTGATACCGAGTTGTCGAGCGATGGCCATGGCGGTTCCCGGATGATCGCCGGTGATCATCACCGGGGTGATTCCTGCCGTCAGACAGTCTGCCACTGCCTGGGGTACTTCTGATCGCGGCGGATCGATCAGTGCCACCAGCCCCAAAAACGTTAAATTCTGTTCCGTCGTTTCTGGTTGCAGTGGTTCCGGAAGTGTAGTGAGTTCGCGCTTTGCCAGCGCCAGCACCCGATAACCTTCATTGGCTAATTGTGTGGCTTCGGCTAATATGTCCTTGGGTTCAAAGGCCATTGGTCCTTCATTTCCCACTGCCTCAATGCATTGCGCCAGCACCTGTTCCGGTGCGCCCTTGATATAAGCAACTACGCCTTCTGCTGACGTGTGCAGCGTGCACATTTGCTTACGTACACTGTCAAAGGGAATGACGGCAAGACGAGGTTTCATTTGTTCAATGGCAGATTTGTCAAAGCCAGCCTGTTGCGCTGCTTCAAACAAAGCCAGTTCGGTTGGTTCACCGAAAGGCTTACCATCTTTCTTCGCTACATCGTTGTTCAGGGCCAGAGCCTGTCCCAATTCTGCCCAGCGAATGTTGCTCTTTGGATCAGGCAATGAATCGTGTCGCCCACCTGCGGCATAAAACAACTCAACGCTCATATGGTTTTGCGTCAAGGTGCCAGTTTTATCGGCGCAGATGTAAGTCACTGAGCCAAGGGTCTCTACTGCTGGCAGGTTGCGCACCAGGGCATTGTGCCGAATCAGATTACGCGCACCGAGGGCAAGTGAGATCGTCACCACAGCAGGTAGTGCTTCCGGTATCGCCGCGACAGCCAGGCTAACAGCGGTTAAAAACATCAGTAATACCGGCTGACCTTGTAACAATCCAGCAGTAAATACCACCGCACAAATCGCCAGAACAGCCAGTGCAAGGTAACGACCAAATCGCGTCAGTCGTATCTGTAGCGGTGTCTTTACACCCTCCTCACCACTTAGTAATTGTGCGATACGGCCTATCTCGGTTTGCAGACCGGTAGCCACCACCACACCCATGCCACGTCCACGGGAGATCAGGCTACTCTTGAAGGCAATGTTACTACGGTCGCCCAGAGGCAGATCAATTTTGCTTAATCGCGCAGACTGCTTGTCAGCCGGATGGGATTCGCCGGTCAGTGCAGATTCATCAGCCTGCATCTCCTCGACTTCCAGTAAGCGCAAATCGGCAGGAACAATGTTGCCTGCTTCCAGCAATACTACATCGCCTGGCATCAGTTCCACAGCTGCGAGTGTGATCGCCTGACCATCACGCAACACCTGAGTCTCCGGCGCTGCCATTTCCCGCAAGGCTGCCACGGCGCGTTCCGCCCTGAATTCCTGTACGACGCCGATAATGGCATTGAGTAAAATAATTACCAGAATGGCGATGGTGTCCTGAAGTTCACCTATGAAGCCGGAAATCAGCGCTGCTACCAACAGTACCACTATCATAAAATCGGTAAACTGTCCCAGGATCATTGCCAGCAAGCTACGGTGTTGTTTTTCAGGAATGGTATTCGGGCCATGTTCGGCCAGACGTTTTTGCGCTTCTGTTGTTGTCAGACCCGTTGCCGATGACTCGAGTAGTCGTAAGACTTCATCAGCTTCCAGGTTGTACCAGGCAAGTTGTGGCATTTTTTAATGTCCAGCGAACAGATAAATGAGTGAGACAGTCAGCACGGCAACCAACAGAGTCTGGATACCACTACGTATCCATGAAATGTCTGCAATTCTGCCAAGAAAAACGCCCAATAAAAAGACCAGCAGCATTGCAACTACGATGGCTGCATACAGTGGTGATAAAGGCAGTGCAATACCGGCATTCGATAATAATAGCGGCATCAGGATTAACAGCGAAATGAGCAGTGGTGCCAAACCATTAACGATTGCGATCAAGAATGGCGCAAAGCGAGCGGCCTCGCCATGCGTGCTGTCCTGGAGATCAGTTATCATTGCTTCCTCAAGTTTTCCGAGGGCACGCTTCCGCTCAGCCGCTTCACTGACGTAGGCACTACTCACACCACTCATTCCCAGGGCAATAGCCGCACCCAGACAGGCATTGATAATCACAGATATGTCGGCGGGAGTGCTGACAAGAAACCCGATGATAAGCCCTAGCATGGTGAGTGCGCCATCAAACCCGTTGACCACAAAATAGCGGCGCACAATGTCGTGAGTACGAGTAATACGCAGCAGAAGTCTTGCATGTTGATACAGGCTCATGAAAGTTTAGCCAACATCGGTTTCATTATGAACTTCTACTTCATCAATACTGTGAAGCGAGCCTCCCATATCACTTATGGTAGATTGAATTGCTTCAAAATCAATAGCGCTTCCTTCGACCTCAATCTGAAGTGTCTCGGTATTTTCATCCATTTCAAGGACAGTCAAACATACACGATAATCGTTACCTGTTTTGGCTATGGCCTGAGAGAATTCAAGAGCATTTGGTTGATGAGGTTTAAGTACATCCAAAACAATCCTTTTGACGCAAACCATAATATTACCCTCTTCTGCTTTTCATTCAGGCCAGATAAGGCTAAAAAAATGCAGCACTATTCTGACCATAATTTATCTGCTTAAATTTAAAGTATATATGTTTCCCAACCTGAAACACAGGTTTGATAGAGGGATAACCATGATCTGAACATGATTTATGTTGTCGTTACGGGTCATGGTGGCCCCTGTATTGCTAACTGCTCCTGATGAAATGTTAAGGCTATTAATATTAACTGATATTGTTTAAGTCTCGAATGAATGATCAGCCAATATGCCACCATAACTCTTGCAGGTAAGTACAGGTGTTTTATTGATTTTATTTGCTAAAAAGCATGTATAATACAGGTAGCACAATAAACCAATTTTACTTTCCATAATGACCTTATTGAGATAGTAAACATGCAAAATGAGTCTAAACAAGTTTATGCATTGGGTGACCTGAATCCCCGATCACTTAAATATCTTACTAACTATTTACAATCGCTCGTTCGCGACCGACTGTGGCTAAAGGTATTGATTGGTATGGTTCTTGGTATTACGACCGGTATTCTGATAGGGCCTTCGGTGGGACTTGTGACCCCATCCAACGCATCCATTGCCGGTGACTGGCTGGCATTGCCAGGCAAGCTGTTTCTGGCCCTGATTCAGATGATTGTTATTCCACTGGTATTTGCCTCTATCATACGAGGGTTGGCAGCAACAGAAAATGTCGAGCAACTACGAAAAATGGGTTTACGTGTAGTGCTTTATTTTATAGCGACTACTGCGTTGGCTATTATTATTGGTCTGGCTGTAGCTTTACTGATAAAGCCTGGAACCTATATCGATAGCCAAACGCTCCAGGCCACTATAGCTTCCGTACCCGCAACGACGGCACAAGATGTACCTGGTGGTATTAATCTTACCGAATTACCAAAAAAACTTATTATGCTGGTTCCTTCCAATCCACTCACGTCAATGGTGGAAAGTAATATGTTGCAGGTCGTTATTTTTTCCATGGTGGCGGGTGTCGCTCTGGTAACAATGGCACCAATGCAGGCCAAACCGATGTTAGATCTACTCGGCTCATTACAAGAGGTATGCATGACAGTGGTGCGCTGGGCCATGCGTCTGGCTCCGATAGCTGTTTTTGGTTTGCTGGCCCAGTTGACAGCAAAACTTGGACTGCACTCCTTGCTTGGTATGGCAGTCTATGTCGGGACGGTAATATTGGGGCTATTACTGTTATTTATTGTATATTTGATCATTATTTATTTAGTTGCGAGGCAAAGCCCACTGTCCTTTATCAAAGCTGTACGCGACGTGCTATTACTGGCTTTTTCAACCTCCAGTTCGGCAGCAGTGATGCCATTATCTATAAAAGTCGCACAGGAAAATCTCAATATCAGGCCTTCGGTTGCGCAGTTTGTTATCCCACTTGGCGCAACAATAAATATGAACGGTACAGCCCTTTACCAAGGTGTAGCTGCCATCTTTCTGGCCCAGGTGTTTGGTATTGACATTAGTATCGGTGGTATGACACTCATTTTACTTACTTCGGTCGGGGCTTCAATAGGAGCACCTGCAACACCTGGTGTCGGTATTGTGATTTTAGCGATGGTACTTGGCACGGTAGGTATTCCCGCTGCAGGCATTGCGTTGATAATGGGCGTAGATCGAATTCTGGATATGAGTCGCACAGCAATTAATGTTAGTGGTGATCTTGTAGCTGCCAAGCTAATGGACCGTTGGGTGGGAGCTGAGGCCAGCCTGAATGATGAACTTGTTGAAGAAGCAATGTTAGAAAGTATACGTGAACAAACAGGTGAAGATGTTCTTACGCCTGATCAAATACCAGAATGATACACAAAGTTCATTCTGATTTTCAAAGAGATGGATCTGAATGCACATCGTGCAACGCACACTACTGGCCTTTATAATATTATTTTACACCTCTTCGATTTTGGCTCAAATCAACGTCAAGGTCGAAATCAAGGGTGTTAGCAGTGAAATTTCAGCAAATGTTTATCTTTATCTGAGTATAGAGCAACAAAAAGGCCACACTCTACTAAGCGAAGCACGGCTACGCCGTCTTCACAAAAAAGCACCACAGCAAATATCCAATGCATTACAACCATATGGATATTACCGCCCAACGATCAAAACTGAACTGAAGAAAACCACATCAGATCATTGGCTTGCTACTTATACTATTGACCCTGGCCCACCCTTGCTTATAAGCCAATTCAATTTCACGCTGGATGGCGAGGTAAAAAATGACCCTGAATTTAAACAATTAATTAACAAACAGCCACTGAACAAGAGCGATGTATTTAATCATCTTAAATACGAAAACTTCAAATCAGATCTGGCAAAACTTGCCGCAGAACGAGGTTATTTTCATGCGCGTTTTAAAGTGCATCGCGTAGAAATAGATCTGAAACTCTATGAAGCCCGTGTTTACCTTCATTATGATGGAGGCACTCGTTTTAATTTTGGCGAAGTGATATTTGATCAAAATGTACTGAATCCGGAACTGTTACGGCGCTTTGTTACATTCAAGAAAGGTTCTCCATATACACTCTACGAGCTCATCGATCTGCAACAGGCGTTGAATAACAGTGATTATTTTCAAACTGTTGAAGTTTCCCCTGGTAAGCCGCTACCCGGTGTTTATGAAGTTCCGATCAATATAGCACTGACAACGCGCAGGCGTCATCAATACACTATCGGGCTTGGTTTCGGTACCAATACTGGCATGCGCACCAAGTTCGGATGGGGAATTTCACCACTGAATAGACAAGGGCATCGTCTGGATACTGAAGCAAAAGTTTCGAATGTCGGTTATAGCCTCAGTACTCATTACCGCGTGCCTGTTCTTAATCCACGTACTGATCAGTTGGTTTATAGTGCCGGGATTCTCAACGAGAAAACCGACACTAGCGATAGCACTGTGCGCACTATCAGCGCAAGTCTTATCAGAAACAGGGACGAGTGGCATGAATCAATTTCAATCAATTATCAACATGAAAAATATATCATAGCTGATGATCAAGGTGTCTCCGACTTGCTTATTCCCAGTGTCAACTGGCGTCGAATCTGGAATGATACTGTGATATATACTGTTCACGGTCTCCGTTTTGATATTGGTTTGCGCGGTGCAAGCAAGCAATTATTGTCAGATACTGATTTTTTTCAGCTTCAGGGAGGTGTTAAATTTATTAATTCATTTGGTAGTCGAAACCGTTTCATAACCCATGGCCGACTGGGTGCCACGTGGACAAATGAATTTAATCAACTTCCATCCACTGTCCGTTTCTTTGCTGGCGGTTCCCAGAGTGTACGCGGTTTTGCCTATCAGTCACTCGGGCCAGTTAATAATCAAGGTAAGGTTATTGGTGCAAAATACCTGATACTCGGTAGTATTGAGTTCGAACATAGTCTTGGTGATAAATGGGGTGTCGCAGTATTTTATGATACGGGCAACGCTATTGACAACCTGAACGATAAACTGGAAAGAGGTGCCGGTCTGGGTTTTCGATGGAAATCGCCTGTGGGGTCGGTACGTATTGATTTCGCAAGCGCACTTTCCCGAGACGGTCATCCCTGGAGACTGCATATTAATATCGGGCCAGACTTATGAAACGGCGACGTTTAACTATCATCGGTTTACTACTGATTGCCATTGGTCTTGTCATTTGGCTTACAGGTACAGAAAGTGGGCTACGTTGGGCCTTTGAGCAAGCCAGAACCTACTTGCCTGGAAAATTAGCTGTCACCAGTATTCAAGGAAGGCTTATTGGTTCTGTAACGCTTAATGGCGTCAACTACAAGCAGAACGACACACAGGTAAATGCTGAGAAAATAATTGTTAAGTTGCAGATGAGTGCACTGCTTGCATCTAACATCAAAATTAAACATCTATATATAAAATCGCTCAATGTTGATATACCCACGTCTATCAAAACAGACCAGCCTCTAATCCTGCCTGAATTTACACTGCCATGGCAAGTGGAGATAAAAAATGTTCAGGTTGATGGCATTAATATTAAGCAACAGGATCAATCTCTTGCCTTTAAACAAATCAGAGTTAATGCAAGCGCCCGCTCGAACACAATAAAAATTGCATCGCTGAGTGTCGTAGCCAGACATTATATAATCAATGTCAAAGGTGAGATAAGGACAGCAAAAAAATACCGACACAAACTGACTATTCAATGGCAAACAAGACTCCCCTCTGATGTACTGTTGAAAGGACAGGGTCAGCTTACAGGGGATATAAACAAAACCAGAATTCATCAGCAAATATCTGGGCCTCTACAAATAAATCTTGATGCTCATTTACATGATTTGCTTAAACAGTTTACGTGGCAGGCTAAAGTTAATGTCAGTAAATTTGATTCATCAAAACTAAGTGCCGACTGGCCTTCATTAACAGGCTCATTAAAACTGGATGCAAAGGGTGATCTTACTACTGCCACATTAACAGGTAATCTGAATGGGAAGATTTCTGAAGTGGGCAAGCTTGATGGCAGTTTTGCACTCAGCAGAAAAAACGACGATAGCATTCATCTGGATTATTTGAAGTTACATGCGACAGATGCAGGCATGCGTCTAGATACTCATGGTCAGTGGATGCCCGGTTTAAAAGGCAACGAGTTTAAACTTGCCATGAACTGGAAAAATTTTCGTTGGCCCTTGCATAAACCGGCCTGGTTCATCAGCGACAGTGGCAATGGATCGATTCAGGGGAATCTTGATCATTATAAACTTAAGCTAGCAGGTACTAACATCTGGAAACAACTCGGTCCCATTACCTGGCAAGTTAGTGCTAATGGTGACCTTTCTGGACTTGATATCAAAAACTTACGCGTCAAGGCTCTTAATGGAGATACTGTCGCATCGGGTAAAATACAATGGTCTCCTGAATTGAGTTGGAACAGCAGGATAAGCGCTACAAATATAAACCCGGTAAAGCTCTGGCCACAATGGCCCGGTCAACTTAAATCGGAGTTATCTGTTAAAGGCCGTATGCAAAAAGGTCAGTTGATAGCTAATGCCGACATTACCAGTCTAAATGGTAAATTAAGAGGCTATCCTGTCTCGCTTCGCAGTATGCTGAAGTGGCAAAATGACAATCTAGACATCGAGCATTTCAAGTTGGTATCAGGCAACTCAAAAGTCAATATGAATGGCCAGATTGGAACGGTCATGAAACTGAGTTGGGATATTTCATCAAAAAACCTGACTGAACTTCTACCCATAGCCAAGGGTCAGCTTCAGACACAAGGAAAGCTTAGCGGGCCACGGGATCAGCTACTACTCAAAACCACGTTCAATGGCAAAGGATTGAAATTATCCAGCTATGCAGTGGGTAATGTCGATGGTGCTATTTCTACTGATCTGTTCAAGTGGCAGAAAGTAGATATCAAGCTGACAGCCCAATCAGTCAAGCTGAATGGCCATACCCTGCAGTCCATTAATATCAAGGCAAACAGTCAGCACATGATGGCAAAAGTCATATCAAATGTATTTAAAGCTGAAATCGAGCTTAATGGCAAAACAGATACAACAGGCTGGAAAGGACATGTCACTCGTGCCGATTTTCACAGTAATCAGTATGAAAACTGGAACCTTAAAAATAATGCTTCACTCAGTATAAATGAGAAACGTTTAGTTGTTGATTCACTTTGCTGGCATAACAATAAAGTAGCCAGTTTATGTGCAAGCTTTAAGCATGAAAAACTGGCATGGCGCTCCAGCATTAAAATGAACAAGTTTCCATTATCACCATTCAGCCAGTGGCTACATCCTGAGCTGAAACTTGAAGGTGTTACAGATGCTACAGCCGAGCTACGGTATCAGGGCCCCAACCAACTGCTTGGTAAAATCGACATAGTTCTTCCGGCTAGCGCGATTACTTATCCTTTATTGGAGAGTAAACGTGATCGCTGGGAATATCGAAACAGTAAAATACATATCCTACTGAATCAGAAAGGTCTGAATGCATCTACAGAATTTGTGCTGATCAACGGTGATAAGCTCCAGGCATTAATATCATTACCAGGTGCCAAATTACTTAATCTCGATCAACATCACCAACCAATTCAAGCCAGCGCAAAGCTTAACATGCATGATCCTGGATTGATTGAAGCCCTTGTACCTGAAACGCAGGACATTAAAGGAAATCTGGCGATAAATTTATCTGTAAGTGGAACTCTGGCTCGCCCCAGGATCACTACTCACGCAGATCTTGCCAATGGTTCGCTACAAATACCCAGACTAGGTCTGACCATTAAACAACTAAGCATGAAAGCAAACAGTGATAACCTGGATAAAATTAATTTTCGTCTTGATGCAAAGTCAGGGGATGGCAACTTCACTGTTGAGGGGCATACTACCTTGGACCAGGTAGCTGGCTGGCCGACTGCAATATCAGTCAAAGGTAAACAGCTTCTAGTTTCAAATATCCCTGAAGCACAGATACAGATTTCACCAGATCTTATTATCAAATTAAAAAAGCATAACATAGAAATAAATGGTGCCATTCACATCCCCTACGCAAAATTACAACCAAAGGATGTTACAACTGCTGCCCGTGTCTCTGGAGATGCCGTTATCATAAGTGACCAACAACCGGTTCAGCAGAAGTGGTCTATTCTAAGTCGAATCAGACTGACACTGGGTGATAAGGTGAGTTTTTATGGTTTTGGTTTTGAAGGCCGTCTGGGAGGTAACCTGTTACTGGAGGATGAACCAGGGCAATTAACCAAAGCTACAGGTGAAATTAATATACCTGAAGGTCGTTACCGTGCCTATGGCCAGAATCTGGTTGTAGAGCATGGCCGACTGCTGTTTACCGGGAGCCCTCTGACCAACCCCGGTCTGGATTTACGCGCTATTCGCACTGTCAACGAAGTTACGGCCGGTCTTAAGGTATCGGGCAGCCTTAATAAACCTGTGCTTGAACTGTTTTCTATTCCCGCCATGGGGCAGACAAACGCCCTCTCCTACCTGATTTTGGGGCGGCCTATCGAGCATGCTTCAGGTGATGATGGGGCAATGATGAGCAAGGCGGCACTGGCACTTGGTTTTAGTGGAGGTGATCGGCTTGCGCGCATTCTGGGTAAGAAATTTGGTCTTGATGAGATGCGTGTCGAAAGTAGTGACAGTGGCAATCAGGCATCGCTGGTTATGGGGCGTTATTTATCACCCCGGCTTTATATTAGCTATGGTGTTGGACTTATCGAAACTATCAATACACTATCATTACGTTATCAAATATCGGACAAATGGCAAATAAAAACCGAGAGTGGTGAATATCAGGGTGCGGATATTATTTATACCATAAAGCGTTAATAGTCTGTCATTAGTGGTATCAACCATGACAAATCGTAATCAACCTTTACGTTTCGCGATAAATTCAGTGACAGAAAATCACCCTGACCTATACACAGCTAATGTATATGCGAGTCGTTGATACTTAAAAATGCCTGGCTATCTTTTTAAGTCCGTCACGTATCTCTTCACCAAGCAGTTTCGCTGCAGCGCCAACATCTTTTGATGCGTCTTTGGTAGCATCGCCCAATTCCCGGGCTTTAGATTCCATTTTGACAAATTTGGCTTCTATTTTTTCCCATTCGTCACCAGCCTCAAGCTTGGCAAGATGTAGCTTAACATGTAGTTCATCTCGTTCTTGCCTTAGTTCATTTAGCATCTTATCAATACGTATTTTTATATCACTCATATCAGATATCTCCTAAGACCAATGTGGAATATCAGTATTATCTAAATTAGTACAAATTAGCCTTTACCGCGTGTTCGTGTTTTACCCTGACGTGCATTCTTTTCCATAAACTCGATAATCATGCCTGCTATATCCTTACCCGTTGCCACTTCTATTCCCTGAAGTCCTGGTGACGAGTTAACTTCCATTACCACCGGGCCATGATCAGATCGAAGAATATCAACACCCGCAACATTCAGCCCCATGATCTTTGCTGCTCGTACAGCTGTTGATCTTTCTTCAGGAGTTAGCCGTATTATTTCTGCGGTTCCTCCACGATGCAGATTTGAACGAAACTCTCCTTCCTTGCCCTGACGCTTCATTGCAGCAACAACTTTTTCGCCTACCACCAGGCAACGGATATCGGCACCTTTTGCCTCCTTGATGAATTCCTGCACCATTATATTGGCTTTCAGGCCCATGAAAGCTTCGATAACACTTTCTGCCGCTTGTTTAGTTTCAGCCAGTACCACACCAATTCCTTGCGTACCTTCCAGTAGTTTGATCACAACAGGCGCACCCTTAACCATAGTCAACATATCATCCACATCGTCCGGAGAATGTGCAAAACCTGTTACCGGCATGCCAATACCTTTACGCGAAAGTAATTGTAGTGAGCGTAATTTATCCCGTGAACGACTGATCGCAACTGATTCGTTTAATGGATAGACATCCATCATTTCGAACTGACGCAGTACTGCAGTACCATAAAAGGTTATCGATGCACCAATTCTGGGAATAATTGCATCAAAGCCCTTAAGGATTTCTCCTTTTAAATGCACCTCCGGATTATGTGCACTAATATTCATATAACATCGGAGGCAATCGATGACTTTAACCTCGTGTCCACGCTGTTCACAGGCCTCTACAAGTCTTTTGGTAGAATACAGTTTGGCATTCCTGGATAAGATTCCGATTTTCATTATTGATTACCTTATTTATAATGTGTTTGACAATTTTTTTTTGAATGTCGACCATGCAGGTAAGATCCAGCAGGATTTACGACAATCCTGTTATCCATTGCCGTTCGCCCTAACAGCATTCTGAATTTCATTGTATCCCGATTGGTAAGCGTCATTTCTATTGGCCATTGATGAGTACCTATACTAACGGTTGTAGAAATGACATAACGTTGTTCCTTGTGGCCACCAGAATCACTCACCTGGCGAGTATCCTTAATTTCGGCTAAACACTCTTTGACTATATCATTTCTTTCCTGCAATGGATGAATAAGAAAGCGTACAAATTGAATACCCTTATTTTCAAACGTATGTATCTCAAAAGCATGCAGTGCCGAGGTTCGTGCTCCTGTATCAACCTTTGCCTTAATCAAGGGAAGATTAATATCAGGCAAGCTGACCCACTCTCGCCAGCCTACTGTAATCAGATCAGTATTTTGTAATACTGGTTTTGTCATAATAAACCTTCTGGATATTAGCTATTAATATTTCAATATATTATACCTAGCGACGCTGGCATTCAGGCTCTGTTGTATATTTTACTCCAGAGTTTACTAGAAAAGTATTTCTCAGGTAGTTCCTGCCGATTAGCATTTTATGCTTGAATTTATTACGATTGACCAGGCTAACATTTACTTCCTTGATGACATTGTCGATACAAACAACCATACGTACAACAGGACGTTTAGCGGCTGGAAGTAATTTACGTTTAATTCTGGTTATTTTTACTAATTTTCGTTCCAGGGTAATATCTTTACCATTGTTATCATTTGTCGTAAAACGAACCCATTGCTCGGAATTTCTGTCAAATAAATGATAGTTCTCTGCGTGCATGGAAGTATTATCAGCCCCCGTATCAATTTTGGCATTGAACCTGTACTGTTGATCACTAACAGTAACCCGTTCAAGCCAACCAATCACGGGGGGATTAGCCTGAACCACATTACTTGTAAGCCCCAGAAAGGAGATAGAAAGTAGAATACATATGACTATTTTCATTTTATACTCACGCACAATTATTTTATACTCATTTATTGTAGTCTAAGGGTTATAGATTGAAATCTCCAACCCTAATATAAAAAATAGTATTTGTGTGCACGTGATTTATATTTCTATATTAAAATTTGAACTCAACATGGAAACGTAAAATGGTAAGAAAAATTCGTGCAATGAGTGACAATGAAAAGCATAAGGTTAAGCAGTTGATTTTTATGCTGTTTATTCTTGGCTCTATATTGCTTGTTATAAAAAATTACTATTACGGCGAATTTTCAACGGCAGCAGGTGATCAAATATGGACACTGCGTATAGAGGCTGTGCTGGATAAAACCGACGAACAATCACCCGTGTATATAGCTCGACCCTTTAATACATCTCATGTCAGAACAATTGGAGAGACCACACAACATCCAGGTCTTCAGCTTAAAAGAATAACCACACCTAATAGTCACAAAAAGGAACTGGTTGCCACACCAACACAGAAAGGATTCTATCAGCTCAATATAGAATATAAACTCCATTTCACTCCAGTAGCCATCCAGAGTTCAAATGTAAAGACGGCGGAATTAACTCCTGAGCAGCGTCAACATTACCTGAGCTCTGATCCAGATCTGAATATGAATATGAATATGCCTGATTTATCCGGTATTTTGAAAAAACTTAATACAATAGCCGCAGATAAAAATGATCTTTTAAGACGTATTTTTGATTACACACATAAAAGAACAAACGTTGGTCAGCGAAATAAAAAGGAGCAAACCAGCGCGCTTGCACGTGCAAGAGTTATGATTGCGTTATGTCGATTAAGCCAGATTCCTGCTCGCCTTGTAACGGGTTTTGTTTTGAAGGAGCAAAAAGATTTTAACCTCCATTACTGGGTACAGACATTTCAGGATAACAAATGGGTGTCTCATGACCCTGAGGCAGGATATTTTGCCAGCCTCCCCAAAACGTATGTAACCACACGCTTTGAAACACCTGATTTAATCCAATCAAAGTTTCCACCTGTCGATCTTGAGATGGAATTAATCAAAGAGCCAGATGCAATGAATCTGAGACCTAAAAACAAACCCCGGTATATTGATATACTGGATCTTACCCGGCTTAGTCTGGACACTCGTGATTCATTGTCTGTATTACTTTTATTACCACTTGGAGCCTTATTAACAGCATTCTTTCGTCATCTGGTAGGATTGCGGCCCTATGGTATTTTTACTCCTCCATTATTAGCACTTGCTGTACTCTACAGCGAACCGGTTACGACCATAATTACATTCATGATCGTGATTGCGCTCAGCATAACTGGCCGATCATTTCTGCCTGGCAGCATGTCGCGTTCACCAAGACTCACTATAGTTTACACACTGGTTGCATTAAGCCTTGTACTGTGTGTATCTATCCTTGATTATTTTAATATCAATGCTGGTGGGCGTACCATTTTACTCCCCGTCGTTATCCTGGCTAATCTTGTCGATGGAATTTATAGCACACTGGATGACAATGGAATTAATATTGCGATGCGTAGATTAGGATGGACTGTATTAATAGCCTTCTTCTGTTTCTTCCTGTTCCGACTTGATTGGTTAGGCAATTGGCTCATACGCTATCCTGAGTTTCATTTATTTACATTGGCTATAGCATTATGGTTCCCTTTGTATAAGGGTAAAACTTGTGTGGATCTGAAATTCTGTAAATGGATGAAAGAGCCGTTAAGGCCGGGCAAAAAAAATAGTGGGAATGAGGTAATGGATTAGGTATATATGCTAATAAACAGACCAGGTAATTTCTGTATTGAGCTGGTTACTTATCGTCATTTTTATTCCCGCCTGAATCTAATCCTTTGTGCTCTTTAATATGTATATCACGTTGTGGAAATGGAATTTCAATTCCATTCTCACGGAATTTCTTGTCAATAGAAAAATTTAAATCACTTATTACTTGTATGCGGTTATCAATATTACGAATAAAGCAACGCAATTCAAAGTTCAGCGAGCTATCACCAAATGCAAGAAACATAACGCGTACCTTGTAAAAATCATTATTCTTAATGACTTCAGTATGTTCCTCAGCGACTTCTAACAGAATATCTTTAACCTTTTGAGTATCAGAGCCATAGGCGACACCTACAGGCACTCTTATCCTTCCCTTTTGGTCATATAACATCCAGTTTGTCACCTGGTTTGATATGAGATCTGAATTCGGAATGATCACATCTGCACGATCAAAGGTCTGAACCTGTGTGGACCTTATTCGAATTTTCTTTACATAGCCTTCAGTATTTCCGACTGAAATCCAGTCTCCCGTTTTTACGGGGCGTTCAAATAACAAGATTAGTCCTGAAACAAAATTATTTACAATATTCTGTAAACCAAATCCAATACCTACCGAAAGCGCGCCAGCAATAATAGCAAGATTAGTGAACGTAAAACCCGATATGCCCAGTGCTACAATAATCGAGATTGCAACCCCAATGTAACCCAGCATGGTTACCATGGCCTCACGTGCACCTCGCTCCATACGTATGCGTGTACGTAAATATTTCTCAATTCTTACCTTAAACCAGCTGCTAAACAGATAAAGTAGTAAAAATGTAGCGACAGCCCATAATAATTTTTCCGGAACAATTTTAAGAGAACCAATTTCAAATCCCTGTCGGAGAGCCAGATATACTTGTTGTAGAGTAGATTCAGACAAACCCACAACACGAAGCAGTACATATATGAAAACTGTCCAGAAAATCAAGCCTGTAAGAAAGCGCATCCATGGTAGCCAGCTTACTGTTGAGCCTTCACGTATACCCATAACTCTACGTAGTGTCTTTTGCCAATCTTTATCGCCCGCTTCCAGGCCATCATAAATGTCACTAACTAATGCACGTAAAAACATCAATATGGAGAATGCTATTAGAACGCCTAATGAAACTCTGAATATCATTGTAGATAGGTTACGGTAGCCAATTAGTTCTGATATCAAGGCGATGTAAACTGCGCTAATAGAGACTAGTCGTAGCCAGGCTATTTTATCGAGAGAAGGTAGTTTTCCCAGTGTCCTTGAAAGTGAGGTTAAGATAATGGCAAAAATAACAGCAAAAACGCCACGCGCGACGAAAAACATTTCATCTGAAAGAACACTGCGCACTGAAGATGAAAACAGGATTATGGCAATGAATAATATAAGCAAAAGAAGGCGTAAGCGACTGGCAATAGAGTTAGCTAAACGTTTATTTTCTACAAGAAATATGCTGGATGGTGGCCGTGGAACCATTAAGAACTCTATCAATGCCAAAAAACCAAGGAAGACTGGCAAACCATATATAATTAATAAATAGTATGAAACTGAAGTTTGTTCTTGATCTGACGCCAGCCTGAAACCAATAGCAAACACTGTTGTAGTTAATAAATATGGTAGCCAACGAGTCAATGTTACCGAGAGTGCGCAGGCAAAATGATCAGAGAAAAAATCACCCCATTTATGATTCTGAACTATATTATGTGATTTTATACTAACAAATATAGCTACAATCAGAACGAAAGCAGAAACAAATATAATATATAAAAGCTTATCAGTATGTTCTGCTTTTATGCCAACTGGCTGCTGAATAATTTTCTTAGACCCATCTAGCCAATGTTCTGGCTTTGCTAATCCTTTTTTCATTAATAATACAATATCAGGTGTACGAGCCATCAATCGAGTCTTCAGGGAATTAGCCAGATGATCTGAATAGACTTTAAGAATATCATCAGCTCTTAAAGTAAGTAAGCGTATTGTAGATCTCAGTTTCTCATGTTCTTTTATACTGGCTTCCAGTTCATTCCTTTTTTTAGCAACATCTACAGGTTCTTTTGTTAGTGGTGCACCCAGACTTGTGAGATCGTTTGTTGTTTTGTCAATCAACTTTCCTTCAGTAGCTAGCAACTCAGAAAGCTGTGCACGAATATTACCGAGCTCCCGTAAGGTCTCTTTCAGCTTTGACACATGGGTTGTGGTAATCTTACCAGCCTTCTCTATTTTCAGGAGCTGGTTTTCAATGCTGGTTAAAGTATCGACAGCCCATACAAAGGTTGTCATAAAGCATAGTATTACGAGTATTATTTTAAACAGCTTAGGTTTCATTGTTACTCTGGATTTGGATGTGTTTCATTAATTATAGTCACATATATGGCATATAGTACATAATCATTATTAGTTTGATAAAATGTGACTATACCCATAATTCAAGTTTAAAATGATTCATAACTGCCCGGAGTATATCAGTTCGCGAGATAATACCTACAACAAGATGCTGCTCCATTACCGGGAGTGCGCCGATATGTTGTTTAACAAAAAGCTGGGAAATGTAGCGAACATCTGTTTCAGTTGTGGCAGTTAATACAGGTGACATCATTATGTCCATCACACTGTTATCAATATTATAATCCGGATTTTTAATATCAAAGGTTCTTGTGAGCACGCTGGTATAGTGTAACAAGTCCCTGTCTGAAATCATTCCAAGCAAATTATCAGTATTATCAATTACAGGGAGATGTTTGCATTTATGTTGCTTAAAGACACTTATAGCGTTTCGTATACTGACCTGAGAATTTATTGTGATTGCGGGTGAACTCATGATCTGCGCTGCTGTAATAACAGGCTCAGAGGGGATATCATCTATTATCTGTCGGTATGCTTCTTGTGCATGCTCGCCGTTATTGTGAAAACCGCTGTTATTTCCGGATTCGGGCTCATGATGCAATTCATCTTCTATTGCCTTGCTCGCTTGTGGACTACTGGTTTTAATAACGTAACCTTTTTCCGTATCCGTTTTTGCCGGTGTTGGATGCCGGATATTTAAGCCATACTCAATAAAGGTCATTCGGATTATTCCTCATTAATACTTTCAATTGGCTAAAGTCAGTATTGATATATTTATTGTAGTCTAAATGATAAAGATATGTCTTCATTGTGTTTTTTAACAACACTTACAATTATGAGGATTATCAGCCAGGCAAGAATCATGGAGTCAATGGTGTGGCTAAGAAAGTGATCCCCGATAAATATTTTATAAAATCCAATGGCCCAGCTAATGATAAGGGTAGAAACTAATGCAATGATTTTATGTCGTCTTTTTTTGAACAGAAAAAACAATGACATTAGCGCAAAGCCTCCACTTGCGTGGCCAGCAGGAAAACATTTTGTTTTTCCATGTTGTTTGAAATCTTCAGGGTAATGACCCAGGAATGTTACGTAAGGATAGCTGCCGTGATAATGTGTCAGAGCTCTGGGGCATGGAGTATTGGTCGTTGCTTTTAATGCTCCTACGGTAACAGGAATGAGTATTGTTGAAAGAGCAACTATTAGCAGGCCTGATTTATATTCAATTATGACTTTATTTTTCCGTAAAAAAATCAAGCTACCAGTAATGGCTAATATGAAAATGATAAATACAGTTTTTATTCCATCATACAAAATAAATTTAAGTACGGGTTCATTTCTGTCGATAACCCATGTATTAGATGAAAAATTATACAGATAATCCTGAAGCCATATATCTGTATTTGTTGATTCAAATATAAAGGCAGATAATAGTAAAACGAAAATTGTAACTATAATATGCTTTGTCATTATTAATTGTTAAGTGTTACATCCAGTTCTTTCATGTAAATATCTGTGCTGACGTTAAAAATACCCAATAGTGTATGAAATAAAATATCATGTGAGTATTCTTTACCAGTTTTCAATTTTAGTGCATTAATATTTAATTTGTTGCTTGCAAATCCATCGTTAAACCACATTAATGCGGGTATTCTGGTTTGCTCTGCAGGTGCAATAAAGTACGGTAACCCATGAAGATATAAACCGCTCTCCCCCAGCGATTCTCCGTGGTCACTCATGTAAATCAATGATGTATCAAAATTACCGTTGTAGGTTTTAAGCATTCCTATCGCCCTGGATAAAAAATAATCAGTGTACAAAATAACGTTATCATATGTATTATTGATTTTTTCATCAGTGCATTTTTCTATCTGATTTGTTTTACATACTGGCTTGAACTTTTCGAAGTTAGCTGGATAGCGTTTGTAGTATGCCGGGCCATGATTCCCCATCTGGTGCAGCACTATCATGAAATCACCTTTTGGATGATCCTTAATGTATTTTGGCAGATTAGCCAACATGCCAACATCACGACACTCGATATCACACTCGGGATTAGTTTTTTTGGACTTATAGTCGATAGCAGTAACGCGTTTGGCAACACCCTTTGAGCTTGAGTTGTTATCAAGCCATATGACATTAACCCCTGCACGCGACAAAACATCCAGAACATTTTCGTGTGAGTTTCCTTTTGTCATATCAAAATCAGAGCGGGTATACATAGAAAACATACAAGGAACTGAGTAAGCAGTTGATGTACCACACGAAGAAAAATTACTGAAATTAATAATGTTTTCTTTTTTCAGGAGTGGGTTTGTTTCCTTCTTGTAACCATTAAGAGAAAAACGGTCTGCTCTTGCTGATTCGCCGACCACAAGAATAACAATTTTCCTGCGATCGTTAGACGGTATAATTCTGGCATCAAGCCCTATTTTTTTGATAGGGCCAATGTTTTCTTTAAACTGCTGACTGATATAGCTACCGACTGAGTAAACAAAATAAGATGGATTAGAATAATACCTGAGAACTTTATGTTCACGAAAAAATGAGGTGTAGTAGCTACCAAATACCAAAATTACGCCAATCATAATAGCGAATGTCAGTGAAAATAATTTTAGCCTTGAGATAATTTCCTTTTTTAAAGATAAAAATTGAATTTTTTGTCTGTATATAAAAATCGCGGGGATCAGACCTAATAGAATAAAATAGACTGCGAATTTGATTGTCATTAAATCGGCTACTTCAGCAACATTAGTCTGAATAATATTTTCTACCATTTCATCACTGATAATGACATTGTAGGTGTCCATAAAATATGCAGCTGAAGCTGATGCAATAAGCACCATAATCAAAACCGGCTTGATGGTGTATTTAAAACAGGCCAGTGACATTAATAAAATAATACCACAACAAAATGTCACAAATAGTGATGCCAGAAACAGACTGTTTTTGATGTTAAGAGGATAAATATTGGTAATGTTGTCAAAGAATGAGAAATTGCCAAACAGCATCAGAAAAATAGCTGTAATTATAATCAGCCTGGTTTGTGTAAATGTTTTCATTTAAATCAAGTCTACCGGATTGTTGTAAATAAATAAGGATAATGCCATTTAAGGCCATGTATATCTGGAATAAGCATAGGCTTTTCTATTATATCGTGTTAAAAGATAGAAGGTAAAGATATGTAATCTCAAACCCGTGGATAGCCAGATATCAAGGTGCCCCCCTTCCTTTGCTAAATTGACACCAAGTCTGTTCTTAACAAAAAATGATCAGATCTGTTCAAATTCAAGAAATGTCCGGCTCATATTTTTACGATGCAGCACTTTAAAATTCTTGAGATGTCTGAAGTCTGGTGCATTTGTATACTTGTTGATAATATCATCCATGCTCTCCATATCTAATGCGGCCTTACCTATAACATTAACCAGAAAATCATAATAGTTTCCAGTATCTTTCCGGGCAGTCTTCAGATCACAGACATGGCCATGCCCAGGTATAATATATTGTGGGTTTAGTTTTTCCATTGCATGGAATGACTGCTGGCTATTGCGAACACTTGACCATGGTAATACTGCTAATAAACGATCTGTAAAGACAAGATCACCCGTAAAAACAACCTTTTTTTCCGGCATCCAGATCCAGGAATCCCCTGGGTAATGGGCATTCGTATAATGTAATATCAGACGCACACCTCCCAGTGTAATAGTCTTGTTATCATCAAGTTTTACTGATGCGGGTTGAGCTACAGTACCTTTCAGTCTTTCCCCAAGAATTTTTTTCAACGATGCTAATTGTTGTTTTGCATATAACGATTGAGTTTCTACTGTACGTTTTAAAGCAATAATTTTTGCACCTTTGCTGGAAAAATATTGATTACCCAGCCAACGATGATCCTGACCGCCTGTATTGATTACCCATTTTACCGGTATATCGGTGATTTTACGTATAGCTCCGGCTAATTTTTTTGCACCGATATAACTTGCGCCAGAGTCGATCAGAATAACGCCATCTTTTGTTACAATGAATCCCATATTATTATTTAGGCCATCATTTTTTTTACTTCGTTGCCCCAATGGCCCGACAATGGCGTATACATTTTCAACAACCTTTTCTGCTTTGGGGGCATAAGCATATCCTGTCAGGGGCATTAGCAGAATCATGATAATTAGATATGTTTTATAGAGCCTGGATTTTGTCATGTTAATTACCCTTGTAATACTTGTAATAAAAGTGTTCGTAAGTTTTCCAGTTCAGATATTCTAGACTGTCAGCCAGGATATGACTTTATCCATCGCAGGAATACCACCAGAATGTACAATTTTTCCATCAATTACAACTCCCGGTGTTGACATAACGCCATAGCGCATAATTTCTGCCAGATCTTCCACTTTTTCGATTTCAATTTCAATATTGTTTGATTTAGCAGCTTCATTAATCAGTTTTTCTGTTGTTTTGCAATTTGCACAGCCGGTTCCGAGTACTTTGATTTGTTTCACTGTTAAAACCCTCTATATTGATTATTCATCATACTTTTAATGTCCTGGTTAAAATCTGACATCAAGAATAATTCTGACTTTATGGATTCCGGCCTGCGGCGGAATGACGGTGGATGGTATTGATAGAAGCTTCATAATATTTACTCATTCTAAATTCTTGTCATCATTCCGGACTTGATCCGGTATACGGAAAACATTGGACGCCATGAATTCTGTCTGTACCTAAATGGCCGTTAATAGCAGGAATATCATACCCATGCCAGTTCAACAGCAGCTTTGGCCATTGTCAGTTGTAGAGCAGCAACTGCTACCTGATGCTTCATTAGCTGATTCATTCATTGAGCCCATTCCAGCTTTCTGGTCAAATGAATAATCGAGTTTCTGACTGGCTTCGTCGCGTATATGGCGGGCTATTTCAATAACAGTATTTATTTGTGCATCATCTATACCTATATGACGTAATTTATCTAATTGACATAAGCCCATATCCGGGTGCTTGCTGGCAATACCTGATGCAAGTGAGACCAGAGCAATGATTGATGAATGTAATTCTGATGTAGACATAATCTACCTCTTATAAAATTATGTTAAACAAGTAACCAACTATCAGAATACCTGTCGTCACGACACCGATAAAAGTCGCAATAAGTGTTGGCTTCAAAACCTTTCTCAATATCAGCATTTCAGGCAATGAAAGCGCAATTACACTCATCATAAAAGCAAGCGTTGTACCCAGTGCTGCACCCTTGCCTATTAATGCTTCTACAATAGGTATAATGCCTGCAGCATTAGTGTACATGGGTACACCAAGTACAACGGCTGACGGTACTGACCACCACGCATCCTTACCCATGATGGTGACCATGAAATCTTCGGGTACAAAACCATGTATAGCCGCACCTACTGATATACCGATAACAACGTAGATCCATACCTTGCCTACAATCTCCGTGACATGATGCCATCCGGCCTTGAATCTTGCTTCCCAGTTAAGCCGGGTATTATCAACTGCAACAGCATCGCCCATATGGATGTCACGAACCCAGTCTTGCAGGTGTCTTTCCATTTTCAATTTCCCGATCAACAGTCCGACTCCAATTGCAATCGCAAGGCCAAGTCCCAGATACAAGGCGGCTACTTTCCAACCAAACAGACCCAGTAATAAGGCCAGTGCGATCTCATTGACCATCGGGGCCGCTACCAGAAATGAAAATGTGATGCCAAGTGGAACACCAGCTGAAAGGAAACCGATAAACAAAGGCACTGCAGAGCATGAACAAAACGGGGTTACAATGCCCAGCATTGCAGCCAGGGTATTGCCAATACCCTGGCGTTTTCCTGAAAGGAGTGCACGTGTATGTTCAGGAGAAAAAAAGGTCTGGATTATCCCCATCAGAAATACTATGCCGATCAGTAACAATAATACTTTTGGCGTATCATAAAAAAAGAAATGAAATGCTTCACCCAGATGCGTACTACGATCATAGCTGGTTAATGACAGAATAAAGTCAGCAATATCTGTCAAATGTATATAGGTATAAAACCAGATTACTGCAGCTATTGGTATACCTACAAGCCAGACGACTATATTCCCCTCACTAGCCTGAGGTAATTTTTGAGTATCTATGTTATTCATAATCTGTCCTGCAATATCAACTTTTGTTGTGCCTCTGCAATGAAGACGCACGCATGCCTGAAAGGACGCAGATTATTTGATTTATTTATCATCTTCTGAACATGGGACAAAACAACAAACATCACCAGAATCATCAAAACTGACCTGACAGACCTCGTTTAGCTGCGCTTTAAGGCGTTGGCGTGCCCGTTGTATACGGGATTTTGCGCCAGAAAGGCTGACCCCTCTGATGTTGGCATAGTCGGACTGATTCATGCCATTCAGGTCGCAGTGTGTAATGACATCACGATCCTGTTCATTCAGTGTCTCCAATGCACGCGGCAGGCACGCGGACAAGGTTTCAACTGCAGAAATTTCCTCCTCAACTTCGGCGAGGTCATCGCTCAATTCGATCATATTTTTATTACGACGAACCGAATCAATCAATTGATTTCGGGTAACCCTGAATAACCATGCACGCGGGTTTTCCAAACTACAAAAGCCTGCACCTTCTGCTATTGCCTTCACGAAAACATCCTGTAACAGGTCTTCTGCAAGACGTCCATCTTGTAACTGACGTGTCAGGTATCCTCGCAATTCAGGCTCAAACCTGTTCCAGCTTTCAATGATGCAATTCATGCTATTTGCCCGACCTGATCAGCACCCGGTAGCCTGATTGATATGATACCTGCAGCCAGAACAAACAATGAAGAGGCTATCAGGCATCCTGCAAGCCCCTGTGTTTGATATATCCAGCCAGAAAGCACGGTTCCTGTCAGGCGGCCACCTGCATTGGCCATGTAATAAAATCCTACATTCATTGAAACAGCATCATGGGCTGACCACGCTACAATTAAATAGGAATGGACTGCGGAATTAATGGCGAAAATAATACCAAAAATGATCAATCCCGGTATTAATACGTGATGAGGCCAAACGTTACTATAGAGACCGGCAGCGATTGCAGCCGGTATAATTGCAAGTAAAAATGCAAGCCATTTGGCAGTGCTTCCATCCGGGCCCTTTCCGCTATGCTGCTTTTTTAATAATCGGGGTGCACTTGCCTGAACAATACCGTAGCCAATAACCCAGATGGCGAGAAAACCACCAACCTGCATAAAGCTCCATTGTAGTACTGAATATAAATAGACCGGTAATGCAACCACAAACCAGATATCACGGGAACCAAACAAAAAGAAACGTGCTGCCGAGAGCCAGTTTATTGCAGCTGATTTTGAAAATACCTGGGTAAACTTTGGTTTGCTTTCAGATTTACCCAGACCGGCTGGTAGCATGGTGAGTGATGCCAGTAAAACCACGAGCAACGTTCCTGACAAGATAGCCAAAGCACCTCTGAATTCGAAGTGTTGTAACAGCCATGCACCCAGAAAAAAACCAATGCCTTTCAACGCATTTTTAGAACCGGTCAGAACTGATATCCATTTGAATAACCTTGAGCCACTATCCTGGTCTGGAATCAATGTTTTTACGCTGGCCTTGGCTGACATCTTGTTCAGATCTTTGGCAATACCTGACAAGGCCTGTGCGAGCATGACGTATGCAACTGATAACCAGGCATCAGGTACCATTAGCATAGCAAGTGCCAGGACCTGTAAGGCCATACCGATATGCATGGTTATATTTAAACCAATACGTGAACCTAACCAGCCACCGACCAGATTGGTGATGATGCCAAAAAATTCATAAAACAGAAACAGCATTGCGACTTCGAAAGGTGAATACCCAAGCAAGTGAAAATACAATATCACCAGCATACGGATCGCACCATCTGTTAACGTAAAGGCCCAGTAACAACCGGTTACGATAAGATAATGTCGCAGGCCTTGTTCCATTTATATATCTTTCGCTATAAATGCAGCCAGTTCCATCATACGGTTAACATAGCCCCATTCGTTATCATACCAGGCCAGTATTTTTACCTGAGTGCCATCTATAACCATTGTTGAAGGTGCATCTATAATTGAAGAGCGTGCATCATTGACGTAGTCTACCGATACCAAAGGGCGTTCTTCATAACCAAGAATACCTTTCAGTTCATTCTTTGCTGCCTGACTGAAGTACTGATTGACTTCTTCAGCTGTTGTTTCACGTTCTGCTTCAAACACAAAATCTGTAAGCGATGCGTTTAATAACGGGACTCTGACGGCTAAACCATTTAATTTACCGTTCAGTTCCGGGAATATTTTCGTAATGGCTTTTGCAGAGCCAGTAGAAGTCGGGATTAGCGATTCACCACAAGCACGCGCACGTCGCAAGTCTTTATGACCATTATCAATAATAGTTTGCGTATTTGTAATATTGTGAATGGTTGTCATGCACCCATGACGGATTCCGATGTTTTCATACATAACCTTGATTGCGGGCGCAAGACAATTCGTAGTGCACGAAGCGGCAGTAATGATATTATGTTTATCCGCGATATATTCTTGCTGATTGACTCCAAATACAATATTAATGGCAGGATCCGGTACAGGGGCCGATACCAATACCTTTTTGATTCCCTGATCAAAGTATGCCTGTAGTGAAGACGCTGTTTTAAACTTGCCGGTACATTCAACAATCAGATCTATATCCAGTTCAGACCAGTTAACATCTTCAGGATTGTCAAACGAGGAAAAGCCTATACGTTTACCATCGACCAGAATGGCGCCCTCTTCATGTGATATTTCTCTGTCCCAACGCCCGTGCACTGAATCAAATTCAAGTAGATGCGCCATCGTTATGTTGTCACCCGCAATCTCGTTGATATGCACAATCTCATACGCATCGTTATCCCAACCCGCTCGAAAACCCAGGCGCCCCATACGGCCGAAGCCATTGATTGCAATTCGTATTGGCATTTTTACCTCAAAATATATTCTTTGCTTGTTAGGTCAGAATGACTGCTTACGCACAACAGGAAGCGTCAGGACGATTTGGCATATCTGTCAATGTATTCAGGTCATCTGTAAAGGGTGGATGATTACAGTTCTCCAGAGCCATTGTTTTCAATATTACCAGAGCCCACTTGGGAAGATCCGGATTGATCCGATAGTACATCCACTGCCCTGCACGGCGCTTGTCTACCAAATTATCTTCACGTAACAAGGCCAGATGGCGTGAAATCATCGGCTGGGACAGTTTAAGTGCATGCATCAATTCACATACACATAACTCGCCTTGCAGCTGCATTAATGTCATACAACGCAGACGAATGTCATTGGACAAGGCTGAAAATAATACTTGTGGGTTAATATTCATAGTCTAAATATATGATATTTAATATATATTGTAAAGCATATATATTACCTATGAGCGTATTTATTGATCAATAGTATGATTAAATAACTATGTTACATGGGTATTGCACCCAATTTAGTGGCAAGAAAATTGATTTTTTCCAGTTCCGGATAATCCTGCTCAGGCGTAGATAAATAGGTTTGCCATTCTGTCAGTATGCTGGCCATTTCAAAGTCGCTGCCATGACAGCCAGTAACCGTAATGACATGATTGTCTATTTTCCAGGGACCATCCCCGGTGATAGTACCTCTGATAAGGTGAACTCCCTCACTAAGGCCTTTTGTATGCCACCACGGCTCAAAAAACAGCAATCCATCTGCATGTTGAAAATGATGGATAATCAGTTTTTTGGTGCCATCCGGATAGCGTATTGTCATCGGTGCTGTGACATCATATAGACTCAAGATATTTATTCCTGTAATAATAACCTTTATATATTATGACAAGATATTATATAAAGGTATAACCAGGTTGAAACAGAATTATTTTATTCACGATACAAGGCCTTATGACTATTAGAACCGTACTGCGTCTTGGCGATCCCCTGCTGAATCAATGCTCAGAAGCAGTAAGTGACCCAGGTTCTGCAGAAACCAGTCGTATTATTGAAGACATGTTTGACACCATGAAACATTATCAGGGTGTGGGTCTGGCGGCTCCACAAATTGGTGTGTTAAAACGGATTGTGATATTCGGTTTTAAAGATAATGAACGTTATCCTGATCAACCTCCTGTTCCAGAAACCATACTGATTAATCCTGACATTAAAATACTGGACTCAAGCTGTGAGTCAGACTGGGAAGGTTGCCTGAGTATTCCGGGTATGCGTGGCCGTGTCTCCCGCCCGGTTCGTATCCAATACACTGGATTGACACCACAAGGGGAAGTTATTGATCGACAAGTAGAGGGTTTTCATGCGCGTGTTGTTCAGCATGAATGTGATCATCTGGATGGGATTCTTTATGTGCAACGTCTGGATGACATGCGAGAGTTTGGTTTTCAGGATGAACTGGATGCAAATCATCGCTACGACAACCCTCCTCTGTGTGATAGTTAGCTAATGAAGGGATTACTCCTGTTTGCAATGGATGGTCTGATGTCCCGGTTATGCCTGGAATGTCTTCTTGCATCATCGGTTAATATCAAGGGAATCGCGCTACCAGCCAGTTCTGCTATTACCAGCAAGCCTATCAAAGTCATACAGGAACATTCAATAGAATGGCTGGCCAATGAAAACCATATACCGGTTTTTAAAATTAATGACAAAGATGAACAATCGTTCCAGGATGCCATTTTAATGATTAATCCTGAACTTATACTGGTTGCGTGTTTTCCATACCGAATACCTGAATCTGTTTACAATGCACCCGAATATGGCAGCTATAATATTCACCCATCACTATTACCCGAATATCGCGGCCCCGTGCCCTTATTCTGGCAATTTCGCGATGGCGTTAAAGAAACGGGGATTAGCATTCACCGTATTGAAAACTGCTTTGATTGTGGAGATATTATCTTACAATCCAGACTATCTTTGCCGGACGGAACAGACACCCTGACAGCTATTAATTTAATGATTAAAAGTATTGAGTCATCATTACCAGATGTAATCGAAAAGATTTTTCAAAACAGAATACGGCCAGAAAAGCAAGACGAAGATAGTTCCAGTTACTACAGCTGGCCAAAGCCAGAAAGTTTTCACATGGATAATACCTGGGATGTCCAACGTGCATATAACTTCATGAAAGGGACGTCACATTGGAATCAGTTGTATCGTGTATCGATCAACAATAAAGAGTATCTGATAAAAGATGCGCTCTCATACGAAAAAAAGATTTGCCCGACAACCAGACCTGCAATGAAAAACAACCACTATAAAATACCTTTTGATAATGGATTACTGATAGTTAACTATCTGATTGAGTAATTCGTACCTCATCACCTATTGATAGTGACATACTGTTTTCCTGAGTGACATCGAGCAGCACATTCTGTCCAAAATAGGCTTTGTTTCCGGTTTTACGATATTCGAGTAACGTTGCGAGTGGCTCAGTTCCCTTTTCTCCTGTTTCAGGATTAACTGTGGTCATAACACAACGAGAACAAGGTTTAACCGCAAGTAGATGATTCTCTCCAACCATAAATTTCCCCCAAAAATCTTCTGCAAAGGCATCACAGCCATTGACCACTATATTGGGTCGAAATCGAATCATAGGTAAAGGTGAAATATTTTTCATCGCGAGTCGATGGTTTAAATCCTGAAGTGAGGATTCGGATATTAATAACAGCGGAAAACCATCAGCAAAACTGACCTGATCGGTAGTAGTTATAGAAAATTCAGGGTCTACCCGACGAACCGTTGTCTCCGGCATAAAAACAAATTGACATGAAATTCCGAGAAACTCACTGATGATCCGGTTTGAAGTATCATCTGTCTGAATAGCCAGAACCTCATCTTTCCAGACCTTAACTTTAAGTTCGGAACCCGACTCGGGATGTAACGCCAATACGATTAATTTATTATTTGGCAATTTTATGTGAATGCTGTTGTCAGATAAAGATACTTTCAATAGCGCTAGTCTGGGGTAGAGTCTCTGTGTAATAAATCTCTTTTTTTCATCCACCAGCATCCAGCGGCGATCATTTAATAAACCTTGCGGGGTCAAAATTGCATGATCGACAGAGATCCCCGGTAAAGATTTAACCGGATAAATATACATTTGACTTAACTTAATAGTACTCATAGGCATTTGACCATTTAAACGTCAAGCATAACTGATTTATTTTAACCGTTGTAGTGAATGATTGAATCAAAATCATTATGATGTAATTATATATTTTCCAAAACCTGAGCAGACTGTCACAAACAGCATCGGTAATATGATAGATTTAACTGAAAATACTGGCATTATCCAGCTAAGTTTGTTAAAAATACTTGAAAATTCACCGGAAGGTATCAGTGAATATGAGTTGATACACCAGATAAAGGACGAACTGGAAATAGAAGACAAAAACCTGCTATTCAGGGATTCACATAAACTGTTTACAGTACACTTCTTCCTGTTTCATGCCTTATACCATTTACGATCACGATTATGGACAGAAAAAAAGTGGATACTTGAAATTACACCTTTAAAAATACACCTGACACCCTGGCACCAAACTGATAATTTATCACTTGCTGATACTGATGTAATGTCAGATTACTATATGGATATCAAAAATCTTGAACAGACAGGTAAAGAGGATGTCGAATATCTACTGAATTGTTTCTGGCAACGATATTTAAATCAGGATGAAAAGTACACAGCCTTGCAAACTCTGGAGCTAACCGAGCCTGTTACTCTTGATACGGTAACTAAACAATATCGAAAACTTGCAATGAAATACCATCCGGATCGTGGCGGAAGCACTGATAAAATTCAGGAAATAAATAATGCAATGACCCTACTAAAACATTTTTTACAAAACTAGCTAAAAAGGAAACACAATGTTAAATAAAGTTATTACCATCTGTTTTTTAACCAGCTTATTCAGTATAAGTGCCTATGCTGAAGAATATAAAACGCTTGAAGAACGATACGGCTATGCTGTGGGTTACAATTTGGGTAAAAAGATTATTCAAAGATATTCAACTGTCGATAAAAAAGCCTATCTGGATGCTATCACTGATGCAACGAATGACAAGCCACCAAAAATGACCCCTCAACAAATGGCTGAAGCCTTTCAACAATTTAATGCCAAACAGGTTGAGGCCAGGATGAAACAGGCTAAAGAAAGTCAAAAATCAACTGTTGCCTTTATGAAAAAATACTCAAGTAACCCGGGTGTCAAGCCACTATCAAATGGCATGTTCTATCGTGTTATGAAATCAGGCAGCGGAACCAGTCCAAGAGAAACCAGTAAAGTAACCGTGCATTATCGTGGTACCTTAATAGATGGTACGGAATTTGACAGCTCATATAAGCGTGGCATGCCTGCTACGTTTGCATTAAACCGTGTAATAAGAGGCTGGACAATAGCGTTACAAAAAATGGTCCCGGGAGACAAATGGGAGGTTGTAATACCTCCACAACTTGCTTATGGCCCTCAAGGAAAAGGTGGTGTTATTGGACCCAATGCAACGCTGATTTTCGAAATTGAATTGATAAAAGTTGAATAAGATATTAATAATATTAAAAGAACAGGTATTGTGATTCGATGCCTGTAGATGAATATATGACGCTGGAGCGATTAAAACCGTTCCAGCGTTGTTCTATATTTTATATATCTTCAGAAAATTCAGTATAAAAATACTTCCATTCAACACCTGTAATTTGCGATAACCCGTTTAATAATCCCTCAGTTGGAATCGCTTCTTTAGGGAAGATGTGAGAGATGACTATTGCAAAATTCACAAAACCGGCATTTCTACGCCAGTCAAGTTCATTCGCTCTTAAGTGACATTGACAATTCGGGCAAGACAGCTTTGTTTTAGCTACTAATGTTGACATATCTACAGGTAATGCTTTTTTACATTGAGGGCAAAATGGGCACCTTGCTTGTTTGCTTGTTATTAGCTCTGCTGTTTGTGATGTGGCAGGAATATATACTGAACAATAATCCGTATCATTTTCATCATCCGGATAAATTTTCAAGTATGGAGAACAACCCATAAAGGTTATTTGCTGAAGAAAATTCTCTCCCGTTAAGTAATAACCTGTATCTAGCCCTTTATCTTCTAATGATAACAAACCGATTTTCTCGCATTTGCTTGTAAAGGCATTTACATCTTCTGGAAAATAATTCAGGTCAGTTGGGTGCAGTACAAGGCATTGCGTATTGCTAAAGCCAGGCATAATCGGGCTAGGAATTTTCCCATGCGAATGCACAGTCAAGTTGTGAACGAACCTGTATAACACCTTTCAGGCCACCTTCAACCATTAACTGCACAGGTGTTTTGCCATCAAAGCGCTTATGCGGTTTATTCATCCACTGGGAGCCCATTTGGCTGTTTCGGGGATAGGTTGTACGTAGCGCCTCAGCTATTCCAATAATGTGCTCAACCCGCTCCATTATCTGATCACCCTCAGGAAAAGGAGTGCATTTTCGATATTTGCGAATTGCTCTTAGCGGGGTTTTCTCAGGTAAACTAAGGACCAGTATCTGATCTTCTGTTTCTACGGCCCACTGATCGAGCAATTCAATAATCATGCTTGCGAGTTGACCTTTTTCTTCCGGATTTAATACTGATAGTTGCACGTGATATCCTTACTGAATAATCGATATTGATTAAATTTTATCATAAAACCAGTAAGTTTGTCAGACGGAGATTGATTCTCCCTTTTGCTGAGAAGCAATTTCGGGGATCAGGTTAATCTGATTTGAAATATCGGTAATATCACCTATGGCAAGAGTGTTATTATATTCTTTTAGCAGTCTCTGTGCATAATGTGATGAGTATTCCTGTAATTTTTCAATAGCAGCAGAGATTGCAAGGTCTTGCGGTTTTTGAACACGGCTAACTGATATTTTAATAAAACAATAATCGTTCACAAGACATTCTGAAAAAAATTCCTCTCTCTCGGCATTACTTTCAAACTCCGAATCAATAGCTGAATAAATGTTGAATTTGGCAATACCTGGAATTTGTTTTTTATACATATAAATGACCAGCTCGGATACTTCTGTATTTCTGATCTTGCCACTGAGTCGTGAAAGCCGATTTGGATGAGATATCGCTCTAAAATCGTAAACACCAGGTTCAACTTCAAAGAACTCACTAAACTGGCTTGGTTGTGGTGGCATTGCAATGCTGATTTTCTTACTATTTGATTCGGTATCACGAATTATAAATAAAGGCAATGTGGCTGTATTTTCTACAGCAATGCTTGAAATCAGTTTTGATTTTGCTGCGGTTTCTATGTCTTTTGTATCCAGTTTTATCAATTTAATATTGCGTTGTATCAAGTCCTTGAAAAAAACGGTTTGTTCACTCCAGTATTTAGTCTTTTCTCGCATTAAATGAATTACAGGAAACTTACCATCATAATTAATGCACGTTATAGTATAAGGGATGTCAACCAGTTGTATTCGTTCATTTGCACGTTTATGCAGAACAGGAAGATCCAGATCAATAACATCTCCTTTTCGTAAAAGCTCGATATTACTGGATTCAAGCCTGACTGACAGACCCTTAATTGAAAGGTCTAATGTAACACCTTTATAATTTTTTGAGCCTGTATGAATAATTGCATCAACCTGAACATGATAACGATCTTCACGCCGTTGTTCCTTGTAATCAAACTGTATGATATCTACAGCTGGACCATTATGTTTCTCTGAGTTAAGCGCAGTTTTTATAGCACTATTTAATAAACTAGCTTCATATTCCTTTTTATTGATTGACTTGATGAATTCGCTTGAGATGTCAATAAAAACACCTGCTTTTATAATATAGTTTGAAAAATTAAGTACCTCTACAACCGAATCTTCGGATTTTGACTTAAGTTTTTCTATATTACCTTTTATTTTTCGCGCATCAGGTTTCGCAACAGTTCGCAAAATAACCTTGAATATTTTTATATTTTTATCATCTACCTTGCTGGCTACAAAACATTCCCAGCTTTCCAGTGAATCAAACTCATAGCTAAACATTACACGAGGAGCTCCTTGCTTGCTCTTGTAAACAACCATTAGAGGATCTTTTTGGCCATCATCCTGGGTGTAATTTGATAATTGCTTTACCCTGTCGAATGATGACAGACTTGACATGTCCAATATATTATTTTTACTACGGAAACATTCAAGCAGGGGCTTATTTATTTTATTAGTACATACTGTCTTTAATGAGAGCTGTGAATTTTCCGAATGTATAAAAAATGGTATGCTTGGTGTGGTATTTGTATAATAAATTTCGGTTAGCAGGGATTCAGAAGTTAGACGAATATCTTCTATATCGATCTTTTTTCTTCCGCGAATTGATTCAAGTTGTTTACTGATAAAGTCTGTAAGAAAATCGGATGCATCATCTTTTTCATGATTATATAGCACCCTCAATCTGAATTCGGGCTCCACATATTCCATATCAAGTACTCGATATTTAATATCAAAAAGTTTTGCGCTATATGAATTATTTAAACCAGTGAAGGTCAGATAGACCTCATCATCTGTATTTAATCTTATTGGCTGGTTAAAGCTGAGCTGTAATCCTTTTGATGAAATATCTCGCGTTTTAGCAGCAATAGTTTTTCCTGATGCGTGAACAAGTACTTCTGTTGAATGCTTTAGTCTTTTTTCATATCGTCTTCTGTAATAACCTAAATTTATCAGATATGCATCCTGACCTTCAATTTTAAATTTATCTTCCAGTAACGTACCACTGCCCTGACCTTGAGCCGCTGTTACTTCCTGGCCAACCTCTGGTAGTTGTTGTACATTAGCTGATTTTTTAATGCTATTATTAGTATGTTCGCCATTCATGATATCTTCGAATATCTGATTGGTAAAAACATTGTTATTATCTTTGAGACCCTTCTGAAAGATACTGAATGAAATATCATCCATCCAGAAAACCTGGTTATTATGGATATGGCTCTTACATTCGTATGGAACACGCCCTCGCATATCTATCGAACGAACACATTCCTGTTTTTTTCTGCGCTCTTCCATTCGCTTCAAAAATTTAAACGAAGTTGATCCAGCCGTAACATGCTCAACTACCATTTCACGCTTGACCGCATTCGAACTTGCGCGAATAAAGTGTTTTAGCTCAATATCAGTTTTGTTTTGTTTTTTAATCATCCAGATAACTGTCATGGTTAATCATTACATAGGCTCTAGATCGGCCAAATTCCGGGAAACTTGACAAAATGGGTGCAAAAAATGATTAAAATCAGAGCTGGTAGATACTATTTCAAATAACTCAAGACAAAAATAATGGATTTAATCTAACATATTGATAATATGTAATTAATTAATTTAAACTAAATCAGTAGATGCTTCATTTCAACGATGTGTTCATGTGCTTTTTGTAACAGTTCCAGGCTCTTTTCCGGGCCACCTCGCGATAAGGGCAATTTCTTGAATGCAGGAGTATCGATCAGTGCTGGTATTTGCTTATTTAATTCACTACCTGCAAAACTATGTATCTGGGCAACAAGAACAACATCGCAAAGATCAGGGCCATGAGTAGAATCACGAGCCCAGATTTCTGACTCCAGAGCAACTGTCACCAGATCACTTGGCATAGACCAGTACCTAAGCACCAATGCTCCCATCTGTGCACCTAACTGCTGTATTGTGTTTGAGAGGACTTTTCTGTCTTTTATCAGGTCAGGAAATTGTTCAGCGTAACTTAGAATAGCTAATATGCCAATATCATGAGTTAACCCGGCCAACAATGCTCTGTCACTATTGATGGAAGGTATTTTCTCTGCAATGACCGCTGAAATAGCAGCAACATGAGTACTGTGTTTCCATAATGCAGACATTTCTCTGGCTACTGTTTTGGTTTTTGGCCTGAATAGCTGTCTCACAGATAAACTGGTGACAATATCACGTGTATTTTCAAGACCAATTCTGGATATTGCAGACTGACAGTCATTAATTTGAGTAGTGGTTCTATATAGCGGACTATTTGCAATTTTAATTATTTGACCTGTTATAGCAGGATCTGACTGTATAATAGTCGCAATATCATGAGCAGACCTATCTGCGTCCTGTATCGCTTTGCGAACACGTATGGCTAATTCGGGCAGGCTGGATAACTTCAGGTTACCATCCATGTACTCTTTATATAGCCTGAACATAAGCTGGCTATTTACATCAATATCATCCTCTAGGATTTCATTTACCTTTATTTCGTCATCAGTTGTGTTAGTGTAAATATCAATCAGGTTCCGATTGAGACGTAAAACAATGATATTGTTTGCTGCCCTGGCAGAAAACTTTCTCGGTTGAGTATTATCCAGTGGGACCAGTGCCGCACTACTCCCGGCGATAATGGTCTCTTCATTATCATGATCGAATAACACGACTTTACCTTTCAACAGGTAATAGATGTACTCATCTTCCTGCCCCCTGTTAAAGATAATATTGGATTTCTCATATGATAATGGCACATTATCCTGTGAAATCTTTTTTAGACTGGATAGTGGAATATTTTTTAATGGTACTAGCTGCTGTAAAACCCGGGTACTGATTATTTTTGATATTTTTTTCATTTTATAGTTATCGGAGTATAAAAAATTTTCTGGTGTTTTGCCTTTTTATATATAAATCAGTAGCTTAATAATATATTATGACTATCTAATTGATTTTACTTGATTTTATAGCATTTATAGTAAAAAATAGGGATTGGGAATTTATAAATAAAATAACATGAATAAATGCTTTTTAAATCAAGGAAGTTATATCTGAAGCAAGAGTCTTTTCATTATGCCTAAACTCGTTGTATTTAGCACTACACCAATTGAACATGAGATTTCCGAGGGTAGCACCAGCCTTGGTAGAAGTAGCGCAAATGACATTATGCTGGATGATAAGTCGGTCAGTAAACGACATGCACTTATCACATACCAGATAAGCAAAACCGGTGACATAAAAGTACAAATTGCAGATCTGCATAGTACAAACGGTACTTTTGTAAATGGTGATCGCATTACTTATCGAACACTGGAAGATAGTGACCAGCTTTCTATCGGAACAGTTCAGTGTGCCTATTTACTAAATGGTTAGAAAGCCTCTGATTTATTCCTGACGAGGCAGAATGTGCTCATAAAAGCCTGAATCAATGATCGATCTGCGGTTCTTTAAACTAACAGGTTTACTCCGCTCTCGTATGCTGGGTACGAAATCGTTTATGTGATTTTCCAGATCGCGCACGTTGCCCGGCAGATGTTGTGGACGGTTGCCACTTCGGTATCAAATGATGTTTACCGTTGCCAATTAAATCTGCCCTGCCCATACGTTTTAATGCTTCACGGAGTAATGGCCAGTTATTAGCATCATGATAGCGTAAAAAAGCTTTATGCAATCGACGTGTTTTATAGGTTTTGGGGGAATCCAGTTTATCAGCTACTTTCAGGCTTTTAAGTGGATTATAACCGCTATGCCACATACTGGTTGCCATCGCCATGGGGGATGGCAAAAAAGTCTGAACCTGGTCTGCACGATAACCATTTTTCTTTAACCATAACGCCAGTTCCAGCATATCTCCATCTGTTGTACCTGGGTGTGCTGCAATAAAATAAGGTATTAAATACTGTTCCTTGCCTGCCTCTTCTGAGTACTTGTCAAACATTTCCTTGAACTTATGATAAACACCCATGCCAGGTTTCATCATTTTTGATAATGGGCCTGATTCGGTATGTTCCGGTGCAATTTTAAGATAACCACCTACATGGTGTGTCACGAGCTCTTTTACATACTCCGGTGATTTTATGGCCAGGTCATAACGAAGCCCAGACGCTATCAATATTCTTTTAACACCTTTAATGGCGCGTGCGCGTTTATAAAGTTTAATAAGTGGTTTATGACTGGTATTCAGGTTTTTGCAAATATCAGGAAACACACATGATAGTCTTTTACAAACGGACTCGATTTTTTTACTGTTGCATCCCAGTGTATACATGTTTGCTGTAGGACCACCCAGATCTGAAATAGTGCCCGTGAAGCCGGGAACCTTGTCTCTGATGGTTTCTATTTCATTGATAATCGAATCTTCGGAACGATTTTGAATAATACGACCTTCATGCTCTGTGATTGAACAAAAAGTACAACCACCAAAACAGCCGCGCATTATATTTACAGAAAAACGAATCATTTCATACGCAGGGATTTTTTGATTTTCATATACAGGATGCGGTAAACGTGTGTAAGAAAATTCAAACAAACGATCCAGTTCTTTTGTTTTTAATGGAATCGCAGGTGGATTCAGCAATACGTATCGGTCACCATGAGCCTGTATGAGTGTTTTGGCATTACCAGGGTTGGTTTCAAGGTGTAATATCCGCGATGTATGTGCATAGAGTTTTTTTGTTGTTCTGACCTGTTCATAGGAAGGTAGAACAATTGCGGTATGCTTGTCTGTTTTTGAATGTGTTAGATCCAGTGTAACTTCCAGACCCTGCTCGTCTTGCTCATTGCTGATTTCACATTGCTTTTGAGTGCTGTCCTGATACGGGTTGATATCCGGAAGCTGGATGCCATTACTATTGATTAATGAATAATCCAGCAGTTTGTATTCATCGGGAATATTATTAAGTGTAACAGCCGTACCTCTGACATCGGTTATCTCGGATACAGGTTCATTCCTGGCCAGCCGATGAGATATTTCGACAATCTGACGTTCGCCATTACCAAAAACCAGCAAGTCAGCTTTAGAATCGATTAAAATTGAACGACGAACTTTCTCAGACCAGTAGTCAAAATGACTGATACGTCGCAAACTGGCCTCAATACCACCTATAATGACGGGTACATCTTTATATGCCTGTTTACATAACTGCGTGTAAACAATCACGGCTCTGTCAGGCCGTTTATTGCCTTCTGCATTTGCTGTATAAGCATCATCGGAGCGAGGTTTTCTATCGGCAGTATAACGGTTAACCATTGAATCCATGTTGCCCGCTGTGACACCAAAGTACAGATTAGGTTTGCCCAGACGCATAAAATCTTCAGGATTAGTCCAGTCTGGCTGAGATATTATACCTACCCTGAAGCCTTGTGCTTCCAGAAGTCTTCCAATCACCGCCATGCCAAAACTGGGATGATCGACATACGCATCTCCGGTCACAAGAATAATATCGCAGCTGTCCCACCCAAGCTGATCCATTTCATTACGGCTCATTGGCAAATAGAATGACTCACCAAACCGGTGAGCCCAGTGCTTGCGATAGGAAAACAGATCGGTTGTTTTTGACATTTCAGCATGTAAATCAATGGAATAGGAAAACATTATAGCACAACTACATGAATGAATGTTGTAGTCTGCAGGTTCCCTGCCTGATCACACAGATATCATCTAAAGTAATGAAAATAAAGAAAAACAAACCTAAAGTTGCATGCTGACCTGTCCGATATAGGGGATAACAACCATTTTTATAGTGATTTCATGCAATTAAAACGAAATAAAACAGTTTTACTACGCAACATACTGACCATTTGGTGTCTTTGGTTAATGCCCGTGATTGCCTTACATGCAGCTGAACAAGCTGGAATGCGTGATATTCGTGTTGTAATTGATCTATCAGGTAGCATGAAACACAATGATCCACATAATCACCGTACCAAGGCGGTTCAGTTATTTTCAGAAGTTCTACCCTCAGATGTGAAAGCTGGAATTTGGACATTTGCATCCGGCGTTAACATGTTGATTAAACACGACGCGGTTAATAAAAAGTGGAAACAGAAAGCATTCGAATCGGCAAAAAAGATTCATTCCTACGGTTTACATACTAATATCGAGAAAGCCCTGACGGTAGCTACAGATGACTGGTACAAACCAGACCCTAAGGTGGAAAGACATCTTATCCTCTTAACCGATGGTTATATTGATATATCAAAAGACAAAAACAAAAATACAGCATCGCGCAAGCGCGTTATTAACAAACTGTTACCCGTCTTAAAGGCGAAAGGTATCATTATCCATAGCATAGCATTGTCTGAACACGCAGATCATGCATTATTAAAAAAGCTGTCACATAAGACACAAGGCAATTACAAGGTTATAAACAATGCCTCCGATCTGGATCGGTATTTCTTTAAACTGTTTCAGGCAACAACCAAGCCGGACACCATACCCTTTAAAGCAAACCGTTTTAAAATAGACAAAGCTATTAATGATATGACCGTTGTGCTGTTCGCTTCGAACTATCCAACAAAGTTAATTACACCGCAAAAAGAAAAATGGTCGTTTAAACACCATCCGGCTACGGTTAAATGGGTGAAGTCTGATAATTATGAAGTCATTACGGTTCGAAATCCAATTGATGGCGACTGGCATGTAGATGCACCTCTGGATCCAGATAATAAAGTCATGGTAGTTACAAATCTGAAACTTAATGTGAACAAGCTACCCGACTTATTAATGCCAGGAGATAAACCAGACATCAAGGCTTACTTGACAGATGAGCACAAAATAATTGATAAGGACAATTTTATAAAGCTTGTGAATATTAAAATAATTGCAAAAAAGAAAGGTGCGATTACGCGTTCTATCCTTAAAACAAAATATACAGGCAGAGGCTATTTTACCAGTACACTGGACTCGGATAATTTTGATAATTCAAACATTTTAACAATAATTGCGCGTGGTCCTACTTTCACCCGTCAATATGAACATGAATTCACAGTTGTTACCAATCCTGTAAAATATGAAGTTCACGCAGTTAATGATAATCGCATACTAGTAGAAGTCGTTATTGATAATCGTGTGATAGATTTTGATAACCTGAAAATTTCAATAGATGATCATGGCCATAACAAGCTTTTTGATTATGCCGCAGAAAAATGGTCGTTATATCTTGACAAAAAATATTCAGGAAAAACAATCACAATGAATGTCGATAGCCACTTCCATAATGGCAAGGTATATAAAAAATCCTACAAGCTACAGTTGCCGGTATTAAAGGAAAAAGTGTCCAAACATGTTAAGCCTGTTGTAAATCCTGCTATGAAGCATGCACCTGTTAAAAAAGTGGAGGTAGCCCCCCTCCCTGCCCCTGGTAATAAGTCAAAAAAACATGATGTAAAGACTGAAATAGCAAAAAAAGACACTGGTACATTTAGTTGGATACTGGTATTTACAATTATACTGGTAGTCAATGTGATCATTATTATCGCTGGATATTTTATTTACAGATATTTCAAAAAAATGGGAGCAGATACGATGGATCTGGGCGAATCTGAAGTTAACCCGGAGTTATCTGATAACAAAAATGATGACAATGAAAGCAATCTTGATGAAATTGAAGGCCTTGAGGATATAGATGGACTGGAAGATTTAGATGACACTAACACCATGACTGACGTACAGCATAAGGCTGAAGTCAAATCCGGAGAATTATAATGGATGAATTTTTTACAAGCCTTTTAGTGCTAGGGACGCAATTCGGAATATTTGTAGGCGTCATTCTTGTTATTATTGTATTTCTTGCACTCAGAAAGCGCGGCAAGGAAAAAAATATAACCAGGAAATTTATTTCTGATTATAAAAATTTATCAGATCAACGAAAAAGCAATCTTGAAAGTGTTATCGCAGATGCCTTTCAAATGAGTAATAGTGTTAGTGAGGAATATGCTGAATTAATTCTTAATAAAGAAAAAACAATTTGCAATAACGTTCTTAAAATATTTAGTGGAAAAGATAAGCAGCTGCTGTTGGAACTTCAGAATGATCTGAATAATCTGACAGCAACATATCGAGATCTCGCTATGGTGGGTAAGACAGAAGCACCTGAAAACAGTGGGCCGGTTGATAGTAAGGATTTAGATCTGCTACGTAGTGAAAATAAGGTTATAAAAGATGACAATGAACGGCTGAAAGAAGATCTTAAAAAAGCACTTGAAAGTATTGATTATTTACAAGTGCAATATACGGATTTGTTTGAGAAACAGCAGTAGTCTATTTACAGGGTATAGGGTATTAAAATTGAAATAGCATCTGTCAGCTCTTCATCCAGATCATCATATATTTGAGACTTATGTTCATCAGATAAATCGATATAATTCCAGATTTCTTTATCAGCTATATTTTTAGCTTCAGGAAGTTTTTCCAGGTAGGTACCCAGAATATAGCAATTTGCCAATGAGTTAGCCAGGTGAATAATACATGCATCCAGTGAAGGCTCATTACCAGAGCAAGGTTCATGATGTAACTGGATTGCCTGCGTCAGGTTAACGGGTAAGCCCCACTCATTTAATAACGCAGCCCCAAGATCGCAGTGTGTAAACCCGAATATTTCTTTTTCAAGCTGATAATGTTTTTCCTCATCGCCATCAGATGCATTAATAATTTCTTCTGATTTTTCAGGATAACTGGAATATAGTAACAAGCTACCAATATCGTGCAATAAACCGATGACGTACAATCTTTCTGTATGTAAAACATTACAGTGACGCGCTATTTTTTTTGCCAGAATTGCAGTACAAAAACTATGGCGCCAGAATGTTGCAGGTTTAACCAACGTTGTAGCTATTTTAGAAAATGAATTTACAGCTACAATGGATGTAATAATCCCGTAAAGATCATCCAGACCAATAATTGTTACAGCTCGTGATATTGTATCAACCTGGTTTCGAATACCGTAATAAGGACTATTAACCACTTTCAAAACATTTGCTACAAGACTGGGATCTGTTTTAACAATTTCAGCGATATTGTCTATTGTTGTGCTAGGTGCATTAACAACTTCATTAAAACGCAACCAGACATCAGGTGGCGCTACCAGTGTTTTGGTTCCAGCAACTATTTCGCTTATCGCACTCATAACTTCTATTCTTTTATCCAGTTTTCGAGTGCGTCGATGATTTTTCTTGCCTGATCAGCACTGGATATGTTGAACTTTGATTTTTGCTGATATTCACCATTTCGCTTCTGATAACGTCTGATGCTGAATTTAACAGGACCATATTCATCTTTACTGCGGTTCCATTCCTGTAGCTGGAAAATTATGGTGGACCAGGCACCTTTAGTCAGAACAATTTTATCCAGTTCCTTGGTAACTTCAACACCGTCTTCTGTATAACTAATTGTAATTTCTTCTACTGTAGATGCCATTTATTGTAACTCCAGGTTATCGATTATCTCTGTTGATGAAGGCGGGATTTGTATAAAAAAACCTTTTTCATGAATTATATTGATAACTTTTTCAGGGTCTGACTGCGCCAATGTTGTAGACGATGTTAGCTCCAGTGACATTACAAGCTCAAGGTCACCGAACATTTGTCTGATATCTAAGGGTATTTCCTCCAGTGTGCTGTCACTGGAGATAAACAGGTAATGATCCTGCTTACGCTTTCCTTTATAGATGTTACATTCCATTTCGATTGCTGACTTTTTGTTATGTGATCATTTTCTGAAAAACATTATTTTAACGATTATACGCTTAAGCCTGCCCAATATTAAAGTAATTTTCTGACCTAATATACCACGACCTGATTTTTCGTTTGCATATTTAGCCTCACGCTCTCTTAATGTTTTTAGACGCTCGCGGATCTCCAGGGTTTCAGATGCGCGCATAGAATCCTCTATTTGCTGATTCTGGTCGTCTTCGGCGGCTTTATCACGTGCAATATCAATCGCGCGCTTACGTGCCTGCTCAATCTCTAGTTTGAGGCCCGATTTATTGCTATTAGATTCTTGTAATTCTGGTGTGTCTGGTTTTAATGGCAATGCGTCAGGTGTTTCACCAAAATCAATTTCCAGTTCCAGTGGCTTTTCCTGTTGTACTGGTTCGGTAAAGCCTGTTGGCTCTATTAGGGAAAGGTCGATCTCGGGCATATCAACCGTATTTTTAAAATTATCATGATTTACTGGATCATTTTCTGATTCATTCAGTATCTCTGCTACATTACCAGATGTATCTTCTGGCTGATTGAGGAAATCATCATTGATTGTAAATTCAAAATCAAGGAGTTTCGGATCTGAATCATTACGCTCTACTACTTTATTAACATTCAGTACAGAGCTATTTTCCAGTTCAGAATCAATGACATCTAGATTACTTTCAGGTGCAGAATCAAACCCTAGTATCCTGGCAAAGTCACTTTCAGATGCCAGATCATTAAACGGTTCATTCTCATCTACTTCACTGTCTATTGAAATATATTTTTCAATACAATCGGTTATTTCACTGGTATTAAATGGCTTGGTAATCAGTGCATCACCGCCATGTTTTGTTACTTTGTTGGCAAATCCAGGGTCATCATCATTACCGGTGATAATAATAAAAGGTAGATTGGCGACCTCTGTTTTTGATGATTGACGTACTCGTTCCAAAAGACCAAAGCCATCAAGATTAGGCATGGATACATCAGAGAAAATAGCTGCTATCTCGCTATGGACTGAAAGTTTTTCCCAGGCATCTTCACCATCCTGAGCCTGGATAACATTAAAATTCTTTTTCAGAATCTTGTTAAGTGCAAGCCGAATAACTTTTGAGTCATCGACTATCATTACTGTCACATCCTTGTCAGCACATTCATTTATAACTTTCGGTGAGACTGACTTCATTTTAATGCCTTATATAACAATAAGTTATATTAAATAATGGTTTTATGAAATAAAAAACTCATGAATACATCCAATATATCGACGAACTTCGTAAATTCTTGAGTGAAGATATTATGTCTATTTATGTCTTTCTTATCGTGACAAGAGGACTTAATATATATTTATACACCCAGTACACAGGATATCCATTAAAAATGTCTACAAAACAACAAATTGAACAAAAGTTGCAGCAAGGTATAAATTTATCATTTTTTGAAGTTGTTAATGAAAGTGATATGCATAATGTTCCTCCCGGGTCGGAATCTCATTTTAAAATAACGCTGGTAAGTGACGAGTTTTCAGGCAAAAATCTTCTGGCTCAGCATCGAATGGTCAACGCCCTGCTTGCAGATGAGCTGGATATTATTCATGCACTTGCTATACATACCTATACACCTGAAGAATGGTCAGCAAAACAAGGTGTCAGCCCGGATTCTCCTCAGTGTCTGGGGGGTGGCAAATAGCACTGAGTCCTGCCTGTATATCCGGGTACTCCAGACAGACCCCCAGATCAATAAGCATACGTGTATTATCAATCTTTTTTGATTCAAGCAAATACGAAATCATATTATCACTAAACAGTCGTTTGCATTCATCCAGATCTATTTGCGGTGGTACAGGTAAATTCATTGCTTTTGCTACCCGAATAAAATAGTCACTCATACTACTGGGGTGACCATCACAAATATTAAAGTAAACAGCGGTGCCGGTATAATGGCGGGCTTTCAAACAGGCTTGTACGAGATCATCGATATGTATGCGGTTACTCCAGGGCGATTGATCTAGTCGTAAAACAGGTGTGCCCGCCTGAAGACGTTTTAAAGGTAATCTATCAGCACCATAAATCCCGGCTACTCGTAAAATTATTACTTTTACGTTATGTTGCTTGCCCCACGCCTGTAATACTTCTTCAGCATCCAGTCGTCTTCGCCCTCTATCCGTGTCAGGGGAAGGCACACGTTGTTCATCCACCCAGTCATCAGCACAATTTCCATATATTCCTGTAGTACTGATAAGAATAACCCGTTTTGGAAGATTCGTCTCATTAATTGCTTGCAGAAAGCGGCGTATCCTCAGGTCTAGTTTCCCCGTTGAGGGTGGTGGTACGAGATAATATAAGCAACTGCCAGTAAGATTAAATGTTATATCATCAGGAAGATCATCCAGATCTTTTTGATAGTGGTTTGCCCACTCATGTTCTACTGACTGCCTTGATAAAGTAGCACAATTTACCAGATCAGAATTATTGAGTTGCTGGATTATCTTTTTACCGAGATAACCCAGGCCACAGATAAATATATCAGAGGAGTTTATTGCCATATTTCAATGAAATAAGGTGTCCATACAATCAAGACCATTAAGGACAGGAGCAGATCAACCTTGATGATGTTCGTATATTTAGTACGATCTTCATCTTTAGCATCAATCAGCCAAACGCGGTTCATTAAAGCATCCAGTAGCATGACGAGAAATATTAATGGTGTAATTGCAGGTATGACCAGTGTAGTGACTGCTGAAAAACCCTCGAAATTAGCCTGAGTCCCAGCGCCGGGAGCCAGGATAACAACCAGAAAAGCACCGATTGCCAATAAAATCCTCAGTGGTTTCATTTGTGATAACAAGTTTTTGAATTTTTCAATCATCATGTTTTATCTTTACTCTCGGTGACCAGTTGCAGAAAATTATTTTGCTTGAATACTTCTTCGGCAGAAACGTCCATTATATCAAAAAGTCGCTCAATCTCCGGACTATTTTCCCTGATATTTTCACTTGTATGAAATGCATCACCATCACTCCTTATATGCTGTAAAACATCATACAGGTTTATTTTTTCCAATGGCTTTGCAGGGTAATAACGAACAGGAACATCACAAGTATGTACAACAAAATCCCCCTTTTCCAGACTGGAAATAACCTTATCCAGAATGATCGATGGGACATTCGTCAGTTTGGCCAATTCATCAAATGTAACTTCCTTTTTTAGATGATAATAGCGCTTACAGATTTCAAGCAAGATCTGGGAAGCCAGATATTCTTTTGCTCTGATACTGATATGATAAGTGATTTTCTTCGCTCGAATATGTTCAGGATTCTGGCTATAAAATGCAATGCTTGCGCCTATAAGCAATATAATCCAGCTTACATATAACCAAATAAGGAAAAGCATTAGTGTAGCAAAAGCAGAATAGATAGCTGTATATTTGGTTGAATGCACAAGAAATGAAGTAAAAAACCAACCGGTAGTTTCCCATAGTACACCTGCGATAATAGCGCCTATTAATGCAGATCTGAACTTGACGCGTGTATTGGGAATAAAAATATAAATAAATGTGAAGGCCACAATAACCAGTAAATAAGGTATTGCTTTTCCTGTATAGGTAATCACATCACCAATAATACTGATTGATTGAAGTTCCTGAACGATCGTCGCACTTGATATACTTGCAGTAATTCCAATGGCGGTAAATATCAATACCGGGCCGACAAAAATAACACTCAGGTAATCACTGAAACGTTGCGCAAACGGGCGTGTTTGTGAAACGTGCCAGGTAAAATTAAATGCACGCTCAATTTTCTGGATTAGAGAAATAACAGTGTATAAAAGTAAAAATAATCCTAACGACCCCAGAACACCTACTTTTACATTATTGACGAATTCGATAATTCGTTGAGTAATTTCAACACCCTGCTCACCCAACGGTAACAGAATATTTTTTAACATAGGCTCAATCTGGTTGTGGACGCCAAATCCCTTTAATACTGAAAAACTGAGTGCAAGTAACGGCACCATAGATAACAGTGTCGTATAGACAAGGCTCATGGCTCGTAATGTTAGCTGTCCGTCTGCGAGATCTCGAATTACCACATAAAGCAGGCGGGTAGATTTTCTGAGTTGAATCATAAACCAGGAGCCAGTTTCCACTGGTTGTTCCCACAAGAAGTCATTAAATTTATTATATATATTTATCAATTAGTTACCATTTTATGTGATCTTTACAACATTTTGGGGAAAAGTGACAATTTAGGTCACTTTGATAAAAAAGTGTGTACTACCGCACAATGTAAATACGATACCCTGTCTATATTTATTCCTGAGCCGTTATATATAGTAAATCATATCAGGAAGTTTCAATATGCCATTAGATCAAATCAAAGTCGATATAGATGACCTTGCACTCGGGATGTATGTATCCCGACTGGATCGGCCGTGGATTGAAACCCCGTTTCCATTACAAGGTTATTATATCAAGGAAACACAGGATATAACCAATCTTAGAACCTATTGCAGTTATGTTTACATCGATATACGACGAGGAAAAAGCCCCGTCGACCCCGTTTTTCTGGAAAATCTGGATTCAACGGTCACAACGAGCAACATGGCTAAAAGTAAAAAACGGATTGTCGCTGCAAAAAAACTCAAGGCGCGAAAAGGTCTGTATAAACTAACATCTTCACCTGCAAAAGAAGTAAAAAATGCAAGTAAGCTTCATGAAATGGCGATGTTAGCATCTTCATACATCGATCATGCCCTTAAAAACCATACCGCAATACCGGTCGCTGAGACCAAAAAAGTTGTTTTTCAATTAGTCGAAAATGTCATTAAAAATCCTGATGCCTATCTCTGGTTGACCAAGATCAAAAATAAAGATGCTCATCTTTATGGCCAAAGTGTCAGGGTCACTATCTGGGCAATTTCACTAGGTCGTCATCTTGGTCTTTCACGTGAAGCGCTTAACAACCTTGCCATGGGCATTATGATGTCTGGAGTGGGCAAATCAGAATTGCCTGAGGAATTACTCAATAAAGACCCATCTGATATGAACATTGATGAACTGGAGCAGTTCCAGGATCATGTAAAGCATGCTGTCAGGTTACTAAAAAATAATACTGACCTTGAAAGTCAGGCACTGGGTATTGTCATGAATATGCATGAAAGAAATGATGGTACCGGTTACCCTCGCGGATTGATGGGTAATGATATCCCTTATCTGGCCAAGCTTGCAGGCATTGCCAGTGCCTACGATGAATTAACATTTCCTGTAAATAGCGAGTTTGGACTCAGTCCGAGTGATGCCATTGCAAAACTATATCGTACTATTAACCAGGCATTTCAAAAAGATCTGGTTGAGGAATTTATCCAGGCCATAGGAATATACCCGGCCGGTACACTTGTTGAGCTAAGCACTTCAGAAACAGCAATGGTACTGGAACAAAATCCGGAGCGCAGATTAAGACCCAAGGTTTTATTATTACTGGATAGTGAAAAAAGGATGTATCGAAAGTTCAAGACTATCGATTTGATGAAAAAAGAAAATACGGCTGAAGGGTTGCGTCTTGAGATAACATACAGTCTACCTATTGGTTCATATGGTGCAGACCCTGAAATGATCTATGAGAAAGCGTTTACATCTCGCTGGTCTTTTTCACGGGCCTCATAGTTAACTCTTTGTGTATTTAACCGTACACTCTGACATTAAAATAATCGTCAATAAATGCTTCAAATGATTTGTCATCTCCCGCTTCAATATCCTGTTGACGTTGAATAGAGTCTGTGACTTCCTGTTCAAGAAATTTTCTTCGTTCAACAGGCAGCAGGCACTGCTTAAAATAATTGTTATGCTGATAGGACATGCGTTTGGCAAACGTATGAAATGCTTCGTTACGAATTTCCATTTCAGATAACATTTTTGCTGAAGGTGTTTTTTCAGGGTCCTCTATGAGTTCATGCAATTTTACTAATGATGATGTATATTTATTCGTATTATTGACTTCATCCAGCAATTGACATACTGGCTGCATTGATGAAAATATTTCTTTAGACCAGTCATACAACGAGATAACATCCCCTCTACGAGATAACTTTAACCCAGGCGTCCTGCCTTTCAATGCCACTTGCATTTCATTGCTATCAATTTCAGTTCTTTCCTGAGAATTAATATCAGGACTGTCTGTTAACATGCAAAACAGCATTAGTGCTTCAAGGAAATATAATTGGGTTTCATTAATGCCAATAGGGTCAAATACATTTATATCAATAGAACGCAGCTCAATGTACTCAATTCCCCGGTCTTTTAGTGCATTCATAGGCATTTCGTTTGGCCGCGTTATCTGTTTCGGCCTGACCGTACTGTAATATTCATTTTCGATTTGAAGAATATTTGCGTTAAGCTGCCTGTATTCGCCATCTACCTTAACGCCGATTTTTTCATACTCACTACACGGGGTTTCTGTTGCCCATTTAATATTAGCAATATATTCATCCAGATTGTCATAACAGGCTTTAAAGCCTTTTTCATTTTCTTTATTATTCTGATAACCAATATCACTCATCCGCAATGATGTTGCAAAAGGTTCATAATAGGTATTCGCATCAAACAGGCTTAAGTCTGTTTTCTGCCCCCCAAAAAAAGATTTGCAAACCGCAGGAGATGCACCAAATAGATATGGAATTACCCACCCCACTCTTAGCAGGTTACGAATTAATGCAAAATATTGCTGATCAATATATTTCTGCAATGACTCTGAATCATCAGATTGTTTATGTAGTTTTTTCCAGAAATCCCTTGAAAAGGAAAAGTTAAAATGCACTCCCGAGATGATCTGCATATTTTTGCCATAGCGATGCCCCAGCCCTTCTCTGTATACAGATTTCATTTTAGCCAGGTTAGATCGACCATAACGTGCGACAGGTATCGTTGACTCTCCCTTGACTACGCATGGCATACTTGTTGACCATAAGATTTCGTTATCAAGTTTTTTATAAACAAACATATGCAGGTCTTCAAGAAAATCCAGCGCAGCTTTTATTGAATGCTCGGGCGGGGTCACAAACTCGATCAGCGCTTCTGAATAATCAGTGGTAATAAACCGGTTCGTCAGCGCAGAACCCAGTTTTGCAGGATGTGATGTTTGTGCAATACTTCCATCAACATCCATTCGAAGACTTTCTTTTTCAATTCCGGTCTTATTTTTTAGCAGTTGCGATACAGCCCCTGCCTTATATAACGTTGCTATCCTGTTTTGTACGTCTGAATACAAAAGATATATCCCTGAAATTGTTTAAGTAGAGTCGTTTGTGAATCAAATTGGATTGTGATCTTATAGCCTTGCCACCGGGCATGCAAGTGGAGGAATAACTATTTAATCTGACTTTAATATTTGTTCACCTGGTTGTGACATAGTGAGATGAGCGGTCTCGATATCAGCGGGTTTCACGATGGGAGCCTCAACTAATGTTTCTCCAGCATCTGACAACACTAAAGACGCATCTGATTTGGGTTGATATATGGCTGGGGGCTGAGGTTCAAGGATTGTCTCGCCCGCAGCAGCAAGATCAAGACTGGAAATATCAATTAAAGGCTCGGCGATTTTTTCTGCTTGTACAATAATTTCACCAGCTGCAGCGACGCTAATTGAGTCACTAAGGTGTGAGTCACTATCATCATGTTGTCCTGTTTCCGGCTCTGCTGGTTCTGATCCCTGTTGATCCATAGCTGTTGTCATGCTTGAAGCTGATTCGGTCTCATCAACCAGACAAGTAAATGCTCCGGCTTTCATAATCATATTTTGATATTTTTTTGCCGTTTCCTGATCGAGATTGCGTTTAATGACAACTTTTTTTCCACTCAGGAGCTGTTCGATAAACGCCTGGTCTTTTTTAAATAAGGTCATTAATTTATTGATAACATCTGACTTATCAACGTTAGGGTTGATAGCTCCGGTGAGTGCAACTGAATATGTCATCTGAACATTGGTCCATGTTTTGAAAGCTGGCGATATTGATTATAATAGTCAGGCAACTTTAATAAATCAACCTATGTTGCTGATTTGTATATT